>RCUL01000034.1_pt1 | contig 166820 bp, 170 predicted proteins | sample 2167521 | NCBI WGS metagenome assembly RCUL01 (sample SAMN09932745, study PRJNA488358) | compost metagenome | feature: garden; material: soil; isolation source: compost soil in acetic acid-enriched culture | place: Germany: Experimental Botanical Garden Goettingen | collected 2016-01-27
AGCAACGTTTCTTGGCTTACGGTTGGCAAGTACTTAAAGCTGATGGTCATGATGCAGATGCATTACGTGCTGCAACTTTGCAAGCAAAAGCTGAAACAAAAAAACCAACGATCATTATCTGTAAAACGATTATTGGTCTAGGTTCACCAAACAAGCAAGGTAAAGAAGACTGCCACGGTGCACCGCTAGGTAATGACGAAATCGCATTAACACGTGAGGCATTGGGCTGGACTGAAGGTCCATTTGAAATTCCTGCTGACGTTTATGCAGCATGGGATGCAAAAGCAAAAGGGACGGCTTCTGAAGCAGCTTGGAATGAATTATTTGCTCAATATGCAGCAAAATATCCAACTGAAGCAGCTGAATTGAAACGTCGCCTTTCAGGTGAATTGCCAGCTGAATTCCTTGCTCAAGCAGATGCGTTTATTGCTGACACCAATGCAAAAGCGGAAACCATTGCTACGCGTAAAGCAAGCCAAAATACATTGCAAGCTTTCGGTCCATTATTGCCTGAATTATTAGGTGGTTCTGCGGACTTGGCTGGCTCTAACTTAACACTTTGGAAAGGTTGCCAAGGCGTTCAAGACAATCCAGCAGGTAACTACGTACACTATGGCGTACGTGAGTTTGGTATGACTGCCATTGCAAATGGTGTTGCGCTTCACGGCGGTTTTATTCCTTACGTTGCAACATTCCTCATGTTTATGGAATATGCGCGTAATGCAGTACGTATGTCTGCGTTGATGAAACAACGTGTAATCCATGTATATACACATGACTCAATTGGTTTGGGTGAAGATGGTCCAACGCACCAACCTGTAGAGCAAATTGCGTCTTTACGTGGTACACCAAACTTAAATACTTGGCGTCCATGTGACACAGTTGAAGCAGCTGTGTCTTGGAAATCTGCACTTGTACGTTCAGAAGGCCCATCTGCGTTGATCTTCTCTCGTCAAAACCTACCATTCCAAACACGTACAGATGCACAAATTGCAAATGTAGCGAAAGGTGGTTATGTATTGGCTGAAGAAAAAGGCGCATTAAAAGCGATTATCATCGCGACGGGTTCTGAAGTATCTTTAGCAATGGAAGCGCATGCACAACTTGACGGTGTGCGTGTCGTGTCTATGCCATGTGCAGAAGAATTTGTGAAGCAAGATGCAGCGTACCGTGAAGCGGTTCTTCCATCAAACATTCGTGCGCGTGTTGCTGTTGAAGCAGCGCACGTAGACTACTGGTGGAAGTTTGTAGGTTTAGATGGTCGTGTAATTGGTATGACGACTTATGGTGAATCTGCCCCTGCGAAAGACTTATACCAATACTTCGGTATTACCACTGAAGCAGTTGTTGCTGCGGTAAAAGAATTGACAGCTTAATTTTTAAAAATTGACTGTTTGAAGGACGCTCCAGTTTAGGGGCGTCTTTTATTTTGAATGGCGTATATAATATGCAAGCTGCTGCTGAAGTAGCTGCATAAATTTTAGGTGATGATATGAGCTTGTACGATCAAATTCATGATGAAGTTGTATTGATGGATGCGGGCGAACAGAAGTGGATTGGACCAGATCTACCTTTGGAGGCGATGGTTGCTGTTGAACTGTTATTGCAAGATTTAGCAGAAGATAAGCAAATTAAGATCCGTCGTAAAAACCATGAAAAGCAGACAGGTATGAAGTTGATTGATCGGATTCTGATTGAAAAACTATGATGGTTGTCACGTCTAAAAGAAGCCTTATTGAAGCGATTCAATAAGGCTTTTTCTTTGTAATGATTTCAATTTAAATATAAGCCTTACAAAAATAAACATCACTTTGAGAGCAAAATGGAAGTAGAAAATATTCATATTGTGTCACTGACAGAAATCGATCAGTCGATCTGGGCTACATTATGGCAAGCTTATTAAGTATTTTATCAGGTTGATTTATTGCAGCAGATATCTGAAAACACGTGGCATAAATTGACTGATTCTAAGCGTGAACATATGTATGGTTTTGCCGCACTTATAGCAGGTCGGGTTGTAGGCATTGTGCATGTGATAGAGCATGATAGCTGTTGGACATTAAAGCCTTGCGCATATTTACAAGATCTGTTTACGCATGAGGATTATCGTGGGCTAGGGGTTGCAAGGGCTTTAATCGAACACGTTAAAATGTATACCGAAAAACGAGCATGTGATCGGGTCTATTGGCTCACCCATCAGGATAATTTAGTCTCACAGCAAATCTATAATAAAGTCGTGAAGAAGACTGGTTTCATTCAATATCGGGCGTAGCTAAGTCGCTACATTTAAAAACAATTATATCGTTCTAAAGTTGCAACATATCGTTTTATCTTTATAGATGTATTCGTTGTAGAACTCTATAGACTAAGCAGTATTCCAATGTGAGATAAAAACATGAACTTTAAAGCTTTAACAATCGGTTTGGCTGTTGCAACTGCGACTACGTTTGCTATGGCAAAACCTGTGGCATATCAAATTGACCCTACACATACAGCAACAGTTTTCACATGGAGCCACTTTGGTTTTTCAACGCCATCTGCAAACTTCAGTGACATTCAGGGTGTAATTAATGTCGATAATGCAAAACCTGCAAATTCATCGGTGAATGTAACGATTCCTTTATCTAGCTTAAACACCAACGTAAAAGCTTTAGATGAACACTTACAAGCGGCTGATTTCTTTGATGCAGCAAAATATCCAAAGATCACATTTAAAAGTACAAAAGTACAAGCTGTTGGCGCGAATAAGTACAAAATCACAGGTGATTTAACCATTAAAAATGTGACAAAGCCTGTCGTTTTAGATGCAGTGTTGAATAAACAAGGTGAGCACCCAATGACCAAAGCACAGTCAATTGGTTTCAACGCAACCACTTCATTTGACCGTTCTGCTTTTGGTGTAGGCGCATACGTGCCTAACGTGGGTGATAAAATTACTGTGAATATCACCACTGAAGCATCAGTTCCACAGCCTAAAGCTGCTGCAAAATAAGCGACATCTACCAAAAAGCACCTTATCAGAGGTGCTTTTTTATGTCCGCTGTAAACTTAAAAGTTAGAGCAATAGGCGCATTGAGCGGATTATGGCTGAATTATTAAGCCAGTGCTTTTAAATACGCTGCTAAAACTTGTCCAGAGGCATGTTCTAGTTGAGCTGCAAAGCGTTGGTTGTCTGCACGCAATGCGGGAATATTGATGCTCGCTTGACGCAGTTCAGCAGTATGCCCGATTAGCCATTTTTCTAAACCGTCCGCTGCGACCTCAGGATGGAACTGTAAGCCAAGAATATTTTTGCCTACACGAAAGGCTTGGTTGGGATAAACTTTTGAACTGGCCAACAGTTCAGCTTGAGCAGGGAGTTCAAAGGTGTCGCCATGCCAATGTAGCACTTCAGTTTCTACCAGTGCTTGCAGTGGGTTCTGTTCAACGGCATTGAGCTGTAACTGACTCCAGCCAATTTCTTTGCTATGACCTGCATATACTTTTGCACCGAGTGCATGTGCAATCAACTGTGCACCTAAGCAAATGCCTAAAGTCGGTAAATTCTTTTCTAAACGAACTTTTAGTAAGTCTATTTCTTGTTGTAAGAAAGGGTAGTCTTCAGTTTCATATACCCCAATCGGGCCACCTAAAATGACGGTTAGCCCTGTGTAGTTCAACGCTTTAGCTAAGTCATCTTTGCCGGCTTCGAAATATCGTACCCGATAACCCAATTGATATAACACATCTTCCCATGCGCCCAAATCTTCAAAAGCAAGATGCTGAATCGCGTAAATGGTATCGGGTAGTGTCGTCATAGCAGGCTCGTTCACAGAGGGTTAAAGGAGTGTAAAAATGTACAGGGAAATGCGTAGAAGTTGAAGGCAATAAATCAGAAAATATGTAGAAAAAACTATAAATTCAATCCAAGATTTTACTTGAGCTGTAGCATGTTTTTAATCATCCATTTGCTTGAGCTTAAAATTTCCCGTTGTAGATCTTCATCCGCCATGCTGCGCGCCATGACGATTGCACCGACCAGTTGACACAGTACCGCCCAAGCTTGTATTTCATTGCCTAGATGTTGTGTAAAGAGTGCGTGACCACGAAGCATTTCCTGTTGAAAACACAGTTTTGTTGTTTCACTACTACGTGCTACCTCGGCTGCAAGAGAGGGAATAACACAGCCTTGATCTGGACGTTGCACATGAGACAGCGCTAAATAACGTTCAAGTTCGAAGTCAATCCACTCTTCGAGGTTGTCATGCGGATTGGCTTGCCATGCTTGAAAGCTGTGTTGCAACTCGGATTCGATCAGTGCTTCAAATAATTCATGTTTTGATGAAAAATGCGAATAAAAAGCACCACTGGTCATTTGAGCCGCTTTCATAAAACCGTCGACACCTGTATTGGCAAAGCCTTGCTTCTTGGCCAGTTGAGCACTGATTTTAAGCAGCTCTTGACGTTTTTCTTCTTTATAGCCTGTTTTATAGCGCATAGTAGTTTCATCAAAATAAAATTGACTGATGCTGAAAACTATAACATAGTGATCGTTATAATAACGATCGTTATTTTATAAAGGGAGTGTATTTATGGATGGACTACAGCCAGAACAGCAGTTGCATAAGACTGATACTAAAAAGAAAGTAGCATTAGTGATTGGCGCAGGAGATGCTACAGGGGGCGAAATCGCGAAACGTTTTGCGCGTGGTGGATACATCGCCTGCATGACGCGAAGAAATGCCGAAAAACTCCAGCCCTTAATTGTAGAGATAGAAGCTGAAGGTGGCCTTGCATATGGCTTTGCGTCTGATGCACGTAAAGAAGAGCAAGTCATCGCTTTGGTAGAGGAAATTGAAGCCAATATTGGTGAAATCGATGTTTTAGTGTTTAACATTGGCGCGAATGTGCCATGTAGCATTTTAGAAGAAACTGCACGCAAGTATTTTAAAATTTGGGAGATGGCATGCTTCGGCGCCTTTTTGACTGGGCGTGAAGTGGCAAAGCGTATGGTCGTGCGTGAACATGGGAGCATTATTTTCACAGGTGCAACCGCAGGCATACGCGGTGCAGCAAACTTTGCCGCTTTTGCAGGGGCGAAACATGCACTGCGTGCCTTAGCCCAAAGTATGGCACGTGAGCTCGGTCCGAAAAATATTCATGTGGCACACGTAGTGGTCGACGGGGCAATTGATACCGACTTTATTAAAGACACTTTTCCTGACATGTACGCGCGCAAAGAACAGGATGGCATATTAAATCCCGTGCATATTGCAGAAAATTATTGGCATTTGTCGCAGCAACCGCGCGATGCATGGACGCATGAGTTAGATTTAAGACCTTGGATGGAAACGTGGTAAAAGGACAAAGCATGAAAAGCGTAGAATTTTATTTTGATTTGGGCAGCCCGTATAGCTATTTGGCCTACTATCATTTACTGCAAATGGCAGAGCAGCAAGAGATTCAGATTGTGTATAAGCCTATATTATTGGGCGGGGTGTTTAAAGCAACAGGCAATCGTAGTCCGATAGAGATTCCTGTCAAAGGGGTTTATTCAATATTAGATATGCAGCGCTGGGCGGAGTATTACCATATTCCAATGCAAATGAATCCGCATTTTCCAATGAATACTTTAACTCTAATGAGGATTTTGACAGGCGTTCAATTATTGCATCTAGAAAAGTTTGAGCAAGTTTTAAAACTTTTATTCGATGCGATGTTTGGTACACCGCAAAATCTGAATGAACCTACAGTCTTGGCAGAAGTGCTAAAACCAAGTGGCTTTTCTGTAGAAGATATTATGAGTATGGTTCAGTCGGATGTGGTGAAACAAAAACTGATTACTGAAACAGAATTAGCCATTAAACGTGGCATTTTCGGCGCACCGACATTCTTTGTGGGTAATGAAATGTATTGGGGGCAAGATCGCCTACATTTTGTAGAACAAGCGCTGAATAAAGCGAGCTAAAAAACCTAAGTTAACAGAAAATACTATTTAAGATCAGCTGTAAAATTACGGCTGATCTGCTTCAAATTAAAATAAACGCTTAGGGGGATGTTCCGTGTCTAGGCTGACCATTTCATGTTCATCTTTTAAGTCTACACCTGAGTAACCGAGTTTCTTAGAGCTACGCATGAGAGACATTAGCCGTTGTACTGCAACAGGAATGCTTAAGCCTGCAGGTCGAACATTTGAAATACAGTTGCGTTTAGCATCCAAAGTGCCTGAGGCTGCTTTCCATGTATAGTAAATGCCCATACTATCAGGTGAGCTTAGGCCAGGCCTTTCACCAATAAGCATCACGAGCATAGTGGCTTGTAGGCACTCTGCGACTGGATCACCCAAAGCGACTCGGCTTCCAGTAGCAATAACCATCGGTGCAATGCTCCAGTGTTCTGCTTGGAGATGTGAGATCAAATGCTGAATAAAAGGCACTGCATTTTCTTCAATCGCCCGTGCAGATAGTCCATCACCAATTACAATACAGACATCATAAGGTTGTGGGTTGCCGGCTTTAAAAATCTCTAAGCCATGTTGTGAGGCTGGACTTAACAGGCGACCTAAGTCAGGACGTTTTAAGTATTCTTGCTTATTTTCAGCTTGACTGTGTACCGTCAGACTATCCAAACCTAGTGTATTAAAACTCGCAACTAAGTGTTCGACATCTAAAGCTTGATGTACCGCATCTTGCGCTTCCGCATGTGCCAGTTGAAATTTCAGCAGTTCATGGGTCGGGATGCTACAGCCTGCACGTCCAATGGCGATACGAGCATCGGTAAATTTCTTTAAATTTTCCCAAACATCCTGATGCTGTTCAGATTGATAGTTTTCTAGAGGAACAAGTGACATAAGTTGCTCCTTATATATGCAAAATTTTTTCAAATTGTGGCGGGATATGTTCTGGCCAGAGAATATGCTGCTGTTGTTGTTTAAAGATGCCTTGTTCAGCCAACCACAGATCAAATTCAGGTGCGGCTTTTAAGCCCAAAAGTTGCCTTAAATACAGCGCATCATGAAACGACGTGGTTTGATAGTTCAGCATGACGTCATCTGAGCCCGGAATGCCCATAATAAAGTTCAAACCTGCTGCGCCGAATAGGGTGAGTAGCACATCCATGTCGTTTTGGTCGGCATCGGCATGGTTGGTATAGCAAATGTCGCAGCCCATAGGTAAGCCTAGGAGCTTGCCACAAAAGTGGTCTTCCAAGCCTGCACGGATAATTTGTTTGCCATTGTATAAATACTCTGGCCCAATAAACCCAACTACAGTGTTCACCAGCAGCGGCTTGAATTTACGAGCCACAGCATAGGCGCGGACTTCCAAGGTTTGCTGATCTACGTCGTGATGCGCATTACTAGATAAAGCACTGCCTTGACCTGTTTCAAAATACATCACATTTTGTCCCACAGTCCCACGCTTGAGAGCCAGTGTTGCTTCATAGCCTTCACGTAATAATTCAAGGTTAATGCCGAAACCTTCATTGGCGCGCTGTGTGCCTGCAATCGATTGAAACATCAAATCAATCGGCACATTTTTCTCAGCCAGTTGAATCCCCGAACTGATATGAGTCAGCACACAAGACTGGGTTGGAATGTGATGCTCTTGGATCACATGATCAAGCAGTTTGAGCAGCTCCGATAAATTTTGTAGGTTATCGGTTGCAGGATTAATCCCAATGACGGCATCACCATTGCCATACATCAAGCCATCCAAAATACTAGCAGATATTCCCAAGAGATCATCGGTCGGATGATTCGGTTGTAAACGGGTCGAGAGATGACCCTTCAATCCTATGGTGTTGCGAAATTGGGTGACGACTTCACATTTACTCGCGACCAAGATGAGGTCTTGATTGCGCATAATCTTACTCACGGCAGCCACCATTTCAGGGGTTAAGCCGAGTGCAAGTTGTTGTAGTTTCTGTGTAGTCGCATCTTCACTGAGTAGCCAGTTACGAAAGTCTCCTACGGTAAAATGTGAAATCGGCGCAAATAAATCACTACGGTGCTCATCGATAATCAGGCGGGTTATTTCATCCTGTTCATAGTCGATCAACACTTCAGTTAAAAACTGCTTCAATGGAACATCGGCCAATGCCATTTGTGCGGCAACACGTTCAGTGGCATTTTCCGCCGCAACACCTGCAAGTTGATCACCTGAGCGCAGCGGGGTTGCTTTTGCCATTAAAGTTTTTAAATCATTAAACACATAGTGCTGATGTCCAATCAACGTTTTATAAGCCATGTCATAGATCCTTCTATAAGTCTTGTTCGGCCTTACGAATACTTTCAAATTCTTCTTCAGGTGTACCTTGAACGAGTCGATGGCGACTATGGAAAATAAAGTAGGCAATAAAGACCGCATAAATAGCGGCAGCCATAAACCAAACTTTAGGATCTACAACAAAACCAGCTATCACCGCAATACTGGCTAAAACCAAAGCAATCGATGAGGTGAGAATCCCACCTGGAGTTTTATAGGGACGATGTAATTCTGGACGGCTGATGCGGAGTTTAATGTGAGAAAGCATCATCAAGACATAAGAAATGGTCGCACCAAATACCGCCATCAGGATGAGCAGATCACCTTCACCTGTTAGGGACAATAAAAAGCCAATGATGCCGGGAATAATAATCGCTAAATAAGGCGCTTTGTTTTTATTGGTCAGTGATAACGAGGTCGGTAAATACCCCGCACGGGATAAGGCGAAAATTTGACGTGAATAGGCATAAATGATGGAGAAGAAACTCGCAATTAAACCTGCTAGACCGACAAAATTGACAAAACTGCCTAACCAGCTGTTTTGACCATAGACGGCTACCAGTGCATCAACTAAGGGTGCGCCTGATTCTTTAAGTTGTTCTGCGCCAGCAGCACCAGCACCTAAGAACAGAATAAGTAGGGCAAAAGCGGCCAAAATCAACATCGAACCGATCAAACCACGCGGTAATGATTTAGATGGATCTTTGGCTTCTTCTGCTGCCAGTGGTACACCTTCCACTGCTAAAAAAAACCAAATCGCATAAGGCACCGCCGCCCAAATACCGATATAACCCATCGGGAGGAAGCTACTCGCACCGATATTTTCAGTTGGTGCAATGTTAAATAAGTTGGCGCTGTTAAAATGTGGTGCCATTGCGATGATAAAAACCAAAAGAGCGACGGTTGCAATGGCGGTAATGACAAACATGATCTTGAGGGCTTCACCTGCACCTTTAAGATGAATACCCATAAAAACCAGATAGCAGATTAGATAAATGATCCATCCACCGACACCAAATAATGATTCGCAGTAGGCACCAATAAAGCATGCGATAGCCGCAGGGGCGATGGCATATTCAATTAAAATTGCCGTGCCTGTGAGATAGCCGCCAAATGGGCCAAATGCGGTACGTGCAAAGCTATAGCCGCCTCCCGCAGTGGGCAGCATGGTGGCCATTTCAGACATAGACAGGCACATGCATAAGTACATGATGGCTACGACAACCGTTGCGATAAACATACCGCCCCAGCCACCTTGAGCAAGACCGAAGTTCCAGCCAGCAAAGTCGCCTGAAATGACATAAGCCACGCCTAAACCAACTAATAATAGCCAGCCTACAGCACCTTGTTTCAGTTGCCTTTTTTCAAAATAGTCGTCAGATGTGCTTACAGTTGAAGTAGAGAGCGGAGTCGTTGAGCTGTTAATGGGAGAATCGGTCATGTGAAGCTCCATATCTTGAGTTTTTATAGATGGCTTGATGGATGCAATATTTATGCAATTTCAGTACCAAGCGACTAGACGTCCTGTCTAATGTTTATATGACACAGTTTTGAATTATTGTTTTGATGGTTGATGGTTGATGGTTGATGGTTGATGGTTGATGGTTGATGGTTGATGGTGAGAGTGTTCAGGGTAACGAATCACCCTAAACACATAGAGAACAGAATACGAATAAGCTAAGTGCTTAGAAGAAGCCCATAGGCTTAGTTGCATAGCTCACAAGTAAGTTTTTAGTTTGTTGGTAATGATCAAGCATCATTTTATGGTTTTCACGACCAATCCCTGACTTTTTATAACCACCGAAAGCGGCATGCGCAGGGTAAATATGGTAACAGTTGGTCCAAACGCGACCAGCTTGAATTGCACGACCTGCACGGTAAGAGGTATGTGCTGAACGTGACCATACACCAGCGCCTAAACCATAAATAGTGTCGTTGGCAATTTTAATGGCATCGTCAAAGTCTTTGAATGTTGCCACTGAAAGCACAGGCCCAAAAATTTCTTCTTGGAAAATTTTCATGTCATTGGTGCCTTTGAAGATGGTTGGTTCAATATAGAAACCAGAACCTACTTCATTACGCTCACTACCACCTGTCAGTACTTGTGCACCTTCACCTCGACCTGTTGCGATACAACCCAAGATTTTCTCTTGTTGTTCCAGTGAAGCTTGCGCACCAATCATCGTTTCTGTATCGAGCGGGTGACCCGTTTTAATGCGTTTCACACGTTCAACTGCCATTTCAAGGAATTTATCCGCAATGCTTTCTTGAACTAAAGCGCGTGATGGACAGGTACAGATTTCACCTTGGTTAAGTGCGAACATGGCAAAACCTTCAAGGGCTTTGTCTAAGAACTCATCGTCCTGATCCATAATGTCTTCAAAGAAGATGTTTGGAGATTTGCCACCTAATTCCAAAGTCACAGGAATCACGTTTTCAGTGGCGTATTGCATGATCATTTGACCGACAGCTGTTGAGCCAGTGAATGCAATTTTAGCAATACGTGGATTGGTTGCCAGAGGACGACCCACTTCAACACCATAACCGTTGACGATGTTTAAAATACCGGGTGGTAGTAAGTCTTGAATGAGTTCAATTAAAACCAAAATACTCGCAGGCGTCTGTTCAGCAGGTTTTAAAACAATACAGTTACCCGCAGCAAGTGCTGGAGCAATTTTCCATGTCGCCATCAAAATTGGGAAGTTCCATGGAATGATTTGTCCTACCACGCCCAATGGTTCGTGGAAGTGATAGGCAATGGTATCTTCATCAATTTCAGAAATTCCGCCTTCTTGCGCACGGATACAACCTGCGAAATAGCGGAAATGGTCAATGGCTAAAGGAATGTCCGCTGCGAGCGTTTCACGAATCGGTTTACCGTTATCCCATGTTTCAGCCACAGCCAATTTTTCTAGATTTTGTTCTAGACGATCTGCAATTTTAAGGAGTAAATTTGAACGTGTAGTAGGAGAAGATTTGTTCCATTGTTCTTTTGCTTTATGCGCAGCATCAAGTGCAAGTTCGATGTCTTCTACAGATGAGCGAGGGACTTTTGTAAAAACTTTACCGTCGACAGGAGAGATATTTTCAAAGTATTCACCTTTTACTGGAGCAACCCACTCGCCACCAATAAAGTTGTCATACTGTGCTTTAAATTCTACTTTAGAACCAGATTGGTTAGGGTCTACATAGCGCATATTGAAGTTCCTTTGCTTATTGATTTTTTAAAAGCATCTACAGCTTTGGTATAAGGTACATCTGTACAATATTTAAGTAGCATAACTAATATAAGGTTGGAAAAAGGTTGGAAGGAAGGAGGTTTACAAGGCTTTGACAAATGTTTACAACCAAGTAATACAGTGGACGTATATCAGGAATTGTTTTGAGAATAAGGAATGATGGCAATGCAACATTTAATACAGAAAAGACAAGAAATAGAAAAGCTTAGAACCAGTAGTAGTATTTCGACGGTACAAGCTGAACAATTGGGAAAAAGTATTGCAAGTTCATGGCAGCGCTCTAACTCCGCAGAAATTCCAAAAGATCGCTTTGCTGCGCCCATTTCTGAAGGTTCTATGTCACAAAGTTCAGCTCTACAACATGCTTTGAGTTACTGTACAGATGAACTGAGACATATTGCACAGCAGTCTTCGATGGTGGTCGCTGTAGGTGATATTGGTAGTACCATTATTTGGAGTGCATCCAGTAGACAAATGCGTAATGCGGCAGAAAGTGTACATTTTGTTGAAGGCGGGCAGTGGCGAGAGGAATTAGTGGGGACCAATGCATTGGCCTTATCCTTAAAAACCCAACAATCCAGTTGTGTCTTTTCAAATGAACACTATATGAGCTCCATTCATGATTGGGTCTGTTATGCGGCGCCGATCATCGACCCTTACTCAAAACACGTCCTTGGGGTGATTGATTTATCCACCACATGGAAAAATCATAATAGCCTTGGTCTACTCGCAGCAGAGCGCTGTGCATCTATCATCCAAACGGCACTGTTAGAATATCAGCGTCAACAGTTATATATCCGTGCTTTTGGTGTGCCACAAGTACATTTCAATGGCAAAGTGATGGTACTCACACCGCGACAAATTGAAATTTTGACCATCTTGGCACTGTGCCCACAGGGCATGACTTTAGATACTTTGCATCAGGCTTTATATGGCGAGCGCAAGGTGAGTGTGGGAACACTTAAGGCCGAAATGTCGCAACTGCGTGACTTGCTTGGTGGTATGTTGGGATCTCGTCCCTATCGGATCTTGGCGCATATCGAGGCCGATTTTTTACAAGCCGAGCAGGCTTTAGATGCTGCGTATATCGAGACCGCATTGAAGCTGTGTTCAGGTGTTTTATTATCTAAAACGGAAAGTCCATTTCTATGTGCATGGCGCGATTGTTTGGAGTCACGTTTAAGCAGTGCGATTTTTAAAGCCAATGAAACCGATATGTTGTTTAAACATGTTGCACGTTACCCAGAGGCGATTGATGCCGTTGAGCGACTCATTGAGCTGACACCGAATGGACATCCTGCGCATCAGCTACTCGAGAAATATAAAATTTAAGAATTCTTAATTGCATTGGAAAGGTATATTTACACTATTTTTTGCTCGAGCCATTGGAACAGCTCAGCATAAACTTCAGCACGAACTTCAGGTGCAGAGAGGACTAAGTCGTGTAAGCCATTGTGAATGGTCACGACACTGACGTCACCTTGTAAATTTTTAGCCTGCTTTTCAATGTCTTTAACATCTAAAATCACATCACTGGTTTGAGCGGCTGCGCCCCATTTCTTCGGGTTGAGCGTTTGATGTGAATGCATAATGAGTGCAGGAACAGAGAGCTTTAAACCACCGCGATGAATTTCTTTCTGTGCTTCATGGATTGCACGTACAAAGCTGATCCGAACCATAGAATAGCTTGGTTGTTTCCACTCCAAATCAAAGTCCCATTCACCATGCTCGCTCTGATGTAGGCTCGGTACATACCATTTATTCAGTTCGCTTGGAAATTTGAGGTCAGGAAAACGCTTTGCGAGTCGGCTGAGCTGAGGCACACCAAGTTTGCGCTTAATGGGATGCATATTAAAATCATAAAAAGGGCTATTGACCCACACTCCTTTGATCAGCGGATGCTTAGGATTGTGTGCAGCGTATAAAGTCGTGATTAAGCCACCTGTAGAGTGCCCTGCAAGTAGTACTGCAGTATGGCCTTCATTGCCAATGATCTCTAAGGCTTGGGTAATTTCAGCATCGTATTCGCTTAGGTCACGGACATTGTAATATTTTTGATGACTCAAGTGAGAACGACCATATTTTCTTAAATCGAGCGCATAAAAATCATAACCATGCTGATTAAATTGTTCAGCCATTTCGGTTTGGAAAAAGTAGTCAATAAAGCCATGGATATACAGCACAGCTTTTTGAGTATTTTGCGAGGCTTTTTTGCGCACGAGGGTTGCGCAGACTGCACCTTCATAATCGTCTGGGAAACTGAGTTTTAATTGTTCATAGCCTTCGCCGAGGACATCGGGTGTATACGCAGGATGAGTTTGATTTGCTGACATAATTTGCTCTGGTTGTTATTGTCATGAGTTTTCTTATCCTTGATGAAGTGTAAAACTTTGTCAACCACAAATAAAAAAAGACAATTTAAGTGTACAGGTAAGCAAGGATTAGGCTTACCTGAATGAAACAGTATGGACGTCTGTTTCATTTCACTTAAATTGTCAAAGCAAACTAAAAGTTAAGGAGAGAACTTAGACCGCTGCTTTAAAATCGACCACTGAAGCACTAGATTTGAGTGCAGCTTTGAAGATGTCGACCACTTGAGCATGGTTTGCTTTACGTGGATTCGTCAGCATGCAGGCATCTTTTTGCGCATTTTCAGACATAACACCCAAATCTTGCTCTTTCACACCCAGTTCAGATAAGCTCGATGGAATACCAATCGATGCAGATAGTTCACGAATCGCGTCAATGGCAGCATATCCCGCTTCTGTCACAGTTAAACCTGTGATGTTAACTCCCATCAGTTCAGCAATTCGTGCATAACGGTCAGGGCAGGCAATTAAGTTGAATTCACAGACGTGTGGAAGTAGGACTGCATTACATACGCCGTGAGGTAGGTTATAGAAGCCACCGAGTTGGTGAGCCATAGCATGGACATAACCTAGAGATGCATTGTTAAATGCCATACCTGCTAAATATTGTGCATAACTCATGGCATCACGCGCTTCTAAGTTTTCACCGTTCGCAACTGCTGGACTTAACCATTCGCTAATCATCGAAATGGCTTTTTCAGCACAGGCATCAGTGATTGGGTTTGCTGCTGTTGAAACATAGGCTTCTACTGCATGGGTTAATGCATCCATACCCGTTGCTGCCGTTAAACTTGCAGGTTTTGCAATCATCAGTTTAGGGTCATCAATTGCAATCAGTGGAGTGCAGCGCCAGTCCACAATTGCCATTTTTACATGAGTATCTGTATTGGTAATAATACAGAAGCGTGTCATTTCTGATGCTGTACCTGCCGTGGTGTTGATGGCAATAAGAGGGGTCATTGGAACCATACTTTTATCAATTCCTTCGTAGTCACGAATATGACCACCACCTGCAGTCACGAGTCCAATACCTTTAGCGCAGTCATGCGAAGAACCACCACCTAAGGAGACAATAAAGTCACAACCTTGTTCGTTATACGCAGTTACGCCGTTGTAGACATTGATATCAGTTGGGTTCGGTTCTGCGCCAGGGAAGATGTGGCTATCAACACCTGCATCTTTGAGATATCCTGCAATGGTGTCGGCTACGCCAAATTTAAATAAACCTGCATCGGTCACAATCAGTGCTTTCTTTGCACCGAGATTTTGTGCTTTACCACCAATTTCTTTGGCACAGCCCGGGCCAAAAAGTGAAACACAAGGGATATAAAAACCGTTCGTTTGATCTGCAATATTTTTAAAAGCCATGGTGCGATTCCTTCTACCATTATTTATGTTGTTATCGGTGCTCATTACCGTTTTTAGAGTATTGAATGATTCAAAAAACTTGTGTACCTACCAAATACCTACCATGAATAAGGGAATGAAGGGAAATGGCTTCAACGAACAAAATGGCTATCGATAAAAGGCATAGTCTGTGGTTCAGGATTTGTTTATATTGGTTTTGAAGTTGTGGTGAAAATAGCCAAATTCAAAGAGGAAAAGCCGTGGAGAAAAATGATAAGCTTAAGCAATATCAAAGTCTTGCTATACAGTTCAGACAAGTTGTTCCGAGTATTCAGCAGCTTTATCACGAGCAGGCCGCTTTTCTTTCCACACTCAATGTGCAAAACGTTTTAAGTGTCGATGCAAAACAACAACGGATTCAAATTTTAAATCATTGTTTTCATATTCAGTTTTATGCGCCAGCTGAACAGGCGGAGCTGTGTGTTCCACAGTTTATCTATCAAGGGCACTATGCAGAAGCACTCGAAGAGTTTTGTTTACACGACATTGTATTTTTAGTGGGTGATCAATCTCCACAACATTCTTTGTATTTGCGCAATAAAGTTAAACAGTTGCGTCAGCTGATTCTTCAACAGCTGTTTGTTTTGTTCGATGGGCCGAGTCGCGTGCAAACGATTTTGACTGAAATACAGGAAACGCAATCAGAACTCTTTCAACAGTTATGCCAGCGAGTTGAATTAAATGCAGATGATCCAATCTCTGAGCGAAGTTTGCTGGCCGAGTTGCAGCGCTTATGTAACTTAGATGCAGATCAGGCGGAAGAGATTTTACCCTTACAGTCTTTAATGAATAGTTATGATGAGCTGTGTTGCAGTGCCAATCAATTCTTAGAACCACATGTTTATCGCATTATACAAACGGCATTTCCTGAACGGTTTTCTTTACAAGAGTTGATGGATCATACGCACGACGTTCACTTGTTATATCCGCATGCTAAAGAGCAGTCCCATATGCTCGGCTTTGTGCGGCTTATGCATCGGGATCTTTGGACATCGCGTGATTTGTTGTCAAAGCAGCATTTTTTAAAAACTGAAACCAAGCTATGGCAAAAGAAGGTCGCCAAACTCCCGATTTTTGATGAAAGCCGTACCGTAAACTGGTTATTCAAACAAAAAGCGGTGGTGACAGACTGGGTTAGTCAAAATATTCAGCACAGCAGTATTCGCGTTGCCGTAACGGCTTTGAGTTATCTCGATACACAGTCTTATCATCCCGAAATTATTGTCACGACCCTAAAGTACTTCCAACATGTGGCGACGCGCTTATTTATACAAAGTTGCTATGAGTATGCCTTACAACAGCACTGGTTTGAGCTGGAGGCCAACCAGCATGTGGTCTTAAAAAATAGACGCCAAGATATGGATGATCAGCGGATAGCGATCAGCCCGTCTATTTTATATTTAGATGAATGGCTCGAACTGCTGCGCCGTGTGGTCGAACAACAGCCCGAATGGGGGAAACGGGTCTACACAAAATTGAGTCGTGTAATGCAGGCCTATATTCAGCATCTAGATAAAATTGCGCAGGAACTTCCTGAAGACTTAGTGGTTTATTTTAGCGAAGATAAGCAACAACACCGTGATTTTTATCTTCAGTTAAAGCAACATAAACTGCATATTGAAAGCTTTCGACAGTTGTTTTATTTAAATAGGCCTCCTTTACGAGTTTCGGTGTTTGATGCTTATGTGCGCGATTATTTGCCTGAACATTTTGAGACACAAAAGGAGGTTTTAAAAAACGTTACATGGAAGAGCCTATTTCATCAGGCTGTGCAGTGGCATGATCAATTGCATAGCCAAGAGTTGCTCGCTGAACTGAAACGAAAGCTTGGTTATGTCTCATGGCAACCGATCAGTCATGAAGCTTATTATTTTATCGAGAGTTGGGTGCTTGAGGAGCTCAAAGATATTGATCGCATCATTGCAGAGTCACGTCGCTTTCAACATTGCTTAGCAGCCAGTTTTGCTGAGCGAATTATTGTGCGCGAATATGCTGCATTTCATATGAGTCATACCGATGCACAGCGGCACTTGACGCTCGGTTGTCATTATATTGCAGGGCAACTGTTATTTGATCAGCTTGAATATCCAAACAACCAAAAAGCGTTACCTGATGATGTTGTGGTCGCTGAACAATTTATTGCCATGCTGAATCAAACCGAATAACCAAGCTCTTAAAAATTAAACAACAATGGACCTAATTTGTCGCACATCATTTACTGTGTGACGAGATCTGCTTAACTTTTTTGCAAAAACTCGGTAGGCTATAGCCGTTCATCAATGGTATAGGTCTTATGAAGCAAGAAACTGCACTCAAACTCTTAAAAGCGGGCGAAAATGTCTTTTTAACCGGTTCCGCTGGTGCAGGAAAAACCTATACGCTGAACCAATACATTAACTATTTAAAAGCTCGTAAAGTGCCTGTGGCGATTACTGCTTCTACAGGTATTGCCGCGACGCATATGAATGGCATGACCATTCATACTTGGGCCGGCATTGGAATTAAAGATGCGTTGGGGGAAGATGAACTCAAACGCATGAAAGAACGTAAATACTTAAAAGAGCATTTAGAAAATGCCCAAGTCTTAATCATCGATGAAATTTCGATGCTACATGCCAAGCAACTCAATTTGGTCAATAAAGTCCTCAAGTTCTTTAAGGAAAGTGAAGAGCCATTCGGCGGAATTCAAGTGATTGTTGCAGGTGATTTCTTCCAGTTACCGCCAGTTGGTAAAAATGAAGAACGCAATCGCGATAAATTCTGTTTTATGTCTGATGCTTGGGTAGAAGCCAAGTTTCGTGTGTGTTATTTGACTGAGCAGCACCGTCAGGGCAATGATTATCTCAATGATATTTTAAATGCCATCCGCAGTCAGAGTATTAACTCTCAGCACTTGCAGGCTTTACAAGCCACACGTCAGCAAGATATTGGAGAAATCTTTACACGTTTATATACGCACAATATGGATGTGGACACCATTAACTTCAAACATTTGAATGAAATTGAAAATGAAGGTCGACAGTTTGAGGCGGTGTGTGATGGCAATGACAAGCTTATTGAAACGTTAAAGTCTTCTGTGCGTGCACCTGAAAATTTAACCCTCAAGAAAAATGCCAAAGTGATGTTTGTAAAGAACAACTTCGATGTGGGCTATATCAACGGTAGCTTAGGCGAAGTGGTGGGCTTTGAAGAAGATGATGACTTTGGAATATTGCCGAAAGTCAAACTGACTGATGGCACGGTACTGGTGGTTGAGCCTGAAACGTGGTCAGTGGACAATGATGCAGGCAAAACCATTGCCAGTTTTCAGCAAATTCCATTGCGTTTGGCATGGGCCATCACCATCCATAAGTCACAAGGGATGACTTTAGCGGCAGCCGAAATTAATCTTAGTCATACTTTTGAAAAAGGACAGGGCTATGTGGCTTTGTCGCGCTTAAAGACTTTGGAAGGTTTAAGGTTGTTAGGTTTTAATGAACAAGCGTTGGAGTTAGATAGTCTTGCCATTAAAGCAGACCGCCGCTTCCAAGAACTGTCCGATGAAGCCGAAACACATTTCGAGGCCATCGATCTTGAGCCACAGCACAAGGCTTTTATTCGTCACTGTGGCGGAACGCTTAATGAAATTGAGATTGAGCGTAATGAAAAGAAAATTGCTCGTAATGCAGGTAAAGCCAACTATGCTTCTGCAACACTCGATGAAACACGTGAATTGTTTGAAGGTGGTTATGAAATTGCAGATATCGCACAAGAGCGCGGTTTGACGGCTGCAACTATTATCAACCATTTGGCAAAGTTGCATAAAGAGCAAGGTCTGGATATTTCCGTGGCACATCCTGGAGAAGAAGTAGTTGAGCAAGTGCGGAAAATTTATAAACGCTTAATGAAGCGCCAGCAAACAGAACACTTTAGTGAAGATGGTGCGATTAAGCTTCGTCCAATTGTGGAACTGACTAATCCACGTATGGGCTATGACCAAGTTCGCTTAGCGCTGTTATATATTGAATAACATCTTAAAACTAGAGCATTTCGTGCAGAAATTTCTTACTTACATTGCTCGGAACTTCAGTTAAACTGAATTTTAAGGGATAAGAATAACTTAGAATCGTAATGAAATTGACAGCTTGGTACACGCTACGCAAATTTGTTTATAACAATTTGCATAATGAGGATTATGAGACGCCTTTAAGTCGAGGGTTGAACTATTTTCTCATTGCACTGATTATGAGTAATGCTGCTGCGGTCTTGCTGGAGTCGGTGCAAAAGTACTATGTGTTGTATCAAGACTTTTTCTATTATTTTGAAATCTTTTCTATTATTGTTTTTAGCGTCGAATATCTCTTACGTTTTTGGTCAATTGCTGAATCTAATAGTTTTGAGTCGGATTGGAAAAACCGCCTAAATTGGGTCAAAAGTGGTGGGGCGATTATCGACCTTTTGGCTATTCTACCTGCGTATTTAAACTTCTTTGTTCAGTTCGACTTACGATTCTTAAGAATTGTTCGTCTGCTCCGACTTCTCAAGCTAACCCGCTATTTTGTCTCGCTACAAATTTTATTACGAGTCATCGAGCGCGAAAAAGGCTCATTTCAAGCGGTTATTTTCATCTTAATGATTATGATCATTATGGCTGCAGCAGGGGTGTATTTGATTGAAAGTCAGGCACAACCTGAAGTTTTTAGCTCTATTCCAGCTTCAATGTGGTGGGCCGTAGTCACACTGACCACAGTGGGGTATGGTGATGTGACACCTATTACGCCGCTAGGACGCTTTTTGGGTGCGATTATTACCATCTTAGGGGTAGGTTTAGCGGCATTGCCTGCGGGTATTTTAGCCAATGGTTTAGCCAATGAACTTGAGCAGCGTAAAGAAAAACTTGAACTCAGATTTCGAGAACTAATCCAAAATAGCGATATTGATTTTGTTTTAGAAACAGAAAAAATTGAAGAAGTTCGTAAAGAAGTTGGGCTGACCAAAGAGCAAACACACGATATTATTTTACAGCTCATTCGTGAACAAAAAGAAGAATCTTTAAGGCAAAAGCGTGAGCAATATGCCTATTGTCCACACTGTGGCAAGAAACTACCTGAATGATTATGCCAGTCAGTTAAGGAGTTTCGTATTTAACTTCTTATTGCGGGTGACGTTATTGCGTATCGAATAAAATCTAGAGTTTAAAAAGAAAATGCTCGTAGATTCTTAACGGCCTGACATTAATCTGAATGATGGATTGTAAAAGCGTGCATAAAAATACGATTGAATTTTTATGCACGCTTATTGTTTTAGATAAAAGTCATTGATTTGGTTTTAACAAGTCTGGTTTGCATCGCTTTTACATGCGGATATCGACTTTTTCTCATGCTGAAAAGCCAACAATAAAATAATCAGCCCACCCAAACTTAGTAAAACCCCGACCCAGATTGGAGCTAGCCAACCTAAACCTTGGCTAATTAACCAGCCGCCGAGGAAGGCACCAAAGGCATTGGCAATATTAAATGCAGAGTGATTCAGCGAAGCCGCTAAGCCTTGTGCATTACCAGCGACATCCATTAAGCGGGTTTGTAGTAAAGGCCCCAAACCAGCAATACTGAAGCTGACCAAGAAGAGTGCAATAAAAGCAGTGGCAAGGTGATCCATAGACAGAGCACAAAGCACATAAGAGCAAGCATTGGAAACTAAGACCCAAATAATCGCCTTGTTTAAGTTTTTATCGGCAAAGTGTCCTGCGACAACACCGCCGACGACCAACCCGAGCCCAATACATGCTAGTGCAAATGGAATGACTTGAATGCTGGCATGGGTATATTCAGTCAAAATAGGCGATACATAACTATAAACAGAAAACAGCCCGCCAAATCCAATTGCACCGACAGCAAGCGTGATCCACATTTGTGTGTTTTTAAGTCCACGCAGTTCATTTTGAATACTGGCTGTGTGATCCAGCTGCATTTTAGGTAAGCCAAAACAAATTGCGACCACAGTCAAAAATGCGATAGATGCAGAAAACTCAAAACCTGCACGCCAACCATACAGTTGACCCAGCCATGTCGCAAAAGGCACACCAATCACGGTGGCTACATTCAGCCCCATCATGAGGATAGCGACAGCCGAAGCACGCTTTTGTTTTCCTGCAAACTCTGCAACCACCAAAGCGGCAATACCAAAGTAAGCGCCGTGAGGGAAACCTGCAATAAAACGTGAGACCAACATAGACTCATAGCTATTTGCGAGTGCTGTACTGGCATTGGCGATACCATAAAATAGCATGAGTCCAATTAAGAGTGTTTTACGCGGAACTTTTGCGGCCAGAATGGCAATCACAGGTGCGCCAATAGTTACACCCAAAGCATAGGCACTAATGAAATGCCCTGTGACAGGAATACTGAGTTTGAAACTTTGTGAGATCTCTTGGATGAGTCCCATCGCAACAAACTCAGTCGTACCAATACAAAAACCACCGAGTGCCAATGCCAAAATAATGACAGATAAGTGGCGCGTTGGAGAGATGCTATTTTCTTGAAAGGACATAAATAGAGGAGAAAATGAAAAGTATTATACGTTCTTTATCACATGAAAATTTGGTTGTTAAAAAAAGTTATAAGTGAACTAAGAAACCATAACATTCATACGAACCCTGAAGATTCTACACGATGAATATCTATTCATAGCGCTACAATGAGTGATTATTCTATAAAAGAAATCAAATTTAAAAGCAGTAAATATAGATCAATCCAACCTAGCTTGAGAATTTGGATTTGTTAGGCTAGGGCTGTCCTGTACCAATGATTAGGGTAAGTAAACCAGCCGCAATGAGTGGGCCGACTGGAACGCCACGTAGTAAAGCCACTCCTGCAACGGTTCCGACCAGCAAGCCTGCAACAACATCGGGTTGGTTTGACATCAGTTTCACACCACGGCCGCCTAACCATGCAACCAAAACACCAATGGCGATAGCGAGTAGTGATTTCACACTTAAAAAAGATTTAAAAATACTTTCACCGCTAATTCTACCACTTGCAATAGGTACCAAAACTGCAATGGTTAAAATGATGATCCCGATATTTAATCCATGTTGTTGGATTAGCGGGAAGTATTCACTCAGTGGTGTCATCCGAAAAATGATGAGTACTGCCGCAGCAATGGTTACCGCAGAGTTGTGACTGAAAATACCGCAAGCCAGCAGGATCAGGAGGACGATCAGGTTCAAATCTAAGTTCGGCATAGGGAGAGACTGGTCAAAAAAACATGTGCATTGTAACGTTTTTTTAGCCACTCTGCCGAATGATCCGGGTCCTTTGATTGATGTTCCTGTATTTCAGTATAAAATGAGCATTTATTTGAAAAAGTGGTGTGCTGATGCTGTTGGAAAAAATGTTGCAGTCGCAAGGATTTGGTTCGCGAAAGCATTGCCAACAGTTGATTAAAAATGCAGCCATTGAAATTGAGGGACAAATCATTACTGACCCTAAACATAAACTCAAATTGGATGCGCTTCACTACAAGGTACATGGCGAGAGCTTTGAATACCGTGAAAAAATCTATATCGCCCTAAACAAACCTCAAGGCTATGAATGTTCACATCAGGCGACGCATCATTTTAGTGTTTTTGATTTGTTTGATGATGTGCTCTTGAATCGTGGCATTCAATGTGTAGGTCGTCTAGATCAAGACACCACAGGTTTATTGTTACTCACCGATGATGGTCAGTTTTTACAAGCGATGACACACCCTAAAAAACATGTGGCAAAGGTGTATCGCATGCAAATGGTCGACCCTGTTACAGATGAACAGGTCCAACAGCTGGAGCAAGGGGTGGAGCTGCGAAATGAAAAAGGGAGTTTTGCTGCAACGGATGTAAAACGCTTAGCTGAATGTGAATTGCAAATGACTGTGCATCAGGGAGTATATCATCAAGTGAAACGTATGCTTGCGGCAGTTGGAAATAAAGTTGAGAGCTTGCATCGTCAGCAAATTGGGGCGCTCGACTTAACGGGTATGCCAGATTTAGTCGAAGGGCATTGGATCTATTTAAATCCCGAACAAGTGGCTTTAGCCAAGACACGTAATGATATTGAGAGTAAAGGTAGTCTTTAGACGCTGAATACTATAGAAAGCAATGATAGGTCTTAAACTCATTATCCGCTACAAAGCCCATGGCTTCATATAGGCTGTGGGATTGATAATTATTCTTTTGAGTTTCAAGCGTAATACGAATGGCTTTTTCGTGTCGCGCAAACAAAATCGCGGTATCGATCAATTGTTTTGCTGAGCCATGGCGACGATGCGGTGGAGAAACATAAACATCATCTAAAATATAATAAGTTGCACAGGCCACAGAAGAGAAACCTAAATACAGCAGCACAAAACCTGTAATCACATCGTCTTTGACATGAATGAAGATGACGCTTTGTTCGTTTTCAAGGCGAAGTTTAAGGAACTTTTGGGAAAGTGCTAAGTTGGAAGATGCACCATAAAATTGGCGATATTCATCAAATAATACAGCAAGTTTTTCTAAGTCTTCTAAAGTGGCACGTCTAACGATCATGTATTACTCCATGCTGTATTTATAATGTTTACATGAAGCATACCTAAGTTTTGAAAGGGATATTTCTAAAATTTGTTTAGAAATGCAACACTGTTAAGTTTTGTCACTTTCTCCCAAGATTGCAGCTAATTCCTCAAAAAGATCAATATGTTCATCATCTGCAAATAAATCATTGGTTGCAGTTGAGTCTGCACTGGTGATGTGTTCAACCGCTTTTTGTTCTTGCTTGAGTTTACGTAGTTTAATCAGTTGTTCAAGATTGATGTTCTGGTTTTCAATTGAAAAAGGGATGGATTTGGTTAAAACCACTTGTTTGAAGAACAAACGAACGGCTTGCGCAGGCGTAATTCCCAGTTGTTTAAACACCGCAAAAGCTTGTTTCTTTTCTTGGGAATCGAGTCGAATTTGATAGACTTCTGTTTTTCTCATGATTTTTTAAATAATTTGAACGACTTAAGGGTAGAAGTTATTTTAATCAATTCCATTGTAATTTCAATATTCATACAATAGAATTTTAAATTATTTTGTAATGACAAGCAGATTACAATGTCAATTCAAGGTTAGAACTAAACTGCATAAGCTGTTGAGTTATTGGGTCTTTAAAGGAAAGATGCTTAGCTAAGAGCTGTAAAGGCTGACTAAAATCATCGTCGGTTTTATGTACAACTTTAGGATAGAACGGATCATTTTTAATCGGGAGGCCTAAGAAGTTGAGGTGTACACGGAGTTGATGTTGCTTCCCTGTCTCGGGTTTAAGCTCATATTTTGCCCATGTTGCATCATGCTCTAAAAGCAAGATCTCAGTTTCACTGTTCGGTGCTTCGTCTAGGACTTGCATGGTGTAGAACGGTTCACCTTTTTGCATATGCAGTTTTACTATGCGTGGAAATTTGAGTTCGCGGTTAAACGGTGCAATCGCATGATAGGTTTTTTGAACCTGTCGATCTGCAAACATTTGCTGATACATCCCTCGACTGTGAATACATTTGGAAAACATCACTAAGCCAGCCGTTTCACGGTCAAGGCGGTGTATGGGTGTTAAATGCTCAATGCCTGTTTGTTTTTTCAGGCGCACCAATAGAGTTTGTTGAACATATTGCCCCGTGGGACTGATGGTCAGAAAGTGTGGTTTATCCACCACTAATAAATGATCGTTTTCAAATAAAATCTCATGCTGAAATGGCACTTCAATTTCATGCGCTAAAAAGCGGTAATAAAACACATGCTGATTTTCAAGATATGCCGAATCTGTATGGAGTACATTACCTACAGCATCATAGACCAAGCCATCATGAAAACGTTGCTGCCACTCAGTTGCTTCAATATGCGGAAATTGGTCAGATAAATACGCCAATATGGTGTGTGGTGACGGCTTCAATTTAGGCAGGAACACTTTACTTGCGCTCACGCCATTGAGCATAGGAGGGCAAAATTCAGCAGGTTTTATGTTGAGCATGATGTGCAGGCAATATGTAATCGGTTGGCGCAGTTAAATATGAGATTTCAAGCTTGTGGCTTGGGCATTTTGTGAGTCCAGTGCTATCATAATTGTTCTTTTGTCACTTGTCGTGAGTATTATGCAGTATTCATTTAATTTAACGCTCAATAATGAACAAGATACCCAAAATTTAGCGCAAATTTTGGCACAGCATTTTACGACGGGTGTAGTGTATTTAATTGGGGATTTGGGTGCGGGCAAAACTACACTAACACGCCACTATTTACAGCATTTAGGCCATCAAGGTTCCGTGAAAAGCCCAACCTATACCTTGGTTGAACCTTACCAAGTCCAAGGACGTGATATTTTCCATTTTGACTTGTATCGTTTAAACGATCCGTATGAGTTAGAGTTAATGGGCATCCGTGACTATTTAGAAACGTCCAATGCACTGTTTTTGTTTGAATGGCCTTCTAAAGGGGGCGATGAAATTCCTCAGGCAGACTTAATTATTGATATTCAAAAATCGGAAGATGAACTGACACGGTCTGCTACCTTAAGTTTTCATTCAGTAGCATTATTACAAGCTTTAGAGAGCCAATTAAACAATGCGTGATGATTTAAAGATACGCCGTATTCATACTTTGAATCCTGCTTTGGCCAACCAAATTGCAGCAGGTGAAGTCATTGAGCGTCCAGCGTCTGTGGTCAAAGAGTTACTTGAAAACTCGATTGACGCAGGTGCGACAGAGCTGATTATTCGGGTAGAGCAAGGCGGCAGTACTTTAATTGAAATTATGGATAATGGTCGAGGGATTCACGCTGAAGATCTCCCTTTGGCGGTGATGCGCCATGCGACCAGTAAAATCCAAACAGCTGAAGATTTACATGCAATTGTCAGTTTAGGCTTCCGCGGAGAGGCTTTGGCTTCTATTGCAGCGGTGTCGCGTTTAACCTTGACCAGTAGTCAGGCGGATGATGGGATTGGCTATCAAGTTGAAGTCAATGGAACTGCATTTGACCATCAAGAGATTCAGGCTGTAGCTGCACCAAAAGGTACACATATTCGGGTACAAGATTTATTTTTTAATGTGCCTGCGCGTCGAAAATTTCTCAAAAAGCCTGGCACAGAGTTTGGTCATATTGAGGAAATCGTCCGACGTTTAGCGCTGACGCATTTCGATATTCGTTTTGTGCTTGAACATAATCAAAGCATCAAACTAAACTTGCCGATTGCAGATAGTGGTGAGCTACGTTTTCAGCGCGTACAGCAGTTGCTAGGGCGCACATTTACTGAAAATGCTTATTGGATGGATGCAGATAGCATCAACATGCGTTTAACAGGTTGGTTGGGACATCCTTCTGATGCGCGGGCTCAGGCTGACTTGCAGTATGTTTATGTGAATGGTCGAATTGTTAAAGATAAAACCATCTCTCATGCGCTGCGTATGGCTTATGATGGTATTTTGCATGGACATCAGCATGCGGGGTATTTACTTTTTCTGGAAGTCGACCCCGAAAATATTGATGTCAATGTACATCCGACCAAACATGAAATTCGCTTTCTGAATCAACGTGAAGTACATGAATTTGTACGGCACTATGCTAAAGAGACTTTATCGCAGTTTCAAACGGCAACCGCAGATTTATCTGATGCAATGAAGATTGCAGAGAATCAAGCTTTCATGTCTGTGCAGCCTCGCTATCAAGAGCCTTTGCAGTTGCATCGTCATGTTGAGTCTGCACAAACTGGTGAGCAAGCCCCATCGGATGTGCTCACTGACTTTAGTTCAAATCAACCGCAAGGTGTCCATTATTCGGCGCAACCTTCACGCTATCAGGGCTCACAACAGCTCAATAATGCCTTGCAAAGCTATTTAGCACCTCTGCGTGATACGTCATCTGCTGTTGATCAAGCTCAGCCTTTGGCTGATTTTACAGTGCAAAGCCCTAAAGTCGATGAACATCCGTTGGGAATTGCAATTGCGCAATTGCATGGTATTTATGTGCTGGCTCAAAATACAGAAGGGCTGATTATTGTTGATATGCATGCAGCGCATGAGCGTATTCTGCTACAGCAAATGAAGTCCGCATGGGATAAACCAGAGTTTTGGACTTCTCAGCAGTTACTTATTCCCAAAGTGATTAATATCACACGGATGCAAGCGACACGAGTGGAAGAGCTCAAAGATCAATTGGCGCGTTTAGGTCTTGAAATTGATCAATATGGTGATGAGCAGGTCATTGTTCGTGGTGTGCCTGCGATTTTACATAAAGCCAATTTTGAGGCGCTGGTACCTGAATTACTTAACGATTTGGATCCAAATGATGAAGCGCAGGGCTTACTGCAAAAGCGTGATCAAATTCTAGCGGGTATGGCCTGTCATGGTGCTGTTCGCGCGCATCGCATTTTGGGTCTTTCTGAAATGAATGCTTTGCTTCGTCAAATGGAACAAACTGAATTTGCCAGCCAATGTAACCATGGTCGCCCAACTTGGCGTGCGTTTCCATTGGCTCAACTAGATAAGCTTTTTGCTCGAGGAGAGTAGTTGTACATGTCAACTCAATTGCCGGTCATCAATTTAATGGGGCCAACTGCAAGTGGTAAAACTGCTTTGGCATGTCAGCTCTATGAGCAAGGAAATTTTGAACTGATATCTGTAGATTCAGCATTGGTCTTTAAAGATATGGATATTGGTACTGCAAAGCCGACCAAAGAAGAGTTACTGCAATATCCACATCACCTTATCGATATTATTAGCCCATTAGAAGTCTACTCGGCTGCAAACTTTGTTGAAGATGCATGTGGTCTAATTGATGATATGCATGCACGAGGTAAAACCCCGATTTTGGTGGGTGGAACCATGCTCTATTTCAAGGCACTTTTAGAAGGTCTTTCAAGCAATTTACCGAGCGCAGATTATGCTGTTCGTGCTGAAATAGAAGCTAAAGGTGAAAGTGAGGGTTGGTCTGCGGTCTATGCTGAATTATGTAGTGTGGATCCACTGGCGGGCGAAAAATTTAAAGTGAGTGATAAACAACGGATTATTCGGGCTTTAGAAGTTTACAAATTGACAGGGCAGCCCATTACTAAACTTCAAGCTGAACAACCTAAAAACGTGCCTTATCGCTATAATTTTCATAATTATGCTTTGATCCCAGACCGTGCCGAATTGCACCAAAGAATTGCACAACGATTGAAAATTATGTGGGACATCGGATTTTTGAATGAAGTGGAAACACTTATGAAAAAATACGATTTAGATGAAAATTTACCCTCTATGCGCTCAGTTGGGTATCGACAAGCACTCGAATTTTTACAGAAAGGAGATAAAACTGTCGAAAAACAACGTGAAATGGAGGATAAAGCACTTTTTGCGACACGACAACTTGCCAAACGTCAATACACTTGGTTAAGATCTTTGCAAGAGGCACATAAATTTACAACGTATTCTACTATCACGCAGGCACAAGAAGACTTGCGAAACTGCTACGGATAAAGCAAAATTTAGCTACTATCTTTTTTATAATTTTTAATTGAAAAATAAAGATAGTTTTTTGCGCTGATTTTTAAATTTTTTTGGAGTTATAACATGTCTAAAGGTCAAACTTTGCAAGATCCGTTCTTAAATTCTCTCCGTAAAGAACGTATTCCTGTCTCTATCTTCCTTGTAAACGGTATTAAGTTACAAGGTCATATTGAATCTTTCGACCAATATGTTGTTTTATTAAAAAATACAGTAAGCCAAATGGTTTACAAGCATGCAATTTCTACAGTTGTTCCTGCACGTAACCCGCGTCCTGCTGGTGCACCTGCTGGCGCTGGTCAACAAGGTAGCTTTGGCGGTCAACAAGGCGGCTTTGGCGGTCAACAAGGCGGCTTCGGCGGTCAACAAGGCGGCTTTGGCGGTCAACAAGGTGGCTTCGGTGGTCAACAAGGTGGCTTCGGTGGTCAAGGTGGCTTCGGTGGTCAAGGCGGCTTCGGTGGTCAAGGTGGCTTTGGTAGTCAAGGTGGCTTTGGTGGTCAAGGTGGCTTCGGTGGTCAATCGACTGGTTTTGATGGCGAATCAAAATTTGAAGACACTCAAGATGACGAAAATAATCGTTAATTGATTGTTAAAAAAGCCTCTCATGTGAGAGGCTTTTTTTATGTCTAATTTTTTAGTTTTCGTCCAAGCAAAAAAAAGACCAACATGAATGCTGGTCTTTTTATGTATTCTAACTTATGACTTGTTGTTCTTACGGTCTAAGTTAGGATCTTTAATTTCGACATAAGCTCTATTGCGTGTTTCGCGTAACCAGCTATCAAGCTCTGCATCAAATTGACGCTCACCTAAAATTTGACGTGCCATACGCTCTTGGTATTCAGCAGTCATGTCTTGTTGACGTGTTTCAGTCACTTGAAGAATATGCCAGCCAAACTGAGTTTGGAAAGGTTTACTGGTTTGACCTACCTGTGTATTTTTCATGGTTTCTTCAAACTGAGGAACCATCACACCTGGGCTGACCCAACCCAAACTCCCGCCATCACGTGCTGAACCTGTGTCATTAGAGTAAGTTGAAGCTAAAACGGCAAAGTCTTCACCTTTTTGGACGCGGTTATACAAGCTTTCGATCATTTGTTTAGCATTTTCAGGGCTAACCACTTCAGACGGTTGGATCAAAATATGGCGTGCTTTGTATTGAGGCACAATCGCTTTTTGCTCAGCACCTTTACGTTCAACTAATTTTAAAAGATGTACACCATCTCGTACTGTAATTAAATCTGTAGTTTGTCCTATTTGGAGTGGACTCACACGTGCTGCAAGCTCGCTAGGGATGTCAGAAAGTGCTCTAAAGCCCATATCTGCACCTTCAACTTTGGTGCCAGCAGTACTGAAATTTTTAGCAATTGCAGCGACATCGTTGTCGTTTGCTAGTACCGCTTTAACTTGCTTCGCCACAGCGTCAGCATTATCACCTGAAACACGCACATGTAGCACATGCACTTGGTTACCGAGTGCTGCTTGACCTTGTGGTGTATTTAAGAAGTTTTTAACGTCTTGGTCTGAAATTTGGATACGAGAGGTAACGATTTGCTGGCGCAAACGATTGATTGCTAAATCTTCAGCAACGCGACTACGCAAAGAAGCATAGGTTCCTGGTGTCATTTTATCGAGCTTTTGTTGGAATGCTTCTAGGCTTGTGCTACCAGATTGTTTTGCAACATTTAAAACCGCTTCATTCAAGCTTTTTTCATCAGGTTGAATGTTGTAACGTTTCACTTGCTCAAGCTGAGTCTGACGAATAATCAGTTGCTCTAATGCTTGTTGTGCCAAATATTGCTCTGGTGGAACTTGCTTCTTTTGGCTCTCAAGTTGATGTTTGAGCTCAGCCATACTTGCTTCTAAGTCACTCTTCAAAATGACACTGTTATCGACAACAGCAACAACTTCATCCGACGCATGTACAAAAGTTGGAATAGCGGTTGCGAGAGCTAAAGCCAAAGCACTCGCTTTAAAAAATTGTTTGAACTGTTTTGTCTTCATTAACGGTCTGTCCAAGTCTGATTAATATTGTTAAAGCCTAGAATGCGATTTTCTAGTAATGATGAAAGTTTACTGTTGAGTCCGCCTAGGCCTTTAAGTGTAATTTCGGCCATAATTGCACGTTTAGGTTCTACACCTGCAGCATTGACGTCATCCAAGTCGTTATAGTACTCACGACCATAAACGGAGATCCCCCAACAGCAAGACTCGTAATTGACACCAAGGAGGTATTCACGAGCGACATTGTTGTCTAAGTCATATTGAGCGTGGCCCATAATACGCCAGTTGTTATGAATAGGTTGTACGAAAGATGCAACCACTTGGTCGTAATGTTCTTGACGGTCTGCAATTTCTTTACGGTAGAAATAGCCAACGTTATAGAGGTTGCCTTTATCACCCGTAAAGTAAAGTTGTAAGTCGCGTTGCGCATTATCACCATTTGCCATCCATGCTGAGTTTGCACCGAGGGTAAAGTTTTGCGAGAGCTGGCTAGATACGCTGACAATCGGACCAGAGTGATTTTCTCTGTCAAAGACATCTGCTGTTTGGTCAAGCGTTACGCGGCGGTCTTCGAAATAATAGCTTTGGCCTACACTGGCTTTTAAGCGCTCTAGACCTACCGTATCAAATAGGCTATAGCTTAAGCCCAGTGACAAGAAGTTATTGTCTTCTAGACGGTCATGGCCATAGAAGCGATTTGCACTAAATAACTGATCATAGTTGATCGATGCTGTTGCAGAGTCAAAGTTTGGTGCGCCATCTTGATTTTTATAGGGTGCGTAGGCATAGAACATACGTGGGCTTAACGTCTGTAAGAAAGTGCCTTCTTTTTCAAAAGTTAAACCTGCATCAAAAGTCACCTGTGGCACGACATAAGATTTGTCGTTCGATGAGCGGTTGGTGTTGTCAAACTCATTGATGGTATCTTGATCGTAGAATGTGTTTACATTACGAATAGATACTTCAGGAATGGCGAAAGCCCACGGTGTACGGTAGTTATAGCGTACAGAAAAGTCATTATAGACACGGGTGCCGCTTGGTTCAAAGCTATCATTGGTATCGCCATCGATAGTCCCAAAATCCTTTTTAAAGTAAGCCGTATCGTTGTTGAACTCGTATTCTAAGCCCAGTGCATTACCCGCTTTATAGTTGAGTAAGAACTGTGGTAAACGTGCATACGGGCGGTCAACGTAGGGTGTAGTTTCATCTAATGTTTGGAAGTCTTCAACTTTTAGTTGGGCTTTTAGACCAGGAATTCCATTTTTATAGTTCAACTCCCAAGCACGACGCAGGTTTAAGTCTGTCTTGGTGTTAGGGTTGTTGCTTAAGTCAGTAAAATAGTCTTTGTCTGAAGCATAGTTATATTCAAGGTTGGTAGAGAACTGTTCATTGATTTGCCAGTTATGTAAAAAGTGCAAATCTTTACGGTCTTCATCGTCATATTTACGGTCAGAAGCTAAGTAACCACCCCAAATTTGACCTGAACCAAAGTTTTCGGTTAGATAGCGGAACTCACCCTCAAACATTGGGCCGCGGTCGCTGATATAGCGTGGCGTAACAGTCGCGTCGTAGTTAGGTGCTAAGTTGAGATAAACAGGCACTGCAAGCTCGACACCACCGTCATTGGTGAAGCCAAAACTTGGTGTCAAAATACCGGTAGTACGACGGTCATCAATTGGGAAGTTGAAATAAGGAACAGCGAGAACGGGTACATCTTTAACATAAAGTTTTGTGCCGCGTGTTTCACCACGTCCAGTTTCTTGATTTAACTTAATTTCGTCTGCTTGGATTTTCCACGTTAGCGATTGCTCTGGTGGGCAGGTGCTATAAGTTGCATTTTTTAGCGTGGTGGTCGTTTGTGACTCACGTAGGATTTGGTCGGCCCGCCCATGCGCATGTTGTTCTTCTGAAATATAGAAACTGTTTTTCAGATCGCCTTGTTGAGTTTTTAGATTGTAATTAATTTGGTCGCTTTGCGCTAATAAGCCACTTTGCGCCATTTGCACACGACCTTCAGCATTGGCAAAGGTCTGAGTCTGGTCAATGGTGATTTTATCGGCACGGATTTGACGACCTTCTTGATCAATCAGGACATTACCTTCAAGAACAGAGTCACCTTGTGGGTTGTAGTGACCATAGTCCGCTGTAATGGTGGATGTCGCATTGGCTGCGTCAGCAGCTTTGGTTTCAGGGCTTACAGGGGTTAACCATGTGCCTTGGCAATACGCGGAGCTTAAGTAACGACCTTGGCGCTGTTGAGCTTCAGGAGATGACTTATCAACGTAGTATTGTTCGAAAAACTTTTGCCCAGGATAGCTTTCTTGTAATGCTTGTTTTAACGATTGTTGTTCGTCTGAAATAGACGTGGTTGGTGTTGCAGCATAGCTTGTGATTGAGCTACCACAAAGAAGGGTAAATATCGCAGTCGCTAAAGGATTAAATTTAAACTGATGCTTCATGTGTCTCATTTACCAAGTATGCTTAAAACGCAATTAATTATTGTCGCATCATAGAGAAAAAGTTGATAAGTGGCTACACTTAGCACTTTAAAAACTCAGCCTGTATTAGAATTTATCGCAAATGAATACACAACGTGAACAATTGATACAAACATGGATTTCATCTGTACTTGGTTCAGATCAATTTGAAATTAACTTTTTAGCAGGCGATGCAAGTTTCCGTCGTTATGCACGAATCAAGTTGAATAATAAAACATTTATGCTGATGGATGCACCACCAGAAAAAGAAGATTGTGTGCCTTTTGTGACGATTGATGAATTTTTTGATACGAACGGTGTTCGTGTACCACATATTGTGGCGAAAGATTTGGAGCAAGGCTTCTTATTGCTTGAAGATTTTGGTGATGTGCTACTGTCTACACAGCTCGATGACAAGACTGTCGATGCACATTATGAGCAAAGTTTTAAGCAGTTGATTCAATTGCAATCTATTGATGGTGAAGGTCATTTCCCAGCTTATTCTTATGAGAAGTTAATGACCGAAATGTCGCTATTGACAGATTGGTTATTGCCAAGTTTACAGATTCAACCTTCTGATGATGAGTCTGCGCTGATTAAACGTACATTTGCAATTTTAGCCAATGCTGCTTTGGCTCAGCCTCAAGTGATTGTACATCGTGATTTCCATAGTCGTAATCTCATGCTTTTAGTAGATGAACAAGAGCAAGGCGTAATTGACTTTCAGGATGCTGTGATAGGTGCAGATACTTATGATCTGATCTCAATTACACGTGATGCGTATGTACAGTGGAATCCTGAGCGCGTTTATCATTGGTTTAAAGTGTTTTATGACCTATTGCCAGCTTCTGCCAAAGAAGGGCGTGACTTTGAACAGTTTAAGCAAGACGCTGACCTGATGGCAATTCAACGTCATATTAAAATTTTAGGTATTTTTGTGCGTTTATTTGAACGTGACGGAAAATCAGGCTATCTCAAAGATTTACCACGTGTGATGTGGTATTTACTTGAAGAAAGCAAACCTTATGCAGAACTACAACCTTTCATGCAATTTATTTGCGATAAAGTGATGCCAAAATTTGAAGCAAAATATGGCAAATATGAGGTTGTTGCAGCATGAAAGCGATGATTTTGGCCGCTGGGCTTGGAAACCGTATGCGTCCTTTAACACTCTATAAACCGAAACCTCTGCTTGAAGTTGGTGGCAAACCGCTGATCGTTTGGCATATTGAAAAACTCAAGCAAATTGGGGTCACAGAAATTGTGATCAATTCTGCATGGTTGGCCGATGTGTTGATTGGTGCGCTTGGCGATGGTTCGCAGTTTGGAGTGACTATTCGTTGGACGCGTGAAGAAGAAGGGCTTGAAACAGCGGGTGGTATTATTAATGCTCTACCACTGTTGGGGACAGAACCGTTTATTTTAGTGAATGGCGATGTTTGGACCACTTTTGATTTTACGTCTTTACTTGATGTGCAGTTGGACGCCGATTTTGCGCATCTCGTATTTGTACCCAACCCGACACAACATCCCAAAGGCGACTTTATTTTAAATCAAGGGCGTGCTTATACCTTTGAACAAGAGCAGTCAGGCGAAGCGCTGACTTATAGTGGTGTTGCTGTTATTCACCCACAGATGTTTAATGGCTTGGAAGCAGGTAAGCGTCCACTGGCTCCATTGCTAAAAGAAGCGATGTCTGCTGGAAAAATTTCTGCCGAGAAAATGCAAGCCGCATGGGTGGATGTTGGCACACCTGAGCGATTAAGTGATCTAGATCTACAGATTCGTCAAGGTATGTACGTTTAAGTGCATAATCACTAAGCGTTAGCTACTGTTCCACGGCTGAGAAATCGGTATACTTCAGTTTAATTTTATTGAGATGTCTTCTTTATGCATCCATTTTTTCAAGACTTAAAGCAAGGTAGTCAAAAGCTTGGCTTAGATTTGAGTGAAGAAGCATTAAATTTATTGCTGAAGTATCAAGATGCACTTGTGCTGTGGAACAAAGCTTACAATTTAACAGCGATTCGTGATCCTAAAGAAATGCTGGTGAAGCATTTATTAGATAGTTTAAGTATTTTAAAAGATTTGCCGAAAGGTCGTTTGCTGGATATTGGTACAGGCGGTGGTATGCCGGGCATGATTATTGCTCTATGCCAACCTGAGCGCCAATGTGTTTTGCTTGATTCCAATGGTAAAAAAATTCGTTTTTTAAAGCAGTTTATTGCAGACTTAAAATTATCCAATGTAATCGCAGTTCAAACGCGTGTTGAAAATGAAGACAGCATCCATGATTTGGGTCAGTTTGATGTGATTACCAGTCGTGCATTTGCTTCTTTAACCGATTTTATCAATGCATCGAAGCCTTATATGCACCAAGACAGCATCATTGCGTCTATGAGAGGCTTGGTTCCGCATGACGAAGTTGAAGCGTTCAAAAACGAATTTAGTTGTGACATTATTGCGTTAAAAGTTCCACGTTTGGACGAACAACGACACTTACTTTTATTAAAACGTATCTAAAAAAATTCAAAGGATTGGGCGGGTCATGGCACAAATTATTGCGATTGCGAACCAAAAAGGTGGTGTAGGTAAAACCACAACCGCAGTAAATTTGGCTGCATCTTTAGCAGTACTTAAAAAGCGTGTTTTATTGGTTGATATGGACTCGCAAGGCAATGCGACCATGGGTTCAGGCATTCAAAAAAATGACCTACTGTATTCAGTGACCGATGTTTTACTGGGTGAAGTACCTATAGAAACTGCAGTTACCAAGGCGGAAGTGGGTTATAAAGTCTTGGGTGCAAACCGTGATTTGGCAGGCGTTGAACTTGCGATTGCTGAGCAAGAAGGGCGTGAGTTTATTCTGCGTGATGCGTTGCAAGAAATTGAACAAGCATATGACTACATCATTGTGGACTGTGCGCCAAGCTTAAGCTTGATCACGGTTAATGCGCTGGCAGCAGTGGATGGTGTGATGATTCCAATGCAGTGTGAATATTATGCTTTGGAAGGCTTGGCAGATTTAACACAGACCATTGATCGCATTCAACAAGCATTGAATCCTGAGTTAAAAATTATTGGTGTTTTACGTACCATGTATGATGCACGTAATGCACTGACACGTGACGTGTCTGAAGAATTAGAACAATACTTTGGCAAAAAACTCTATGACACCGTCATTCCACGTAATGTGCGTCTAGCTGAAGCACCTGCGCATGGTTTGCCAGTGATCTATTTTGAAAAAAGCTCGAAGGGTGCAGTTGCTTATTTACATTTAGCAGCTGAAATGATTAAGAAAAGCAAAGTGAAAAAAGGAAGTAACGCATGACCGTTAAAAAACGTGGACTGGCAAAAGGTCGTGGTTTAGATGCTTTACTCGGTTCCATTCAAAAAGAGAAATTACAACTTGAAGCACAAGCTCTTGATCACGGTCAGCTAAAACAAATTGATGTGCATCTATTACAACGTGGTGAATATCAGCCACGTCGTTTTATTAATGAGCAAGACTTACAAGAGTTAGCGGCATCGATTGAAAAACACGGTGTAATGCAGCCAATTGTGATTCGTCCAATTGATAATGAAAAGCATCCTTATGAAATTATTGCGGGTGAGCGCCGTTGGCGTGCTGCTCAACTTGCTGGGTTAACGCAAGTTCCAGCCATTGTTCGTGATTTAACAGACCAAGTTGCAATTGCACTGGCGTTGATTGAGAACATTCAACGTCAAGATCTCAATCCGATAGATCAGGCAATGGCATTACAGCGCTTTCATGAAGAGTTTGGTTTAAGTCATCAAGAAATTGCAGATACTGTAGGAAAAGCGCGTACCACGGTGAGTAATTTATTACGTTTATTAAGTCTAGCTGAGCAAGTTAAAGACTTTATGCAACAAGGTTTACTGGACATGGGACATGCTCGTGCCATTTTGACTTTGAAAGGAAAAGATCAACTGACAGTCGCAGAATTGGTGATAGAGAAAAGTTTATCTGTTCGCCAAACTGAACAATATGTTCGTGATCTAAATGCGCCGAAACAAGAAAAATCGAAAACGGAAATTGCACCAGATCTTCAACAATTAACACAGCGCTTAACAGATCGTTTTAGTGCAAATGTCAAAATTGATCATAATAAACAAGGGAAAGGCAAGCTCACGATTCATTATCATTCACTCGATGAGTTGGATGGTATTTTGAATATTTGCTTAGCTGAATAATTTTTTCTATTTTTAAATACTTGGGGAAGTGTTATGTGGGAATTGGTAAAAGCAGGTGGGTGGCTTATGCTGCCCCTTGTGCTCTGTTCGATCTTTACTGTTGCGATTAGTTTAGAGCGTTTTATTCGCTTGAAGAAGTCCACTATTTTACCTAAAGATTTGCTATTAGGCCCAACGCAAAGCGTACAAATGGTTTTGCCTAAACTTAAACAAAATCAGGATTTACAGGCAACGACATTGGGTCGTATTTTGGAAGTTGGTTACCAAAGTAAGGCACAAGGTGAACAGTTTGCACGTGCGCAGATGGAAGCAACTGCTTCTCAGGAAATTGGTTATCTTGAAAAAAACATCAATTTTTTGGGTACATTGAGTGCAGTTGCGCCACTTTTAGGATTGTTGGGAACGGTACTTGGGATTATCGAGTCATTTTTAATGATTGATATTGGGAATAGTAGTAATCCAACACTGATGATTCCAGGGATTTCTAAAGCACTGATTACAACTGCGGCAGGAATGTTCATTGCGATTCCAGCATTATTTGCTTATCGTTATTTTCAGCGTTTAGTTCAAGAGTATGTGGCTGAATTAGAGCAGCAATCGACTTTGTTTCATGCGGCTTTATTTTATAAGCAAACAGAAACTATGCTTGAAAACCATGATGATGTTGTTGTGAAACAAGCGAGTTAAGGTGAAGTATGAAATTCAAACGTTCACAAGTTGAAGATGTTCATATTAATCTTACACCAATGATTGATTGCTTATTATTTATTTTGGTGTTTTTATTGCTGACCACCACATTCAATCAATTTAGTCGTATGAATTTAACCTTGCCTGATGCGCAAGGAGTGCCACCGAAAACATTTGATCACAAAATCGAAGTGGTGGTGGATTCCACAGGGCATTATTCAATTAATGGTCAGTCTATTGCATCGAAAGATGTTTCAGAATTAAATACCGCAATTAAACAGATTTCCAATGACCGTCGTGATCTAATGTTTGTGATTGCGGCGGATGCAAAAGCAACCCATCAGGATGTGATCCGTGTGATGGATGTGGCTGGTCAGTTGGGATTTGTAAATATCAATATTAGTACCAAAGTGCCTTCTCGAGGTTATTAGTGAAACACGATTTTAAAGTTTATCTACGTCTACTAAGCTATTTAAAACCGTATTGGGGCGTAGCGATTCTTGTAGTGATTGGTTTTGCTATGAATGCGGCGACAGAAGTTTCTGTCGCTAAATTACTTGAAAAAATTATTGAGGCCATACAACACCGTGATCAAGGTTTTACGACTCTGTTCCCAATTTTGGTTGTTGTGGTAATGTTCTTCCGTGGGCTGGGTTTGTTCATGGGAGGCTACTTTACAGCGGTCATTTCAAGAAATTTGGTCTTTAATATTCGTCAAGAAGTCTTTGCCAAATTATTGCGCCTTCCTTCGCAGTATTATCTGGATAATAACAGTGGGCATATCACCGCGAAGATTATGTATAATGTTGAACAGCTTACAGCTGCATCATCGGAATCATTAAAAACCATTATCCAACAAGGTTTAATCACCCTTGCATTGCTGGGTTACCTGATTTATAGCAACTGGCGTTTGACCTTATGTATTTTGATTTTTGCACCGCTGATTGGTTTACTTATTCGTAAAGCAGCAAAGCGTATGCGCAAGCTTTCCATTCAAGTGCAAGATACTATGGGTGATGTCAATCACGTAGTACAAGAGACAGTCAATGGTCACTTGGTGGTGAAAGGCTTCGGTGGACAAGCCTATGAGCAACAACGCTTTAGAGATACTTCTTTAGAGAATTTGCGCCGTGGCTTGAAGATGGTGGTTGTGCAGCAACTCAACAGTCCGATTGTACAGTTAATTATGTCGATTGCTCTGAGTATTGTGATGTGGATCGCACTACGCCCAGAGATTTTACAAGATACGAGTGCTGGGCAATTTGTGGCGTATATTACTGCGGCGGGCATGTTGAGTCGGCCAATTAAGGCGCTGACTGATGTGAATGAAAAAATTCAACGAGGCATGGCGGCAGCGCATTCAGTTTTTGAAATTTTAGATTTGCCTGAAGAAAAAAATACAGGGACTTTAACCCCAGTATTAAAAGGCAATATTGACTTTAAACATGTGAACTTGGTTTATATGGATGGCTATCAAGCACTGCACGATTTTAATTTAAGCGTCAAAGAAGGTGAGACGATTGCTCTAGTGGGGCGTTCTGGTGCTGGTAAAACCTCTTTGGTGAATTTGTTAGTGCGTTTTCAAGATACGACCTCGGGTCAAATCCTGTTTGATGGTATCGATATTCAGGATATTGAAATCAATAGTCTGCGTACCCAAGTGGCGATGGTCAATCAGCAAGTGGTTTTATTTAACCGCACTGTTCGTGACAATATTGCCTATGGTCAGCTTGAAAATGCTTCTGATGAAGAGGTAATTGCAGCGGCAAAAGCGGCCTATGCGCATGACTTCATTATGGCTTTACCACAAGGCTACAATACCAAGTTAGGTGCACAAGGCCTTAATTTATCAGGTGGTCAACGCCAACGTATAGCCATTGCTCGTGCAATTTTGAAAAATGCTCCTGTACTGATATTGGATGAAGCCACCAGCGCGCTTGATAATGAATCAGAGTACTTTATTCAGCGTGCTTTCGATGCTGCAATGCGAGATCGAACCACGATTGTGATTGCACATCGATTATCCACCATTGAAAATGCAGACCGTATTGTGGTGATGGATAAAGGGCGTATAGTAGAGCAAGGTACACATGCTGAACTTATTGCAAAGCAGGGTGCTTACTATCAACTCCATCAGCGTAATTTTGAGGAAAACTAAGTCATGTCAGGTGCACAGTTTATTCAGGATGCTTGGAACTCACAGGCAAAGTGGTTAATTGTGCTTCGTCCGTTGTCTTGGTTATATCGAGGCGGTTTTCTTTTAAACCGTAAGTTGTATCGGTGCAATATTAAAAAAGCATATACGGCTCCTATACCTGTCATGGTGATTGGTAATATTACCGTGGGTGGGAGTGGAAAAACCCCACTCCTCATTCACTTGGTGAGTTATTTACAAAGTAAAAATATTCGAGTTGGAGTGATCAGTCGTGGCTATGGTGCCAAAGGCCCATTTCCGACCATAGTGGATCTCAACTCATTGCCTGAAAATGTGGGTGATGAGCCAACTCTCATCGTGCAATCCACTGATGTACCGATGGCAGTGGGTCCCAATCGCCAAGAAAGTATTGAACTGCTTTTATCTCACTATCCCATTGATTTGATTATTAGTGATGATGGACTGCAACATTGGGCATTGAATCGCCAAATTGAATGGATTGTCCTAGATAATAATCGTGGACTAGGCAATGAAAAGTTATTGCCCGAAGGTTATTTACGAGAGCCAAAGTCTAGACTAGATCAAGGCATAGTGATCGAACATGCAGATCAGCCTACTCGTAGTATGCACATGCACTTAGAAGTTGCAGAGCCTTACCTGTTGAACAGTACTGAAGCAAAAGCTTTCAATCCGCACGATGATTTTTATGCGGTCGTGGGGATAGGGTTTCCGCAACGTTTTTATCGTACTTTAGAGAGTATGGGAGTGCAGCAGTTCCAGTGTCATGAGTTTGCCGATCATTATGAATATGAGTTAGAGGATTTGGTTTTTGATGATGCCAATCCTATTATTACCACTGAAAAAGATGCAGTGAAAATTTTAACACTGCTCAAACAAAATCCTAGTTTTTCCCGCGATATTTGGGTTGTTCCTGTCGATGCAGTGTTATCGATGGCGTGTTATGACACCTTACATCAACAGCTCGCCGCTGTAGGTATTAAAATTTCCTAAGGTTTTTTATGAAGCATATTGTTATTCCAGCGCGTTTCGCAAGCACACGTTTATCTGGAAAACCACTCCTTAAAATTCATGGTCGTGAAATGATTTTACGGGTCGTTGATCAGGCGAAGAAAGTTGAAGGTTTTGATGATCTCTGCGTCGCAACGGATGATCAACTGATTTATGATCTTTGCATAGCTGAAGGGGTGGATGTGGTGTTGACCTCAGCGGCTCATCCCTCCGGAACAGACCGCCTAAGTGAAGTGGCAAAAATTAAGGGCTGGGGCAGCGAAGATATCATTGTGAATGTTCAAGGTGATGAGCCTTTGTTGCCTGCAGCTTTGGTCAAGCAAGTCGCGCAACTTTTAGAGTCACAAACTGATTGTTCAATGTCGACCTTGTGCGAACCAATTCAGCATTTAGATGAATTTAAACGTGACAGTATTGTTAAAGTGGTAATGTCGAAGTACAAACAAGCACTTTACTTTAGTCGTGCCACTATTCCATATGACCGAGATGCTGCAAAACAAGTGGAGCAAACGTTGCATAACCAAGCCTTCCGTCATTTGGGCTTGTATGCTTACCGCGTCAAATTGCTCCAAGAGTATGTGACATGGGATATGGGTACACTTGAAAAGCTCGAAAGCCTAGAGCAGCTGCGTGTTTTGGAAAATGGACATCGTATTGCCATTGATATCGCAGAAGCGAACTTGCCACCAGGTGTGGATACACAAGAAGATTTAGATCGTTTAAATGCCATGGATGTGGCTCATTTTGCATAATAGAACTTAGGTCGTCTACATGAAACAAACGCTGCCTGAGCAGATTTATCCGTGGCATCAAAATGTTTGGGAAACTTTAACCACACGCTTTCCTAATATTGGTCATGGCTTATTGTTTTATGGTAAAAAAGGTTGTGGTAAAGAGACTTTTGCTGAGCAGTTTCTTGCTTGGGTCCTATGTGCTAAGCAGCAGCCAAATCATTTGGCCTGTGGGGAGTGTGGAAGTTGTCAGTGGTTAAAGGCGGATACACACCCCAATTATGTGCACATCACTACAGATGAAGACAATAAGAAACAAAATGCCAAAATCAAAATTGAGAAAATTCGTGATCTGCTGCCTTTTGTACAGCAAACGGTAGACGGTTGGCGCGTTATTATTATTGAACCTGCTGAGGCTTTGAACACAGCTTCAGCCAACGCTTTATTGAAAACGCTTGAAGAACCTGGGGATCGTGTACTTATCATTTTATTGGCAGATCATTATTTAAAACTGCCTGCAACCATTCGCAGTCGTTTGCAGCATTTTGCTTTGGATCGCATAAATGAACAGCAAGCAGAGCAATTTTTAAATCAGCATTTGCCCCATACGGATTTGGCACAGCAACATTTGTTGATGAATTTGTCCAATCATATGCCGTTGCAGGTAATTACATTGTCCGAGAGTGAATGGATTCCTCAACGTGCTGAATTTTTAAAAGATTGGCAAAAGTTGGTCATGGATAAAAATATGCCGATGGCAATTGCGACCAAGTGGAATAAAGCACTCGCATTTAGTGATTTTAGTCAAATGTTTGAGTACTTGTTGTCAGATTTGATTTGTGTCAAGCTAAATCAGCAATTAAAAAACACTGATTTGGATTTTAGTATGCTGGCACAACGGTATTCACTTGAAACTTTGTTTTCAATTTATGCCGAGCTGCAACAGTCAAAACAATATATTGAACAAAACGTACAAACTAATTTAGTGCTCGACCAATTGTGTATTCGGTTGATGGATGTTTAAAACAGGGGAATTTTATGCAACCACGTATGGGCGGAATCATCCAAGCCAATATTCCAGATAAAGCAACGTTATATGTAAGCTACATGCCTTTTGTAGTTGGTGGTGGTTTATTTATTCCATCCAAACAACCTGTAAAAATGGGGGAGGAAGTCTTTGTTTTGGCAACATTGCCAGAGCAAGCACAGAAAATTCCTCTAACAGGTAAAGTGATTTGGATCTCGCAAAAGCAAAATGGAATCAAACTCCAAGGATTTGGTATTCAACTTTCTGGCGAGAAAGGCGTTTATTACAAATCAGAAGCGGAAAAGTTACTTGCAGGTCTTAAGTCTGAAGGGCGAACTAGTTACACTATGTAATTAAGTACATGAAGTAGGAAAAGCCTGTGTTTGTAGATACGCATTGCCATTTAACCATGCTGGATTTGACCCCTTATGATGGGGATTTGGATTTAGCATTAGCGCAAGCACGTACAGCGGGCGTTCATCGCTTTATGACTGTCTCGGTTGATATTGATGATCATATTGAGCTGGCAAAAATTGCGGCACGGCATGACGATGTGGGCTATAGCGTCGGGGTACATCCTTGTGAGGATCCTGAAACCATGGCCCGCGCAACCACAGACTATTTAATTGAGTTGGCACAACCTGAAAAAGTTTGGGCAATTGGTGAGACTGGGCTCGATTATTTTCATAGTACAGATTTCATCGCTGAGCAAAAAGACTGTTTTGCACGACATATTCATGCTTCACAAGCTGTAAAAAAACCAGTTGTTGTGCATACCCGTTCTGCCAAGCACGATACTGTCGATATTATTCGTGCTGAAAAATCGACCCATGGAATTTTGCATTGCTTTACAGAAGACTGGGAAACGGCCAAAGCTGTCTTAGACTGCGGTTATTATGTGTCATTTTCAGGGATTGTATCTTTTAAAAATGCGCAAGACCTGCGTGATGTGGCGAAGCAAGTTCCTTTAGATCGCTTATTAATTGAGACAGATAGTCCTTATTTAGCACCGATGCCATATAGAGGAAAGTCTAATGAGCCAAAGTACGTTCCTTATGTAGCCAAAGCCTTGGCAGATGTATATGATAAGTCCTTGGAAGAGATGGCTTTCATCACAACACAGAACTTTGAAAACCTTCTCAACATGAAGTAAATAAATTGAAACGATAAAAGCGTATAAGAGAGTACTAGGGTGAAAATGGATCGTCAGGCTCAGTTTCGAGCAAGAGAAGCGTTAATTTTCCAAGTGGCTGAACAGTTGCTTTTAGAAAATGGCGAAGCAGGGATGACCCTTGATGCATTGGCTGCGGAATTAGATCTAGCAAAAGGTACGCTTTATAAACATTTTCAAAGTAAAGATGAACTCTATATGTTGCTCATTATTCGTAATGAGCAAATGTTGCTTGAAATGATTAAAGATACGGATAAGCAGTTCCCTGAACATCTAGCATTTTTTATGTTACATCATTTGCATCATCCTGAACGCACCGTGTTGTTTCATCAAATAGAAGAGCGATTATCGACCACGGGTGTTGGGATCTATCATTTATTTACTGAACTTTATCAAATTCGAAAGCAACGTCTACGTTTAATTATTCGTATGACCGAGCGGTATTTAGAGTCGATAGAGAGTCAAATGACAGTTCGTGATTATTTAGCATCGATTTGGTCTTTAACGCATGGTGCAGCTGCGATTTTGAACTCTAGTTTTTATCAACGGTATTTGGGTTCGCGTGACACTTTGCGTGTGGCCTACATTGACCAAGCTCTGGCGATGCCTAAACAAACGGGCGCAGCAGGATATCTTGCTTAGCGGATAGCATGTATGAAACAGAAACCACCTTCAAGGATTCAAGGATTTACACTGGTTGAATTGATGGTGGTTATTGTTATTATGGCCATTATGGCGTCATTGGTGATGTTGAATATCAATGGGGTCGACCAACGTAAAGCAGCGCAAGCCCGTGATTTTTTTATCATGGATGTACAGAAAATTGCACGTGAGGCAAATGATCAAGCACGTGTTTTGGCACTAGAGGTTCATCCTGCGACCGATGTGGCTGATTTTTCTTATGCTGTTGTTGAATATAAAAATCCTCAATTTACCATACCCACAGAACAACAACATAATGCAATGCTGAATCAACAAAAATGGCAAAAATATAATGAGTTCCCACAGCAAGTGTTAGCCAAAAATGTTTCTTTTGTTGTGCAATCCTTAGACTATGATGTTTCCCAAGCCCGAAACGAGGATTTAACCCAAGAGAATGCGCCTAAACTGATTTGGTTGGGGAATGGTGAAGCCAAACCTGTTCGTATTCAATTTTATTATGCCAATGAGCCTGTGGGTGCAGAAATTGAAATTGATCATTTGGGTAAAATAAATGCGAGCTAAAGATTTAAAGAATAGTCTGCCGGCTTGCGCTTGGATGAAATGCCATCTCATTAACCCTCGCTCAGGATTTACATTGCTGGAAGTGATGGTGGCGCTGGCTATTTTTGCTACAGCAGCGGTCGCTTTAACCAAAGTGGGTATGCAATATACTCAGTCTACAGCCCATGCCATCTTGCGTACCAAGGCACAATTTGTTGCCTTGAATGAAATTTCTATGATGGAAATCAATCGTGATTGGCTACAAGGCACGGCCTCTAAACAAATCACCCAACAAGGTGAAACTTGGCAAATTGATAAATCAGCGCAAGCAACGATTAGTGCTAATGTGCAACGCGTCAATGTACAGGTGAGCTTGGTGAATCCTGAAACTGGAAAAGTAGATTCGGGTGTTACGAGTTTAGTTTTTTTTAACCATCGTGATGGAAGCCAACTATGACAAAACGCTCAGGCTTTACTTTGGTTGAGTTATTGGTGGCAATCGCGATTTTTGCTGTGCTTTCAGCTTTGGGTTGGAAGGTTTTTGATTATCTGATCAAGATTAAAGAGCGTAATACCCAACATGAACAGCGCTTAGGTCAACTACAAGAAGCATATCAACAAGTGTTACGTGACACTGTGCAAATTGTACCAATTACTGCCAATGTTGCGGGGCAGGTTCAACCCGCAGTCATATTGCAAAATGGTCAGTTAACCTTTAGTAAAACTGGCGTGACTGATCCTTTAATGCAAGGTATACCGCCTGAAGAGCGAGTTGAATATATTTATAAAGCAGATGAAAAAAAACTGTACCGTTATAAATATAAAAATTTAAATCAAACAGGTAATGATCAACCTGAAACCAGTGTTTTACTTGATTCAGTTGATCAATTTCAAATTATGTTACTCAACCCCAATGAAATGGCACAATGGCCTGAGGTAGCATTGAGTGAAAATGATGTGACTCAGGCAAAAATACTACCGCGCGGTTTAAAAATAAACCTCGCTGTCAATGAAGTGAGTTATGAATGGGTGTTTAGTTTATTAAATACAGACTTTTTAAAACAAAAAAATTAAGTTGCAGGATATGAAACTCACGGACTCTATGCAAAACCATTTTTCCTTAAATGTATTTGTTGTAAATAGGTGGATGTTTTGAAGCGCTCTCAGCATGGCATTGCATTGATCACCATTTTGATGATGGTGGCTTTAGCAACCATCCTTGCTGCTACGATTGTGAAACATCAGCGCAATACCGCAGAGAGTACGGGTTATTTAATGCGACAAAACCAAGCTCTGTTATACGCAAAAAGTGCAGAAGCTTTTTTTTCTGAGTTGTTGGTGGATGATGCTCAAAATGCAGCAGAAGTCGATCATCTACAAGAAACCTGGGCGAAGCCCATGCCTGCTTTTCCAGTGGAAGATGGTTTTGTTTCTGGGCGTTTAGAAGATGAGTCAGGAAAATTTAATTTAAATGCTTTAGTTAAGTCGGATAAAAAGCCGAATGAGGCTGCAAAACTTTGGTTTGAAAAGCTATTGGTACGTGTTGGGTTGCCTGCGCAACTTTCAGAAGCAGTGATTGATTGGCAAGATGAAGATGATGAAGTCAGTGGGCCGATGGGTGCTGAATCTGCTTATTATCAAAGTTTAGCTCAGGGTTATTTGACACCAAATCGCGCTTTTTATAATGTTGAACAGTTGAAGTTGGTACGGGGTTTTGAGGGGCGCAATTATCAACTGATTGCACCTTATGTGAGCGCTTTACCGAATAATGAATTAAAGGTGAATGTAAATACTGCACCTTCACTGGTGTTGGCCAGTATTGATCCTAAGTTAGATGTATCTGCCATTCAAAATTTACAAAAACAAAGACAGGCCAATTTGGAGCATTTTTCTAATATTAATGAACTGTGGGAGGTTGATCCGTTTAAGCAAGTGGACGAAGCTCAGCGGGCTACTGTTAATGATTTTCTCGGAGTTCAATCGAACTATTTTAAAGCCAGAATTGAAGTCTTGTTGAATGAGCGTAAGCGTCAGTTTAGTAGTGATTTGGTGCGAAAAGATCAAGCGGTATATGTGGCTTATCGGAGCATGTCGCCTTTTTAAAGGGTAAATATAAGACTGATATGATTTACCAATTGGATTGAACAATAAAATAAATGAGCATAGGTTTACTTTTGCTTTATAATTAAAGTCAATTCTCAGAAAGTTTGATTGCATTACGGCATATGTTAATTCGTAAGTTATTTAAGTTTGAAAATGCCCATATTGTACGCAACTGTACATCGGATCGTTGTAAACGCTCTATTCATGGTCATAGTTATAAAGTTGAATTACTCCTCAAAGCATCGAAATTAGATCATGGTCAAATGGTTTATGACTTTGGCTTGCTGAAAGGGGTAATTAAAGACTTTTATGACTCTTTTGATCATGCGATTTGTTTTTGGCAAAACGACGATCCAGAATATATCCAAGCATGTAAAACATTTAGTGCACGTTGGGTGTCGCTGCCTGTTTCGCCATCGGCTGAACAATTTTCACGTATTTTCTTTTATCTTGCACAGCAAGTACTTGCGTCGACCGTGACTCAAAACGGTGAAGGCGATGTAGAAGTATACTCTGTGATTGTGCATGAGACCGATACGGGCTATGCACAGAGTTTTATTGAAGATATTGAAAATACACAGATGGGGCTTTTAGATTTAAGCCAGATCGAGTTTTCAGAACAAATCCAAGCGGAATGGGCAGACACTGAAATGTATACCAAATTAAAAGAAGGTATCCAATTTCACAATCCGAATGTAGAATTGCAAGTCAAACTGTGAAATTTGTCACGGAATATACAGTAAGGGAATAAGGCGCAAGTATGTCTTTAACAGAACAACAGCAAACCAAGCTTGATAAAATTCAGCTGGATGCCAGTTGGAAACATGGATTAAGTGACTTTTTGCTTAGTACAAAGATGGATGCGTTAAAGCAGTTTCTTGTTACAGAAATAAAAGCGAATAAAGTGATTTATCCGCCAAATGCGCTGATTTTTAATGCATTTAATACGACGCCTTTGGCGAATGTAAAAGTGGTAATACTCGGACAAGACCCATATCATGGGCCGAATCAGGCACATGGGCTCAGTTTCTCTGTGCAAAAGGGGCTTGCTTTACCACCATCTTTACGTAATATTTTCCATGAGTTAAATAAAGATTTAGGAATTGATATTCCTAAACATGGGGATTTAACTCGTTGGGCGCAGCAAGGCGTTTTGCTGTTGAACAGTGTATTAACCGTTGAAGCTGGTCAACCCACATCACATCAAAAACAAGGTTGGGAAGACTTTACCGATCATGTGATTGATGTTTTAAATGAACAGCGCGAGCATATTGTTTTTATTCTTTGGGGAGCATATGCGCAGCGGAAAGGACAACGGATTGATCAAGAAAAGCATTTGGTGTTAAAGGCGGCACATCCGTCACCTTTGGCAGCAAACCGTGGTGGATTCTTCGGTTGTAAAGTTTTTTCAAAATCCAATAATTATCTTAAACAACATGGCATTGAGCCTATAGATTGGCAGCTGGACGCATGACATATTCTCCCGTTTCTAAAAACTACCATCCAGATTTGATTGTAGAAGAAGCAAAAAATGGTTGGCGCATTGTTCGTCTGAATAGACCAAAATCACTTCACGCTTTAGATGAAACGATTGTTTCAGCTTTATTTGAAGTGTTTCAAGATTTTCATAGTGATGACGCAGTAAAAGCCATTTGGTTGGATTCAACCACACCAAAAGCATTCTGTGCGGGTGGTGATGTACGTAAACTTCGTCAACTGGTTATTAACGATGAAGTTGAAACAGCCAATCAGTTCTTTGAGCAAGAATATGCTTTAGATTTATTACTACACAACTATGCTAAGCCTGTCTTGGTATGGGGTGAAGGTTATGTCATGGGCGGTGGTTTAGGTCTGTTTATGGCAGCGCCATTCCGTTTGGTGACACCGCATTCACGTTTAGCGATGCCTGAAATTAATATTGGTTTGTACCCAGATGTGGGTGCAACGCGTTTCTTGGCGGATCGTGGGGCGATTGGTTTGTTCACAGGCTTAACGGGTTCAATCATGACGGCTGCGGGTGCATATGGTATTGGTTGGGCAACACATATCTGTGATGCGCAGCGTAATACGGTGCTTGAGAAAGTCATCGATATTGACTGGAACCATTATCCAGCAGGTGATTTTAGAGCCATTGATGACACATTAAACAGTATGCATCGTCCGGTAGGCCCAGGTCCATTGCAGAACTCTTTGGATGTCATTCATAGTGTGTGTCGTGGTGTGAACTTCGAGAATGATTATGATGCTATTGTTGGTTTAGGTGATGCGCGCAGTGATTGGCTTCGTCAAGCCAGTGAGAACTTGCAAAAAGGCTCACCAACAACTGCTGCATTAACTTGGTTGTTATGGCAGTGGGGCAAACAAGTTCATTCTTGGAATGAAGTGTTTGAGCTTGAGACCCAAATTTCTGACTGGAAAATTCGTCATGCAGACTTTGTTGAGGGTGTGCGTGCGCGTTTAGTGGATAAAGACTTGTCGCCAGCCTGGAAACAAGGGGCTAGTAACAGCTTAAAGGGTATTTTCGCTGGTAATCCACCGACAACGAGTATTGAAAGCTGGAATGAACTCCTTAAACATTATGATGTAATCTAATCTTTATGACTGATGTTTTAAGAACAGATAGTGAATGGATGCAGCTTGCTTTAGAGCAGGCTGCTATTGCGGCGTCAAAAGGTGAAGTCCCGGTTGGGGCAGTCATTGTGAGTCAAAATAAAATTATTGGTTCGGGCTTTAATGCGCCTATTACGCTAAATGATCCTACCGCACATGCTGAGGTTCAAGCACTGCGCGATGCCTGTCAAAATACACAAAACTATCGTTTGCCTGATGATGCGGTCATGTACGTGACGCTCGAGCCTTGTACCATGTGCGTGGGCGCTTTGGTGCATGCACGTGTTTCAAAAGTCGTATTTGGTGCGACAGAGCCGAAAGCGGGCTCTCTTATAAGTGCACGTAAATTATTTGAAACGGGCTATTACAATCATCAGTTCTTGGTTGAGTCAGGTTGTTTACATGAGCAATGCTCGCAGCAGCTCAGTCACTTTTTTAAAATGCGCCGCGAACAAAAGCGACTATCCCGTCTACAAGAAAAGGGATGAATGAATTCGTAAAATAATAATTTCATGTAAAATAAAATGACAATAATTATTGTCAAATAAGGCGTTGGAATCACTATGAACAATATTCAGATTAAAAAAGAATTTAATGCACCCGTAGAGCAGGTGTTTGATTTACTTTCTAAACACTCAACCTATAACGTCGCTTTTGCGCCAGTTCAAGTGGTGCGAGTGAAAGATTCGGCAGACCCAGAACGTCCGGATGGGCTTGGTTCTGTGCGTCGTATGGGTTTTGGTCCAATTAAACCTTTGCAAGAGCAAATTACATTAATGAATGTGAATGAGCGTATTGAATACAAGATTATTAAAAATCCACTCATCAAACATCATTTGGGTATTATTGAGTTTGAGCCGATTGACTCGAATAAAACTTTAGTGACCTATACGATTGAATTACAGGCACGGGCACCTTTTGTAAGTAAATTAATCCTTGCACAGCTTAAATCTGCGATTAAACTAGGTTTTTCGAAACTCGCTAAATCTGTATAACAAACTTTGGGTAAGCAATGACAGTTCAAATAATCACAATTGATGGTCCAAGTGGTTCGGGTAAGGGCACACTGGCTGCAAAAATAGCAGCCCATTATCAATTTCATTTACTTGATTCGGGAGCGTTATATCGCTTGTTGGGCTTGTCATTGCATCAACAGGATTTGTTGGATGCTTTGTCAAGCGAACTGAGTCAGTGTGTCGAAATTGCTAAACATTTAGACATACAATTTTTAAGCTCTGCACAAGGTACACAAGTCTTGCTTAATGGTGAAGATGTTAGTCAAACCATTCGAACTGAACGGGTTGGTGAGTTTGCATCAAAAGTTGCAACAATTCCTGAGCTTAGAGCTGCGCTGGTCGATCGCCAGCATGCTTTTGCACAAGCACCAGGATTGGTTGCAGATGGCCGAGACATGGCTACATCCATCTTTCCAGAGGCTCAAGCCAAGATTTATTTAACTGCTTCAGCCCAATCTCGTGCTGAACGCAGAGTAAAGCAGTTGCAGGGTATGGGGCTGGATGCTAAAATAAACGATATTTTAGCTAATATTGAGGCGCGTGATAAACGTGACATGGAGCGCGAAGTTGCTCCACTCAGACCAGCAGCTGATGCCTACATCATTGATAGTTCTGAATTGAACATTGATGAGGTATTTCAGCTTATGACGGCTTATATCGATAAGCAATTAGCAAACTAACGAATTTTTATATTCAGCAGAAGCATAGCTTGATCAGTTCAAAATGGACTATGTAGACGCTTAACTAAACCGGCCTTGTCTGATCCAAGACCGCTGACTTTATCAGGTATATCATGACCGAATCTTTTGCAGCCCTCTTTGAAGAAAGCGAATTAAACCTCAACGTTGAAAAGGGTGCTGTCATCCAAGGCGTTGTAGTAAACATCGATTCTGATTGGGTAACAGTTGACACTGGCCTTAAATCAGAAGGTATTGTTGACCGCGCTGAATTCTTAAACGACCAACGTGAACTTGAAGTTCAAGTTGGTGATACTGTTGACGTTGTTGTTGAAGCTCTTGACAACGGTATGGGTCAAACAGTTTTATCACGTGAAAAAGCGAAACGTGCTGAAACTTGGACTAAACTTGAAAAAATCTTTGAAGACGGCGAAATCGTTACTGGTGTTATCTCTGGTAAAGTTAAAGGCGGTTTCACTGTTGACATCGGTCCAGTTCGTGCGTTCCTTCCAGGTTCTTTAGTTGATACTCGTCCTATTCGTGATACTACTCACTTAGAAGGTAAAGAGTTAGAATTTAAAGTAATCAAACTTGATGCTAAACGTAACAACGTTGTTGTATCTCGTCGTGCTGTTATGGAAGCTGAATCTTCAGCTGACCGTGAAGCTCTTCTTGCTCAGCTTGAAGAAGGTCAAACAGTTACTGGTACTATCAAAAATCTTACTGACTACGGCGCATTCGTTGACCTTGGCGGTATTGATGGTCTTCTTCACATCACTGACATGGCTTGGAAGCGTATCAAGCACCCATCAGAAGTTGTTGAAGTTGGTCAAGAAGTTACTGTTAAAGTACTTAAGTTTGACAAAGAACGTAACCGCGTATCTTTAGGTCTTAAGCAATTAGGCGAAGATCCATGGTTAGCGATCATGAACCGTTACCCTAAAGGTTCAATCGTTAAAGCTCGCGTAACTAACTTAACTGACTACGGCTGTTTCGCAGAAATCGCTGAAGGCGTTGAAGGTTTAGTACACGTTTCTGAAATGGACCACACTAACAAAAACATCCACCCATCTAAAGTTGTTCAGATTGGTGATGAAGTTGATGTTATGGTTCTTGAAGTTGACGAAGAGCGTCGTCGTATTTCTCTTGGTATCAAACAAACTCGTGCTAACCCATGGGAAGAGTTTGCTAAGAACCACGACAAAGGTGAAAAAGTTTCAGGTACTATCAAGTCAATCACTGACTTCGGTATCTTCATCGGTTTACCAGGCGGTATCGATGGTCTAGTTCACTTGTCTGATATTTCTTGGAACGAACAAGGCGAAGAAGCTATCCGTCGTTACAAGAAAGGTGACACAGTTGAAGCGGTTATCTTGTCTGTAGACGCTGAAGGCAACCGTATCAGCCTTGGCATCAAGCAAATGAACAGCGATCCGTTCAACGATTTCTTAGCTGCTAACGAACGCGGTGCACTTGTAAAAGGTACTGTAACTGCTGTTGACGCTCGTGGTGCAACACTTAAGTTAGCTGACGAAGTTGAAGCGACTCTTAAAGCATCTGAAATCAACCGCGACCGCGTTGAAGATGCAACTAAGTTCCTTGAAGTTGGTCAAGAAGTTGAAGCGAAAATCATCAACGTAGATCGTAAATCTCGCTCTATCAACTTGTCTATCAAAGCGAAAGACGAAGCTGAAGAGAAAGAAGCAGTTGCTAACTTGAAGACAGCAACTACTGGTCAAGACAATGGTCCTAAGACTATTGGTGATTTGATCAAAGCTCAAATGGGCAACTAAGTAGATGTTTGAATTGTATTGTTAATGTAAGTTAACTAATACTTTTTACACAAATACAATAAACGGTAGCGTAGTATTCACTTATTACGCTACCGTTTTGTATTTAAACAGGTTATTATCAATCTATCTACAAGGTAGCTTGATAATTAAAGAGGTCGCAGATGACTACTGAAGCACTTAATAAGTCTGACTTAATAGAGCGTATTTCTCTTAAAAACCCGCACTTAGCAGAGCCATTAGTGGAAGAAGCTGTTAAGATTATGATTGATCAAATGATTGCATCTTTGTCTTCAGATAATCGTATTGAAATTCGTGGTTTTGGTAGTTTTGCACTCCATCACCGTGAGCCTCGTGTTGGGCGTAATCCTAAAACGGGTAAGTCGGTAGAAGTGGCTGCTAAAGCTGTTCCACATTTCAAACCAGGTAAAGCATTACGTGATGCAGTAAACGAGACTGCAGGCGAATAAAATTTATTGGGGTGCTTATGCGTTACGTATTATTCGCATTATTAATTGTACTGTTTGGCTACTGCTTAGCTTTGGTACTACAAAACGGAACTGAGCTAACCGTTGATCTGTTGTTTATACAGGTTCCAGCAATGCGTTTAGGTCTATTGTTATTATTAACAATGGCTTTAGGAATTGTGTTGGGTTTGTTAATTGGTGTTCAGGTATTTCGTGTATTCCAGAAAGGTTGGGAAATTAAGCGACTACGTAAAGACATTGATCACCTTCGTAAAGAGCAGATTCAATCCGCTCAGCTGGCTGCTGCTGAAGCTGCAGCACATACAAGACATGAGAAAACGGTGTTAGACATCAATCCTAATGATCGTCCATCTACACCGCTTTAAGCCACAATATCAAGTAAGGTTTTTATCTTACCAAGTATTGAAGCAAGTTTGATTTAAACGCCTTTGGTTATATATCCAAAGGCGTTTTTTATTGTGCTTTAAAATATTGATAACTATATAAAAAGTATATGAATAAAGAACTTAGTTTGAATTTTAAATGGTTAATCGAAAAATAGTCTTGGTCGTTTTAGGCTTAATCCGTATAATGCCATAATTTTGTGAGTTTGAAGGGTCTCCCCATGAGTATTATTGTTGCCTTAGATGCAAAAAGTCATTATGACGCAATGACGATTGCTGGGCAATTAGACCCTCAATTATGCCGTGTAAAAGTCGGTAAAGAATTATTTACCCATGAAGGCTCATCTATTGTTAAAGCTTTACATGGTGAAGGCTTTGAAGTCTTTCTAGATCTAAAATTTCACGATATTCCAAATACGACTGCGCAAGCGGTATGTGCTGCTGCAGATATGGGTGTTTGGATGGTAAACGTCCATGCTTCAGGTGGTCGTAAAATGATGGAAACCTGCGTTGAGCGCTTAAAGGCTGGGAACTATAACACTCAGCTGATTGCAGTAACGGTATTAACCTCAATGGGCCGTGAAGATTTAGCCGATATTGGTCTGGATATTGAACCATTTGAACAAGTCAAACGTTTAGCAAAATTGACTAAAGACAGTGGTTTAGATGGTGTGGTATGTTCAGCGCAAGAAGCAAAAATGCTGCGTGAGACTTTAGGTTCAGAGTTTGCATTGGTGACACCGGGCATCCGCCCTGAGGGTTCAAGTGCGGATGACCAAAAGCGTATTGTAACGCCAAAACAAGCAATGTTAGACGGTGCAACACATCTAGTGATTGGTCGACCAATTACGCAGTCTGCAAACCCGTGTCAGATGCTCAAAGATATTTTAGCGACGCTTTAAGCGACTAGAAATCTAAAAAGCCTTTCATTCGAAAGGCTTTTTTATGGATTAAATTTTAAAAAGAATTGTTGGTGAGCGAAGTGGCAATAGCAAAATAAAAAGACGGCATCGAATAGAGCGCTACGCTTTATAGTGCAGCCAATACGCTGACGACAATTGGTGCCAAAACTGACAGGATGAAGCCGCTCACCATGGCATGTGGAATAAAGTCATTCCCACAGGCTTGTTTGACCATTGGTAGTGTGACATCCATTGCTGTAGCTCCTGCAGATGAAATTGCGGAGCGAGGGTAACGCCAGCCAATGATGTACATAAACACAATCGCAAAAATTTCTCTGAACAAATCGTTCATCAGTGCAATACTGCCTAAATGTGCATTCTTTAACTCCGTGACCACAATGCCAGTCATGGAGTAGAAACCATAACCTTGAGATAACATAATCAAGTCTTTTAGTTGAATGCTCGGCACAAAATAGGCCGTTACAAACGCCCCGATAATTGAACCCAGAATACAACCGAGTGGAACGAGCAGTATTTGCCAGTTCAACCATGAACGATCTAGTGGCGAATAGGCTAAATCAAGCCCGATCAGGAACATGAAAACCAGTAACAAGTTCCATGTACTGATATGAAGCGTATAGCCGAAACTTGAAGATAGCTCTGCTAAACCATAACCTAAGGCCAGTGCGATAAATGCATAACTGATATTGATTAATGATTTGCTCACAAGGCTCATGGACACTTTGCCATGACTCGGTTGATAGCCTAAAAGTTTAAATAGTACATAACAACAGACAAAAGCGCCGATACTGGTCATAACTGCTAAAAGAGCCGCATGATTGAGTATCTGCCAAGGTTCGGCAATGCTATGTAAAGTCGTTGAAAACTCAATCGCAATTGCGATTAAGAGAATATAAGTAAAATAGGGCAGGATTTGAAAGGCAAGTCGTTCAAGCCATTTGGGTAAACGACGAGCCAAAACAAATCCAAGTGCTAAACAAATAAGAAGCTGAAAAATCAACCAAAACGATTGCATGTCAAATAAAGTGTGAAAAAATACTAACTTATTATGACCGCGATCTTAATTTATTGCTTGACTATCTTGCTTAGAATTTAAAAAACGATAGTCTGCTGGATTGGCTTTTCGTGTTTTTAGCCAATACTTCCATGTATAGCTGGGCCATAAAGAGAAATTTTTCCCGTCCGCTTGTTGATACCAGCTGACACAGCCAGATTGCCAAATGGTATCTGTAAATTGACTTTGTAAATGGTGATTAAATTGGTCTTGAATATCTGCTTTCACAACGATTGCTTGAGATTGGATTTTTTGTGCCATCTCGATGAGCTGTAGAATGTAATTTACTTGTGACTCAATCATAAAAATAACTGAGTTATGACCTAAGACTGTATTGGGCCCTAAAAGCTGAAATAAGTTTGGGAAACCTTTGGTGCTAATTCCATAGTAACTTTCGGCCCCATCTTGCCATGCGTCTGTAAGCTCAATATGATTCAGCCCTGTGCAGCTAAAGGATTTAAGATAAATACGAGGGTCAGTCACAAAACCTGTACCATAGATGAGGCAGTCAATTGCACGCTTTTTTCCATCTTTGGTGATGATACTGTCCTCAGTTAATTCCAAAATATCATTGGTAACCAACTCCACATTTTTACGGTTGAAGCTTGGATAATATTTGTTGGAGACCAGGATGCGTTTACAACCCATAATATAGTTGGGAATTAACTTATCTGCGGTTTCAGGATCTTTGACTTGATGGTGAATATACGTTTCTGCTAGTTTTTGTGCATATTTCATGACCTGTGGTTTCATAATGGGAACTACACGAGATTCATTTGTCCAATACAGACGAGCTCGATGAATTTTTCGAAACCAATCAAATCGATTAAACAGTGTTTTCTCAATGGGTAAATAACGACGTTCATCCCGAGGAATAACCCATGCTGCTGTCCTTTGTAGTACGTAAAGTTGTTTCACTTTTTCTGCAATTTCAGGAATATATTGAATCGCGCTTCCCCCAGTGCCAATAGAGGCAACATTTTTATTGCTGAGGTCATAGTTATGATCCCACTGTGATGAATGGAAAACTTTGCCCTTAAACTTCTTGATGCCCGCAATATGTGGAATTTGTGGTACATGCAGTGGACCAGATGCGAAAATGACAAATTGAGCGGTCAGAGTTTCATTTTGATTAAGGGTGAGTTGCCATAAACACTGATTATCTAAGTAATGTGCAGCACTGACTTCGGTGTGAAAGCGGATATAAGGCTGCAATTGATGCTCAGCGGTAAGTGTTTGCATGTATTGATAAATTTCAGGTGCTTCAGCATAACGTTTAGACCAGTCGGTCTTGGGTGAAAAAGACAAGGAGTAGAGATGTGACTGTACATCACAAGCAGCGCCCGGATATTGGTTTTCACGCCATGTGCCACCTATTTCACTGGCTTTTTCCAAAATTACAAAATCACGAATATTATTTTGCAAAAGGCGAATAGCCATCGCTAAACCACCAAAGCCTGCACCAATAATGGCGATTTTTACCTGCGGGGGTGTTGAATTTGCTGCCTGCATTTGTTTTTCCTTTTTGTTTTACTTTATTGTAGAGCAACTATCCAGAAGGTCTATGATAGCCCTGACAAGAAAATTGATAGATTCGGCAATTGTTGTACGCTAGGTGGCTGTAGTAAAACATAGGCCAATATTTTGCTTTTAATTGATTATGAAACGTTCTGTACTTGGCTTGATGTATTTGATTCAAGGAATGCGTAAAGCAGGAGTCGCAGTCGATCAAAAGTTACAAAGCATTGGCTTACGTGTGGAGTCGCTTGATCCGAATGCGATCATCCATCCTGCTCTAGAGTGGGATATTTTGAAAATCATTGCAGAGGATATTGAGCCTGAGCAAGGCTTGTTCATTGGTCAGCATTATGTCTTGGCAGGATATGGCCCTTTACTGATGTTATTGATGACCAGTCCAACGACACACACCGCGTTAGAACAGGGTATTCGCTATCAAAGTTTGACACATTTGAGTGGCTTATTGGGTTTAAAAAAACAAAATGATCAAGTCGCACTGTGTTATCTACCACGAGACTTGCAAACACCTGTGGGACAGTTGCGTGCACATTCTGAAATAGCGGGAACCTATAAGTTTTTACAAGATATTTATAAGATGATTGGGCTGGAAATGCCTGAGATTCGAATTACTTTACCTGTTGCACGACCTGATGATGCGAAAAAACTGGCGCTCTACCAGCAGGTTTATGGTCAGCAAGTCAGTTTTGGTACGCAGCAAGCTGAATTTTGGTTTGATGAATGGGTTTTAAATGTACCAATTCCTTCAGCAGATTTGATGACATTTAACGTTTATGCAGGCAAATGTCAGGTGGAATTACAACGTTTGGAAGAAACGGCAGAACAGCCGAGTCTGATTCAGCGGGTACAGGATTATTTGGAGTTACAACGTGGTTTACTGCCGACCATGGCTGAAACCGCACAAGCGTTGAATTTGCCAGAGCGAACCTTAAGACACCAGTTGCAACAGTTAAATAGCAGTTATAAACAAATTCGTGAGCAATTAATGAAAGACCGTGCACTACATTTAATGGAATATCAGGAATATTCCATTGAAATGATTGCAGAGTTATTGGGTTACTCGGAGCCTGCAGCTTTTAATCATGCGTTTAAACGGTGGTTTGGTTACAGTCCACGACAATATGGGAAATAGCCTAAGCATAATTATGCCAAAGTGTTATATATTAACTTTTCCACTCCGCTATAATTGATATAGCCTAAAAACAGTATTAAATGATATGTCAGATTTTAATTCACCTACCGCATTCAGTCCCTTATCTCCTGCAGAGCGTTATGCGCAAGCCTTAGCATCTGGGCAGTTCATGTCTGATGAAGCACAAGCTCAGGCCGTTCATGAGCTGGATCGTGTTTGGCATGAATTAATTCAACGTTTTAAGGCATCTAAAAAAGCATTCCGTCGTTTCCGTCGTCAAACTTCTCCTCGTGGTGTATATATGTGGGGTGGTGTAGGCCGTGGTAAAACATGGTTGATGGATCAGTTTTATGACTCAATTCCATTTCGTCGTAAAACACGTATGCACTTTCACCATTTTATGCAACATGTACATCGTGAGCTCAACAAGCTTTCAGGTCAGCGTAACCCTTTAGATGCGGTTGCGGATCAAATTTATAAAGAAGCGGTGGTCATTTGTTTCGATGAGTTCTTCGTCTCGAATGTGACCGATGCTATGATTCTTAGTGATTTGTTCCAAAAACTTTTTGCACGTGGAATTACCTTGGTGGCAACCTCAAACATTGCGCCAGACGGTTTATATAAAAATGGCATTCACCGCGATCGTTTCATTCCAACCATTGAAATGGTGAAACAGCAGTGTGTGATTTTAAATGTAGATGCAGGCGTGGACTACCGTTTACGTGTTTTAAAACAAGCGCAACTCTTTAAATCTCCTTTAACACATGAGCACCAACGTTGGATCGCACAGCGTTTTAGCGCATTGACACAAACTCAAACCATTTCAGATGAGCCGATTATTATTAATAATCGTATTGTAGAAACGGTCGGGCATACTGAAGATGTTTTATGGTGTGAGTATTCAGAGCTGTGTTTAAAACCACGTAGTCCTGCTGACTTTATCGAAATTGCAAATATTTATAATACTGTGTTGGTGAGTAATGTTCCGCATTTGACCGATTATCTTTCTGAAGGGACACGTCGTTTTATTTATCTGGTCGATGAGTTTTATGACCGTGGGGTAAAACTGATTTTAACCTCAGAAGATACAATTATCGATTTGTACTCTGGTGATAAATTAGCCTTTGAAATTGAACGTACGCGTTCACGTTTATTGGAAATGCAGTCAGATGATTACTTGAATGAAGCGCATCGACAAATACAAGCTGAAGCAAGTAAACAACAAGAAGAAATTTAAAAATATAAGCACCCAAAAGGGTGCTTTTTTTATGTGCATTTTCATCGATTAATTTATCGACTTTTTTGAATAATCATGGCTTAATCAGGATTGAAAATAGGGAGAATATTGGTTTTAAGTGTAATAAATATACAAAACTGCACTTAAGTCTAATTTCGGCATTTCAAAAACTTAATAAACTACTAAAGAGCATTTTGTAAATTGATAATGCTTGTGCCTTGAGCAGTATTTTATTTGGTAGTTTGTATACTTTATTAAATAAAAAATGATCACTATTTCGCACGGTGATATTACTATTCAGCCAAGTTTAAATCGGTATACTAGAATCTCTTGTATAAAAAGTAGCAATATCAGGAAAGACAATGACTGCACGTATTCAAAAAGGCAAGTTAGCGATTGCTAAAGAACTTTACGATTTCATCGAAAATGAAGCACTTCCAGGTTCAGGTTTGGACAGTGAAACTTACTGGAAAAACTTTGAACAAGTCGTTGTCGATCTTAGCCCAAAGAACAAAGCACTATTGGCTAAGCGTGACGACATTCAAGCGAAGATCGATGAATGGCACCGCAACAACAAATTTGAACTCGAAGCTTACAAAGCTTTCCTTACTGAAATTGGCTACTTAGTACCAGAAGTAGAGGATTTCCAAATCAGCACAGAAAATGTAGATGAAGAGATCGCATTATTGGCTGGTGCGCAATTGGTAGTACCTGTGCGTAATGCACGTTACTGCTTAAATGCTGCAAACGCACGTTGGGGCTCTTTATACGACGCACTATACGGTTTTGACGTGATCCCTGAAGACGGTGGCGCGGAAAAGGGTAAAGGATATAACCCTGTACGTGGCGACAAAGTTATTGCATTTGCTAAAAACTTCTTAAATGAAACCTTCCCATTAGCAAATGGTTCGCATGTTGATGCGACAAAATATGCAGTTGAAGCCAAAAAGTTAGTTGTGACGTTAAAAGACGGTTCAACATCGACTTTGGCTAAAGAAGCACAATTCGTTGGTTTTAATGGCGAAGAATCTGCTCCAACAGAAATCGTACTTTTAAACAACGGCCTACACGTTGTGATTGAAGTTGATGCAAACAGCCCAATTGGTAAAACAGATGCGGCTGGCGTTAAAGATTTAGTACTTGAGTCTGCTTTAACCACAATTCAAGACTTAGAAGATTCGATCGCTGCTGTAGATGCAGAAGAGAAAGTTGAAGGCTACCGTAACTGGTTAGGTTTGATGAAAGGTACGCTTTCAGAGTCTATCGAGAAAAATGGTAAAACCGTTACACGTACTTTGAATAAAGACCGTACGCACAAAAACTTGATTGGCGGTGAAACGAAACTTCATGGCCGTTCATTGATGCTTCTTCGTAACGTGGGTCACCTCATGACCAACCCTGCGATCCTTGTAGATGGTGCTGAAATCTACGAAGGGATTATGGATGCATTAATCACTCCGCTATTGTCTTTTGCAGACATTAAAGGTGAAAACGAAAACAAGAACTCTCGTAAAGGTTCTATGTACATCGTTAAGCCAAAAATGCATGGTCCTGAAGAAGTTGCTTTTGCTGTTGAGTTGTTTGAGCGTTCAGAACAAGCGCTTGGCTTGCCTGCAAAAACTTTAAAAATCGGTATCATGGATGAAGAACGTCGTACTTCTGTAAACTTGAAAAACTGTATTGCTCAAGCGAAAGACCGTACAATCTTCATTAATACAGGTTTTATGGACCGTACAGGTGATGAAATCCATACCTTTATGGAAGCAGGCCCATTCGTTCGTAAGGGTGAAGTAAAATCACAAATTTGGTTCCCAGCATATGAAAACCGTAACGTAATGATCGGTCTTCAAGCGGGATTACGTGGTAAAGCGCAAATTGGTAAAGGCATGTGGCCAAAACCAGACATGCTTTTAGACATGTACAACACTAAGATTGAACATCCAGAAGCGGGCGCAAGCTGTGCATGGGTTCCATCTCCATCTGGTGCTGTTATTCACGCGATTCACTATCACCAATGCAACGTGTCTGAGCGTCAAAAAGAATTATTGAATACTCAGCCTTTATCATTAGATGATTTGTTAACACCACCTTTAGCGACAGATACCAACTGGACTGATGAAGAGAAAACCAAAGAGCTTGAAAATAACCTTCAAGGGATCTTGGGTTATGTTGTGCGTTGGGTTGACTTGGGTGTAGGTTGTTCGAAAGTTCCAGACATCAACAACGTTGGTTTAATGGAAGACCGTGCAACTTTACGGATTTCATCTCAACACGTTGCAAACTGGTTGCGTCATGGCATCGTATCTGCAGCGCAAGTTGACGAAGTGATGCAGCGTATGGCGAAAATCGTTGATGAGCAAAATGCAAACGATCCGCTTTACACACCTATGGCACCAAGCTTCGATGGTTATGCATACAAAGCAGCGTATGACCTAGTGTTTAAAGGTGGTGAGCAGCCATCAGGTTATACAGAACCACTTCTGCATGCTGCGCGTTTGAAGTTAAAAGGTTATACAGGTGACTAATCTGTAAAGCTAAAAAAGCCTCTTCGGAGGCTTTTTTATTGGCTGAAATAAGTCGTACTGCGTTTATATAGGAAATGAATAATACTGATTTAATTTCGGGTAATAGCGCCCTATAGATTAGCACTTGCTTAGAGCTATGAATGGGTTTAAGCCTAGTGTGAAATAAGTATCTCGACTAGACGCTGCGGATAAAAGCCTTATACAATTCACTATATAAATCTCATCATACTATTGTTAACCATCAAGTTGGATGAAAATCCATGTGCGCTAATTTAAAACCTCTAACCCTTGCTCAAGTACAACAGTTTGGTCTCCCTGAAATTCCTTTTGATTATGTCGAAGAAGTCTATCCTGGTTATGAGTTGCCTTTATTGTTCAAATCAAATTTAGGATTTGAGTGGCGTAAGGTACATTTTGGTTTAATACCGAAATGGGCTGAAGATAAGAGTATTGCAAGCAAAACCTATAATGCTCGAAGTGAGACACTTCTGCAAAAGGCCAGTTTTATTGAAGCGACTTCCAAATATCAGTTTGGGGTGATCCCAGTTTTTGAATTTTATGAGTCAAAATATATAGAACAAAAGCCACAGAGATGGGGTGTCAGACGACAGGATGGGCAAGTGATATTTGTTGCTGCACTTTATGAAATCTGTCGTATAGCAGGCGAGGTAGTGCGTTCAGCCACCATGCTTACAATGGATGCTATAGACCACCCAATGATGCGGGAGTTTCATGAGCTGGGTGATGTGAAGCGTTCAGTAATCGTGATTCCACATGAACGCTTAGAGGAGTGGCTCAGCTGGAAATCACCGAATATTCAATCCTTTGTACAAGGCTTTCCTGTTAAAGAGTTTGTATGTTCACATGTGCCTAAAATAAAAGTCGAAAAAGAGAGTCCCCAACTCAACTTTTTCGACTTTTAAACGGTTTAGCGAGCTAAATTTTTAAAAACGTGTTTTAAGCTTTCCATCATTTTTTCAATTTGCAAAGGTGTTAATCCTTCAAATGATTGCTCAAGTACAACACTAGTGAGATCATTAATCTTATTGGTCATTTCAACACCTTTTTCGGTGAGAAGGACGCGGGTTATACGTGCATCATCTTCACAAGAATAAGTTTCAACCAATCCTTCATCTTTTAAGCGATAAACAATTTTGGTGGTTGTCGACATTTTAGAGACCACCATGTCAGATAAATCAGAAACACTGGCATGTGGCTTTGAATCTAGAGCCAGTAAAATACGACGACGTGAGTTATCTAAACCATACTTTTTTAAAGCATGATCGACATTGAGTACATACTGTGCATGTACTTGCGTTACCCAGTAAAATGGAAAACTTTCTAAAGAAAAATCTTCAGAACCTGGTAGAAACTTACTGTACTTTTTGGTCATGTGACGGATTCCCCGTGAATCGTATTTTTATTTTATACATCATTTGAACACATTTTATGTGAACACTCATACACTTATCAATACAAAATTACTGGATTTGTCATCATAAAAGAAATCTGTTAATGGATAACCTTTGCCAGTAATCAAGAAAAGTTAAGCGTGGCTGTTTAGAAGAGACAGGGTATAGCCGTCTTTATCTTGATGGAAGCTCACAATACTTTGTGCAAATTGTACAACTTCATCTTCGACTTCAGCATTCTGGTGAGAATCTAAAGAGAGTTTAGCCATGGGAAAACCGTCCTGTAGAACGATAGGCAAGTGCATTTCAAACTTTTGGTTATTATGCGAAACCACAACTTTAACTTGATGCTGATCAAATGAGGAGTCTAAATGCAGATATGCGCCTTCATAGCTAGTATTAGCAAGCATTTTTGACGTCTTATTGAAGGTCAATGCTTTTTCATTGTTCATAGCGATGAATCCTGTCTTCGATTACTTTGATCGGATTGTCAATCCGCGCATCCTTGGTTTGGGTAATTGACCACTTTTACAGCAATGCTGGTCGTGTTTCATTTTAGTGAAAAAAATGGATTTGTGAACTAGTGTTTTTAACAAAAAGTGTCATTTATTAAAATCATAATTGTAGTGAATTGATATTTTTTAACTATTATTAAAATAAATAATTTAATAAAAACAGTGATTTATGTTTTATTTTGATATGTGTTTTATTAGAAAAACTAAAAAATGACCGCCGCGTCTAATCTTTATAGAATGCGATAATTGGCATTAAGTGACAAAATTTCGAACAGACATTTCGATATTTTTATATATTTTTTGCATAATAAGTGGTCGAATATTAAAATTTTGTTAAAAACCATAAAAAAATTATTACAAGCCAAACATCTCAGGCATAATTATTTCATCTTTAGTTGAACAGGTCACAAATATGGATCCGTCGCCGTGCAGGTCTATGCTTTTAAAACAGAAACATAATTCTGGGGTAATAAAATAATGGAATTTTTATTAGATCCGGGAATATGGGTAAGTTTACTTACGCTTATTATATTAGAAATTGTTTTAGGTATTGATAACCTAGTCTTTATTGCCATTTTGGCTGAAAAACTTCCCCCTGAGCAACGCGATAAAGCACGTGTCATTGGTCTGTCGCTTGCACTTTTAATGCGTTTGGGCTTGCTGTTTATCATCACTTGGTTAGTCACGTTGACTCGACCGCTGATTACCGTCTTAGATTGGACATTCTCTGGGCGAGACCTGATTCTTTTATTTGGTGGCTTATTCTTAGTCTATAAAGCCGTTACCGAATTGCATGAAAAAATTGAAGGTAAGCCAGAAGTTAAGCTGACCACCAATGTGGTCTACGCAGGTTTCACCGCGGTTGTAGCACAAATTGTGATCCTTGATGCGGTGTTCTCGCTAGATTCGGTGATTACAGCGATTGGTATGGTCGACAACATTAATGTGATGATGGTGGCTATGGTCGTTGCCATGGTGGTCATGCTGATGGCGTCGAAACCATTAATGACTTTTGTAAACCGTCATCCGACTGTGGTCATCTTGTGTTTAAGCTTCTTACTGTTGATTGGTATCAGCCTAATTGCGGAAGGTTTCGGCTTCCACATTCCTAAAGGTTATATCTATTCGGGTATTGGTGTTGCCATTGCGATTGAAGCCTTTAACCAATTTGGTGAGCGCAATGCGGCAAAACATGAAGCGAAAATTCCACTGCGTCATCGTACTGCGGATTCTATTTTAAAACTCATGGGTGGCAAGCTCCAAGCTGAAGACCCTGATCAGCTTCAAGCGCAAGAAACTTTTGCGGATGAAGAACGCTATATGATTGGTGGCGTACTGACGTTGGCTGAACGTTCAGTCGCTTCGATTATGACACCGCGCAGTCAAATTTCATGGGTCAATCTTGATGATTCACCTGAGAAAATTCGTGAACAGGTACTGTCTGTGCCGCACAGTTTATTTCCTGTGTGCCGCGGTAGCTTGGATAAAGTGATCAGTATTGCGCGTGCCAAAGAATTGCTTGATGTCTTAGATGATGAAGAGCAATTGAAAGATCTGATTAAGCGCCATCGTCCAATTTACATTTTTGAAAAAATGAAAGTCATTGATGCGATAAATACGCTAAGAACGTCTAAAGGTTCATTGGTTTTGGTGAGCGATGAGTTTGGTAATGTGCAAGGACTCGTTTCACCGCTTGACGTATTTGAGGCGATTGCTGGTGAATTCCCCGATGCCGATGAGCAACTTGATTTGGTGAAGATTGATGATCAGACGTGGAAGGCGACAGGCATGCTGGATTTATATCAGCTTGAACTGGAACTTGGGATGATCGATTTGGTTGAAGAAGATGCGGGCTATATTAGTGTTGCCGGTTTAATCCTAGATAAAACTCATGGTGATGTACACGTTGGAACTCAACTGGACTACCGTGGTGTTCACTTTGAAGTGCTTGAATTAGATTCAAACCGAATTAAGACAGTAAATATTACTTATCGTACTGCTTAATCATTGCAAAAATAGATTGTGAGAAAAATGTCAGCCTCGTGCTGGCATTTTTCTGCTTATAAAACAAGCGCTATGCACTTAAATAAAAAGCAGTTATTCTATGCCCGCAATTTGGCTGTCGTATTTGGTCCTTGACGTTATCGGTTTGGTGAAGACATTTTTTTCTATACAGATGCTCGTCAAAGCATTGCATTTAGACCATGACAGTAAAACAAGTGATCAAAATAAGAACGGAAACACTTCATGCAACTTATGGAAAAGGTCGTTGATTTTAAAAAGCTTTCAGAAGAGAAAAAACAAGTTCTATTTGAAGAGCTTGAAGCTTAAGACAGCGCATCAACCCTTATATATTCTTAGCTCGCGTGCAGCTTTTTTACCTGACTACCGAAATCAAATCAGAACACTCTTATCCGCAATTCGAGTAACCTTAGGTTATAGTTTAAAATATCCTACGCGTCAGTTATGGTTTGTTTCGAGTTTGATGCAGCCAAAAGTATATCGGCTGTTTGCTTCACGTTCAAAACGCTTTTATCCGCGTGCAGAAGTGCCAATGCCTGAGGATTACTTACAGGTACTTGATCTAATGCAAAACCGTCATGTGAATGTGCAACAGCGCAGTGAAGATGTGTTTGTGCATCCTTGTGTACTGTCGCAGACCACGCCTGAACAATTGATTCGGCTTTGAAATCGAGCCAGTCGTCATATCAACTTTTATATGCAACATACGCCTGATTATTTTATTGGTATGGGCTTGATGTGTATCTGTAAATTAGATCTGTTGACTCTGCTAGAAGCGGCGATGAACGTGTTTTTAGGGCGAGAAGTTGCCTAAGCAGCAACCCTCACCATACTTTATTTAGGTAGAAGTACGGATAAGCTCTATATCAGCATATTCATAAATGGTTTCAGCTTTCATTTGATGAATGTGATCCATAAACGCTACATTAAAACTGCCTGTGTTTTGGCTTTGGGTATAAGCAAGTTGCCCCGCAATGGCAAAGTGGACATGAGCAGACAGCGCTGCAATGACCGGACTGGTGACTGCGCTATAGGCCGCGATCAATGCACCAAGGGCACAACCAGTAGCTGTAACTTTGGGTTGTAAATGCGAACCACCATTGACTTGGATCACAGCATCAAGTTGTTTCGAGAGGATGTAGTCAGACTCACCAGAAATAGCAATGACTTCAGCCTGCGCTAAAAGTGTTTTTGCTTGATGGTAGACATCAGCACTGCTTGCAGTACTATCAACGCCTTTGGTTTCGATCTGGTTTCCCGCAAGTGTGCTGATTTCAGATGCATTGCCACGAATAACCGTGGGTTGAAAAGCTAACAGCTGATCCACCATTTCAGAGCGCCACTTTAAAAACGGCCCATATCCTACAGGGTCTAATACCCACGGAATGTTTTGCTGCTGCGCGGTTTGTGCCGAGATTTGCATGGCTTGCATTTGTTCAGAGGTGGGCGTACCTAGATTAATACTGAGCGCTGCACTAATGTGGGTGAAACTTTCCGCCTCAAAGGGATTATCAATCATGGCAGGTGAGGCGCCCGCAGCCAATAAAACGTTGGCCGCATAGTTGGCCGCAACACTGTTGGTGATACATTGCACCAAAGGTTGTTGCGTTTGCAGGGCCGTCCAAGCTTCAGCAACATATGCCACCAAGACGTCGGTTTGGTCTTGAATTAATTGTTTTGAGTTAAGCAAGGACAGGTCTAAAAGCTGGGTCATAGTGGGTGCCCTTATTTGGTGAAATAGTGGTCTTGATGCTTACATTTGCGACAAAATAAAGTCACATATTGGTCGGCATCATAGTCTACGGTGAGTTCATTTGAACCGCAGTACATACAGCGTTTTTGTGAGTAGAAGTTCAAACGCGGTTCAATTTTTTGCCATGAACGAGAGACAGGCTGGAAGAAAATGGCTTCGTCATAGCCTAAAAAGCGGAAAAATAAAACTTCGCTCATTTTGCTGAATGGTAGGTTATGCGGTCGGGGCAGCGTTGAAGTTTCCCATTTTTCAGCCACACTGCGTTCACGGTATTGTTGTAAAGTTTTTTTCAACAAGTTGGTGTTGATGAAGTTTTCATTTCTGGGTTGTAAGGCTTTACGTTCATATAAATACTCCAATGCAGTTTGGATTAAATAATAAATTTGTCCGACTGCGAGTACATCGAGTAAACGATAACAAAACACTTGGAAACTGTTATTTCCCGCAATTTGAATGCCCCAAGTGCGGCAGTAAAACTGCATAAATTGGATAATTTCCTGATAGAGCAATTGGTACAAGGCATTTTTGACTTCATCCGCGGTCTTAAAAGGCACACCAAGGCTAAGGTTTTCATAAAACCAATAACGTAATTGCTGCGTAACACTAAATAGGCTGGGTTCAGAATAGCCGTCCAAACGTACATTAATATAATACTGATGGGCTTCACTGGCAAAATCTTTGGCAACGAGAATTTGTTCTTTTACCAGTTGTTTGATGAGACTATTTTGAAACAGATAATTGGGGGTGATGCTAAAATATTTGATCTGTTCCCAATCAATAAACTCTTGATGCTGTGTATGTTCTTGTGCGTAGTCATCTAACAGGGCCAATAAAAATAATTTATGCATAAAACTGAGTTGACCCAGTTCAAACTCATAAATGTCCTTGGTTTTGGTTTTACGCTGTTCTTGCTGACGAGTTTCTTTCAATATTTTTTTGCGCTGCGCTAAACAGCTGTCGCAGTGGCAATTTAGATTGGAATTGCTAAAAACGCGATGTTGGCAGTGGCTACATTCATGAAAGTTAATTTCTTTGTCGTATTGTTCAGCATCCACCCAAAACATGGCCGCCTGACAAAGTGGACAAGGCGTGCTCTCATCAAGTTGTTTGTGCAAAATTTGAAGCGACATAAGATGAATTTGAAACTCAGGATTTTATCAAATTATACACGCTAAAATTTCAGAAAGTCGTTGTAAATTGCAGTGTAATTGAACAACCAGAGGTGCTTTGTAAACGCTAGACGGGTGAAGCAATGCATTGGCGAATATAGGGCAAAAAAATACGGCACGCACCGTATTTTTTGGACTAGTAGAATTTAAACGGGGCAAGGCAGAGTGTCGTCTTCCATACCTAATTTTTTAGCTTCAATCATGGCTTGAACTTTTTTGCTCGGCAATTTTTTACTCCCCAGTGTGTCGTAGTGATTTAAAATGCTGCTGACATCGTGGGCTTGTAAAGGCATTCCTTCGCAGCTCATGAACAGGGCAATGACTTTATGATCAATTTTTGCAGCATGCATTGCTTGCAGCATTTTTATATTTTCGACGCGGACGATATGGTCTTTTAAGTACATCTCACACCTCTATTTGTTTTGCTTAAGTTTTATCATGCGCTATGCATATCTAGATACAAGCAAAAACTGTGCACAAAATGTAGCCGATTTGAAAATTAAGTTGGATATTTGAAAAGAGCTGGCTTTATATCTTATCGATGTCTTTAAGTTTCTCAGCGTTTGAATGGCGGAGAGCTAATGGCACTGTGCAAAAGTCTAAAGGCTGGTGCAAATATTGCTAGACAAGCACAGCACGATGAGAGGAGTTGCCTGTTTCTTATTCAATTGGTACAGCCATATGCGCGGGATAAGAACAATAGAATTGAAAAGCTTGTTCAACGTGCCCATATAAATATCATTCAACATACACAGACAGCATGGCAAACTTGTCGTATGATCAAAACATACACAATATAAAGCTGTAGACCAATAGCATTAGGACATGACATGAATATTGCGGCAAATCCAATTATTGAAGCAGATCAAACCGTCTATTTAAAAGACTATCAAAAACCATCTTTTTTAGTAGACAGCATTCACCTCGATATTCAGGTCTATGATGAGCATAGCAAAGTTGATGCTGTACTGGAGCTGACGCGCCAAACTGAGGGTGATTTGGTTTTACTTGGGCGTGATTTAGAGCTGAAAAGTTTGGTGCTGAATGGTCAGCAACTCAGCCAAGAGCAATATGTGCTTGATACTGAGCAGTTGGTGATTCGTAATGCACCAAATCAGATCAAGCTTGAGACATCGGTGATCATTCATCCTGAGTCAAATACACAACTTGAAGGTTTATACCAAGCCGCATCAGATTTGTTTGTTACCCAAAATGAGCCTGAAGGATTCCGTAAAATTACTTTTTACCCAGACCGTCCTGATGTCCTTTCAGTTTTCACCACACGTGTAGAAGCCGATAAAAAATATCCAGTGCTCCTTGCCAATGGTAACTTGATTGAAGCGGGCGAGGCAGGCGAAGGTCGTCATTATACCATTTGGCAAGATCCAACCAAAAAACCAGCGTATTTGTTTGCTTGTGTGATTGGTGATTTGGCTGTTTTAAAAGACCGTTATGTGACCTCGGAAGGCCGTGATGTGGCTTTAGAAATTTATGCCGAAGAAAAAGATATTCCGAAATGTCATATTGCAATGGAAGCCTTAAAGCATTCAATGCGTTGGGATGAAGAACACTATGGTCGTCCCTATGATTTAGACAACTATATGATTGTGGCTACCAGTGCTTTCAACATGGGGGCGATGGAAAATAAAGGTCTAAACATCTTTAATACGTCATGTGTTTTGGCGGATGAAGAATACACGACAGATGCCGCGATCATGCGTGTACAGTCGGTAATTGCTCATGAATACTTCCATAACTGGACAGGTAACCGCATTACTTGCCGTGATTGGTTCCAATTGTGTTTAAAAGAAGGCTTAACGGTTTTCCGTGATCAATCTTTCTCAGAAGATTTACAGTCTGCTGCGGTTCAACGTATTGACGACGTTGCGGTACTCAAAGCACATCAGTTCCCAGAAGATTCAGGCCCATTGTCTCATCCGCCGCGTCCAGACCACTTTGTGGAAATCAATAACTTCTATACTGCAACGGTCTATGAAAAAGGTGCGGAAATTAACCGCATGATGGCAACCTTATTAGGCAAAGAAAAATTCCGTAAAGGAACTGATGAATACTTTGAACGCCATGATGGTCAAGCTGTGACCGTTGAAGACTGGGTAGCTGCTTTAACCGCAGGTTCAGGCGTAGATTTATCCAACTTCTTAACATGGTATAACCAACCGGGTACACCAAAGTTGGAAGCTGAAGGTCATTATGATGCTGCTGCGCAAACTTATACCTTAAACTTTAAGCAAAGTTTAAAAGCACATCCTAAGTATCCGAACCTAAAAGCTGTTCCAATTCCTGTCGCTTTAGCACTGTTCGATGCTGCAACAGGTGAGCAATTGGTTTTAAACTCAGACAGTTTATTTGAAAATGCAGTCAAAGACGGTGTATATCTTTTTGACCAAGATCAAGCCAGCATTGTGTTTAGCGGTTTAAGCACGAAACCTGTCGTGTCATTACTGCGTAATTTTTCTGCGCCCGTCAACTTAGAATTTAACTATACCGATGAAGAGTTGGCGTTCCTGATTCAATATGAAACCAATGGTTTTAACCAATGGCAAGCAACGCAAACACTGCTTGAGCGTATTTTACTCAATGGTCATGATGCGCATATTTATATTCAAGCCATTAAAAACACGCTACCAGATCTCGTTGAACAAGATCCACTCTTGGCATCACGTTTATTTGATGTACCAAGCGAAGGTTATTTGGGTAGTCGCATCGACACTGACTATGAACCAGCCAAGATTCAAGAACAACGTAATGCTTTGATTGAAAAATTAGCACGTGAGTTAGGTGAGTTCTGTAAAGACACTTATTTAACTTTAGACCCAGATTTGCAAAAAGAGTTCTCACAAGCCATGGGTGTCCGTGCGCTGAAAAACATCATGCTTAGTATGATGGCACGTCAAGGTGATGAAAGTGCTTTTGAGCTGGCATATCAGCAATACGAAGCTACAGGCAATATGTCTGAGAGTTTAGGTGCACTACGTGTCTTGGTGTGGAACGATGCACCGCAAGCAGAAGCGGCTTTATATGATTTTTATCAACGTTTTAAAGATGAGGCTTTGTCACTTGATCAATGGTTCACACTTCAAGCGGCACATCCTTGTGCTACGACGGAAACCATTCAATACCTCACTTCACATGCCGATTATGATTTGGGCGTACCGAACCGCATTCGTTCAGTGAGCGGTGGCTTAAATGCAAACCCAGTGAATACATGGAGTTTTGGTGTGGATCATTTCATTGGGCTGGCAAAATATTTAGATGAGAAAAACCCAATTGTTGGTTCTCGTTTACTTCAAGTTTTGTCTCGCTGGTATAGCTTGGCAGAGCCACAGCGTAGCGAAGTGAAAGCAAAGCTTGAGGCTTTAAAACCACAAGTGAAATCTAAAAATGTCAGTGAAACTTTAAGCAGTATGTTAAGTATTTAACTGATCTACGCATAAAAAAGCCAGTCTACTGACTGGCTTTTTTTATGCAAACTGAAGAATGACAGTATGAAGAGCTCACATTGGTATTTTTCTAAATAATGAACATTCATGTGAATAGTGTGAAATGAATCGCATTTTATGGGTATAATGTTATGGCATAACAGATGATTAGCTCAATATTCTGTATTTTTTTCGGTTTATGTATACAGGCTATTGGGCAGATAAATATGTAGAGTGTAAACAGACATGTTAGTTAAAATTGAAGATGGGTTTTATTTAAATACCGTTCATATTATTGCTATTCGTATTGCGAAAAGTGCTGAACTGGGAACATTTCAAGTCAATGTTGAGTATAGCCCGCATAACCATCAGGCTTCGGGTTTATTTCAAAAAACCTTTATGCAACAGTCGGCAGCAGAGCATTATTTGCAAAATTTGCATCAGCAGATTAGTAAAAGCTAATGACGTGAACGAGTTCTGCAAAATAAAAAAGACTGCTTCGGCAGTCTTTTTTATTTAAAACAATACTTAAACTTTTACGATTAGCACAGGTATTGGAGACTGTGTGAGAACATTCTGTGCCACACTACCTAACATCATCTTTTTAAAGCCTGTACGGCCATGTGAGCCCATCAAAATCAGATCTGCTCCGACTTCATCGGCCACATGAATAATACCTTCAGAAGGAGAGATGCCGCGGATCACTTTGGTATCCACCTCAATTTCATCACGGTCAAATGAGAGCTTTACTTCGGCTAAACGGTCTTGAGCGACTTTTTCAGCATGTAGGAAATAGTCGGTGATGGCTGGTGCAACTTTATAGAAGTCGACTCCGACAAATGGGTCGACCGCAATCACACTCATGAGCGTCACACGACTATTTAAATCTTTGGCCAACTCAAGTGCTTGTTCAACAGCAGCATAAGACATCGGTGATTCATCGACGGCAACCAAAATGTGTTTGTAGCTCATTATCTTCTCCTTAAGGGTGCGTCTTTATGCGGATCATTTGCAGTACATGCGAAATCAGCTCACATAAAGACGCGTTATGGTTGATTAAGCTTTAACAATGAGAACTGGGAGCTCAGTAGACTTGAGCACATCTTGAGCAAAGCTACCTAATAGGAATTTTTGAAAGCCTTTGCGACCATGTGAACCCATTACAATCAGGTCATTTTTCAGTGAAGTTGCTGTTTCGACCACAGCATCTTCAGAGACTTCACCTTTAATGATTTTAGACTGAGCTGTTACACCTTGTTCTTGTGCAATTTGAACCGCATCCTGAAGGGCTTTCTCAGCATTGTTATAGGCTTGTATGAAATAGTCTTTCATGATTGGAGAAGTATAGTAAAAATCGGCATCTTTGAGAGGGTCTTCAGCAACTAAGCTAATCAATGTAAGTTGACTGCCAAAAACTTTGGCAATTTCAGCCGCTTGCTTAACCGCAGAAAAAGAAATTTGTGAACCGTCAACAGGGACTAAAATATGTTGGTAAGCCATCAGAGGGACTCCTTTTTGTATAAGATTTAGTTCTTAATTTATTGATAACACACTGCCATTAAATGTTCAATTTTGATCGGGCTAAAAATTGAAAATTCATGAAATTAAAAGAAAATAATGCAAGAAAATGCTAATTTGCGTGTCCAAAATCTTGAGTGAAAAACTCAAGTTTCAGATTTAATGCGATATTCTTTAAAAGATGCTTCTGGTGTTTAAGTGAGGCTGAAATGAGACCTGTTTAATTATACGATGCGATAGAGATTGTATTAGAATCATTTGAAAAAAGGGTGGGGCCGAACAGTATGATTTTTCAATCAATAATAAAAGTACTTAGTACTGTTTTCATGATTGTGCTATTGAGCGCGTGTCAAAGTGTAGAAAAGAACACCAAACTGATTGCGGGTACATTTAACACAGCAACCACTATTCAAATGAAAATGCTGGATCGTTTTGCTCCTCCCGATGTCATCGTACATAATAATATTCCATATCAAGCTAGCCCTGAGCTGAATGTGGACATTTATCAACCCAAAAATATTGAACAATTAAACGCAGTGCCCACAGTGGTTTGGATTCATGGCGGCGGATGGGTTTCGGGGTCAAAAGAGCATGCACGAGGTTATTTCAAACTTTTGGCCAATCAAGGATTTAACGTGGTCTCTGTACAGTATCAGTTTGCACCTGACGCGATTTATCCCACTCAGTTACAGCAAGTCGATCATGCACTGAATTTCTTACAATTGAATGCTGCTCAGTATCATATTAACCCAAACCAACTGTATCTAGCAGGAGACTCTGCCGGCGCCAATATTGCCAGTCATTATGCTGCACTTTTGACGAATCCCGCATTTGCTCAAGCATCCAATTTTAAGCCGAGCATTCAGCCGAAACAGCTTAAAGGACTAATTTTGCATTGTGGTATTTATGACTTATATCGCTTTGTGAACACCGCTCCTGAGGAACTCAGGCTCATTGAATGGGGTGTTTATAACTTGGTTCAAGCTTATACAGGGGAGCGTAAAGAAGATGCAGCTTTTTTAAAGTCGATTTCAACCATTGAACATATTACCTCACAGTATCCACCTGTCTTTATCAGTGGAGGAAATAAAGACTTTTTAACCAAGAGCCAGTCTTTACCTTTCGTCGAGGTGTTAAAGCAGCATCAGGTTGCAGTCACAGAGGCTTTCTATCCAGACTCTAAGGAGTTTTTGGTGCATGAATATCAGTTCATGATGAGCAAACAAGCGAGTCAGATCACCTTTGATCGAACTATTAATTTTATAAAGCAAGCCTCACGGCCGACTGAAACAAAATAAAAAAGTATGCAGAAAGCCTTGTTTAGTTTTTGCTATTTTAATAACATACCGACCGATTGGTATGTTATTGTTGAGTTTCTGATGAATCCTATATTAATGGCTTATGCTTTGCTGGCGATGGCAATTATTTCTGAAGTGATTGGTTCGACTTTTTTGGTAAAGTCGGAAGGTTTTACCAAGCTATTGCCTTCACTGGCGGTAGTAGTTTTATTTTCGTTGGCATTTTATTTATTGTCTCAAGTGATTAAAGTGATTCCATTAGGTATCGCTTATGCGATTTGGGCGGGTGTTGGTATTGTTTTAACCGCTCTGATTGGTTACTTTGTTTTCCGACAGAGTCTAGATTTCGCAGCAATGATCGGTATTGCACTGATTGTTTCTGGTGTGGTCGTAATTAACTTATTTTCAAACTCAACAGGGCATTAAGTTCGATGCAACAAGCAAGTCCACGTAAAAAGGCACCAGAACAGGTTCGCCAAAGTATCCTACAGCATGCGATCTGTTTGGCTGCTGAAAAAGGCGTGACTGGGGTTTCCATACAAGCAGTGGCTGATTTGGTTGGCGTGAGTAAGGGTGGTGTTTTCCATCATTTCCCAAACAAACAAAAGCTACTTGAAGCGATGGTTGTGGAACAACTTGAACAATTGGATCGTGTTGTTGATGAGTTGATTAGTCAAGACCGTGATCGTTATGGTTGCTTTACCCGAGCCTATATTGAAATTACTTTGGAAAAGCAGGTGCTGGGCTTAGTGCATTCTTGGTCAGCTATTTCGATGATCATGCTGACGGATCGTACCTTTAATGAGTATTGGATTGAGTGGCTAGAAAAACGTTTAGCGCGACATCAGGATACAGACAATGATTTGGAGCTTAAAATTCTACGCTATGCTGCGGACGGCATTTGGCTCACAGCATTTACTGAGGTGGAAAATTTGTCTGAGACGATGCAGCTTAAGCAAGAATTGATTCAACGAAGTTATCAGCATTAATTTTTCAAGTTAGCAATATTTGAAAATAAAAAAGCACCCATAGAGGGTGCTTTTTTATATGAAGGCTTAAACTTTTTTGGCTTTAAACTTAAATATAAGCATAACCGCAAAACCAAAGAGTAGTCCCCAAAAGGCAGAACCAATACCAAAGAACTGTACCCCAGATGCGCTAAATAAGAAGGTCATGAGGGCTGCCTCACGGTCTGATACCGCTTCAAATGCAATCGCGATGTTATGACTAATCGTGCCAAACAAAGCAATACCAGCCAATGCTGTAATAAAAATCGCAGGGAAAGACAGTAAAAGGCTGGTCAGGGTGGCTGCGAATAGTCCCATTAAGATGTAGAAGAAACCGCAACTCATCCCAGCAATATAACGTTTTGATGGATCAGGGTGAACTTGTTCATCTAAACTGACAGCTGCACTAATTGCTGCGGTATTGACACTATAACAGCCAAAGGGTGCGAGTAAGACTTGAGCGGTACCCGTCCATCCAATCAGTTGATTGACGTGGGGGTTATAGCCATAGCTTTTAATCATGGCAATACCCGGTAAGTACTGTGATGCCATATTGATCACAAATAAAGGCAGCGCTAAACCTAAAATAGCAGACATGCTGAACTCAGGTGCCATCCAAACAGGTTGCGCTAGGCTCCATGTGATTTGAGGCGTATGGAAGTCTAAGAATAACGGGCAGAGTAACAAGCCTGCAATCACTGTAATGACAATGCAATAACGTGGGGTAAGTCGCTTAGAAACAATATAAGCCGCTAGCATGGACAAAATAAAACCCCAATGATCTTGCATACTGGCGAACAATGAAATACCAAACTTCAATAACACACCTGCCAGCATGGCACTGGTTAGGCTTTGCGGGATATACGTCAGTACTTTTTCAAAGATACCGAAAAAGCCCAAAATGGCAGTAACTAAACCACAGACCAAAAATGCGCCAATCGCTTCATGCAAACTATAACCACTGCCTGTCGCAATAATTAAGGCCAGTGCTGCCGTAGACCATGAGGTCGATACAGGATATTTAAGTTTCCAAGATAAAAGCAGGCCACTCAAACCAATACCCAGACCTAAAGCCCAGAACCATGAGTTGATTTGCGCGGTATTTGCACCTAAGACTTGGGCGGATTGAATGACCAAGACTGAAGACACACTAATGCCAATGAGGAAGGTAATAAAACCTGCGAATACTGCTGGAACTGAGAAATCTTGAAATAATTTTTGCATGAAGATCAAAACATAATTTGAATGAGTGAAAATTACTATTGTTCAAGGATCATACGCTGGTTCTTGAAAAAGAAAACAGCACATGATGGGTTTTTTATCGAAAATAATGAGATTATTCACGAAAATTACAGTGTGGAAAGTGCCAGTTTTAAGCCAAAGCCACAAAACAGCAGACCGACGGTCGCCACCGCAACGGCTGCAACTTTAAACTGACGATTGAAATAGCTCGCCAGCTTAATACCTGAAAAAATCAGGATACTGAGATAAGCCATACTGATGATTTGTAGAATAATGGAAAGTAAGGCAAAGCTCAGTGCTGGGTAGGCATAATTTGGGTCGACAAACTGCACAAAAAAAGACAGATAAAACAAAATAGCTTTTGGGTTTAAAAGGCTAATGGTCAGCGCTGAACGAAAAGGATGTAAGGTTTGTAATGTGCTCTGGTCTGTACTTGCTGCAAGCTGTTGTGCACTGGAGTTCCATGTTTTGACTCCTGCAATCAAGAGTTTTATACCTAAATATGACAGATACAGCGCGCCTACAATTTTTAATAAAATAAACAGCCAAGGAAAAGCATGTAAAAGAGATGCTGCACCCAGCACGGTACATAGAATGAGGATCAAATCGCCTGTGAAAACACCCAACGCACCCCAGTAACCTGTCTTAATACCAAATCGTGAGGCGATAGACATCACATAAAGAGAATTTGGGCCTGGCAAAATCACAATTAGAATTGTACCGATGATATAAGTACCGATGTCGATAATACCAAACACAACGCATTCTCAATAAAAAAGCCGATGTTGCATGATAACAAAATCGGCTTTTAAAAGAAGAAAAATCAAGTTAAGCTGAAATTTCTTCATCTAAACCAAAAGACTGACGTAACAGTGTGTTCAGCTGTTGACGGGCTTTAATAAATCCATCAATGCCTCCTTGGAGCAGTTGCGTTGCCATAAGGTCATGTTCGATTTGATCTCTAAACTCAGTTTCACTGAGTGAGTTAAGTGGCGCAGCCGCTGGAGTAATGTCACTTGCAGACAGCTGCGCTTTGACTTCACGCATATCTTGCTCAAGTGCAGCCAATAAATTAGGTGCAACAGTCAGCAGGTCACAGCCAGCTAGTCCCAACACTTGGTCAATACTACGGAAGCTTGCGCCCATAATTTCTGTTTTAACCCCATGTGCTTTATAGAACTGGTAAATTTGCTTCACAGACAGTACGCCAGGGTCTTTTTCAACCGGATAGCTGTCCACGCCTTCGGCCTTTTTGTACCAATCTAAAATACGTCCAACAAAAGGTGAGATTAAAGTGACATTCGCCTCCGCACAACCATGGGCCTGATGCACACCAAACAAAAGCGTTAAGTTGGTATGGATGCCTTCAGCTTCCAGCACTTTCGCTGCTTGAATGCCTGCCCATGTCGAAGCAATTTTAATTAAAATACGATCTTGATCTACGCCGTAGTTTTTATATAGCGCCAGCAGCTCTTTGGCTTTTTCAATAGTGGCATCGGTATCATAGGACAGTGCGGCATCTACTTCTGTGGAAACACGACCCTCAATCAACTTGAGAATTTCAACACCAAATTTGACGGTAAGAATGTCGATTGTGCGTTCAATAAGTAAGTCATCTTCAAAGCCTTCCGCTTTGGCTTGAGCGAAAGCATCTTCAATCAACTCTTTATTTTCAGGTTGACTTGCAGCGGCTGTAATTAGAGATGGATTGGTGGTTGCATCGAGCGGGCGAAATTGGTTAATCGCCGCTAAATCGCTACTGTCGGCAACAATGGTGGTTAAGCTTTTTAATTGGTTTAATGCTGTTTGTGTCATTGATCGTTAGTTCTTAAAGTTATTACCCGTAAATTATTTATAACACAAACTGCTTTTAACCCAAGTGGATTCGGACGTTTTAGCAGCAGTTATTATACTTTTTTACGTTGATTTCGGATGAATTGGATTAAAAAACGCGCAGCCGCACCCAATTCACTTTCACGACTCCAGACCAAATCTACAAAATATTCAAACTTGGGGGTGAAATCTAGCAGATCTAATATTTTCAGCTGCTTTTTGAGCTGAGGGTTTTCATTCAACATTTCTAAGGGCAAAACACCCCATCCAAAGTTTTGCATGATTAAGGCGCAAGCCGAGTGGTGGTTGTCTGTCCGCCAATACTGCTTGGAATACAGCAGTTCTGGCTTGATGCTTTTATCACGACTGGCAACCACGATTTGACGACTGTGTTGAATTTGTTCAAAACTGACTTGTGGAAATTGCGCCAGAATAAAATCTTTATTGGCGACGGGAACTAAAGTTTCGAGTTTTAATTCTACAAACTGTTCACTGGTTTCCAGTTGTTCACGTTCAAACATCAGCGCCAGTTGTGCTGTGCCGTTGAGTAACATTTTCTGTGCATCTTCTTGAGGTGCAGAAAAAATATTAATTTGTAGACTGGGAAATTCGGCTTCTAATATTGCGATGTAGTCGATCCATTGCATATGCAGCAATTCAGATACCACTACGATATTCAGCGATGACTCCAAACCGTGGCTTAGGGCATAGGCATGCTGTTTCCATTGATTCATTTCGGTCAGCAGTTGCTCGGTCTTTTCATACAAGGTCAGGGCTTGCGCAGTTGCTGTGGGCTCACGTCCTTCGCGTAAGAAGAGCTGTAGGTTTAAGTCTATTTCCAAGTTAGCAATTGACATACTCACGGCCGATGGCACTTTGCCTAACTTGCGTGCAGCAGCTGAAAATGAGCCTGACTCAATCACGGTTTTAAAAATAATCAGTTGTTCTTGATTGATATTCATAATTTTCCATCTTTCAATTTTATTGAAAGAACCTAACTCGATTAATCAATATTATAAAAATAAAATAGCCAACATCCAATCATGAAAGAGTAATTAAAAATGTTGATTTCCAAAAGAAGGATTATTCATGCGCTCAGCTATGAAATCATCCTATTGGTGATCATTGCTGTTGCCTTAAGTTTCATATTCCATATGCCTTTAGAAGTCACAGGTGTACTTGGTATCGCTATGGCAGTCACTTCGGTCATATGGAATATGGTGTTTAATCATTTTTTTGAAAAGTTTGAAGCGAAAAGAAAGCTAAAAAGAACCATCGGTGTGCGTGTTCTTCACGCGATTGGTTTTGAGGGTGGTTTGATGCTTGCAACCATCCCAATGGTCGCATATGCAATGCAAATGAGTATTTGGCAAGCCATCGTCCTCGACTTCAGTTTAACCATGTGTATTTTGGTTTATACCTTTATTTTCCAGTGGTGTTATGACTGCCTAGAAGAGCAGTTGGGTTACAAACCAAAATATCATTAATAATTAATTAAAAAATCCATTAATTAGTCATAAAGGCCTTATCTGATAAAGTAAGGCCTTTATTGATATCAAATACTTTATATTTTAACAAAAGATAAAAATTGATCACAATTTAATCATATAAATAACTCTATTTATTACATAACTTCTAAATATAAAAACAAAGAAGTGTTTTTATAAAACTTAATAAAAAATAGATCGTACAAGGAGTTAGACGATGAAATTAGGCGCTTTAGTTGTATCTATAGCTTTACTGAGTGTTACACAGTCTGGCTTTTCAGCTACAGATGGAAAGTTTAAACGGTTTTCTGTTTCTGCGGGGTGGTTACATGCTATGCCTCAAGGAAAGGCTAATCCATTTAATATTTCGACTCCAATTGTAAATGGTAGGAATGCAAATATTGGATCGGTCTCATTGAATGCTGTTGTTAATTCAATTGATCCTTCGGATGTAAATGCAGATGCTATGAAAAGTATTCTTAATATGCTTGGAGATATGTATAAAGAAAATCCGAACGAACCTGAATTGAGCCAGTTCTTTGAGTTGAAAAATGTGAATGGCACAGATGAGGTCTATTTAAAAGAAGCTCTGTCAGGTAGTGCTGACTTATACGGGTTAGAACAATGGACAGCTGGAGGGAGCGGTCTTGAAGTTCAAGATGCAGATACGCTCGGTTTAATGATGAATTATTATGTAAATGATAATGTTTCATTACAGTTGATTGGAGGAATACCGCCAAAAGTCGATATTAAAGGAAAAGGAGAAATATTAGCGCCTATGTCAGGTATAGGCCATACAGGTATAGGTCTTGATTTGCCTTTAGCACAAGATATTCCAATTACAAATTTAGGAAGTAAGTCTAAAGTTGCGACAGTCCGTGCTTGGACTCCTGCATTTGAAGCACAATATCAGTTTGGTCAGTCTGGGATAAATAAATTTCGCCCATATGTTGGCTTAGGCATCATGTATGCACATTTTGGTAGCATTAAAGTGAATGGGGAAACCAAGGCTGACTTAGTGGCAGCAGGCCATATGATTCAAAATATTCTAGATGGGAAAGCTGGAGCCGCTCTAGATCGGGGGCAATCAAGTGCATCTCCTTATGTAAGAGTAAAATCTGAAGATGCTTTTGCTCCAATCGTAAGTCTTGGCGCAACATATGACATAACTTCTAATTGGTACGGCGTTGCGTCTGTTTCATATTCAAAATTAAATAATAAAACTACGATCGATGTTATAGATAGGAATACAGGGAATCGTTTAATTCATTCTTCTACTAAAATCGATATCGATCCTTTAATTACTTACCTTGGCGTAGGTTATCGTTTTTAATCTAATCAGCGAAAAAGCATCTAGGGATGCATTTTCTAACCATAATGTTTCATTTCATCTATAAAAATGAAAAGACCCTTGGAAGTGCAACTTCCAAGGGTCTTTTATTCAAAAGTGAAAACAGTTAATTATTTTTCAATAATTGCCGTTACACCTTGGCCGCCAGCAGCACAAATTGAAACCAGTACGCGACCTGAGCCTTTTTGGTTGATCAGCTTCGCAGCAGTAGCAATGATACGGCCACCCGTTGCAGCAAATGGGTGACCTGCGGCAAGTGAAGAACCTTTTACGTTGAGTTTAGTGCGGTCAATTGAACCGAGTGGAGCATCTAAACCTAAACGGTCTTTACAAAATTTTGGATCTTCCCAAGCTTTCAAAGTTGAAAGAACTTGCGATGCAAATGCTTCATGAATTTCGTAGTAGTCGAAGTCTTGAAGTTTAATGCCAGCACGCTCAAGCATACGTGGAACTGCATAAGCAGGTGCCATCAATAGGCCTTCTTTTTTCTCAACGAAATCAACAGCAGCTGTCTCTTGGAAGGTTAAGTAAGCAAGCACTTCGTGACCGTTTGCTTTTGCCCATTCCTCAGATGCTAAAAGCACACAAGACGCACCATCCGTAAGTGGTGTTGAGTTACCCGCGGTCATGGTACGCGCATCGCCTTTACCAAAAGCTGGTTTGAGCTTAGCAAGTTTTTCAACAGTAGAGTCAGCACGTAAGTTGTTGTCACGCTCTAAACCTAAGAATGGTGTGATCAGGTCATCGAAGAAACCTTCTTCGTAAGCCGCAGCCATTTTTTGATGTGAAGATGCAGCAAGTTCATCTTGCGCTTCACGTGCAATACCCCATTCAAGCGCAGTAATCGCTTGGTGATCACCCATAGAAAGACCAGTACGTGGCTCACCATTTTTCGGCGCATCCATCAAGTCTTTTAGGTTGATTTTAGTTAAAGCTTTTAAACGGTCTTTACCCGTTTTTGCAATGTTGAGTTCAAGCAATGCTTTACGTAAACCATCACCAAACGCAATTGGTGCATCAGAAGTTGTATCTACACCACCAGCAACACCCACTTCAATTTGGCCCAGTGCGATTTTGTTGGCAACTAAGAACGCTGCTTGTAAGCCAGTGCCACATGCTTGCTGAATATCGTAAGCAGGTGTTTCTGGTGCAAGTGCAGTGTTTAGTACACATTCACGGGTCATGTTAAAGTCACGGCTGTGCTTAAGAACAGCACCAGCAACAACTTCACCAAGGCGTTGACCTTGAAGGTTAAAACGTTCAACAAGACCGTTTAGCGCTGCTGTGAACATATCTGTATTCGAAGCGGTGAAATATGCGCCATTTGAGCGAGCGAAAGGAATGCGGTTACCACCGATAATAGCCACGCGGCGAACAGTGTTTTGACTCATGGTTTGATCCTGTTGAACAGCAGTTTGAGTTTTTGGTTTTGAAGCATTTGTAGAAGAAGCGGGGCTTTTACTACGAGTTGACGCAGCACGGGTTCGAGTCGGCTTAGTCGTGTTATTTACTGATTGGGTTGTTGTGCCAGTACTTTTAGTTCTACGAGATGTACTTTTTGATGTATTTGACACAGTTTCCGTAGCAGAATTTTCCACTGCTGGATTTTCTTGAGTTGTTTTGCTCATAAGGCTTTTCCAAGCATGTTAATCTATTCTTAGGGTGTACATTAGCATATTATAAAAAGGGCTGAATTGACTAGAATGACATTGCAATAGGCTTTCAGGTCAAGACATATCATCTATAACTCAAGTATGATTCTATAGAAACCGATGGAACTATTGAAATATAAGACTCTAGACATCACTTTGAAGTTAAAAGGATATCTTTGAATCCATCAACAATTAATTTGTATGAGAGATAAAAAACATGACTGATCAATACCAAACTTTTGCAAAATCTCCAATTGGTAAATTTGTCATTAAAAATTTGGGTTTACCTGCACCAACTTTTTTAGACCGTTTTGAGTCAGCAACGCCTGTTATTAAAGGTGCTGTTTTACTGGGTGCAGCAGCAAACAGTTCATTGTCTGGTGCAATTGCGCAAGTGTTGGCAAATGTTCATGCCAATAGCTATGCAGGTAACAATGCACAGTTACAGCAAGCTGCGGCTAAAGTGGGCTTAAACTTAAGTGCATTTAATGCAGGCGACAAAGAGTCTAAATTCAAAGTTGTTATTTTTGATGCATCTGGTATTGAGTCATCAGAGCAACTCAATGCGTTATATAACTTCTTTAACCCGATCGCACGTCAAGTGGCTGCTTCTGGTCGTGTGATTGTGATAGGTACGACACCTGAAACTGCGGGTAGCGTGAAAAAAGCGATTGCACAGCGCGCGCTTGAAGGCTTCGTGAAGTCTGTCGGTAAAGAGTTTAAAAAGGGTGTTGCAGCACATTTGATTTATGTGGATGCAGGTGCAGAGGCAAATCTTGAGTCAACTTTACGTTTTGCAGCATCTCCACGTTCTGCTTATGTCTCTGGTCAAGTGATTCGCGTTTCTAAAGCTGCTGTTGTAGATGTAGACTGGGCAAAACCATTGGCAGGTAAAACTGCTGTAGTGACAGGTGCGAGCCGTGGTATTGGTGAAGCGATTGCACATGTCTTGGCACGTGATGGCGCGCATGTGATTTGTTTAGACGTACCACAGCAACAAGCAGATCTTGACCGTGTTGCAGGTGAGATCGGTGGTTCAACACTGGCGATTGATATCACTGCAAACGATGCTGGTGAGAAAATCAAAGCTGCGGCAGCTGCTCAAGGTGGTTTAGACATCATCGTGCATAACGCAGGTATTACTCGTGACAAAACTTTGGCAAATATGAAGCCTGAGCTTTGGGACTTGGTGATTAACATTAACTTGTCTGCGATTGAACGTGTAAATGATTATTTACTTGCGAACGACGGTTTAAATGCCAATGGTCGTATTGTTTGTGTATCATCAATTTCAGGTATTGCAGGTAACTTAGGTCAAACCAACTATGCTGTGTCGAAAGCAGGTGTCATTGGTGTGGTTAAATTTACAGCTCCAACTTTGACGAATGGCATTACCATCAATGCGGTTGCGCCAGGTTTCATTGAAACCCAAATGACTGCTGCGATTCCATTTGCAATCCGCGAAGCGGGTCGCCGTATGAACTCGATGAGCCAAGGTGGTTTACCTGTAGATGTTGCTGAAACCATTGCTTTATTTGCAGCGACAGCATCAACTGGTTTAAACGGCAACGTGGTACGCGTTTGTGGTCAAAGCTTGTTGGGTGCTTAATTTAAAAGCTTGAATTTATCTCTCCTTTAGAGGGGGAGATAAATTCTTTATATTATAAATGGGATGGTATTTTTCCCCTCATCCCAACCTTCTCCCTGAGGGAGAAGGAGCTTTCAAAAATATTGAAATAAAAACTTCTCAAAGGTTCAGTATGAAGACTCGCCATTTTAGTCAACTTCCAAAACCATATATGGCTTATCCAAAAGTTATACAAGGTTTGATCTTTAAAAAACCAAAAGGTGAAAAAGTCTTACCGCAGGTTGAGTATGTGGTGGATTCTTTTAACGTCGATCAAAAGCATTTGAAAGCTTATAACCAAGTGTGTGGCTTTAAAAATAATGGTTATATTCCTGCGATTTATTTGGCTGTATTATCGCAAAGCTTACAAATGCACATGATGGGGCAAGAGCCGTTTCCATTTCCAGTCTTAGGTTTGGTGCATATTCGCAATCAAGTTAAACAAATACGTAAGGTTGGCGTCAATGAAACCCTTACTTTATCATGTAAATATGGCGCGCTTGAGCCACATGATAAAGGTGTTCAGTTCGATTTCATTACCACGGTGAAAGTTGGCAATGAAGTGGTGGTTGAAGCCTTAACCACGTATTTAGCACGTCAAAAGACCGATGGTAAAACAGCACCAAAATTAGTTGAACCAACGACTCCAGATTATCAGCCGAATGCAGTCTGGGAAGTCTCTGAAAACACAGGCCGTCGTTATGCAATGACCTCGGGCGACTTCAACCTCATCCACATTCATGCGGTGACAGCAAAAGCTTTTGGTTTCAAACAGGCCATTGCGCACGGCATGTGGAGTAAAGCGCGAGCATTGGCTTCGATCACATTGCCTGATGCTTATGAAGCGGATGTTTGGTTTAAACTGCCGATGTATTTACCATCAACAGTCGATTTTATGACTGCTACAGATGGTGTAAATACCGCTTTCTTAATTCGAAATAGTAAGAATCAAAAACCGCATGTGACGGGACAGGTCAAAGCACTATAATTTTAAAAAGCCCAGTTTAGATTACACTGGGCTTTTTTATGTCCGCTTAAAAATACAAGGATGTGTAAATGAAAATTTTAAAACAATATTTACAAGCGAATCCGAACCATTACCAAGGCTATGTTGACCCACGTTTTCAAAGTGTTGCCCATCTGTTTAGCCGTTTACAGGATGCTCGTTCAGCATATGGCGGTGCAGACTGTGTTTTATATTTTCAGGGTGAAAAAGTTGTCGATATCTATACGGGTTTGGCAGCGGTAGATTCTCCTTGGCAGGCCAATACTATGTCGGTGTGTTATTCGACGGGCAAAGGCGTGCTCGCAACCTTGGCACATATTTTAGTCAGTCAGGGTGTACTGAGCTACGACCAACCGATTGCGGATTATTGGCCTGAATTTGCCCAAAATGGCAAAGGGAAGATGACGCTAAGACACGTGCTGAGTCATCAAAGCGGATTATTTGATATCCGTAATAACATTGCCGATGCAACAGAGATGTTAGATTGGACGCATATGTTAGACGTATTTGAAAAAGCGCAACCACGTTTTGCAATTGGTGAAGATGCTGCCTATCAACCTTTGTCATTTGGTTGGCTAGTCGGTGGTGCTTTGGAAAAAGCAACGGGCAAACCTTTAACTGAACTCTTCAAAACCTATTTAGTTGAGCCACTTGAGCTAGATGGGGCTTACTTTGGTGCACCCATTGCTGAATTAAAACGTATCGCACGACCCATTGTCCGTCCTGTATCTATCCAACCAAATCAAAAAAGTCCAACGAAAGTACGTAAAGTTTCATTGCTTGATAAAGCGATGCAGTGGTCAGGGCAAGATCCACAAGACTTTCAAGATGGCATGATACCCAAAGGCATGAAAAAGGTCAGCTTTTATCAGGATGATGCGATTCAGGCGATCATTCCCGCAGCAAATGGTGTATTTACAGCCAATAGTTTAGCCAAAGTGTATGCGATGCTATCTCAAAAAGGGATTTGGAAAGGTCAGCAGTTGATTCGTCCAGATGTGTTTTCTGAATTGAGTCGAGTGCAATATATCTATCGAGATCGCGTGATGCCGATACCTATGCATTGGCGCTTGGGATACCACCGTATATTAACCCTAGGCAAAACCGCAGAGCAGGGTTTTGGTCATATGGGCTTTAATGGTTCAGGGGCTTGGGGCGATAGTGAGCGAGGCTTGAGTTTTGCTTATATACATAACTTTGCTACAGGTTCTTTAACTGGGGATTATCGTCTTTGGGCTTTGAGCCAAGAAAGTTTACGCTGCGCAGATGCGGTTTTAAAAGGCAAAAAAGGCTGGTTTTGACGGGTCTGAGATTCAGTCATCATCTAAAATATGTTATGTTCGTCGCGGTTTAGGTTTTGAATATTTGTGACATGAAGGCTCCCATTCTTATCCCGCTGGTTGCTACAGGATTACTCTTAGGTTGTTCCGACGCAAATCAAACGCAACATGATCAGTCTAAAGTACAAGTGGCAGAACAAAAGCAGATTATTCCTGCGTGGGTTGGGAGTTATCAGGGGACAACACCGTGTATGGGGTGTTTGTCCCGTTGTGAAGACTGTCCGGGTATGGCAGTTGCACTAGAGTTGCATGAAAACAAGACCTATACCCTAAAACGAGAAAGTTTGAGTGGGCATAACGAAATCGAAACTTTGACTGGAGCACTTCGTTTTAATGCTCAAGATCAGCACAAGGTAGAGTTGATGAACGTGACAACGCGAAACTTACTTTATATCGATTTAGAAGATGGTGTTTTAGAAATACGTGAAGATGTGACTGGAAAAAAATACCAAATGCAAAGTGATTTTGTTTTGGTGAAACTAACTTAATTTTTAAATGGCTGTGATTTTAGAAAATTCATTTTAATATTTCACCTTTTTACTTTTCCAAAGTTCTCACTTTATTTCAAATCTATAATCTAAATGCATAAATAGCTCGAGATGGAGAGTGGGATAAAAATGGAGCTAATGGTTTTTGAATTATTGATCTAAATCAGCTTTATAGCTTAGAAATGCGAGAACGGAGTGAAGTAATTCATTCACTCTTTGGCAAAAAAACAGTATGCTTAGGCCTATAAAAAGGAGCATACATGTATCAAGTACTTGCACGGAAATATCGTCCTCGCAATTTTAATGAGCTAGTGGGTCAAAACCACGTTTCTCGAGCGCTAACCAGTGCTTTAGAGCGCGGACGTTTGCATCATGCTTATTTATTTACAGGAACGCGTGGGGTCGGAAAAACCACCATTGCCCGTATTTTGGCGAAGTGCTTGAACTGTGAAACAGGTGTGACTTCGACGCCATGTGAAGTTTGCCCAACCTGTACCGCCGTGAATGAAGGCCGTTTTATTGACTTGATTGAAATTGATGCGGCATCACGGACTAAAGTTGAAGATACGCGAGAGCTTTTAGACAATGTTCCTTATGCGCCGACGCAAGGTCGTTTTAAGGTCTATTTGATCGATGAAGTGCATATGCTGTCTACGCATTCTTTTAATGCTTTACTCAAAACATTGGAAGAACCACCTGAACATGTGAAATTTCTTTTTGCAACGACAGATCCGCAAAAGCTCCCAATTACAGTGATTTCGCGTTGTTTGCAATTTACACTACGCCCGTTGGCTGTAGATGAAATTACCGAGCATCTAGGGAATATTTTAAATAAAGAAAGCATCCAAGCCGAACAAGATGCGATTTGGCAAATTGCAGAGTCTGCCCAAGGCTCATTACGTGATGCACTGTCTTTGACAGACCAAGCGATTGCTTACGGTCAGGGCGCCATCCAGCACCAAGATGTCAAAGAGATGTTGGGTTTAATCGACCGTACCATTATTTATGATCTGATCCTTGCGATACATCAAAACCAAAAACACCGGGTAAGTGAGTTGCTGATGCAATTTCGCCAGCAAGCATTAGATGTATCTTTAGTTTTGGATCAGCTGATTTCGACTTTACATGAATTGGCATTACTACAATATTTGCCAGAACTTAGTCTCAAATATAGTGCTGAAATTAATAAAAAAATCATGCAATTATCTCAGAAAATTGCTGCGCAAGACTTACAACTTTATTACCAAATTGCATGTAAAGGGCGTGCTGAATTACAGCTGGCAGTCACGCAAGAGCAAGGCTTTGAAATGTCGGTGCTGCGCATGTTGGCGTTCCGTCCATTACAACCAAATGAAGTGCTGGTGGCTCAGACGAATAGCGCTGTAGTTGAATCTGTACAACAAGCGGCAATACTGAGTGCTGATCCAGAAAAGGCTTTGCATCAAGACGCAGATGTTGAAGTTGCATTTGAAGACGCTGCAATAACTCAGAATGCAGAACCTGAGTTTAAGCCTGAACTTGATGAGGTCGATCTTTCAGAAAGCGACGAAGATAATAAACCACCAGTGGACTCATCTCAGCAATCTGATCAAATCGTTTTCGATCCTTCCAGTGATGAAGTGTTGTTTGATTTAGATGAAGCAGACGAATTTAATGCGCAAAGCAATGACGATGAGCCAAATAGTGATGATTTCTTATTTGATGAAATTGTACCGCTAGAAACAGAAACTCAAAATGACGCATCCGTTGAACCTGCCGCAGTAATAGCTGAACCTACTGTGCAAGCGGAGTCGTTTGATTTATCAAGTGGAGTGCTTCCTGCTGATAGCGTACAGGACACCCAAGTTGTAGAAAATGAAAGCCAGCAAACTGTTACTGCTATTGTAGAGCCTGCTCAACCTGAACAGGTTTCATCTGCATCAGTCGATTTAATGCCACAAGATATTTTGCAGCTACAACCGCAGCAGTTGGTCGGTGAGTGGACGGTGGAGAAGTGGGAATACTGGTTTAGAAGTAGCGGCTTATCACCCGCGGTACAAGAGTTGGCTCAGCAAGGTTTAATGGCTGGGCAAATTAATGCTGAGTCTGTGTTTATGATTCCACAGCGTTATGAGCAGCTCCTCACCCAATTACGTCATGTCTTAGAAGATGCGCTCAAAGCTGAATGGCCTCAGACGCGTTTTGATGTGAAATATGCAGAAGTTGAAACGATTACGCCTTACACCATGCAGGCGCAGCGCAAGCAAAAAGCATTTCAACGTGCGCATGAGTTACTGCAAAATGAAGATACGGTCAAAGGTCTTGTAAAAACTTTTGAGGGTGAATTACACAATATCCAACTTAAGTAATGTCATGGCTTAAGTAGTGGCGCAAAGCACTCCGCATTTCAGAGGGAATCGGGGTGCTTTTTCGTGTTTCACGGTCTACAAAGACATGAATAAAATGTCCTTGAGCTGAAGCAGTTTCTTGACCAAATTTGAAAATGGCAAGTTCGTAAGTGAGTGAAGAGTTCCCTATGTTGGAAATAGTCACACCAACGTCAATAATCTCAGGGTAAGACAACTCATGCAAGAAACTACATGCTGAGTCGACCACTAAACCAATAATAGGTGATTGGTGAATATCAAAATTTGCTTTTTCGATCAGTAATGCATTTGCGGCAGTATCAAAATAACTATAGTAGGTGACGTTGTTGACATGGCCATAGAGGTCATTGTCCGACCAACGTGTCTGAATCGGTAAAAAATAATGAAATTGGTCACGTGTCTTTGCAGTTTGTCTCATCGATATCATCCTTAAAATCGTCTTATAAATAGCCTAAGTTGTTATATAGCTTAGCTGTAAATGGCTTGATAAATTTCTCGTGCCTGTTGCCACTCTAGTTCTCTCGGGTTGTTTTGTAGTAGGCGTGTTTGCAACATGGCATCGGTTGCAAGCTGGTCTAGACTGTGTTCAGAAACATTCAATGCCTTGAGTTTTAAGGTTAAACCACTACGGTCCAAATGGTTCTGCATATGATCGACAAAAAGATCAGAAAGACCATCGGTACAGCCTGTACTTTTTGGGTCGAGCCAGCAGATCAGTTCCGCATAATGTTGCTTAGCTTGGGGGAGATTAAACTTTAAAACCTCTGTCAGCACTAAGGCATTACTGTGTCCATGAGAAATGTGAAAATGCCCACCTAATGGATAAGCAAGCGCATGAACAGCACCTACTGGGGCATTGGCAAAGGCTTGTCCTGCCAACATCGAACCAACCAACATATTTTGTCGCGCTTCTAAATTTCGACCATCTTCTAGCACCAAGCTGAGGTTATGATTCAGTAGTTTTAAAGCCTGTTTCGCTAGCATGTCGGCATAGGGGTTTTTCTTGATTTTAGAGGTATAAGCTTCAATCGCATGTACCATCGCATCAATGCCTGTAGCAGCACTAATATGACGTGGCAGGTTTTCAGTAAAAGTCGCATCCAAAATAGCAACATCGGCAAAAAGAACAGGTGCTACGATGCCAGTCTTTGTCGTTTCACTGGTGGTGACAATTGAAATCGGTGTGACCTCAGAGCCTGTCCCTGCAGTGGTGGGGACTAAAATTAAGGGTAGGCGAGGTGCTTGGGCATTATTCACCCCATAAAGATCAGATAACTGTTGCTGCTGTGCAGGATGACTGAGGATGGTAATAATTTTTGCAACATCCATAGAGCTGCCACCACCAAAGCCTAAAACGATATCTACTTTTTGCTGTTTGGCAAAATCAACCGCATTTAAAACAATTTGCTCACTTGGATCTGCTTCAACCTCACTGTAAAGACTGTAAGTGAGCGAGAGATCTTCTAAAATTTCCAAGATGGGAAGGTGAAGCTGATGCTTTAACATGCCTGCATCTGTAACCAATAACAGATGTTGATAAGGGCGTGCTGTTAAAATGTCTCTGAGCTGTTGAATGCTGCCTAAGCCTGAAATAATATTCGGCACAGTTTGAAATTGAAATTGGTTCATATCAGCATCCTTTTTTATATCTTATCCAACAATATTGTTTTGTACTTCTATAGGATTCATCCTCCAAATAACTTAACATAAGACACTTGAAAATAAAGCTGTTTCGAGGTGATTATGTCATTCACAGCGCCCTATAAGGTGTTATGTGTCTGTTTAGGAAATATTTGTCGTTCTCCCACGGCAGAAGTGGTTCTCAGACATTTTTGTGATGCACATCAGCTCAACATCGAAATCGATTCGGCGGGAACCAGTAATTACCATCCCAACAAAGCACCTGACTTACGTAGTCAAGAACATGCTTTAAAAAGGGGCTATGATTTATCCAGCTTACGCGCACGACAGTTACAGACCAGTGATTTTGTCCATTTCGATTTAATTCTGGCGATGGATCATCGTAATTTTGATGATATTCAAGCGTTGTATCAAACAGCGCAAACTGAATTTGGTACTCAGCCTCTGCGCGCTAAAATTGCACTCATGTCTGAACATGACGCGCAGTATCCGCAGCAAGCATTACCTGATCCTTATTATGGTGGTCTTGATGGTTTTGAACGTGTTCTTGACCAATGTGAGTCGAGCAGCCAAGCATGGGTCAGTATTTTTAAACAACAATTTGAACAGTAATTAAGGTTCGTGCATGCAAATCGAAACACAAAAACAGCTTAAACCTTTTAATACGTTAAGCTTAAATGCGATAGCCTCTCATTATGTTCAAATTCACAGTCCAGATGAGCTTGTAGAAGCATTGGATTATGCACAGCAACACGCTTTGAATGTCATGATTTTATCTGGTGGAAGTAATATGCTGCTTCCTGCACAAATTGATGTTCTAGTTGTGCATATGAACATTCTAGGCGTAGAAAACCTGTCTGAAGATGCAACTACCAAAACTATACGGGTCGGTGCGGGTCAAGTTTGGCATGACTTTGTGCTTTGGACGACAGAACACCATCTATTTGGCTTACAGAATTTGGCGTTGATTCCAGGCCTCGTGGGCGCGTCTCCTGTACAAAATATTGGGGCTTATGGTGTAGAGGCCGGTGAGTTCATCGAAAGCGTGCAAGTCTATGACCGACAGTTGAAAACATTTAGCGATATTCAAGCTAAAGACTGTGCATTTAGTTATCGTCATAGTATTTTTAAAGATGATCCAAATCGCTATGTGATTACATATGTGACTTTTAAATTGTTGAAAAAAGAAGATTTGAAAATTAGCTATGGTGACTTAAAACAAGCCGTGGGTGATGAGCTAACAGCTTTTAATTTACAACAACAAGTGATTCAGATTCGTCAAAGTAAATTGCCTGATCCGAAAGAATTTCCAAACGTAGGCAGTTTTTTTAAGAATCCAATTATTAGTCAGAAAGCTTATGACCTTTTAGCCCAACAATTTGAAAAACTGCCACATTATCCGCAGCCGAATGGTGATGTTAAAATTGCAGCTGGTTGGTTGATTGATCAATCGGGCTGGAAAGGTAAGCAGCTCGGTGTTGTCGGGATGTTTGCCAAACAAGCCTTAGTTTTAGTCAATTATGCCAATGCAGATTTGAATGATGTACAGAGCACATACCGTGCAGTACAGCAGGATGTGTATAATAAATTTAAAGTTTTGTTGGAACCTGAGCCTGTGCTATTTAATTCGGCGGGTCTAATCCAATCTCATCAGGATCGTTAAAAGTATGAGTAAAACCCATAAAATGGTGCGTTTAATGCAAATCACTTCGGTGCTATTTGCATTTTTCGGCTGTTTAATGATTTTTATTTATACGCCTTTTTATTCAAAGCTGATTGTGGCGACATTGAATGCCTTTGTCCCTGTAGACGTCAATGAAGTTGCAGCACAAAGTCAAAAAATGGCAGCACTCAGTGAGCAAGAAAGCTTAGAACCGGGTTCTGATTTGTGGATTGCCCGCCAAGCGTACTTACAGTTGATGGAAGAGCAAATCAAAGAACATAATTCGCAAAACCTAACCACGATTCAAGCACGTTATAAAGCACTGCAACAGTTAATTATTTCTGAACAGCGTGAAGAACAAGAAAAAGAGCAAAAGCCTCAAATTCCTTTGGTGGTTGAGACGGCAAGTTCCGAGGTTGACCCGACTGAAAATGTCAAAGAACTATTAGAGCTGAATAGCAAAGAAAATAAAGCCTTGATGGAACATTATCTCGACTTTTTAAAAACGCATAAAGTTGAGACTGTAGAGGAAGAGCCAATAGATGAACAAATCTATCAGGACATCGCACAAATACATGCACAAAATGAAGAGAGAAAAGCGGCATTAAACATGCCGAATGCCATAGTCGTTTTGGGTGGTGGATTAACTTTAGACAAAAATCGTAAAGATATTGTGGTGAATGAATATACGCGATTACGTCTTGAAACCACATTGCAGGTCGAACAACAGTTCAAGCTCCCCATTGTGCTTAGCGGTGTCGAAGCCCCGTATATGCAAAAATGGTTAAAGGCGCGTGGAGTCGACGCGAAACTATTGGAAGATCGTAGTATGAACACCTGCGAAAACTCGCGCTTTAGCTCTCTGCTGTTGCAGAAAAAAGGTGGCGCACCTAGAGTGATTTTAATTACAGATCAATATCATATGCCACGCACACGTCGTTTGTTTGCTTTAAATGGTATCGAAACACAGCCGATTGAAGCACCTATGCCGACCCAATTAACCCAATGGCGTCCAAGTGAACAAAATTATGATCATAGTCGCCGTGCCAATTATGAAATGCTCGCAACGATACGCGATGTACTGTTGGGTTCGAGTGACTGTAGGGAGATTCCATAATGCCTGAACTTCCTTTTTTAAATCCTTCCGTACTCAAACAACTGGAACTTCCTGTACCGAGTCGTGAGACGACACCACAGCTGTTAATGCCTTTGAATCTGAACCAGCCTTATGAGGCATCGGTGGAGATGATATCTTATCGCCGTTTATATGGCTTAGATGTGTTGGACTGTGATCACTGGCAGGGTTATGTTCAAATGCCTTTGTTTAAGCTGCACGTCCAAGTTTTTGCACCTAAAATTGAAAAAATAAAAGGTTCAGTCTGTTTGTTGCATGGTTATTTAGAGCATAGCGGAATTTACCAACCCATTATTAAAGAGTTACTTGAGCAAGGATTTAGTGTATTGACCTATGATCTTCCGGGGCATGGACTCAGTGATGGATCACCTGCGAATATTCAAAATTTTGATCATTATCAAGATGTGTTACATGCTGTGGTGCGTTATGTTAAACATGCCGAGCAGTTGCCACAACCGTGGTTAGGGATAGGGCAGAGCACGGGTGGTGCAATTTTGATGCATCATTTGCTTGAGTTTGCCGAACGCCGTGAAAATCCTTATGTGCAACGTGTCTTGTTGTTGTCTCCACTCATTCGACCTGCAAAATCCGCTTGGTGGCATAATTCAGTTGGATTAGGCATTATTCGACGGATTAAACGTCAAGTACCGCGTCATTTTAGACGGAATAACCACAATCCTGAGTTCTTACGTTTTGTCCGTTTAAAAGACCCACTACAACCTCGTATGATGGGTATGGATTGGATTTTGGCTATGTCCAAATGGATGTTGGAAATGGAGCAGCGCCCAGCCTGTCGCATTCCTGTCTGGTTAGCTCAAGGTGCGCTGGATCAGACGGTAGACTGGCGTTATAACATTGAGTTTATTCGTGAAAAGTTCCGCTTACAAACTTTATTGATGTTGGAGGAAGGTTCGCATCAATTGATCAATGAGCGTTCGGATATTCGCGCGGCCTTAACAGGTTTAATTCCTGCCTTTTTACATACGCAGGGTTCATCAAGTGGATATTACTAACACTCTGTGATTTTCTTATCGAAAATAAAAAGGAGGCTGATAGAGCCTCCTTTTTATTTAGAAGTGTTCTAAATTGGACATATTCCACATACGGAAATAAAAGTTCTCTTCATCTTTATTTTCACAAGACAGCAGTTCACCATCTTTTAACCAAAAATGCAGTTGCGCATAGTTTCGAATTTCTCGGTCATTAATGCGCTGTGCTAAATGGCGTGCTTTAATTTCTGCTGGATGTTTTAAGCCCGCTGAAGCAATCATTTCTGAAAGTGCCTTTAATGTGTTGTCATGAAAATGCAGCACGCGTTCGGCTTTTGTGGGCACATGTATTGCTTTTTGACGCTCTTTGTCTTGTGTCGCAACACCGACAGGGCATTGGTTGGTATGACAACTTTGCGCTTGAATGCAGCCCACTGCAAACATAAACCCTCGTGCAGAGTTCACCCAATCTGCACCAATTGCCATGGTACTGGCAATATCAAAGGCACTAACCAATTTGCCACTGGCACCAATTTTGATCTGATCACGTAAACCCGCACCGACCAGTGTGTTGTGTACGAAAAGTAAGCCTTCACGTAGTGGTACGCCCATATTATCTATCAGTTCGATAGGTGCTGCACCAGTCCCACCTTCGGAACCATCTACAACAATAAAATCAGGAATAATTTTGGTATGCAGCATGGCTTTGACAATGCTCATAAATTGCCAAGGCTGACCAATACACAGCTTGAAACCGACAGGTTTGCCTTCAGATAACTCACGCAGTTTTTGAATAAAATGCATCATCTGAATTGGTGTTTTGAAGGCAGAGTGACTTGAGGGAGAAACACAGTCATGATCACGACTGACGCCCCTTATTTCAGCAATCTCTTCAGAAATTTTATCTTTCGGTAGAATCCCGCCATGACCGGGTTTTGCTCCCTGAGAGAGCTTGATTTCGATCATTTTGACTTGAGGTCGTTTGGCTTGAACGGCAAATTTATCAGGGTCAAATTGACCATCAAGAGTACGGCAGCCAAAATACCCACTACCTAACTCCCAAACAATATCACCTCCATACTCAAGATGGTACGGACTTAAACTGCCTTCGCCAGTATCATGGTAAAAACCACCCATTTGCGCTCCTTTGTTTAAAGCGCGAATGGCATTGGCACTCAGGCTGCCAAAACTCATGGCTGAAATATTGAAAATAGAAGCACTATATGGTTGTGAACATTGCGAATTGCCCACTAAAATACGGAAGGTTTTAGGGTCGGCAGGTGTGCATGGGCTCAGTGAGTGAGTCATAAAACGGTAGTTGTCTGCATAGACATCGATAATGGAGCCGAATGGTTTATCTGCATTTTGGTTTTTTGCACGTTGATAGACCAAACTACGTTGCATCCGTGAAAAAGGAAGCGCGTCTTGATCAGCCTCAATAAAATACTGGCGAATTTCGGGGCGGAAATCTTCAAAAATAAAACGAAAATGACCCATAATCGGGTAGTTTTTTAAGATCGAATGTTTATTTTGTAAAACATCATGCAAGCCAACAAGACTCAGCAAACCTGTGATCAGCCAAATACTGTTCAGTAAAGTGTCCGAAATAAAATAATTAATATAGATGGGGGTATGACTATAATGAAAAAAAGTAATGCTCAAAAAAATAAAAATACACAGTAGCCAAATGGAGTGCCGGGAAAAGAAAGTATTGAGTAATTTATGACGTATGGATTGAGCAGGGCTAGACATATGGCTGGGCATCCTTCCTGGTTGTTTAGACCTAATGTGCCAAGTCTCTATTTCATCTACAAGTAATAAATTGTTGTTAAGCCCGTTATTATTCGTAGGGGGCAATCCAATATTAAAATTATGGATAAATTTTATACAGATTGATATCTTTCAGAATTTAAAGTATATAAAATGAATATGAACAAGCGCTTATTGTTCAAAAGAAAAAATTATAAATTACTTACTTCTAGGGATAGGTTAGGCCAAGCTTGCATCGGTATAGTGTGGTTGAAGAATGATAAGAAAAAGGGGAAGCTTCAGTGAAAAATAAGGAAACTGTTTTGCCTGCACCTGTTTTAATCGTGGAAGATGAAGCCATGATTCGCTCGCGCCTAGATCTGATCCTGTCGGAGCTGGGCTATAGTCAAGATATGCTGATTTTTGCTAAAAATTTAGCTGAAGCCATGCAAATCATTGCATCACAACCGATTTCTTTAGCCTTAGTTGATTTAGGGTTGCCCGATGGAAATGGTATTAGCTTAATTGAAAAACTTAGAGAGATAGACGAAAGCGCCTTAATTTTGGTGATTTCGGCATGGAGTACACAGCAAAGTTTATTTGCCTCGATTAAGGCTGGAGCGAATGGCTATGTATTGAAAGAACGTGATGATGCCGAAGTGCTGATGTCGATACGGAGTATTTTGCGCGGCGGAGCGCCGATTGATCCCTTTATTGCTCGCGAAATTTTAAATCAAATCTCAACCTCAAATACCCCCAAAACTGAGCGTGTAGAGCAGTTGGATGGTCAGGACTATGACCAACTGACCAATCGAGAAACTGAAATTCTCAACTTGGTGGCGCAAGGCCTGAGTAACCGCGAAATTGCTGAGCAATTATTTGTTTCGCGCTATACCGTTGAAAGCCATATTAAGCATATTTACCGAAAGCTTTCTGTTTCAAAAAGAACCAAAGCTGTCAGCACTGCGCGTTCTTTAGGTATTTTATGAGAAATGGCTGGCTGAGCATTTTTGTCACAGTGTGTTTGTGTGTGCTTAGTTTTGCCAGTTCCGCACAAACAAACTTTGCTGTTAGTCCAACTTGTAAAGTGAATGTCGATAAAATTTCTGCGGTGAAAACAAGTTCTATCGATGTTGTTCCGAAGACGGGATGGGTAGAGGTCAAAAACCCTGACGTGTGGACAGAACGCTGGCCACATTACGATGGCGGCGTTTGGTACCATTTTAATTGGCATTGGAGTTGTAACGACAGTAATGAACTGAAGCAGCCTTTAGCATTTTCTGTTGAAGGCATGAGTAGCGCAGGCGCTGTTCTTTTTAATCGAAATTTACTTTGGAAAGATAAGCATTTAGTTGAACCCTTGTCTAAAAGTTGGAATACTCCGCGTTTTTGGATCCTTCCTGTCGAAAGCTTAAAACAAAAAAACAATCACATTTGGGTCTATGTGGTTGGTAATAGTTATGAAAGTCCGGGTTTAGGCAATCTAGAATTTTCTGATATCACAACAGCATATGATAAACAACAAAAAAGAATTTGGAACAAGAGAGCACTGTTTCAAGTCAATTTAGTCATTTCCACCACCTTAGGTTTGGTGTGCTTTGTCATTTGGTTTTTTAGACGCAATGAAACGACATTTCTGTGGTTTTCTGTTAGCTGTTTGTTTTGGGTATTATTTATTTGGAATGTCATTAACCGAGAAGTGTTTCCATATCCAAACTCCTTGTGGGTCATGAAAACTAACCTGACTTTTTTTGTTTTATACAATGTTTGCTTTTGCATTTACTTGCTGCGTTTTGTGAAGACAAAGTTTGCTGAGTTAGAGAAAACCTTATTTTTAGTTGCTGCAGTGTGTATTGTCACCATCTTGTTTATCCCGAGCTTGATGGTCAATATCGTATTTGCTGTGATTTTCCTGTTATGTATTGCATTATTTATCGCATCATTCTGCTTTGTGATTTATCGTGCTTATAAGACCAAGCGCCGTGATTATATCTTGTTGGTGGTTTGTTTAAGTGTGATTCTTATCGTCATGCTTTACGATATTTCACTACTTTTTGATGGGCATATTAATGACCATCAGCCTTTGTCGCCGTATACCTCACCGGTGATCACTTTTTTTATTGTGATTATTCTCGCAACACGATTAGATAAAAATATTAAAAAAATACAAAGATTTAATAGTGAACTTGAGCAGCGGGTAAGCTTTGTGACCAGTAATCTGTCCTCTAGTTTATATGCTCGACATCAATTAGAACTTGAAAATGTCCGTCTACAAGAACGTATTCATTTAGCACACGATTTGCACGATGGTTTGGGTGCATCTTTGGTTCGTTCCATGATTTTAGTGGATCAGAGCTCCAGCACCATGTCGAATCAACAATTTTTATCCATCCTCAAATTGCTTCGAGATGATTTAAGACAAATTATTGATAGTGGTTCTTTAACAAATAACAAAACGCCAGATAATCCTGTGTTATGGATTGCTCCTGTTCGGCATCGGTTTAGTCAGATCATGGATGAGATGGACATTGAGGCGACTTGGAGCATTTCAGAGGCATGGGAAATACAACCGACAGCACTACAATGTTTGACTTTAATTCGTGTGCTTGAAGAAAGTCTGACCAATATTATGAAGCACAGCCAAGCACGGCATATTGATGTAAAAATGTATTATCCAAGTACAACTCACTTAGTCATGATTATTCAGGATGATGGCGTAGGTTTTAATGTGGAGTGTGTGCTTAACCACGGGATGGGCATTGGTATGCGCAGTATGAAAATGCGTTTAGAAAAAATTGGTGCTGAGCTTAATATCGAATCTGAAAAAGGCTGTACCAAAATTATTGCCAGTTTAAGGTTTGGTGAGGGAGAAAGTACTGAGTAGATTAGACTACCCAGCACTTGGTTTGCTTAAGCTTCTTCAGGTGGGAGTAGCATTAAGACGGATTCGTTCATCAGCATTGCAATGTCTTCTAGAATATCGGCATCATATAAGCTTTCATCAAGTAACAGTGCTTCACCATCTGCTAAGTTCTTAAGTAACGGTGCAAATTGCTCTGAAATGCATAGCCCTTCACCATTGGCCCAAAATAAGAATTCATCTTCATTGTGGGTATAAAGTAGGCGAGAAGCGGGTTCTAAGATCAACTGATAGCTTTGGTCTAAAATACCTTCTAAATCTCCTGTGCCAATTTCTTCAGCATCAGGAATATTTTCAGGGTACTTTGGCTCTGACATCAGGGTCATAATGGCATCTTCAAGCAAAGTTGAATTTTGTAGCTGCGCCAAAATTTCTGCTTTTAAATAATCCAATTCGTTTTGTGTTAATTGGCCGATCGGACTTTGTTGGTTACGAACAATATCGAGTAAAGGATTACGTAGCAGAGCGTTATCAGACAGTTTATCGCCTACACGGTCTACCATGTCTGTGACGTTTGGCATACGGAAGCCAAAAGAGAAAGTCAGGCAGTCATCTTCGGCTACACCAAAATGTGATAAACCTGGTGGTACATAAAGTAGATCACCTGGTGCTAATACTTCGTCAAAATGTACGTCAATTTCAGGTAGTAATTTTAAAGGTTGGCCTGCAACAATCTCAGATTCAGCATCGCACATTTGACCCAACTGCCAACGACGATGACCATAACCTTGAACTAAAAAGACATCGTAAAAGTCAAAATGCTTTCCGACAGAGCCACCCTTAGGCGCATAGGACACCATGATGTCATCACGGCGCCACTGCGGAATAAAAGGAAATTTTTTCCACAGTGCTGCTAAGTCAAAAGAGTAGTGGTCTACGGCTTGAACCAATAACGTCCAGAGTTTTGGCATCTTTTGGAAATCAGCTTTTAACAGCGGTGAAGACTTGACCGACCACTGATTTGGGTCACGGTCTTTTTGTTTGATTAAACGGGCTGTGACATTTTCATCTAAAGCCAGTTCCATGATATCGCTAGGTTCTAAAATATTGATAATTTCAGGTAGCGCGTTGCGGACCAATAATGGCTTTTTTTGCCAATATTCGGCAAGGAATTGTTCAGCTGTAATACAGCCAAGAACATCAAGGGGTTGGGACATGAAAATAGCCTAAGCAAATTTAAAACAATATTGTGACTATTGTCTTATGATCGAAGGCCTATGTGCAAGTATCGTTAGATTTATTTAAATGCGCTTGGTTGATTTAAATAAATTAAGTTTGTCTGAGTCGTTATGATTGCAGGCATCAAAATTTTTACAGCATAATAGGTCTAAAATATAGTGAAGAAAAATAATGTTAAGTAAAGAAGATGCTGAGAAAATGGCGAATGCAATATTGCAAAAAGAAATAGAGAAAAGTCAGTCCAAATTAGCAAAAAAATCATCCTCAATCGATAGGATATATAAAACAAAAAATTTGGCTAAAGTGCCCCAATATCAGCATATCTTACTTTTTAGACAAGCCAAAAGTCTCGCTGAAGATCATCCGTTATATAATAAAATGTGGTATGGCTATTTGGTATTGGCATTGTTATTTGTCAAATATCTCTTTAGACAGAGGGTAAGTGTGAGTAGCTTTAACCCTAATAATATTGGTCTATTTTCATTTCTTATTCTTTTATGCTCATTACGCTATACCGTAGTCTATTAATTCGAATGTACTTTAAACGACTCATTCAAGCTTATCTCTCAGTAAATTCGTCTAAAAAGCTTTGAGCGATTGGTCATATATTATATTAATGCTGTTGTTAAATTTAATGTTCAGAATTGAACGGCAACATCTGCTGCCGTTCAATTTATTGGGAATCAACTAAAAACACTTCTAATAATTATGGCACAAGCACTTTTAATTCACGCAGAATATTGCATAACTGAATCATAGGCATACCCATTAACGTGGTTTGATCTTGCCCCATCATTTGTTCAAATAAGCTGATACCAAGGCTTTCACACTTGAAGCTTCCTGCACACATCAGTGGCTGTTCAACTTCAACATAACGCTGAATTTCAGGCAGGCCCAGTTTACGGAACTTAACTTTATAGTGCTCAACTAGACTACGTTCAAAGCCTGTTGAATGTTGCTGCACGCTGAGTGCGGTACTGAAGTAGACAATTTTGTCCGAATTGGCCAGTAGCTGTTTAATGGCTTTTTCAGTACTCAATGGCTTACCAATAAAGATATCGGGTGCGCCTTCACGCCATGCCACTTGATCTGAACCAATTACGATTGCTTCAGGATTCTGTGACGCAATGACATGCGCTTTTTCAAAAGCCAATCGTTTGGCTAAATCATCGGCATGGATTTCACCACGAGGCGATTCGTCTATATCAGGGACAACGCAGCGGTAGTCTAGACGTAAACGATTCATGAGGTCTTTACGAGTTTGACTGCTTGATGCCAAGATAATTTCTGAAGTATTCATTCGACTGCATATTCCATAAGCACATTTAGTGGTACGTAAGACAGTACAGCTTGGTGGCAAGCTTGAACTTTAACAGGAGGCGCAAAACCGGCCTGATATGCTTCTACCCAACGGGTCACACAGATACACCAAAAATCACCAGGTTGTAGACCTGGAAAGTCAACTTCAGGTACGGGGGTAATGAGATCATTACCCACTCGCTGCGAAAAATTTAAAAACTCAGAGGTCATTTCGACACAGATCGTGTGTTGTCCCAAATCGGAAGGTGCTGTATGACAAAAACCATTACGGAAATATCCCGTGATCGGGGAATAGCAACAGCTGGCTAAAGGTTCACCCAAAACGTTTAAACGGTTTAGATTTGGATCAGGATGAATAGACATAAATGCTAAATCTAGTGAGACTTTTCACTATGATAGCAAAACTTTGCCTTTCGTTTGCTTTTCTGCAAAAGAAGCTAACCTTTTTCTGCATAATCATTTAAAATCGACGCGATTTTTATATATAGAAAGAGAGCTCTACATGAATTTTCAGCGTATGACTGACCTCGATTTAACGGGTAAACGTGTTCTTATTCGCGAAGATTTAAACGTTCCTGTTAAAAATGGTGTGATTACAAGCGATGCACGTTTACGTGCCGCTTTACCAACAATTAAAGCAGCGTTAGCACAAGGCGCAGCCCTAATGGTTTATTCTCACCTTGGTCGTCCAGTTGAAGGTGAGCCAAAACCAGAACAATCATTAGCACCTGTTGCTGCGTATTTGACTGAAGCATTGGGTCAAGACGTTCAATTAGTGACGGATTACCTTGATGGTGTTGAAGTTGCCGCAGGTCAAGTGGTGCTCCTTGAAAACTGCCGTTTTAACGCAGGTGAAAAGAAAAACAACCCAGAACTTGCGGCAAAATATGCAGCACTTTGTGATGTATTTGTGATGGATGCATTCGGTACAGCGCACCGTGCAGAAGCATCAACTGAAGGCGTGGCACGTTTAGCGAAAGTTGCGGCGGCTGGTCCTTTATTGGCGGCTGAGCTAGATGCACTTGGTCGTGCATTACAAACACCTGAAAAACCAATGGTTGCTATTGTTGCGGGTTCTAAAGTATCGACTAAGTTAGATGTGTTGACATCACTTTCTGATATTTGTGATCAATTGATCGTGGGTGGTGGTATTGCCAATACGTTCTTGGCAGCAGCAGGCTTCAATGTCGGTAAATCATTGTGTGAAAATGATTTGATCGATACAGCAAAGGCAATTGCGGCAAAAGTTTCTGTACCGCTTCCAACGGATGTTGTAGTAGCAGATGCTTCTGAAATAGATTTTTCAGACTTCTTGGGTTCATTGGCAGCAGCAAAAGCTGTCGTGAAAAAAGTTGAAGATGTGACTGACAATGACATGATTTTGGATGTAGGTCCAGAAACAGCAAAAGCATTTGCTGAAATCTTGAAAACGTCTAAAACCATTCTTTGGAATGGCCCAGTGGGCGTATTTGAAGTTGATCAATTCGGCGAAGGCACAAAAACTTTATCTTTAGCGATTGCTGAATCTGCTGGCTTTTCTATTGCAGGTGGTGGTGACACTTTAGCTGCTATTGATAAATACGAAGTTGCAGACAAAATTGGTTATATCTCAACTGGTGGTGGCGCTTTCCTTGAGTTTGTCGAAGGCAAAACACTTCCTGCAGTTTCAGCGCTGCTCGAGCGTGCACAATAATTATTGTGTGCTAATGCTGTTGTAAAAAGGTTGACTTCGGTCAACCTTTTTTTATGAGCTTAACAAATCTATTCATCATTCAGTCATGAAAATGAAATATTGCTGAAATAAACTACAGGGCATTAAATCATCTGTTCTAGGAAAACATTATGAATTTAAAAATGACCCTTGCTGCACTTTTGTTAGCACCATTGGCACTGACTGCTTGTAAGAAAAATGAAGCACCAGAGCAAACCGCTGCGGCATCTGAAACAGCAGCAGTTGAAGAAGCTGTAACGTCTGAACAACAAGCGGCAATTGATGCGATTGATCAGCCAGAATTGGATGAAAAGAACAAAGATATTCCTGCTGAAGTTGCAAATGCACCTGCAGATGCTGCAACTGCGGATCCTGCGGTAGAGGCTTCGGCTGCTACAGCACACTAAATACACGCGAATTTCGTAAAAAGTCCCTGCAATTGCGGGGATTTTTTTTAAATAGTGTTATTTGTTGCTGAATTGAAACCTTTGAGCATGTAGAATATGTCGCATCAACTGGGAGGACATTATGGCTCTTATTTCATTGCGCCAGCTCTTGGATCACGCCGGCGAACATGCTTACGGCGTACCAGCATTCAACGTAAACAACTTAGAACAAATGCGCGCAATCATGCTTGCAGCAGATGCGACAAATTCACCTGTTATCGTACAAGCATCAGCGGGTGCGCGTAAATATGCAGGTGCTCCATTCTTACGTCATCTTATTTTGGCTGCAATTGAAGAATGGCCACATATTCCAGTGGTAATGCATCAAGACCATGGTACAGATCCAGACGTTTGCCAACGTTCAATTCAATTGGGCTTCTCATCAGTGATGATGGATGGTTCATTGGGTGCAGACGGTAAAACACCAACAACGTATGAATACAACGTTGATGTAACACGTCGTACAGTACAAATGGCGCATGCATGTGGTGTTTCAGTTGAAGGTGAAATCGGTTGTTTAGGTAGCCTTGAAACGGGTATGGCCGGTGAAGAAGATGGTGTAGGCGCTGAAGGTGTTCTTGATCATTCTCAACTTCTCACTTCAGTTGAAGAAGCACGTCAGTTCGTTGCAGATACCAATGTAGATGCACTTGCAATTGCAGTGGGTACTTCTCACGGTGCGTACAAATTTACGCGTCCACCTACAGGCGATATTTTGGCGATTGACCGTATTAAAGAAATTCATGCGGCGCTGCCAAATACCCACCTTGTGATGCACGGTTCAAGCTCTGTACCACAAGAATGGTTAGCGATCATTAACCAGTATGGCGGCGACATCAAAGAAACTTATGGTGTTCCTGTTGAGCAATTGGTTGAAGCAATCAAGCACGGTGTTCGTAAAATCAACATCGATACAGACTTGCGTTTAGCATCGACTGGTGCAATGCGTCGTATGATGGCTGAACAACCAAGCGAATTTGACCCTCGTAAATTCTTCGCGAAAACTGTAGATGCAATGAAACAAATTTGTGTTGACCGTTATGAAGCATTTGGTACTGCGGGTAATGCCGATAAGATTCGTCCAATTTCTTTAGAGAAAATGGTTGATCGTTATAAATAATTCTTTTTGAATCATTTATATTGGAAAAGCCCACCCTGATGTGGGCTTTTCTATGTGTGTTTATATTCGAGGCGACAATAATAAGAGTGTGCTATGGAACTGATATTTGCTGCGGCCTGTTGTAGTGTGGTGGTCTCCATTCTTTTAAAATGGGGCAAAAACAAAGGATTTGATCCGATCCAGATGATCAGCTGGAACTATGCTTCAGCCAGTTTACTGTGTTACGTCTGGTTTAAACCTGACCTAAGCCACGTTTCTGTTTCAAATACTCCGTGGTGGCTGATTATAGCGCTTGGTGTCTTGTTACCGAGTGTATTCTTATTTTTAGCCAAGTCTTTACAATATGCAGGCATTGTCAAAACAGAAATTGCACAGCGTTTGTCGGTGATTTTATCCTTATTGGCAGCATATTTTATCTTTCAAGAACAGTTTAATCAGCTCAAAATTCTCGGGGTAGTCTTGGGGCTTGCCGCCGTGATGTGCATTTTATTTACCAATGCCTCTAGTGGTGGAGAAGGTCAAAAACAGGCCGTATGGTATTTAGCACTGGTCTGGTTTGGTTATGCGCTGATTGATGTCTTACTCAAATATACAACAGGGCTGGGTATGCAGTTTTCCGTTGCGTTAAACCTGATGTTTATTTGTGCGTTTTTATTGTCAGTCGGTTATGTTGCTGTGACCACGAAAAATATCGGCTTAACCAAGAACGTCATGGCAGGTTTATGTCTTGGCGTGTTGAACTTTGCCAATATCGCACTGTATGTCAAAGCTCATCTGCTACTTAAGGACAGCCCTGCGGTGGTCTTTGCGGGTATGAATATTATGGTGGTGCTGTTAGGTGTATTCAGTGGGCTGCTTTTCTTTAAAGAGAAGCTCAAACTCCCAATAGTCATCGGATTGGTGTTGGGTATCACAAGCGTGGCTTGTTTAGCTTACGCAATGTCTGTTTAAAATAGTTCTGCACAAAGGAAAAAGGGTGTTTGAGCAGATCTTCAATTACTGCAATTCCTAATAACAGCCCTGGTTGCTCACAACTGGGGCAATCGGGATAGTGAGGGCGCATGATATGTTGATACTGACCTAAATAGATTTTATTACAGTGTGCACATTCAAATTTCATCGGCATATTGGGCTTAACAGACATCAGCAACCTCACTATTTTTGTTTTGACATTAAACATGATAATGCAATTTTCAGGCCCAAAATATAAAAGGGACTAAAGTCCCTTTTATATACAAATAGCATTACAGCTGCGTGAAAATATCTTCTTTGCTTAAACGAGACTTTGGCAATTTTGCATTAAAGTCGGCATCACTACGATAGCCTAGTGTAAGCAATACAGAAGGGATTAGACCTTGTTCGGCTAAACCTAGCTCTTCACTAATAATGGATTCATCAAAACCACCAATTGGCGTCGCATCAATTTTTTCAATACCTGCAGCCAATAGAATTTGACCTAAAGCAATAAAGGTTTGGTTTTCGGCCCAACGCTGTACATCACCTTTTTCATTGCGGTAATAGTTGACATAACCTGAACGACTGTCTTTTTGGCCTTGCTTAGCGGCATCATCTTTAAAACGACCATGTAGATCATCTTGATGCAATAAATTTTCCAAATGTTGCTCAGAAATATCGGCTTTAGTGCAAAATAAAATTGTATGTGATGAATCTAGCACTTTGGGGGCATTGTATGCGTATTTACCCACCAGTGCTTTTGCAATCCGCTCTTTGGCATTTGTGTTTTCTGCAATGAAAAAATGCCAAGGCTGGATATTGATAGACGATGGCGTTAAGCGGAGAATTTCTAATAATCGAGTAAACTGTTCATGAGGGATCTTTCTATTTGGGTCATAAGCTTTGGTGGTATAACGACTTTTTGAAATATTTAGCAGATCCATAATCACACTCAATTTATTGTTGATGCCTCATTCTAACCGATGAAAGGAGACTTGTGATCACGCTACAACTCGAACAGACTTAGATTTTAGTTGAATATGTGTACCAGTTGAATACGCATTTAAGTGCTTGTGAATAAAGTATTTACATGAAATTTTTTTTATTTCAAACAGATAAAATAATAAAAGAGTCATTCTATTAAAAATAGGCTAATTTTGCTTAAATCTTGACAACCTAGTATAATGCAGACTACGAGTAGGTATTGTTCCTACTTTTCTATGATATAGCTGATTGTGATCTATCTGAGTTCAAGCATATGACTTGAATATCATCATTGTAACTACAGAATTATTATTCAAAACCCGTTTTATTAATCTCTTTGTTCCATCACAAAAAGCTCACTTAGTGAGTTAAAATTTTGACAACTTTAAATACATGGCGTGTTGCTACAGCCGTAAATGGTAGTGAAATCAATGTAAAATTGGTGCCACTTAAACGTCAACAGAATACAAATCACGGTTTAATCTGGGTTGAAGTAGGGCATATGATTCAACTTGAATCTGGCGAAACTCTTCCAATGAACTTAGATGGTTTGAGCTTTTATACTGGTGTTAATCAATTGTACCGTCTAAATGAGTTGAATTAAGGCGGTAAGTACTTGAGTTAGCATTATGTATAATATTGATTGGTATAGTAAAAAAAATGGCATTAATAATGCCATTTTTTTAATGCCAAATTTTGTAGATGATTATTCACATTGATTTCTAAAATCTGAGCGGAATCTTCTTTCCAGTCACCGAGTACAATTCTCTTTTTCCCATCGATATCATGAATATTGGCACGATGCGTGTGTCCGTGAATCAGTAAATCCGCATTGCTTAATGCTGCTTGAACAGCATCTTGATTCACATCCATGACTTCATAGTTTTTAAACTGTTGCGCTTGACGGCTTTTTTTACGGAAACCATTAGCCAGTTTTTGTCGAAAGCCAAGAGGTGTACTTTTTAAAAACTTCAGCAGAAGTGGATTACGGATGATTTTACGAAAACGCTGATAGGATACGTCGTCCGTGCAGAGCAAATCACCATGTTCAATACGAATGGTGTGATCTGAAAGTTTGAGTGTGCAAACTTCAGCTAACAGTTGGCCATTAAATTGGTCGAGGAACTGCTGTCCTAGGGCAAAATCACGGTTACCTGTTAAGAAATAGATGTGATTGCCTGCATTTGAAAATTGCTTTAAAGCGCGAATGATTTCATCTAGCCAAGGGGCTGTGTAGTCGTCGCCAATCCATGCATTGAACCAATCGCCTAAAATATACAGCTGAGTATTCATGTTTTTATAAGTATCTAATAAATCTAAAAACCCCCGAACGAGTCGAGGGTGATCTGGTGACAAGTGTAAATCAGCGATAAACAAATAGGTCACGGAAGTTTCCTTTAAACATCCTCAGCCCTTAATTGAAAATGGAGTAAGTCTTTTAGTTATTACTCCATTTTAAAGCATTGCTTTAAAATTCATTAAGGGCGGGGAGGACGTTTTTTATTCAGAAATGATCTTAGCAGATTCAATAACAACGTTTTCTAGTGGAACGTCAGCGTGGTAGCCACGGTTGCCAGTACGAACGCCTTTAATTTCGTTTACTACGTCTAGACCTTCAGTTACTTTACCGAAAACTGCATAACCCCAACCTTGTGCATTTTTGCCAGAGTGGTTAAGGAACGAGTTGTTACCCACGTTAATAAAGAACTGAGCAGATGCAGAGTGAGGTGCTTGTGTACGCGCCATTGCAATTGTACCAAGGTCATTGGTTAAGCCGTTATCAGCTTCGTTTTCAATTGCATCACGTGTTGCTTTTTCTTTGAAGTTTTCATCCATACCACCACCTTGGATCATGAAACCATCGATCACGCGGTGGAAAATTACGCCGTCATAGAAACCGTCACGTACGTATTCTAAGAAGTTAGCAACAGTAATCGGTGCTTTTTCGTTGTTAAGTTCAAGAACAATACGACCTTTATTGGTGTTTAATTCGACTTGAGGAAAACTCATTGTGTAATCTCCTAATCATGGACATCAAAGCCATGGGTTTTTTGGTTGTGAGAAGCATAAGCAAACTGTAAACTACAAGGCAAGTAAAAACGTTATTTTCTTTGTAAAATAGATCAAATATCGTTTAAGGGGCTGTAAAATATTCATAAATCGACTGATAGATCAGTTAGAATTATGCTCGTATAGCAGGACCCTATTTTCCCTGAATTTTTTTCATCAAAGTGATTTTTAAACTATGAAGCCGAATGATGTTGTTCCAACACTGCCAAATAACCCGACACCAAGTAACAATGCCTCTGTCGCAGCGCAGCAAGAACAACAGCCAGGCTTAGACTTTGTTCGCCAAGTGATTACCGATGATTTGGCTGAAGGTCGTACGCAAAAAGTAGTCACGCGTTTCCCGCCAGAGCCGAATGGTTATTTACACATTGGTCACGTGAAAGCGATTTGCTTAAACTTTGGTATTGCCAACGAGTTTGATGGTTTTTGTAACCTACGTTTTGATGACACCAACCCAGATGCAGAAGAACAAGAATATGTAGATGGGATCGCCAATGATGTTAAATGGTTAGGTTTTGAATGGAATGGTGAACCACGCTATGCGTCAAGCTATTTTGATCAACTCCATGCATGGGCGATTCAACTGATTAAACAGGGTGATGCCTATGTTGATTTGCAGTCACCTGAAGAAATTCGTTTGAACCGTGGTAACTTTATTGAGCCGGGTAAAAACTCGCCTTACCGTGATACTTCAGTTGAAGAAAACCTTGCGCGTTTTGAAAAAATGAACAATGGTGAGTTTGCAGAAGGTGAAGCTGTTCTGCGTGCCAAGATCGATATGGCATCTCCAAATGTGCATATGCGTGATCCTATTTTGTACCGTGTACTCCATTCAGAGCATCATCAAACAGGTGATAAATGGAAAATGTACCCAATGTACGACTATGCACATCCATTATCAGATGCAATTGAAGGGATTACTCACTCACTGTGTACTTTGGAATTCCAAGACCACCGTCCGTTTTATGACTGGGTGGTTGAGAAAGTTCACTCGGAAGCAGTACCACGTCAGTATGAGTCTAGCCGTCTAAATATCGACTACACCATTACCTCTAAGCGTAAATTACGTAAATTGGTTGAAGGTGGTTATGTTAATGGGTGGGATGACCCGCGTATGCCAACTGTTGTAGGTATGCGCCGTCGTGGTTTTACCCCAGAAGGTCTACGTGACTTCTGTAAGCGTGTTGGTGTGTCGAAGTCAGATGGTATTGTTGATGTTGCAATGCTTGAATACTGCATTCGTCAGTCTTTAGAAAATATTGCGGCGCGTGGTATGGCGGTGTTGAACCCACTTAAAGTTACGCTCACCAACTTGCCTAACGATATGGATTTAACCCATTCACGTCATCCAAATGTAGACATGGGTGAGCGTGTGATTCCGTTAACCTCTGAAATTTACATTGACCGTAAAGACTTTGAAGAAGAACCACCAAAAGGCTTCAAGCGTTTAATTCCGGGTGGTGAAGTGCGTTTGCGTCATGCTTATGTCATTAAGTGTGATGAAGTGATTAAAGACGAAAGTGGTGAAGTGGTTGAGTTGAAATGCTCAATCGACCCTGAAACTTTGGGCAAAAATCCAGAAGGTCGTAAAGTTAAAGGTGTGATTCATTGGGTATCTGCAAGCAAAGGTATTCCTGCTGAAGTGCGTATTTATGATCGCCTGTTTAAAGAGTCGGACCCTGAAGTGGGTGATGATTTCTTAGCGAACTTGAACCCTGATTCGTTGAAAATTGTACACGCGGTGATTGAGCCTGCATTGGCGCAAGCACAGCCTGAAGACCGTTTCCAATTTGAACGTGAAGGTTATTTTGTTGCAGATCAATACGACCATACAGCAGAAAAACCTGTGTTTAACCGTATTTTAGACTTAAAAGACAGCTTTAAGCCTAAATAAGCGCTGTTTGCTTGATGTGGATAGATATAAGGCTCAACTTCGGTTGAGCCTTTTCGTAGCGAAACCAATAGGAATACACTGTGATTGTTCGAGATAAAACCAATAGCTTTGCATTACTTTTTGCTTGGCGCGGCACCATTTTACCGAAAGTGTTTCCGGCACTGATGGTAGGTGTTTTAATTTCAACACTGTTGGTTTATCTAGCGACTCAACATTACGTGACAGCTCCTGCAGTGCCTGTCATTGGTTTTACTGTATTTGGTGTGATTCTTTCGATTTTCTTAAGCTTTCGAAATACGGCGTGTTATGACCGCTGGTGGGAAGGGCGTAAGCTATGGGGCGCAATGATTGCCAACGCACGGCATATGATCCGTGATAGTTATGTCTTAAATGATGCAGAGCGTACAGTTTTGATGTATCGCGTGATGTTATTTAGTCATTTGCTTCGAGATCGTTTACGGCAGCAAAGTCATACCTATGACCACTATCAAGCCAAAGTACAACTGACAGTAGAGCAGTGGGAGGTATTGGCTACGCATATTAATCCACCGCAATATCTATTAGAGCTTACGCAGAAAGATCTGGCGGCGTTGTATAAGCGTGGTGAGATTAGCGATATTATTTACAGTATGCTGACCAAGCATACTGTGGCAATGGGGGATATTCACGCTGGTTGTGACCGTATTTCATCTACACCTCTGCCATTTTCTTATTCAGTTTTGTTACACCGTGCCGTGTACTCTTTCTGTCTCATTTTACCTTTTAGTTTAAGTTCCAGTCTTGGTTTTTGGTCACCTGTGATCGTGGCCTTAATTGCCTATCTCTTATTGGGTTTAGATGCGCTAAGTGCAGAGTTAGAAGAACCCTTCGGGCTTCAGGAAAATGACTTGCCTTTAGATGCTATTGTGAGAGGCATAGAGCGTGAAATGCTGAGTTCTTTAAATGAAACTTTGCCAGAACCAGTAAGTGCGCATAGAGCCAATTTAAGTTAAAGCGGTGAACAAATCCATAACAGAAAATGAGCGGATTGCCTGAGCCATAACAAATTTTCGATATGATTGGTTTGTTGAGATGTGCTATCACTAAGTTTAAAAGTGATAGGGATATAACAATGACTACCGTGATCGAAACTCAGATGTTGATTCGGCGTTCTGTCAATATTGTGTTTAATGCTTTTGTTGATCCACTTATAACCACCAAGTTTTGGTTTAGTCAGTCTTCTGGCTATTTAGAAAAAGGTGTGATGGTTGATTGGACATGGGATAAATACCAAATTACCCACTCGATTCATGTCCTACAAGTCGTTGAAAATGAGTTGATCTGCATCGAATGGGGCACGCCTAAAACTAAAGTGGATTTTGTATTTGAAAAAATCGACAGCATGAATACCTACGTGATCATTCGAAATTATGACATTGAGTTACAAAGTAATGAGCTGATTCATTATGTGATGGATGCAACAGGTGGCTTTACTACAGTGCTAGATGGTGCCAAGGCATGGCTTGAATACGATATTCAGCTTAACTTGGTTGAAGATAAATTTCCGCCTTTTCAATTACGTTCACATCAGTGATCTTTTTTAGAGCGTTCCTCTTTAAACTCAAAATAGTTCCCAAGCTGCTGTTTGGCCTTATCACGTAATTTCTTTTTGATATAGAGCACCAAGGCAAAACAGGTGGTGGTGAGCGTTAACATCAGGCTGTTCATGAAACTCATCATAGAGCTGACATAACCAATGGTAGTGAGTCGGTTCATCATTTTGATCACTTGTGGGCTACTTTCAACGCCTGTAATGGCCCATGTACATAAGTGTTCACAGTTATTGATAATAAGATGGTAGTTGTTTTCATGCATGCGTGAGCGCATACGGCGAACCACTTTACGACCTTTATATTTGGGGTCTTGGTACTGATTGACTGTAATTTTACGTCCGTGGCTAAAGTTCTCGATAGAAGTGATTTCAATCGGGTGCTTTTTAAAAAGATGCGCAAAACCTGAATAATGGATCACACGTCCACGCCCAGCATATATGCCGTGATGCGTATAGCCAAAATGTTTGACTATAAGATGAGCCCCCAAGGGGTAGTGGACTTTTTGTTGTTGCATGCCTAATACGTGCTAATTCATTACAGTTGTCTTTTATCTGTATTTTAAAGCTTCTGTTGGGAATTAGCGACCGTTTAGTGGGTTTCGGTTATTTGAGTTTACGATGATAGAAATAAAAAGAGACCGATTGGAAAGGAGTATCTAGCTTTTGTGATCGCATTAAAAAAGGATGCAAGCATCCTCTTTTAAGATGAAGTAGTGTTTATTGATCCACTAGACCTAAAAGTGAGTTTTGGGTACTGCACATGCGTGTTGCTTCTTCCGTGTTCATCGCTTTCACGTCTTCTTCAAATTTCTTTTTTTGTTCTTTGAGTTGTTCTTCAGGCAAACCCATCTGCTCGGCAAGTTTTTCCATTTTTTCCCAAGACTCCACACAGGCTTTTGGCATTTTGCTACATGCTGTTAAAGATAAAAGGGTAATACATGTGCTGACCATAAGTAATTTTTTCATTGCTTAAACCTTTAATTTTCAAACATTATTGATTTTTATATTGAGCCTGTAAGGTAACAAAAAATTAAGGCTTTGTATAATATTTAAACGTACAAAGTGTGCTGTACTTCATATACCTTGGTTTATTATAGGCAGAATGATGTACAGCCATTAAAAAAGGCACTTAGATTGATCTAAGTGCCTTTTTGATGAATATTCAGTGACTCTACTACTGTAGAGGTCGATGCTGAAGTTCATTTAACTCCTTACGGCCATAGCCACGAGAAGCTAATACTTTTTTAATCCCAACAATCACGTCTTCATCGGTCGCTGTTTTAAGCTTTTCGATGAGCTGTTCATTGGTTTTACAAGAGCAGTCATTTTCAACACAAGCAATTTGATTTTTATGCTCGTTTTGCTGTTCATTCGAAAACAGCTTTTGCCAAAAACTCATATAGACTTCATTTACAACCTAACATAGGGTGAAATATAACCAATCTGTAAAATAATGCAAGTCAGCGTGAGAGATAAAAGCAGCGATCGATGTCGAAAAATTCCGATTATAGCGCAAGGTATTAACGTTATTATGACAGTTGAAATACTTGCATTTTATATAAGCTTATATTTTTTCATGAAAATTAAAAAAGAAGCTCATTCGAGCTTCTTTTTTATACGGTTTAAGTTGCAACAAATTGTTTAAATTTTTTCCAGCAAAACCCCAGATTCGACATGGTGGGTATAAGGGAATTGGTCAAACATCGCAAACTGTGAAATTTTATGGGTTTGGCTGAGTGTTTTTAAGTTGTCATGCAAGGTGTCCGGATTACACGAAATGTAGATAATCCGTTCAAAACGCTGAATCAATTTTAAGGTTTCATCATCAATGCCTGCACGCGGTGGGTCAACAAACACGGTATCGAAGTCATAGCTACTCATATCGATATTCGCCTCTTGTAAGCGACGGAATTCGCGTTCGCTGTTATAGGCTTGTGTGAAGTCTTCTGCCGATAAACGCGCGACTTGAATATTATCGATGTGATTTTGTTCGATATTCCACTGCGCTGCATACACTGAGGACTTAGCCAGTTCAGTGGCTAAAACACGGTTGAAGCGGGTGGAAAGCGGTAGGGTGAAGTTACCATTGCCACAGTAAAGTTCTAACAAATCTTTATTTGACTGCTGTGCAGCATTGCAGGCCCATTCGAGCATTTTTTGGCAGACTTGCGCATTGGGCTGCGTAAAGCTACTTTCAATTTGTTTGTACTGATATTTACGCTCAAAAACTTGCAGTTCTTCCACCACAAATTCATCGGTGAGTACCACTTTTTGACCACGGCTACGGCCAATCAACTTAATATTTAATTTTTCTGAAAGTTGTTTGGCTAAAACCTGCCATTGTTCATCGAGTGGGCAGCGATAAATCAGCGAAACCAGCATTTCACCTTTTAAGGTCGCTAAGAAATGCACTTCAAATAAGCGTTTTGAGAGGAGATCATTGCTTTTTAATTCTGCCAATAAAACAGGCATGAGTTGATTAATACTGACATCAGCGATTGGGAAGTCATCAATACGAATGACTTTTTTCTGATTGTCTTCATCGCGTTCAAACATGGCATAAAACATATCATCTTCGGTATGCCAAATACGGAATTCTGCACGCATGCGAAAGTTTTTTTCAGGAGATTGAAAAACTTCAAGCGAAGGTGGAGTGAATTCAGCAAATTGAGCTGTAATTCGTTCAATTTTGGAGTCAAGTTGTTGTTGATAAGAAGAAGTCATATGCAGTAAAAATCGCAAACATATTGAAAAAAGAGATGGTAACAAAGTTTGCCGAATTAGCCTAAAGATATTCAGCCAAAGCGCGGGGTTTATTCATGCTACAAGTGGTTTGATGCTGTGCTACATCGGAAATTTTTGAGCAGATTAAGTCAAACCGAGTCGCATAAAAAATGCCAAGTAAACAGACCAGGAGATGTTGACTTGGCAATAGAGGAAACATAGTAATAAACCTGCAGTCCCGATGAGGACTACAGGTTTAAATTGGGTTTAATTCAAAGTCATAAGACTTGCATTACCACCAGCAGCTGCAGTGTTAACACTAATAGCACGCTCAATCACAAAACGTTCCAAAGGAATGGCAGTTTCTGATGGGCTAAGGTGAGTAATACCCACAATCGCACCTTGACGCTCAGCAATCTGCTGTTGCAACGCTAAAAGCTGCGCCGTTGTACCATGGTGCAATACCGCATCAAAAATATCAGTTTTGATGTCTTTGATGACATGGAAGGCTTGAGCCAATGCTTTAGGCATACTTGGCATGTGTTTTAACACAAAGCTGTTATCTGCGAGTACTGCTGGACGGCTACCGACTGCAAAAATTGCATTCAACTGTTGTAGTTGATCCGCTTCTTGTTCTGCTAATGACAACACTGCATGACGTGGAATCACCATGTATTGGTTGCTTTCACCTGTCGGACCTTGCAGCTCGTAATGATGGCCTGAACAGAAGTTATCAATTTTTGCCAACTTTACAGCTGGGAAGGTTTTAGCTGCCCATTCAAGGAACAATGCAGAGTTGCTGAACTCGACTTGAGGGTTCAAATCAGCACCTGTTGCAAATGGTTTATTCAACTTTTTCGCAGAACAGTTTTGCATTAGGCGATATAGATAAATTGGACCACCCGCTTTAGGGCCTGTACCTGATAAACCTTCACCACCAAATGGTTGTACACCGACAACCGCACCCACGATGTTACGGTTGATGTAGAGGTTACCTACTTCAGCATGGGTCATGACAGTTTGAATGGTCTCATCAATACGGGTATGTAGACCCATCGTCAGGCCATAGCCTTTGCTGTTGATATGCTCAAGTAACTGTTTGAGTGAACCTTGGTTAAAGCGAATCACATGCAGCACAGGACCAAACACTTCACGCTCTAAATCATTTAGATTTGGTAGTTCAATTAATGTTGGTGTAATGAACGTGCCTGCATTTATCTCAGTGTCTTGAGCATCATTACGCATCAACTGGTGTACGCGATGACCTTTTTGGCGCATTTTGTCGATGTGCTTTTGAATGTTTTCTTGCGCTTCAGCATCAATTACAGGACCAATATCTGTTTTAAGTAGATATGGGTTGCCCACTTGAAGTTGCTGCATTGCGCCTTTAAGCATTTGAATCACTGCATCGGCGTTGTCTTCTTGTACACACAGTACGCGAAGAGCAGAACAACGTTGACCTGCGCTGTCATAAGCTGAGCTGACGACATCAAGTACAACTTGCTCAGTCAGTGCTGATGAGTCAACGATCATGGCATTTTGACCGCCTGTTTCAGCAATCAGGGGAATGCTTTCACCATTTTTGCTTAGACGCTTCGCCACAGTTTTTTGCAAAATCTTGGCAACTTCAGTAGAACCTGTGAACATGATGCCTTGAACTTGCTCGGCTGCGCTGAGTTGTGCCCCCACAGTTTCACCGCGACCCGGCATCAGCTGTACAGCAGCTTGAGGCACACCGGCTTGCCATAAGATTTGAATCGCTTGAGCTGCGATCAATGGCGTTTGTTCAGCTGGTTTAGCAATCACGGTATTACCCGCAACTAACGCAGCAGCGACTTGACCTGTGAAGATGGCCAATGGGAAGTTCCATGGGCTAATACACAGCATAGTGCCTAAAGGCTCAACTTCTGCGTTTGCATCTAGATCAATCATTTGAGTTGCGTAGTAACGTAAGAAATCTACAGCTTCACGAACTTCTGCAATTGCATTGGCATACGTTTTACCACTTTCACGGCAAAGTAAAACCATCAGTTCTTCTAAGCGAGCTTCCATTAGGTCAGCAGCGCGAAGTAGGTAGCTTGCACGGGTGTCTTTAGCTGTACGTGCCCAAATGTCTTGAACAGCCTGCGCATTATTTAATGCTTGCTCAACTTGTTCAGTTGTTGCTTCTTGTACATAACCCACAACATCTGTGTGACGTGCTGGGTTGATAATGCTTTGTGGAGCAACGGCGTCATTGGTCTGGATGTGCTCACCCATTGGTGCAGCAGACCATTGGTGTTTAGCAAACTGTTGAGCTGTTTGGTTCAGCTGAGCTAATGCAGAGTCATTTGCAAGGTCTAAACCTTTAGAGTTTGCACGCAGTTGGCCATAAAGCTCAGCAGGAAGTGGAATCGAAAGGTGCTTTTGACCCACGATATTTTCACGTTTTGCACTGCTTAAAATGGTTTGAGTTGGTTTTTCAATCAAATCATCAATCGCGAGTGACTTATCTGCAATACGGTTTACAAAAGAGGTGTTTGCACCATTTTCAAGTAAACGGCGTACAAGATAAGCCAATAGTGTTTCATGGTTACCGACAGGTGCATAAATACGGCAAGGTACACCCAGTTTTTTATCTTGCTTTTCACCGACCACTTGTTCATACAGTGGCTCGCCCATGCCGTGTAAGCATTGGAACTCGTACTGACCTACGTAGTATTTCTCTGGGTTGGCCATTTCATAAATAGTTGCCAAGGTTTGCGCATTATGTGTTGCAAACTGTGGGTAGATTTGTTCTGGTGCAGCTAATAATTTCTTCGCACAAGCGATATACGACAAGTCTGTATGTACTTTACGGGTAAATACAGGGTAGTCAGTCATCCCTTCGATTTGTGCTTTCTTAATTTCGCTGTCCCAGTACGCGCCTTTCACTAAACGGATCATTAAGCGTTTTTCGCTACGTTTAGCTAAGTCTACGATGTAGTCAACCACGTAGAAACAACGTTTTTGATACGCTTGGATAACGAAACCAATGCCTTTCCAGTCTTTGAGTTCTGGTTCAAAGCATAGACGTTCAAGCATTTCTAAAGAAATTTCTAAACGCTCAGATTCTTCAGCATCGATATTTAAACCGATGTTATAGCCGCGTGCTAATTTAGCAAGGGTAAAGACTTTGCCGTACAACTCTTCATGCATACGCGCAACTTGTGCGCGTTGGTAACGAGGGTGTAGAGCAGATAATTTAATTGAAATGCCTGGGCCGTCATAAACATCTTTGTCTTTTGACGCTTGACCAATGGCATGAATGGCATCGGTATAGTCTTTCATATAACGATCAGCATCATGATCGGTCAGTGCTGCTTCACCCAGCATGTCGTATGAATAGCGGAAGCCTTTTTCTTCAAGACGTTCAGCATGCTGTAAAGCTTCGCCAATGGTTTCGCCAGTCACAAACTGTTCGCCCATCATACGCATAGCTACATCAACCGCTTTACGGATGATGCCACGACCACTACGTGCCAATAAGCCTGTTAAAGTGCCTGATAAGCTATTTTGTTTTGGCGTTTCCATCAGCTTGCCAGTCAACATGAGGCCCCATGCAGCCGCATTGACAAACATCAAGTTACTTTGACCAACGTGCTCTTTCCAGTTGCCTTGGTTGATTTTGTCTTTAATCAATAGGTCACGTGTCGCCATGTCTGGAATACGAAGCAAAGCTTCAGCTAAACACATCAGCGCGATGCCTTCTTGAGAAGACAGTGCAAATTCTTGTAAGAGACCCTGTACAATACCAGCTTTACCGCTGCCGCTTTTACGTTCACGTAAAGTATGAGCCAAATCAAACGCAAGTTCATGAATGCGTTGATTCATCTCGTCAGAGATTTTGCTGTGGTCTAATAAGTTTTGAACACAGTCAGTTTCGGCACGTCGCCAAGCGGTATTGATTTCAACTTCAAGCTCACTTTTTTCTTTGAATTCGGTAATATATTCAAATTGAGTTTGAGCGTCGTTGAAATGCGTATTGCTTTCCATCATATTCATGCCTACATCCTGTGCATACAATAATGTGTTGAGAGATCTATAGTAATTAATTTATGATTACAGAAAGAATGCCGAATAACTCACTATAATTTGTATGCTATTTAGAGATTAATTCAGATGACGAGCCCAATTTTTAGCTTGGACCGAACAGATATCAAAATATTGGATATTCTTCAAAGAGATGGAAAAATATCGAATATTAAACTTGCCGAAGAAGTGAACTTATCAGCGACGGCTGCTTTGGCTAGAGTACAGAAATTAACCAAGGAAGGTTTTATTCTGAGTTATGAAGCACGCTTAAATCCAAACATGCTTAATGCCAGTTTTGTGGTTTTTGTGGAGATACTTTTGGATAAAACCACGCCACATGTCTTGGAAGATTTTCGCCATGCCGTGCTACAGCATGATGAAATTGTGGAGTGTCATATGACCAGTGGGGGCTTTGATTTTGTGGTGAAGATTCGCTGTGCCAGTATGGATGAGTTCCGAAAAATCTCAGGTCAAGTCTTGTGGCAACTGCCGGGTGTTAAAGAAACGCGCAGTTATCCCGTGATGGAAGTCATCAAAGAAAGCTCGCGTATTCAACTTAAGTACAAACCATTGTCGAAATAATTGAGTGCATGGGATGCAAAAAAAGGGGCCTAAAAGCCCCTTCTTTTTGGTCTACACGTTCAATTAACGTTGAGTAGATTCTTCTTTCATTTCAGCCATGGCTTGTTTGTACATGCTGTCTGCTTGTTCAAAGCGTTGTACCACTTCTGCTTCAGGGGCTTTACCCATTAAGCTTACAACTACAATGCTGATCCAAGAGAAGATGAAGCCTGGAATAATTTCATATAGACCTAAGTGTCCTAATGCATTTTTCCACACAATCACGGTTACCGCACCAACAATAATACCTGCAATAGCACCATTCAAGGTCATGCGCTTCCAGAACAAAGACAAAATAATCAGTGGACCAAATGCCGCACCAAAACCTGCCCATGCATAAGCGACAAGACCTAAAACTTTACTGTCGGGGTTGCTTGCTAAGCAAATTGCAAGAACAGCAACTGCAAGAACCATGAAGCGACCCACCCAGACCAATTCCTTTTGAGAAGCTGTTTTACGGATGAAGGCTTTGTACATGTCTTCTGTCAATGTTGTAGAACAAACTAATAACTGACAGCTTAATGTACTCATCACCGCAGCTAAAATTGCAGCTAAAATGATACCCGCAATCCATGGGTTGAATAAGAGTTTAGTTAGTTCCATGAACACAGTTTCAGGGTTTTGAGAAACCACAGCCGCCAGTTCAGGGTGTTGTTGGAAGTACGCGATGGCAATAAAACCAGCACCTACTGCACCACCTAGACATAAAATCATCCATGTCATACCAATGCGACGCGCAGCAGGAATCGTTTTCACAGAATCCGCAGCCATGAAGCGCACTAAAATGTGTGGCTGACCAAAATAGCCTAAGCCCCATGCCAATGATGACAGGATGGCAACAGTGCTGAGTTCAGAGACAATATGCATCGCTTGTGGGCGAGCCGTTTCAAGTAAGACGGTGAACTGTGCAGCATTACCATCAATCGCAAGGTAAGTCATGATTGGGGTAAGCAGCAGAGCAAAAATCATTAGGCCTGCTTGGAAGGTATCTGTCCAGCTAATTGCAAGGAAGCCGCCGATACACACATAACTGATGGTTGCAATTGCGCTAATCCAAAGTGCAGTGGTGTAGTTCCAACCAAAGATACTTTCAAATAGACGTGCGCCTGCGACCATACCTGAGGCACAGTAAATCGCAAAGAATACTAAAATAACGACAGCTGAGATCATACGCAAGATACGTTTGCGATCTGCGAAACGACCTGTGAAATAATCAGGCAGGGTGAGGGCATTGTTTTGGACTTCAGTATGCACACGTAAACGTCCTGCAACCAATAGCCAGTTGAGCCATGCACCAATGATCAGACCTACGGCAATCCACGCTTCAGACAAACCAGACAAATAAATTGCACCCGGTAAGCCCATCAGTAACCAGCCACTCATGTCTGATGCACCTGCAGAAAGCGCAGTAACTACACTTCCTAAGCTACGACCACCTAAGATGTAATCATCAAAGTTGTTTGTGGACTTGTATGCATACAAACCGATGCCAACCATGGCAATGATATAAACTAAAAATGTGACGAGGGTGGGGTTAATTTGACTCATAGGCATTCCTTGGCAAAATCCGACTTGGGAGATTTTTTAATCGCTTTGTTTGAGACGGCGATTCAAGCATAAAAATAAAATTACACTCTGTAACAGTTGTGATGTGTTATTGTATATTTTGTGTAATTATTAATTGTTTTTTAAAATTAAACAATAAGTTGTTGAAAATATGTTGTTTGTTGGTTGATTATTATTCTTTTTTATAGAGTAAATGAGATTCTAAGCTTTTATTTCGTAAAATCAGCAAACTAGTTATAATTTTTGATTTTTTATTACTTACGCAAAATTACATTGCCTGTAGAATAGGCACATTTCGATATAAAATGTTTCATTTATGAAATGTATTTATAGTCATGAAACAGGTGAAAAGATGAATATTTCACCATTAACCTAATTCGGTTAGGGCATTCTTGCTTTGAGAGCATTGGAAAACTTTTAAATTTCTAATTAGAAAGTAGGAAATCAATGGCATTTTCTGCGTGTTTGGCGCAAGTGAAAAAAGAGTCGGCACAAATTAATTGCACATTTGGCAAAATCTCTGCTGAAATTGTGCAGATCATTGCGGTAGTATGTGATCAATTGAGCCAAACTCCTGAAAGTTAGACATACGCTTTTCCCTATATTAGACATACGCTTTTCCCTATAGATGTCTATCAAGATAGAGCGGGCACCTCAAATAATATAAATAGCAAGGAAATGCTGGCTATCCAAGGGCGCTGCGTTTAGCAACTAATTAATGGTATTACAGCCTTAAATACCAAATGCATTAAAGCCAATGAACAAGTATGCTTTGATGCAATTATGGCTAGTATTAGTATTGTGACTTTGTTTGAGCCATTTTAGGTCATGCGAAATGTGATGAAATGGGTAAACAGTCTATCGCGGAAAATAAAAAAATCAGTAAGCGGTATTGGGGGCAAGGGTTACTCACTCAAGAACTCTTAGGTCACATTTTTTTCATTTGAAAATTTGGTTACTGAGGTGACGCCGACGGTTGTACCTTTGGCATAAGTTCGCTAAGACATTTATAACTATATATAGGTATAAAAGTAGTCAATGTGCTGCTTTTATACTTTTAAGCCAATACACGCTAACAAAATGTAGCAGTTAGAACTACAATAAGCCTGAGTGAAGAACCATGATTAGATTGTCTATGCTGAGTAAATTGAGCCAATTATTTAAATTAAAGAAAGATGCGCTAGAACAGCTTTTCTTGCAGCAGCATCAGATTGAATATAATGATGAAAAAGGCTTTATTGTTGAAGGTATTGTGCTAAATGCGATACATGCTGAACGTTTAGTTTATTTTTCGAATCGTAGAATTAGTCAGTTTGATGACCTCAATTCGCTTTTTTATAGTGCTATGTTAATCAATGAAAAAATCGACTTGGAAATTGCCAATGAGCGATTTGTCGCACGTTTAGGCAATAATCTAGAAAATTTAACTGAGTTAAAGCGAATGATTAAGCTACTCAATGACTATTATTACCAGTTTATACGTGACAAAAAATAAGTCTTTTAAAAGCCATAAATTTGAGTTGTAAAAAGGACTTAGCGCAAGATTGATGTTGTTGTTGTCGTGAAAAATAACATGCAGCGAGAGGACATCATGCTAGTATATTACGCATGTTTTTAAACGCTAAAGCCATGTCCATGTTCCAAGAAGAAATCTCCCAACTGAATGTGCAACAACTAAAAGCAGGCGAAAAACGTTGGCTGGGAAATTTGCTCGGCTCTTCAGCTGCATTATTCATTCAAACGTTAAGTTCACAAAATAAAAAGCTCTTTGTAGTTGTGGCGAAAAATAATCAACACTTAGCACAACTCGAAAGTGAATTTGAATTTTACGGTATTCGACCGACCATTTTTCCAGACTGGGAAATTCTGCCTTATGACCGTTTATCTCCTCATCAAGATATTGTGTCTGAGCGTCTCGCGATTTTATCCAATATGCCGCAAACAGGTGTCTTGCTGATTTCGGCTTCGACCTTGGCGCAGCGTGTAGCGCCGACTTCGTGGGTGTTGGGAGAGCACTTTGATATTCACGTCGGTCAAAAGTTTGAATTGGAACAGCAAAAGAAGCGTTTGATTCAAGCAGGCTATCATTTGGTCGACACAGTATATGACCATGGTGAATTTGCGGTTCGCGGTAGCATCATGGACATCTATGCCTCAGGTCAAGCCGCACCAATTCGCATAGATTTGTTTGATGATGAAATTGAAACCCTCAAATTTTTTGATCCTGAAACACAGCGCACTACGCAAAACTTAAAACAGTTTTCCGTATTACCGGCTAAAGAGTTTCCGCTGAAAGAGGCACGCAGCATATTTCGTGATCGCTATGCAGAAATGTTTCCGACGGCAAATCCAAAGAAAAATCCAATTTATCAGGATGTATTAGAAGGAATTGCATCGCCAGGGATTGAGTTCTATTTCCCACTATTTTTCAGTGCAGCGCAGATGGAAACCCAAAGTACACTGCTTTCGTATTTACCAGGTCATTCCATTGTCATTACAGATAAGCAAGTTGATGATGGTTTAGATAGTTTTTGGAAAGAAATCGATCGACGTTATGAAGACCGTCGCCATAATGTTGATCAGCCAATTTTAGCCCCTAACCATCTTTTTATTTCGACCAATCAAGTTTTAGAACAGCTCAATACTTTTCCACGTATTATTGCCTCAGTCGAGGCTTTTGATCTAAAAGCGGGTGTGACCAATTTAAACACTGAGCTTCCACCACGTTTAGCAGTCGATCCTAAAAATGAAAAGCCCTTTCATGCGGTTAAACAGTATATTGATGCTGCTAATCATCCAGTATTACTGGTTGCTGAAAGTGCGGGGCGTCGTGAAACTTTAAAAGATGCCTTGCGTGCTACATTGGGGGAGATTCCTAATGTCGAGAATTTTGCTGAATTTCAAAAATCCTTGCATGCCATTGCAATTACCAGTGCGCCCTTAGAGCGTGGCTTGGTATTAAAAGACAGTATTAGCATCATTTCTGAAAATCAGTTGTATGAGCATCGCGTTGTACAGCGCCGTCGTAAACGCCAGCAAGAGGTTTCGGAAGAGTTTCTCATCCGCAGTTTGACTGAGTTGAGTATGGGTGCGCCGGTGGTGCACATCGACTATGGTGTGGGGCGTTATGCGGGCTTAGTCACTTTAAGCATTGATGATCAAGACTATGAGTTCTTGCAGCTCGATTATGCCGATGCTGCCAAAGTTTATGTTCCTGTCACCAATTTACATTTGATCAGCCGTTATAGCGGCGGCGACCCAGACTTAGCACCCTTGCATAAGTTGGGTACAGATGCTTGGAGTAAAGCAAAGCGTAAAGCATTGGAGCAAATCCATGATGTAGCAGCGGAGCTATTGCATATCCAAGCCCGTCGTCAAGCCAAGCCAGGTTTTGGTTTTGAGTTGGATCAAGGTCAATATATGCAGTTTGCCAGTGGCTTTGCCTATGAGGAAACACTCGATCAAGCCAATGCGATTGAAGCGACTTTGTATGATATGCAATTGGCTAAACCGATGGATCGCTTGGTCTGTGGTGATGTGGGCTTTGGTAAAACCGAAGTTGCGATGCGCGCAGCATTCTTAGCCGTGCAGAACAACAAACAAGTGGCCGTTTTGGTGCCGACGACGTTGCTGGCCCAACAGCATTATGAGTCTTTTAAAGACCGTTTTGCAGACTGGCCTATTCGTATCGAAGTTTTATCACGTTTTGGCAGCAGTAAATTACATACGAAAACGATCGAAGACTTAGCTGAGGGCAAAGTCGACATCGTGATTGGTACACATAAAATTCTACAAGAAAGTGTCCAGTTTAAAGGCTTAGGCTTGATGATAGTGGACGAGGAACATCGCTTCGGTGTACGTGATAAAGAGCGGATTAAAGCAATGCGTGCAGATGTGGACATGTTGACTCTGACTGCAACTCCAATTCCACGGACTTTAAATATGGCCTTTAGTGGCATGCGCGATCTATCCATTATTGCCACACCACCTGCACGACGTTTAGCGGTAAAAACTTTTGTGCAAGAACATACGGGTGATTCAGTTAAAGAAGCCATCTTGCGTGAGTTACTGCGTGGTGGACAAGTTTATTTCCTACATAATGAAGTGGAAACGATTGAACGTGCAGCGGAGAGTCTTCGAGAACTGGTCCCTGAGGCACGTGTGGCTGTTGCACATGGTCAAATGCGTGAACGCGAGTTAGAACAAGTGATGCAACAGTTCTACCATAAAGAATATAACGTGCTGGTCTGCTCAACCATTATTGAAACAGGGATTGACGTTCCGAATGCCAATACCATTTTAATTGAACGGGCAGATAAGCTGGGTTTAGCGCAGTTGCATCAACTGCGTGGGCGTGTAGGTCGCTCGCATCACCAAGCCTATGCCTATCTGTTGGTGCCATCCATCAAAGGGTTGAAAGGCGATGCTGAAAAACGTCTGGATGCGATTCAGCGGGCATCGACATTAGGTGCGGGCTTTATGTTAGCTACGGAGGACTTGGAAATTCGCGGAGCGGGTGAGCTACTCGGCGAGCAACAAAGTGGATCCATGCAAGCCATTGGCTATAGTTTGTATATGGAGATGCTTGAAAAGGCGACCAAAGCCATTCAAAAAGGCAAAACCCCGAACTTCGATGCGCCACTCTCACTGACCGCAGAAATCAATTTACATATGCCGGCTTTGATTCCAGATGAATATCTAGGAGATGTCCATCAGCGTTTATTGTTCTATAAGCGCATTAGTAATACGGACAGTCAGGAAAAGCTCGATAACATTCGTATGGAGTTGATTGACCGTTTTGGGATACCGCCACAACCTGTAAAGCAGCTTTTTGCTGTGCATCAGATACGTTTGAAAGCAGAAACACTGGGCATTACCAAAGTGGATATTGCTGCCAATGGTGGTGCGATTGAATTTTCACCAGATACTCCTGTTCAGGCGATTAGTATTATTCAGATGATGCAAAAACACCCGACCTTTTTTAGGATGGAGGGTGGTCAGCGCTTAAAGGTCATGGTGATGCTAGAGGAATATGAAAAACGGATTCAATTTATCAATGACTTTTTGGAAAGTTTGTTGAAAGAATTGCATTAAAATTTAGCTTTAATTTGCTGTGATTTCATACAGATATCAAGTCTTTCTTGCGGACTTACGCTATAAAAAGAAAGACTTGATTTTTTGATGAAATTTATTAAAGTAATAAATGTGATGTAGTTCAAAGTAAAACGTAGTTTATTTGTGTTGAAACACATTGCTTGCAATATTCACCTCTGATTGGATGTGATAGTATTAGCCATTATTCTAATTTGCATCATTTATAAAGATATGTTTAGTTTGCATCCACAACTTGCTCAAGATACGTTTTTTGTAGGCGACTTTCCACTTTCAACATGTCGCTTAATGAATGATATGCAATTCCCGTGGCTAATTTTAATTCCACGCGTGCCAGGCATCACTGAGTTATATGAACTCAGTCAAGCCGACCAAGAACAGTTTTTACGTGAGTCAAGTTGGTTATCAAGCCAATTGGCTCGTGTATTCCGTGCTGACAAAATGAATGTTGCTGCTTTAGGTAACATGGTTCCGCAGCTCCATTTCCACCATGTTGTACGTTATCAAAACGACGTAGCATGGCCAAAACCAGTTTGGGGTACACCCGCTGTTCCTTATAGCAATGAAGTGCTTGCGCATATGCGTCAAACTTTAATGCTTGCACTACGTGGTCAAGGTGATATGCCATTCGATTGGCGTATGGACTAATACACGTGAGAAATCAAATCAGGGATGATTTGATCGTGCGCATAGTGGGGAACGAGCAGTGCCATTAGACGATTGGTTATCTAAAGAGCCCAAACAATTTGAGTATTTCCATCGTGTGATGGGATATGGCATGCTGTCTTTAATAACCATCGTCTATCATTATACGATGGCAGATACGCAATATCAGATTTATGTGCCGCTGCTGTTGCTCATTGTATTATTGATCACACCACCATTTTCAAGGTGGTTAGGTTATCGCTTCAATAATACGATGCGACGCGGTGTGATGTTTGTTATTGATATTGTCATTACAGCGATCATTTTAGCCGCTGTACATCTCAGTATTGTCCTCACATTTTTAACCATTTTTGCTATGCTTTATACCGCTATTAGTAATAAAATTTCTTTTTTGATGGTGTCTTTGGCCAGCCTGATTGGGGTGGTTGTCTTTTATATCTCAATTATCTTTGTCTTTGGTTTTGGTGAATACTTCGAGGCTACCAGTACTGAACTGATCGTATTGGGCTTCTTGTGCCTCACCACTTATTTTGGTGTAGGTAGTTATTATCAGCGCAACCAAATGCAAGACATATACCGCCGCAAAAATCACTATTTTGATCAAATGAACCGTTATATGGAGTTTGCCAATCAGCTGAGTCGCTATGCACCAGTTCAATTGTGGCAATCGATCATGAAAGGTGAGTCTGAAGCGAAAATTGAATACAAGCGTAAAAAATTGACAGTTTTCTTTTCAGATATTCAGGGGTTTACCGAGCTTTCGGAAAGCTTAATCCCAGATGATTTAGCATTCTTACTCAATGATTATTTAAAACACATGACCGAGATTGCGAAGCAATATGAAGGTACTGTTGATAAATTCATGGGCGACGCAATTTTAGTGTTCTTTGGTGACCCTAATTCTGAAGGTGTGGAACGAGATGCTCAAAACTGTTTAGAAATGGCTATGGCTATGCGTCAGCAAATGAAAATCCTGCGCGAGCGTTGGGTGAAAATGGGTTATCCACCATTGCATATTCGTATGGGGATTTCCACAGGGTATTGTCACGTAGGGAACTATGGCGCATCGCACCGTATGGCTTATACCATTGTTGGTCGTGATGCAAACCTTGCTGCACGTTTACAAAGTGCAGCACAAGTGGATGAAATCTTAATTTCGGACGATACACATAATTTAGTAAAAAATGATTATCTTTGTGCACCGAAAGCGCCAATTTTCCTTAAGGGAATTAAAGGTGCTGTGAAGACGTGGCAAGTCGTTGAAAAATATACCTCGCAAAAATCAGACTATCAGCGCTGGTTTGATTATGAATATAAAGGGTTTCATTTACTGCTGAACTTAGATGAAGTGCAGAATTTTGAATATCCACAGTTGATTCAAGTCTTAGAAAAAATGATTCAACGCATTCAAACCCAACAAAAGATGACCAACTCGCAAGGTATCGTCAAACTCAATCTTGAAGATGAAGTAATAGAGCCTGTTCAGAAAAATGAATATCATTAACTTGATGGTATGAGATACAAAAGTAAGAGTCGTAAAAAAGCCACTACAATGAGTGGCTTTTTTACGCTTTGAAAATTAGTGATTTTCAGACGCGTGGTTAATTGTGTATTTAGGGATTTCAACTTCTAAGTCTTCATCCACTAACTTCACTTGGCAAGACAAACGAGAGTCGGGTTCTAAGCCCCAAGCACGATCCAGTAGATCGGCTTCAACATCATTCATTTCTTCTAAGCTGTCGAAGCCTTTACGTACCACAACGTGACAGGTTGTACATGCGGCTGACATATCGCACGCATGTTCAATCTTGATCCCATTTTTCAGTAAGCTTTCACAAAGATTCGCATTCTGTTCAACTTCAAACTCAGCACCTTCTGGGCAGATTTGCGCATGTGGGAGAACTTTAATACGTGGCATAGTCTTTACCTATAAATTAGTTTGAGTTTGACCAGTCGTCGAGTTTTGTGCCTTTCAGCGCTGTATCGATATGCTGATTCATGCGTGCTGCTGCAAAAGCATCACTGTATATTTTAAGCTGTTCAACAGCAGATTCAATTGCTTTGATTTCTGTTGTTTCAAGTGTTGCTTCTAATGAAGTTTTGGCCGCATTTAATGCAACTTGTTGTTCACTCGTGAGCAGGTGAGCATCCACTTTTAGGGCTTGTTCTAAAGCTTCGAGTTCGCGTTTTGCTTCAACTTTGGTTTCTTGTAGGTGACGAAGATTTTTATCTTCTTCAGCAAACTTATAACCATCAAGCAGTAAGCGTTCCATGTCGCTATCAGCCAAACCATATGATGGTTTGATATCAATTTGTGCATGTACGCCAGAGGTTGTTTCTTTAGCTGAAACCGTCAGTAGGCCATCGGCATCCACTTGGAAGGTCACTTCAATGCGTGCTTGACCCGCAGTCATTGGTGGAATACCGCGAAGGACAAAACGACCTAAGCTACGGCAATGCTCAACCAAATCACGCTCACCTTGAACCACATGAATCAACATCGCTGTTTGGCCATCTTGGTAGGTGGTGAACTCTTGGCGACGTGCAACTGGGATTGCGGTATTACGTGAAATAAGACGCTCAACCAAGCCGCCCATGGTTTCTAGACCTAATGAAAGAGGAGTTACATCAAGCAGTAATGCGCCATCGGCTGTGTTTCCAATCAACTGATTGGCTGTAATTGATGCACCAATAGCAACAACTTCGTCTGGGTTGATGGTACACAATGGCTCTTGAGCAAATACATCGCGTACAGCATTTTGTACAGCATAAGAGCGAGTTGAGCCACCGACCAAAACCACGTTTTGAATGTCGTTGAGTTCAAGTTTAGCATCGCGGAGGACGCGTTTGCACACACTAATCGTTTTATCTAAAGCAACTTTGATAATGCTTTCAAATGTCGCACGATCAAGAGTTAAGCTATGCTCTAGGACTTGTAAATGAACGCTTTCTGCGTCAGTTAAAGCTTCTTTGGCTTTACGTGCAGCAACTAAAACGTGTGCATATTCAGTGTCATCAAACTGTTCAATATTGAGTTCTTTTTTTGACCATTTTACGATTAAACGGTCAAGGTCATCACCACCTAATGCGGTATGACCACCCGTTGCTAACACTTCAAACACGCCTTGTGAAAAGCGTAAAATTGAAACGTCAAAGGTACCGCCACCCAAGTCATAAATCACATAGTTGTGATCATGCGCAAGATTGGTTTCTTGGTCAAGACCATACGCAACCGCAGCAGCAGTAGGCTCATTTAAAAGTCGTAGTACATTTAAACCCGCAAGTTGTGCGGCATCGCGTGTTGCTTGACGCTGAGCCTCATCGAAGTATGCAGGAACAGTAATCACTGCACCATTGACTTCATTTTTTAAGCTCGCTTCAGCACGATCTTTTAGTTGCTTTAAAATTTCAGCGGACACTTCAACAGGGGTTTTGCGGCCCTGAGCAGTTTCAAAAGCAGGCATTTGATTATCTTCACCCACTAAAGTGTAGGGGTGTTGAAACTTAATGTCGGCTTTCGAGCGTCCCATAAAACGTTTGACTGAAACGATGGTGTTTTTAGGATCGGCAGTCAAAAATGGTTTCGCTTCGTCGCCATATTGGGTTTGGTTTACACCATAATGCGCAATCGATGGGAGTAAGACACGACCTTGTTCATCATGCAAAACCTTTGCTTTGCCTGAAAGTACAGTTGCAACTAGGGAGTGAGTTGTACCTAAGTCGATACCAATGGCAATACGGTGTTCATGTGGCGCACTTGATTGTCCAGGTTCTGCAATTTGCAAGAGAGCCATGTGTTACATCCTTTGAGCGTCAAAAATTAAAAATAAGTTAAAATTCATCATCTAAATCAAAGCTATCGTCATCTTCAAAACGATCTTCAGCTTTATCTATGTCATGCATGACTTTTACAAAGAAGCGAAGTTTGCGGACATCATCACGTGCCTCAGCCCAATCTTCCTCTTCAAAATCAATTTTGAATTCGCGGACTAAACCATCAATCCATTGTTGAACGTCTAATTTGAGTGATTGTAATTCATCTGCTGAACGTGCTTCATCAAGTTGTTCACGGATTTCTAAGGCAGACTGGAGAAATTCAAAATCATTGATGGATTGATCAAGATGATAATCTTGTTTTTTTAATCCTAATAAATATCCTGCACGGCTATCAACCTGAGATAAAACTTTAAATGCTTGATTGATCTCACTTGATTTTATGAGGGCTTGATCTTTATCGAGAGCTTTATCTGGGTGATATTGTTGCTGCAACTTTAAAAATTCTGATTTTAAGGTTGCTAAATCAATATCGAGTGCTACTGGGAGGTTAAACAACTCAAAATGATTCATAGGAGAGGGATTCCGCGCTAAATTGGGGGTCATTGCGAAAGCAAAAACACTCTATGTAAATGCAATTAAAACAGTGTGATACACACTGTTTTAATGTTGAAAAGCAAGTTAATGAACTGTTATACGGTGAAAGATTCACCACAGCCACATTCGCCTTTTTTGTTTGGGTTGTTAAACTCAAAGCCTTCGTTTAAACCATTTTTCACGTAGTCCATCTCCATTCCATCGAGATAAACCAAGCTTTTTGGGTCTACAAATACTTTCACCCCAAACTGCTCAAAGGTGGTGTCATGTGCATCAATTGAATCGACAAATTCAAGCACATAAGCCAAACCAGAACAGCCTGAAGTTTTCACGCCAACGCGAATACCTTCACCCTTACCGCGATTTTTTAAATAATTGCTGATATGAGTTGCAGCATTTTCAGTTAAGTTGATCATGAAAACTCCCTAATCTTTCTTTAAAATGCGAAGCAATTAAGCTTTAGATTTTTTGCTGCGGTAGTCTTCAACAGCAGCTTTAATAGCATCTTCAGCCAATACAGAACAGTGTACTTTTACTGGAGGAAGCGCAAGTTCAGTTGCGATATCAATGTTTTTGATCGCTTGAGCTTGATCTAAAGTTTTGCCTTTTAGCCATTCAGTCACTAAAGAGCTTGATGCAATAGCAGAGCCACAACCATAAGTTTTGAAACGTGCTTCTTCAATCACACCGTTGTCATCTACTTGAATCTGTAAACGCATAACGTCGCCACATGCAGGTGCTCCGACCATACCTGTACCTACGTTTTCAGCATTTTTATCTAATACACCTACATTACGAGGGTTTTCGTAATGGTCAATTACTTTTTCGCTATAAGCCATGATGCGTCTCCAAACCTCGGGGTCAGCGTTAATATTAAATATGGGGTCAAAACTTGATTTTTCAATGAAGTCATCCAGTATGTGGATAACTTCAATGGGGAAATTAGTGTTCAGCCCACTCAACTGTAGAAAGGTCGATACCGTCTTTGTACATGTCCCAAAGTGGAGAAAGTTCACGAAGTTTCTCGACTGCAGAACGCGTCACTGTAAGTACATGGTCAATGTCTGCTTCAGTGGTATATTTACCAAAACTGAAACGAATTGAACTGTGCGCAAGTTCGTCAGACAAACCTAGTGCACGTAATACATAAGAAGGTTCTAATGTTGCTGAAGTACAAGCTGAACCCGAAGATACAGCAGCGTCTTTCAACGACATCATTAACGATTCACCTTCAACAAAGTTGAAACTTACGTTTAAGTAGTTCGCAACGTTTTGTGTTGGGTGGCCGTTTAAGAAAATTTGTTCTAAGTCTTGTAAGCCATTCCAAAGCTTGTCACGAAGTACGCGAATGCGTGCTTGTTCAGAAGCTAAGTTTTTACCTGCAAGTTCAAATGCTTCACCCATACCAACGATTTGGTGTGTTGCAAGTGTACCAGAACGCATACCGCGTTCATGACCACCACCATGCATTTGCGCTTTTAAACGAACACGTGGAGTACGACGTACATAGAGTGCGCCAATACCTTTAGGGCCATAAATTTTATGAGCAGAGAAGCTCATAAGATCAATCTTCATGGTTGAAAGGTCAATTTCAACTTTACCTGCAGCTTGCGCCGCATCGACATGGAAGAAGATCTTGTGTGCACGAGTAATTTCACCAATTGCCGCAACATCAGTCACAGAACCAATTTCGTTGTTTACCATCATAAGTGAAACAAGAATAGTGTCTGGACGAATAGCTGCTTCAACCATTTCAGGGGTAATTAAACCTGTGTTTGGAAGTGGCTCAAGGTAAGTGATTTCAAAACCTTCAGACTCAAGCTCACGGCAAGTGTCTAAAATAGCTTTGTGTTCAATTTTACTTGTAATTATGTGCTTGCCTTTAGACGCATAGAATTGTGCTACGCCTTTAAGAGCTAAGTTATCTGATTCAGTAGCACCAGAAGTCCAAACGATTTCGCGTGGATCTGCTTTGATCAAGTTCGCAACTTGTTCACGTGCATATTCTACTTTTTCTTCTGCCTGCCAACCGTAAGCATGAGAACGAGATGCTGGGTTGCCAAATGTGCCGTCAAATGTCAGACATTCCATCATGCGTTCAGCGACTTGCGGGTCTACAGGAGTTGTTGCTGCATAATCAAGATAAATTGGACGTTTCATGTCAAATACCTGTTACCGATAAAAGGGCTGAATCTGAAGGTGCTGTGTTTTGGCGAATGGCAACTTTTTGAACGTTGTCACGTGCTACAAGGTCAGCAAGAGTGATTTTAGCGAGATAGTCGGCAATGTGATGGGAGAGTTCTTGCCATAAATCGTGAGTTAAGCACATTGCGCCATTTTGGCAGTTGCCTTTATGGTCACAGCGAGTGGCATCAACTGTTTCGTTTACAGCTTCAATAACTGCTAATACCGTGATTTCATCAGCGCGACGAGCTAAATGGTAACCACCGTTGGCACCACGAATACTAGAAACTAAGCCGTGGCGCTTTAATTTCGCAAATAACTGCTCAAGGTAAGCAACAGAGATAGTTTGACGAGCTGCAATTTCTGCAAGCGTGATCGTTTGTTCAGTTGGCTGCAAAGCTAAATCAAGTAGAGCAGTCACTGCGTAGCGTCCGCGAGTTGTTAAGCGCATGATTCGATACACATGATTAGACTAGATGTGCCGATTTTAAGAATCCTGACTAAAATAGTCAAGTTTTTTTAATAGGGATTGTGTATTTAATTTGCTTGAAATATTATGTAGTTATGCAAGCCAAATATTATATACCAATAAGCTAATCAAAAGTATAGAAAACACAAAAAATGTGACATTTATACGTTTTTGACGTTGCTCGATACGGCGAATACGATTTTTGTATTGTTTCACTTCAACCTGTAGGGTATTGATTTTAGAACGTTGTTCTTCAATTTTCTCTAACAGTGGTGCAATACGCTTTTTGGATGCAACCACATTTTGTGGATCAGTCGGTTCGGTTAACCAGTTTTTCCAGTCGGCAAGAACTTTAGGTGCACTAAAATGTAAAACTAAATCTCGAAACTCATCTTTTAAAGTGATGTCGCCATCAATACGCATGGTTTTGATACTACGACGGTTTCCGAAGACGAAAATTTTAATTAAATCCATCAATGTGGTGCGTACATCTAAGTCGACCGGTTTTTCTGGTGCTTTGGCGTCAAATAAAACACCTTGAGCGGTAAAGGTGATATAGAAGTCGAAATAAGGCAGGTAGCTATTTATTTTAATCGCAATATTTTGCTCAACAAATTTTTTAGAGTGAAGTGCAACCACGCGGTCGTGTTTTAAAATAAGAGAAAAGATCGTCTCAAGAACAATCATCACCATAGTGAGTAGCATATGTGTTTGATTGTATTCTTTTTGAGAATCACTCATAAGTAGTAACCTAAATCCTGACCTGAAATGAGCATCCTGCTCGCAAAAACTTCAGACTTAAAAATAAAAATGTAATAAAGATGCTTTGTAGAACAGTTTTACAAATCGATCAAGTCTAATATTTGCTAGTATAGTGCAATCTATAAGATTTTTTGGATGTTTTTGCACATAAATCATGCAGGAGATGGTGCTAATGGAAAAAGCAGATATAGAGTTAGATGATATTTCGCAAGAAGATGAAACACTAAAAAAAACAAAAACTAAGCATCATTTTCATCGTAAAAATAGTTTGGATTTTAGAAAGTATACCAAGCAAATCTGGTTAGCCGGTTTGGGTGCTTTTTCACGTGCAGAGGAAGAGGGGAATAAATTATTTGACTCGTTGGTCCAAGTCGGCGAAGAGTTAGAATCTAAAACCACTGAGATTGCTGACCAAACGGTTGAAAAGGTATCTGAAAAAGCGCGTGAATCGGTGACGGATACTAAAGACAAGGTTGAGAAGATTGTAGATCGCGGGGTAAATCATTCTTTAAACCGGATTGGATTGGTCACAGTTAAAGATATTCAGTACTTAGAAAACCTGATTCTTCAACTTAATGATAAAATCGATGCTTTGATTGAAGAAAATAAGAAGTTAAACGAAAAAGTGAATAAAAAGTGATCTGGTTGTGCTTTTGTACCTTTTTCAACGTTTTTTTGTGATTTATTTTCCAAAAAAGCATATACAGAGTATTGCGTTTTCACCTAAAGCATTGCTATAAAGGCGTTACGGTAATTTATACTAAATTTTTGGACCTTAAATAAACGATATTAAGAGGACGCGATCCACATGAATAAATCAGAATTAATTGATGCAATTGCAGAGAAAGGGGGATTGTCTAAGACTGATGCTGGTAAGGCCTTAGACGCTACAATTGCTTCAATCACTGAAGCGCTTAAGTCTGGTGATACAGTTACACTTGTTGGTTTTGGTACTTTCAACGTGAAAGAACGTGCTGCACGTACTGGCCGTAACCCACAAACTGGTGCTACTTTAGAAATTAAAGCAAGCAAAGTACCAAGCTTCAAAGCTGGTAAAGGTTTAAAAGATTCTGTTGCTTAATCTTTTAAATAAATACTAAACGCGCCTTTTCGGCGCGTTTTTTATTAAACATTAGAAAATGTGTCGATAACACATTCATTCATTGCTGCTTTTCAGTTAAAATCTCGGGCAAATAAAATATTGGAATACTTATGGAATCTTTTCGTAAAGTTATTAAGGGTTGGTTGGGCAAAGCTTTGCTCATTTTGTTTTTGACCCCTTTAGCACTTGTAGGTATTGAAGGATATTTTAGTAGCGGATCAAAAGACGCTGTGAAATCAGTCAATGGCCAAGATATTTCTGAAAAGGAATTAGAGACCTTAACCGCTTCCTTTAAAGAACAGTTTTTAGCTTATGCCAATGGTGATGAAACTTTACTCAACCAAAGCTTTATTAAAGATAAAGCGATGGATCAACTGATCGCAAATACTTTGTTATTGCAACAGGCTGAAAAGCTGGGCATTTCACTCAGTGATACTCAAATTGAACAGATGATTGCTCAACAGCCAAGTTTTCAAGAAAATGGAAAATTTTCAGAAACACGTTATTCAAGCTATTTGCAGTCTGTGGGTATGAGTAGTGATGCGCTCGTTGCAAACTTACGTCAAGACCATGCATTAAAAATGATGCGTTCGACTTTTGTTGATTATGCATTGGTGAGTAAACTAGATATTCAACAAATTGCTAACTTACAAACAGAACAGCGTACTGTGCAGTTTGCCAATGTAAATCTTGATGAATATAAAAAGAACGTTAAGGTTTCAGCACAAGAGATTGAAAACTATTACAAGCAACACCCAGCTATGTTTAAACAAGTGGCAAGTGTAGATGTTGACTATGTGTTGTTAACACCAGCCAATGTTCCTGCTGCGGCTTCACCTGTTACAGATGCGGAGTTGCAGCAAGCCTATACACAGTTTGTTGAAGCACAAAAAGATAATGTTGCACCTTTGGTTAAACATATTCTGATTACGACAGATGCACGTACAGATGCTGAAGCGAAAAAACGTGCAGAAGAAGTTGTGGCAAAAATTAAAGCAGGCACAAGCTTTGCAGCAGCTGCGGCTCAGTACTCTGAAGATACTGCATCTAAAGCGAATGGTGGTGCTTTAGCAGTTTACAACAAAGGCACTTTTGGTGATGTTTTTGACCAAGCTGTAGCATCACTTAAATCAGGTCAAGTGTCAGCGCCTGTAAAAACTGAATTTGGTTACCATGTCATTGAAACTGATGCGCCAGCTGTGAAGTTGCCATCTTTTGAAAATGAAAAAGCACGTTTGACGGCGGAAGTTCAAAAGAATAAAACAGCCAATGCATTCTCTGATACTGTAAACAGTTTAAATGAACTGGTTGTAGACTCAGATGCTTTAGATGTAGTGTCTCAAGAAGTAAAAGGTGTACAAGTTCAAACTGTGAAAGGTATGACCTTATCTACACAGCATCCTGTATTAAGTAATGCGGCGGTGAAAGTGAAACTGTTTAACGATGACGTGAAAAATGGTGATCGTAACGCGACCAGCAGCATCCAACTTCCAAATGGGGATGTGGTTTGGGCAAAAGTACGTGATTATCATGTGGCAGGTGTACAAACGCTTCAAGAAGCAACACCACGTGTGAAAGCAAAATTGGTTGAACAAAAAGCTTATGATGCTGCTAAAGCTAAAATTGCTCAAAGCTTGAAAGACTTTAAAACTCAACCTGCGGCATCAGTAGTTGCCAAGAGCGGTTTGACCTTTACTGCACCGCAAGTGTTTATTCGTTCACAAGGCTTACCACGTGCAGTTGAGCGTGCGGCGTTTAGCCAAGCGGCACCAAAAGCAGGACTGTGGTCTGTAACAACAGCATTATTACCAACAGAAATGGTGGTGGTGGCGGTATCAAACGTAAACAAGACGACGTCTAGTGCGTTGACAGATGAGCAGTTGGCTGAGCTTTCGAAGCTATATCAACAACTTCGTGGTCAGCAAGAAGCTGAAGATTATGTGCAATACTTAAAAGCACATGCGAAAATTAAATAATCGCATGCTATAAAAAAACCTGCATTCGTGCAGGTTTTTTTATGTGTGTAGATAAACAAATTTTATTTAAGGATAAACAAGCTTAGGCACGAATTTTGAGCTCATAACCTGAATATTTACGAATATTAATCACGCCTGTATCTAAAATCAGGTACTGACCTTTGATCCCTTGTAACTTGCCGCGAATCACGGGAGTTTTATCCAGATTGTGAGATTTAATTTTCTCAGGATATTGCTCAACTGGATAAATAAACTCGCGCGGCAGTTCGGTTTCCAAAAACTCAACCGTTTCATTGAACTCAAGGTTTTGACTAAATTCCTCACGAATGGCTTGGATTTTAGGTGCAAATTCTTCGATGAGTTGTTCGCGAACTTCAATCAAGTCGAGTGGTTCTGCTTCGCCCTTGAGCAGTTTACGCCAATCAGTTTTGTCTGCCACTTGTGTCCCAAACATAATTTCGAGTTGGCCTGAAAGACGACGCGAACCGACTTTCATAATTGGAAGGGCTTGGGTTGCACCTTGATCGAGCCAACGGGTTGGCATTTGGCTAATCCGTGTAATTCCAACTTTTAGAGCACTTGAGTTGGCTAAATAAACAATATGTGGCTGGAAACAAACTTCATGCGCGAAGCTGTCTTCTCGGCAAGTGCCTAAGTGGTAGTGACAGGTTTCAGGTTTCATAATGCACATGTCACAAGAGGCTTTGGTTTTAAAGCACTTGAAGCAATGGCCTTGTGAAAACGATTTAGAAGTCTTCGCACCACATGAAACACAGAAGATTTTACCAGTCCATTCAATCTCGATTTCTTGACCCAAATTAAAAGGAAGGTCAACTTCTGAACGATCTAGGATAAATTTATATTCAACATTTGCCTTGTGTGTATGTTGATCAGTTACACTAAGGTCCTTAAGACCTGCATGCATTTTATGGCAAATGCCTTGAAGTTCCATACAGAATTACTCACTCAATATTAAGGATGCGGTTATGGCTGAACTGAACGTCATTACTTCTATGCTAGACGATTTATCTCAAGAACAGCCTATTTCAACTGCATTGTGTATTGGGCAGGATCTCAGCCCAAATCATCATCAATCTATTCAATGGCAATATTTTAGCGTATCTGACTTTTTAAGTCTGCCTTTTACCCAGCGCTATGATTTAGGTTTTGTGCTTTTTGACACGGCAGAAATGCAAAATATAAGTTCACAACAAAAATCACAACTATTGGTGCGTTTAAGAGATTTGATGGCAAAGCGTATTGTGGTGGTGAGTCAATTGCAGGATGAACAACTGCTTCGTGCTTTAGGTTTTACGCAGCTGATCGATAAAACGACGCATGACAAAGACTTTGCTTTATGGCAATTTAATATTTTGACCTATAAGCATGTGCCTGACTGGTTCAATTCAAAATTTTGGGCGAATCCTGAAAACTGGAATAAATTCCGTTGGTGATTCGACTGCGACTCTATTTTTTCATTTATAGCAAAAATTAACAATTTATCTCTATAGGGTTTTTTTAAACATCGTATGCTATTTAAAAACCTAGACGGGATAAAGTGATGACGAACCTTAATAATATTATAGAAATTTTGGCAAAGCAGGCCATGGGCGGTCAGCAACAGTCAAACCAGCAAAGTGGTTTGGGTGGGATTTTGGGTTCGGTGCTTGGACAACTCGGAGCGGGTGGTACAGGCCAAACACAACAGGGGGGTCTGGGTGATATTTTAGGCTCGGTGTTGGGTGGTTTGACTGGTGGACAGTCGCAGCAGGCGCCAAACTCGCAGAACTCGGGATTCGCAGGCGGTGGAAAAAGTTTATTGATTGCGGTATTGCCTTTGATTTTGGCATGGATTCAACAGCAAGGTGGCTTGCAGGCAGCCTTAGACAAACTTAAAGGACAAGGTTTAAGCAGTCAGGTTGAAGACTGGGTTTCAACAGGGCCAGGAGAAAATGCCAGTGTAAATCCAGAGCAAGTGCAAAACTTGTTTGATGATGCCGCGGTGGAGCAAGTTGCAGAGCAAGCAAATGCACCTAAACAAGATGTATATAGTGCTATTTCACAAGTGTTACCGCAAATTATTGACTCACTCACCCCGCAAGCAGGACAAACTAATCCTCAAGAAGCCAACGCGGATATTCAACAGGTATTTAACTTAGTTTCGGGCTTCTTAAAACGCTAAGTTTGTAATAAAAAGCTATTCTAGGATGGCTTTTTTACTTTAAAATTCTAAATTAAAAAAACACGCCGAAGCGTGTTTTTTTAATTTTTAGGGGAGCGTCAACTTAGAAATCGTAACGCATTCCTAGAGAAAGACCAAGACTGTTTTCACCCGCTACACCGCTTACGCTATTTGTACGGCCTTCTTTCCAAGGGGTTAGGTTTGATTTGTCATCATTAATAACCGTTGCCAAGTTGCCGTATAAACGAACTGCTTTGTCTAGACGGTGTTCAAGGCCAACAGCGAGTAATGTTGAGTTTGCATCATCTGCATCGACATCACGGTAGAATACTTCACCGCGTACTAAAGTTTTTGGAGCAAACTTGTATTCACCCGCTACACCAAAGACTTGTGCATCAGGAGTAACTGTAGAGTTGTCATGTTGTAGGAATTGGTACATGCCACCTAAGTTAAAGTCAGGGGTGATTTTGTATGCGCCAGCGATACGGAAACCATCACGCTCACCGCTAGTTGCTTCTTCTTCATAGTGCTCGTATGCAGCAGCGAAGTCGACGTTACCTTCTTTATAGGTTAAAGCTAGGTCATAAGCTTTATCTTTGTCTTTCGCACCATCTTTTGTGGCATCTGGGCTATTCGCTTCATGTAAAGAAAGTGCGCCTAATACATTGAAACCATTGCCAAATTTAGGTGATTTATACTCGATAGTGTTAGCATTACGTTCATCAAACTTCAAGTTACCTACACGTGTTACGTTACGTACGTCACCAACCATGTCACCAAAGAAGTTGATTGGACCACGTGCAGCCTTGAATGGGCTGTCAAAACGACCCACACGTGCTTGACCGAAGTTGCCTTTTAAACCTACAAAAGTATCGCGTGTTGCAAACTCAAGGTCGCTATTTGATGAACCGCTTGCAAAATTGATTTCTTGTTCAATTTGGCCGAATACAGTCATGCCATTTTCAAGCTCTTGTTCAGCTTTGAAACCTAGACGTGAAGAGTTTGAAGAGATTCCAACTTCGTTATAGTCAGCGCCATCATCCAGATAGTCTAAAGAAACATGCGCACGGCCATAAATTTTTACGTCAGCAGCCATCGCTAAAGCTGGTGTAAGTAAAGTTGCCCCAACTGCTAATGCGCAAAGTGTTTTTTTCATGTGTAGCTCCAAGAAAGACTTTTTGTTGATTCGTCTATAAAAGGTTATTCAGTCGTCTTTTTATTCATCAGACTTCTGTCTCTTGGCGCTCATTATTGATTACAAATAAGTCATTAATATTAAGGGAATATTACAAAAATATTAAACAATCCAATGTCAAATGCATTTCCACGATAAATTGTTAAGGTAGATTTTGGAGACTTATATTATTGATTGTATTTATTTTTAGGCCTAAAAAAGGAGCCGAAGCTCCTTGATTGAATGGATGGAATTACAAAGCAGCACGAATTTTTTCTGCTTGTGCTTTGATTTTTTCTTGATCACCCATTTGCAACGCATGCTTACCTAGCTCATGTACCGAACTCGGAATGAGGTGGAAATGTACATGGGGAACGGTTTGCCCAGCAGCAGCTCCAGACAATTGCATGAGGACAATGCCTTGGGCATCCAAACCAACTTCAATGGCTTTTGCTACTTTTTGTACCACTTGAATGGTGTAGGCAGCAGCATCGGCAGGGAGGTCAAGTAAAGTCACCGCAGGTGTCTTGGGTATGACTAAAGTATGACCGTCTGCTTGAGGCATAATATCCATGAATGCAAGAACTTGGTCATCTTCATATACTTTAATGGCTGGAAGTTCACCACGTAAAATTCGTGCAAAAATGTTTTGCTCATCGTAAGCCATGTCTATTCCTTAAGTTTCGCTTAAACTGATTTACTTACAGTTTAATTCTTTTTGACGTTCTTTAATGGCGTCAAGACGTTGTTGCTCTTTTTCAGAGAATTTCGGTTTAGTGGTGTAGCAATTATCATTGCCAAATTTTGCTTTCGCTTCAGGGTCCTTAAAACAGAAACCTTTAGATGCATAAATGACATCATGATCATCTTTTAATTTTTGACACTCTTGCTCAGGTGATGCCGCAAAACTTTGCGCCCCGACTAATGTTGCAAGACTGGCAAAAACCGCTACAGTCAACTTTTTCATGAGAATTTCCTCAGTTTGTAACATTGTATGTAGTCACGCTATTACTTTATAGGGGTTTGTTCTGTTTATTCAATGGTGAGTTCTTACTCAATTGTAATTTTACTTCATATTTACTGCATATAATACATAAAATTTATATATATCAATAGCTTTTCAAATACCAGGTAGAAATGGATATTTAAGTTTTTATGTGATTTAGTCTATTTTTACAACTTTTCTTAGGCTCTAACACTTTTAAATTTCATTTAGGGGGCAGTACTTGGGTACGTCAGCATTTTTAACCTTTAATGTTCGCCTCATCTCAAATTCTATTTCAGGCATTTTTATACGATTAGCAATGATTTTTTAAGTTATTCATTTTTTTCTGAATTAAGTACTTATGCATCATTATCGGTTAATGATATTTGCTGTCTCAAATGGACTCTTTTGCATGCTTGTTTTAGACAGTCTAAAAGCTTTATTTATTACTATTTAATTATTGAATGCCTTGTGCTGGGGATTTACTTGAAATAAGTGGGTGGAAAATAAATTATGGAAATGTAATTTATTTTCTGTGGATTAGAGAATTATAGTCTTTAAGGGCTAAATATAAAATGATGAATAAAGCTTGATTTAAACTTAACTTAAGTTTAAATCATTATGCAGTTCGTTATGAAAGGATGAATTAAAATATGAATGGTTTAGGTCGAACATTTCTAATTTATGGCGCAAGTAGAGGCTTAGGCAAAGCGATTGTAAACTTAGTGCCTGAAGCTCAGGATAAAGTTTATGGTGTCTCTCGTTCTATTCCTAAAAATAATGCTCAATTGAATTGGATTTGTGCAGATTTATCTACTCCTGAAGAGGCGGTGGATAAAGTAAAAAAAGCAGTCAAAGATGAGAAAATAGATGTTCTTATTTATAATGTTGGAATCTGGGAAAATAATGCTTTTACAGAGAATTATAACTTTGAAGAGGTTTCATCTGCCGAGTTAAATACCATTCTAAATACAAACATTAATACCTGTATTCAGTCTCTTCAGTCCTTGATAGAAAATTTAAAGTTATCGGATAACGCTAAAGTCATATTGATTGGTTCTACATGGGGTATAGATAATCATAATGGCAAAGAGTTGGTCTTTTCTGCAACGAAATATGCTTTGCGTGGAATTGCTCAATCATTACGGGAGATTTTGCGTAACGACCTGATTGGGGTGAGTGTTTTAAATCTAGGGTATTTGGCGACAGAATATGAAGCAGATGTTCCAACCGCAACTGTATTGGCAGAGACCAATCATGCTTTAATTCCTTTGTCCGATGTTATTTTAGCTATAAAATTTATCATCTCCACCAGTAATGCATCTTGTGTTAAAGAAATTCTCATGCCTGCAATGAAAGATGAAAATATTTAAATCGAGATGTTTCGCTGTAATTTTACATGGACGTATTTATCGGATAATTTTATTTTTCGATGCCATATTCGATTTAGGTGAAGCTACTTTGGTGTGAAAACTCATCCATCAATATATACGTTCCTGCAGCTCTTTGGTATTGGTCAATCAGCGGCACTAGTCTTTTAAAATGCTCCGTTTCGCAATGCGCATCTAGCGCAGCTCGATCAGGCCATTCTTCAATAAATATAAAATGCCCAGCATCTTTCTGATCAATAAATAGCTCATAGGATATACATCTTGGTTCAGCTTTTGTTTTTTCTACAAGTTCGCGATATAAAGGCATGACTCTATCAAGATGTTCTAGTTTAATAAAATCCTGAGCAATGACTTTGAGCATAAATTGTTTATCCTAATTTTAATTCGGTTTTTTATACACAAGTATATGTGCTGAATTAATTGAGTATACAGAGCTCTACTATAAAACTAATCAAACTCAAAACAATCTTTAGTCTTAATTCATTATAAAAGTGGGCAATAAAAATATTGACCTTGGACTAACTCCATAGTTTTAAATCAAAATAACTATACTGGAGAGCTGAGTATGCTAAGGCTATTAGAACAGACGCCGATTTTAGATTATTACCATCCATTGATCCAAAATTTGATTGAACAACGCAAATGGAGAGATCTTGATGAAGTTAATAAGGTGAGGAATATTTATAACTTTGTTCGTGATGAAGTTCAATTTGGCTATAACACGGGAGATACGATACAGGCATCTCAAGTCTTAAGCGACGGTTATGGTCAGTGTAATACCAAAGCAACGTTATTGACGGCGTTACTGCGAGCGGTGGGTGTAGCCACTCGGATACATGGGTTTACCATCGATAAAGCCTTACAAAAAGGCGCAATCAAAGGCATTTGGTATAAGTTATCGCCCAAGAATATTTTACATAGTTGGGTCGAAGTTCATGTGAATGGACAATGGTATATTTTGGAGGGTGTAATTCTTGATCGACTTTATCTAGAAAAATTACAAAGTATAAATAAGCATCAAGCAAAAACCTTTTGTGGTTTTGGGGTATTTACCGAGAATTTTGAAAATCCACCTATTGATTGGAATTTGAATGATACTTTTATCCAAGACAAGGGGATTAATCAAGATTTCGGTTTATTTGATAACCCAGATGATCTTTATAATATGCATCAACAAGAACTTAGTCCGATACAACGTATGGCTTTTAAATATGTAGTCAGACACTTAATGAATCAAAACGTCAATAAAATTAGAAATATACAAAAAGCCTCTTTATGAGGCTTTTTGTTCGGCCATCGGAATAGCTTAACTTATGATTAAAGTTAAAGTATGACTGACTATGATAAGCATTACTCTAAAGTAATTTTGCTCCATGACTCATATAGTTTAACTGCTGAAGAAAAATCGCTGTCTGCTTCAGATAAATCACTAGCAGTTTGAATTAAACTTTGAGCCAGTCCAATCACAGGTGCGGATAGTTTTGCTTCGCGGACTAAATCAACGGCAATGCCCGTATCTTTTGCTAATAGAGGGAGTGCAAAAGTAAGCGGGAAGCTGCGGTTGAGAATGCGCTGTGGTAAAACAGTTTCAGTTACGCCACTTTTACCACTAGACGCATTAATGCAATCTAATGCTTCGTTTAAGTTTACGCCATGGGCTTTTAGGGTGGTAAACCCTTCGGCAACAGCACAGAGGTTCACAGCCAAAAGCATATTGTTTACGGCTTTAACTGCAAAACCAGCACCCGATTCGCCCACGTGTTTAATCAGTTTACCAAACGCTTGAATAGCTGGTAGTGCGCGTTCAAAAGCTGCGGCATCACCACCGATCATAACCGTAAGGGTTGCATTATCAGCACCAATAGTTTGACCACTTATCGGTGCATCTAAAAAGTCCACACCGTGTTGTTTAAGTTGTTCAGCTACTTTTTTTGCAGAAGAGGGTACACCACTGGTGCAATCGACCCAAATGCTGCCCGATTTAAGCTCAACTTGTGCAAGTAAGTCTTCAATATCTTGACTGGTTGGAAGGCAAGAGAAGACTACATCGGCCTGAACTGCTTGCGCAAGTTCCACCGCCTGCGTGCCATAGGCTTCTGCATGTTGTTTTGCTTTATCAAAATTGCGATTCCATACCCACACGTGTTCAAAGTGTTTAGGTAAGTGTGATGCCATGCGATAACCCATGGCGCCTAGACCGATAAATGCAACTGACTGAATCATGTCAAACCTTAGTATTTAAATTTTACTTGAACGTTCACTTAACCACTGAGCCAGTTGTGGCCAAAATTCATCGGCACTACGCTTACTCGACATCAGTCCTAAATGTCCCCCTGGGATAAGAGTAAACGTGACATCGGTGCTACTTGTCAATTGGGTTAATGGCTGAGCTGCCTCTGCTGTAACAAGTTGGTCTGTTGTCCCCGCAGCCACAAGCAATGAGCACTGTATATTTTTTAAAGCTATGCTTTTCTCATTTAATGTGATTAGTCCAGTTTTGAGTGGATTACGTAGCCAAACATTAAAAAGCATGTCTTGATTGATGCCTCCGGGATAATCAATCATACGATTGAGAAATCCGCCGATGGTGGCATGCTCATACAAGGCTTCATGGTCATCTAAATTAAGCAGTAGGTTCTTATGACTTTGAAACCAACTGATAGGATCAATGATTTTAAAACCAAAAGTATTTAAGCCCCCAGAGGTATGAAGCAGACGCTTCGGTATTTTACCCTGATAAATTTGTTGTTGTAATGCTTTGCTTTTTGAAATGATTCGATTGAGATATGCAAAGAACTGTCCATTTCGCCCAGATTTATAACTGTCAATTGGACTCCCCAAAACCATTAAATTTTTCACAAAATTAGGTTGATGCAGGGCGGTATACAAGGTCACGAAAATGCCAGCCATACTCCAGCCATGCAGAGAAATTTGCTCGCTATCACTATGTTTTAAAATGCTTTTTATACAGAGTGGAATATAATGATCAATAAACGTCAGAAAGTTAAAATGACGGTTATGAATATTTAATTTCCCCCAATCAATCACATATACAGCAAAGCCCTGCTGTTGGAAGTACTTCACCAGTGAGCGATAAGGATAAAGGTCGTAAATAGACATATTGATGGCTAGCGGGACCACAAAAACTAAGGGCTCTTTATACTTACGCACTTCAGGTGCGTAATAGCGAATTTGGGTCAGATCAAATGTTTCAATCACTTCATAAGCTGTACTTTGCGACAAAATGAGTGACTTCCCATTAAAAATGCGCGTAGAAAGATTCTTTAATTTATTTTGATGCGTTAAAATTTTAGTTTTTAAAGAGTGCATATAGGTCTTAGATCTCAAATAAGCAGAAAGTTTGATCGAAGTCTAATCAATATTCGCGTATTTTACCTTGACCTTAAATAGCCTAGACGCTCAAAATGTTGGCAATTCTTTACAAAGGCAGTCTGTCGACTGAACCAGAGCCATGAGCCTACAAGACGAATTTGAATACCAATTAGATACCTTAGCCATTCGTACTGGGCATACGCGTAGTTTCGAGGGAGAACATGGCGAACCTATCTTTCTAACTTCATCATTTGTCTATGAAAATGCAGCAGAGGCCGCAGCAAAATTTTCAGGTCAAGAGCCAGGGAACATCTACTCGCGTTTTACCAACCCAACTGTTGCAATGTTTGAAAAACGCCTTGCAGCTTTAGAGGGTGCAGAACGTGCAGTGGCAACCAGTTCGGGTATGGCTGCCATTATGGCTGTGGCAATGTCATTTTTAAAACTAGGCGATCATGTGATTTGTTCACGTGCGGTATTTGGTTCGACCGTATCTTTGTTTGAAAAATATGTGGCTAAGTTTGGTGTAACTGTCGACTTTGTCGATTTAACAGATTTAGATGCATGGAAAAATGCCGTTAAGCCTGAAACTAAATTACTCTTTGTTGAGTCTCCGTCGAATCCTTTGGCTGAAGTGGCAGACGTTCAAGCACTTGCTGATATCGCACATGCCAATGGCGCACTTTTAGCAATTGATAATAGTTTCTGTACACCAGTATTACAGCGCCCAATTGAGTTTGGTGCGGACTTGGTGATTTATTCAGCGACGAAGTATTTGGACGGTCAAGGTCGTGCTCTCGGTGGAGCAGTGGTTGGTAGTCATAAATTACTCGAAGAAGTGTTTGGTTATGTACGTACCACAGGGCCTTCAATGAGTCCTTTCAATGCATGGGTATTCTTAAAAGGCTTAGAGACTTTACGTTTACGTATGCGCGAGCACTCAGCAAGTGCGCAAAAGCTGGCAGAATTCTTAAATACACACCCGAAAGTCGAAAAAGTGTATTACGCAGGCTTACCTGAGCATATTGGGCATGAACTTGCAGCGAAGCAACAAACAGGCTTTGGTGGGATCGTTTCTTTTGAAGTGAAAGGTGAGCGCGAAGGGGCATGGACTGTTATTGACAATACTCAGTTTATTTCAATTACAGGTAACTTGGGCGATGCGAAATCGACTATTACCCATCCTGCAACGACTACCCATGGCAAACTTTCACCAGAAGCGAAACAAGCCGCAGGAATTCGTGAAGGTTTAATTCGTGTTTCTGTTGGTTTAGAAGATATTGATGATATTATTCGCGATATCACACGTGGTTTAGACTTAATCTAATTTTTTAATTTTATGTTCGGAGATTTTAATGAACATTAATATGTTAATGCAGCAAGCTCAACGCATGCAAAAAGACATGGAAGGCAACATTAAAAAAGCCAAAGAAGAACTTGCACAAACTGAAGTGCATGCTGAAGCTGGTGGTGGTTTGGTTAAAGTGACGATGACTTGCCGTAATGTGGTAAAACGTATCGAAATCAATCCTGAATTATTGCAAGATGATGCAGATATGATTGAGGACTTAATTGCTGCGGCAATGAATGATGCTGCACGTCAGGCCGAAGTAATCACTGAAGAGCGTATGAAGGCTGCGAACTCAGGTGCAGGCTTACCACCAGGTCTTTCTGGTTTATTCTAATTAAGGAATACGTATAGTGTTTAGCGATCGTTTTGATCAATTGGTACAAGCTTTACGTATTTTGCCAAGTGTTGGGCCAAAATCGGCTCAGCGCATGGCGCTTCATCTGATTATGAAAAATCGTGAAGGGGCTGTGGGTCTTGCACATGCTTTGAACGAAGCCACCAGCTATATTCACGAATGCAGTTTGTGTCACTCACTGACTGAAAACGAAGTTTGTGATATTTGCATCTCGCATGAACGTGACGACCAACTTCTCTGTGTGGTTGAGTCACCGGCAGATGTGATGGCGATTGAGCAAAGTGGCAGTTTCCGTGGTAAATATCATGTATTGGGTGGGCATTTATCTCCACTTGATGGTATTGGGCCAGAAGAAATCGGCATTCCTTATCTAATCCAGCGTTTAGGCGATGGTAAAGTAACAGAAGTGATTTTGGCGACCAATGCAACGGTAGAAGGTCAGGCCACAGCGCACTATTTGGTCGAGGCGACGAAACATTTACCAATCCAAATGACGCGCATTGCACAAGGCGTACCACAGGGTGGTGAACTTGAATATGTCGATAGTCATACCTTAAGCCAAGCTGTACATAATAGAATGCGAATGAAATAAGTATTTCGATACTTGTTTCATTTTTTAGTTAAGCTACAAGATTGAAATCTTGAGTAAGATAAAAAAATATTAATTTGAATCTAGTTGTATAAAAAAATCACAAAAAACGGCAAATAATTAAAAAACCCTTAGAAATCTTGATAGCTAAATGATCTTATTCAGGTAAGATAGCCCAAAGAGCATCTAGCATTAGACGCAGTAGGATATGTTTCAGTTTATTCAGCAGCAACAAGACTTAACAGCAGTCTTAGAAAAAATGGATCGTAACGAAGTCTATGGACTCGATACAGAATTCATCAAAGTCGATACCTTATGGCCAAAGTTAGGCGTATTTCAAATCAATGTCGAAAACAATGTCTATTTACTCGATGGTACGACACTCGATTTATCTGAATTTTGGAATAAACTTTTTCGTGCACAGCAAAATGTCTTTCATGCATGTAGTGAAGATATCGACCTGATTTACCACTATGCACAGCATAAAACCTTAAACAATGTATTTGATACCCAAGTGGGCATGTCATTTTTAGGACATGGTCTACAAGTGAGCTATCAAAATGCATTGAAACAAATGTTGGATGTCGATATCGACAAAGGGGAAACGCGCTCAAACTGGTTGGCGCGTCCATTAAGCCCTGCACAATTAAGCTATGCGGCAAACGATGTGCTGTATTTGATGAATCTCTCAGAAAAAGTTAAACAAGAACTAGATTCAAAGTCACTTTTACATTTTGCACTTGAGGACTGTCAGCATCTGACGCAAGAGATCGCGACAGAAACGCCTTTGCATTTACTCTATCAAGATATCGGTAACTATCGACATTCACGTCGTCAGTTAATGCAGTTACAGCAGTTGGCTGTATGGCGTGAACACATGGTGAAAGCTCTAAATACACCACGTAGTTTCATTTTGAAAAACTCAAGCATGATTGATTTGGTTGAGAAAAATCCAAAAAATGCTTTTCAGTTGTCGGGTGTAAAAGACATACGTCAAAACGTTGTCCGTGAGCACGGCAAAACTATTTTAGATTTGGTAAAGTTCTTGCCTGAGCAAGCAGATTGGCCGCTACGCATGGCACGCCCTATCCGTCATTCTTCAAAAGATGTGGGGGAGAAGATTGATCATTTAATTCAAAATGTGGTCAATGAAACCAGCATTCCTAAAGAAGTGTTGATGCGCAAAAAGTGGATGAACGCACTGCATCAACATGTAGTTTTTCATAATGATGAGCAAGACTTGCCTGATTATTTATTAGGTTGGCGCTATGATTTGTTAACCCAACCTTTAATTCAACTCCTACGCCGTGATGAAAGCTATCTTTCGACGCAAATGAAAGTCATGGATTAATAATTAGTCAATTGGTCTGAAGTTTGAATATTTATACAAAATCACGACTGATGCGTTAATCATGGCTAATGTCAGCTGCTTTTATTTGATGTATCCTGTGGCTTGAGTTATTTGAGTGCTGTTTTAGATATGCAATGTTCTATTTATAAATCAAGCAAAAAAGATGAAATGTATCTTTATATTGCTTGCCCAACTGAAGCCGATCAAGCCGCTGAAGATTTTAGCCCATTGAATGTTTTACCTGAAGCTGTTCGTGTTGCATTTGGTCGAGCGACTTTTGTGATGTCATTAGAGCTGAGTGAAGCGCGTAAATTGGCCCGTGTAAATGTATTGCATGTCATGGATTCGATTCAAACTCAAGGCTTCTTCCTACAAATGCCGCCAGAAGGATTAATCAATCCGAACGCTGCGGCACCAGAAGGCCTTCGTGGCGCATAAAGCATAATTCAGGAGTTGCACAGTGGATAGTTTTCTTTCAATGCTCGATTCAATTCCTGAAGACAGTATTGCTGTCACAGTTTATCTTTTGGGCAGTTTGCTGATTTTGTGGTGTTGGTATTCCATCGCCACACGCCTGCCGAAGCTGTTGGGTGGCATCACATGGATGATGATCTTTGCCATTTTATTGACGCCAACGGTTTCCGAAGGCCCAAACTCCTCGATTGCACCGGCTATCTTTGGCTTGCTTTTTGGTGTGTTAACGAAAGAATCAGCACTCATTTGGTCAAATTTGTCACTGATTCTCTTTGTCATGGGTGTGGGGCTTGTGATCGGTTTCTTTTGGTCAAAATATGTGGCTAATAAAACCAAAGCAGTTGTCAGTAACAATCATTCACCGCTGTAATTAATAAAAATAAGGTTTAATCATGTCTGTTGAAACACAACAATTTACGGGTACAGATCAGTACATCGCTACCGATAGTTTAAAACTTGCTGTAAAAGCTGCACGTAGCTTACAAAAGCCTTTGTTGGTCAAAGGTGAGCCGGGTACAGGCAAAACTTTACTGGCTGAACAAGTTGCTGAGAGCTTAGGCTTAAAATTATTGACTTGGCACATCAAGTCAACCACAAAAGCCCAGCAAGGTTTATATGAATATGATGCGGTTTCACGTTTACGTGATAGCCAACTAGGCGACGACCGTGTTTATGACATTAAAAATTATATTAAACCGGGTAAATTGTGGGAAGCGTTCACCAGTAAAGAACGTTGTGTTTTATTGATTGATGAAATTGATAAGGCAGACATTGAGTTTCCAAACGACTTGTTGCATGAATTGGACAAGATGTCTTTTTATGTATATGAGACGGGCGAAACAATTACTGCATCACAACGTCCTATCGTGATTATTACTTCAAATAATGAAAAAGAACTTCCAGATGCATTCTTGCGTCGTTGTTTCTTCCACTATATTGAATTTCCAGACGACGCAACCATGCGTGAAATTATTGATGTTCATTTTCCGCAAATTTCAACTGCATTGGTCAATGAAGCATTGCAAGTTTTCTTCAAACTACGTCAAGTTCCGGGTCTAAAAAAACCACCATCAACCTCTGAGTTGATTGACTGGTTAAGCTTGTTGATGGCCGATGATATGCCAGAAGATGTACTGCGTAATCATGATAAGTCTAAAGCCATTCCACCTTTATATGGCGCACTCATTAAAAACGAACAAGATGTACAGTTGCTTGAACGTTTAGCCTTTATGTCGCGTCGCTAAAGGAGAGACACGCATGTTTGTGCGCTTGTTTTATACCTTACGCAAATACGGTGTTCCCGTCTCGACGCGTGAACTGATTGACCTGAATGAAGCTGTTGCTTCAGGCTTGGTCTTTGCCGATCAAGAAGAGTTCTATCAACTCGCCAAAACTATTATGGTGAAAGATGAACGCTTCTTTGACAAATTTGACCGAGGCATGAAGGACTATTTTGATGGGATTTCAACTTTTGATTTAGATGATTTACTGAATAAAGTTCAAAAGTTACCGAAAGACTGGTTTGATTTAGAGCTCTTAGAAAAGCATCTAACTCCTGAGCAGCGTGAAGAATTAAAGAAAGCCGGTTCATTAGAAGAACTCATGAAAATGCTGGAAGAACGCTTACGCGAACAGCATAAGAAACATCAGGGTGGAAACAAGATGATCGGCACTGGAGGAACGTCTCCATTTGGTGCTTATGGTGATCATCCTGAAGGGGTGCGTATTGGTGGGCCGGGACGTAAACGTTCTGCTGTAAAAGTTTGGGAACAACGTAAATATCAGAATTTGGATGATGATCAAATTCTCGGAACGCGCCAAATGCAGATGGCATTGCGTCGTTTACGTAAATTTGCCAGACAAGGTGCGGCTGAAGAGTTAGACATCGACGGTACAATTCGTGAAACCGCGAAGCAAGGCATACTCGATGTGCAGCTCGTGCCTGAGCGTCGTAATCGTATTAAGGTGCTGATGTTGTTTGATGTGGGTGGATCGATGGATTCACACATTGCGCAATGCGAAAAACTTTTTAGTGCGGCAAAAACTGAGTTTAAAACCTTAGAATATTTCTATTTCCATAACTGTTTATATGACTATGTTTGGAAAGACAATGTGCGTCGCTCAAGCACCCGTATGAATACATGGGATTTATTCAATACTTATGGACGCGACTATCGTGTAATTGTGGTTGGAGATGCCTCTATGGCACCTTATGAACTCAATTCTGTGGGTGGTTCGGTTGAATATATGAATGATGAAGCAGGCAATGTCTGGCTACAGCGTTTACGCAACCATTTTGAAAAAACTGCATGGTTGAACCCAGAAGAAGATCATTATTGGCATTACACCCATACGATTGGTTTGATTAAGCAAATTTTTGAAGACCATATGTACCCAATGACCCTCAAAGGCGTTGAGGATATGACAAAGTATTTAGCACGATAAAGCTGGAAAGAAAGCACATTTAAAGAATAAGGATCATAAAAAATGGATCATCAAATTAATGGTATTGCTTTGCCTAATGAAGCGGGCTTTTTTGGGAACTATGGTGGTCAGTTTATCCCACCTCACTTAAAAGCGGCAATGGATGACATTAAAGTTGCTTACGAGCAAATTCGTGCAACAGAAGAATTTCAAACTGAACTTGCTGAACTGTTTGCGCACTATGTTGGTCGTCCAAGTCCGTTGTTTTATGCAAAACGGTTATCTGAACAGTTGGGCGGGGCGCAGATCTATCTTAAACGTGAAGACTTAAACCACACAGGCGCACATAAAATTAATCACTGTTTGGGTGAAGCGTTGCTTGCGAAATATATGGGTAAAACCAAAGTGATTGCAGAAACAGGTGCAGGCCAACACGGCGTTGCATTAGCAACAGCCTGTGCTTTGGTCGGGATTCCGTGTGAAATTCATATGGGGCAGGTGGATATTGAAAAAGAACATCCCAATGTCGTCAAAATGAAAATCCTTGGAGCAAAACTCATTTCAGTAACACGTGGTACTGCAACGTTGAAAGATGCTGTGGACAGTGCCTTTGAAGAGTATTTAAAAGATCCAACCAATTATATCTATGCTATTGGTTCGGTTGTTGGGCCACATCCATTTCCAATGATGGTCCGTGACTTTCAGTCGATTATTGGTAAAGAAATTAAAGAACAAACCCATGAGCGCTTTGGTGCGAACCCAGATTATGTGGTTGCATGTGTCGGTGGTGGTTCAAATGCTATGGGGGCTTTCACCGCATTTTTAAACGATGCAGATGTGAAACTGATTGGTGTAGAGCCTGCTGGTCATGGTTTGGATACCGACATGCACTCGGCAACGTTAACTTTAGGTAAACCAAGTCAAATTCATGGTATGGCGTGTTATGTACTTGAAAATGACCAAGGTGAACCTTTACCAGTACACTCGATTGCTTCAGGTCTAGACTACCCTGGCGTCGGGCCACAGCACAGTCTGCTGAAAGATTTGGGTCGTGTCGAATACACCACTGCGACTGATCAAGAGTGCTTGGATGCGTTTATGCGGTTGTCTCGTGTTGAAGGGATAGTACCTGCACTTGAAAGTTCACATGCCGTAGCATGGGCGCTTCGTGAAGCTCCAAAGTTGGCCAAAGATATTAAAATTGTGGTGAATGTATCTGGTCGTGGCGACAAAGATGCAGACTATGTCGCTGCAAAATTAGGTCTGAATTAAATTTTAAGCCTCTCATAGTCATATAAAAAATCCCTGCTTAGTGCAGGGATTTTTTATATGATCTTGGTTTTATATTTTTATCACTAGTAGTCAATCCTTAGTATACGTTTATCATTACGTAAACATTAAAGCTTAACCTGAAATATACTGTTGTAGTTGCTCAATCAGTTTCTTTTGATCATCCATTGCCGCTTTTACCAAGTCACCAATAGAAATGAGTCCTAATAATTTATCTTGTTCAACCACGGGTAAGTGACGTAGGTGGCGATCTGTCATAAGGTCTAAACATTCTTCAACCGTAACTGCTGTTGTGACCGTCAGTACTTTTGCTGTCATAATTTCATTGACTGTGGTTTGCTTTGAAGTACGTTCCATCAACATGACTTTGCGCATGTAGTCACGTTCGGACAATATACCTACAACGCGTTCTTCTTGTGTGACCACAAGTGCACCAATGCCTTTATCTGCCATAAGTGAAATTGCTTCAAGAACCGTGGCTTCAGGGCTGATGGTGTAGATTGCTTGATGTACTTTATCTTTTAATACTTGAGCAACATTGGTCATAGGGCATATCCTCGGTTGTGGTTATTGTTTTATATTTAAATTAGCGCGATTTAAAAAAAAAGCAAATACTTTACAGTCATAGCTCTCAATAAAATAATAAGTTAATTGAGCTTCATTGTTCTCAATGAGCTTTAAACTGGCGCTAGAATACGGTCATTGAAGAAAAAGTGACGCATTTGAGACGTACTGAGTTTCATACGCTTTGTGCCATTACATAGCGCAGGGGTGACTTTTAAGCGTGACAGAGTAGGCAGTAATGCGCTTTGGAAATCCTGCGGCGTGATTTTTTTAGGAATATAGTTTGGCCAGTGCAATTGAGCATATTGGTGTGCGTGTAAACCATTGAGCCAAAAGGGGAAAACATAGTCATCGTGATCTGAGGTCATCGCCCAGCCTTGCTGTTCAGCGTTGTAAAGCCCCCAAAGAATACCGCAGTACATCATGCCTCTTAGAATATTGATTTTTAAATATAAATGATTTGAAATCGGTTGTAGTTTCAAAATTTTGTACATAGCGTTATGTCATTAAGGAACATGACGCTATTTTAAATAATTAAGATGAAAGTTCAGTGTAAGCTTTGCATAACTATGTAAATAAATATGTCATATCAAAATGTTAGGCTCAAAAAAAACGCCACCTAGGTGACGTTTTATTATGCTTTCATGGTGGCAAGCTGTTGCCAGTATTGTGCTTTAAGCGAGTCGCGCTCTACGCGGAAACCTTGATAATAAAGTTCTGCCAAAAACAGTGCTGCTTTACCGTGGCCAGCGCGTGCAACGCTTTCTAACTGTTGTACTGCTTCTACGAAGTTCATTTGTGATTGAATGGTGTTTACTGCATCCGCATACGCATGTTCTAAGTCATGATGAGAGATTTGTTGAATCATATTAAGCTCCTTATTCTAATTATGATCACTTAAAGGTAATTTTACCTTTAGATATAAATATCACGCTAATGTTAAATATTTATTACAAATTGCTGGAATTGTCAAATATATTGTCGAGTATTCTTCATCTTATTTTGTTTACATGATTAAACAATGAACAATCAAAAGATTGAATATGATAATAAAACAGGAAACTGTATTTTATAAGGAGAATAACATGACAAATACATTAGACGGTTTTGATTTTGATATGCCTCCAACTGTTTCTCAAATTGTAGCGTTGGCGCAATATCACCGAACACTATTAGATGAAGCAGTTTTCCATCAAGAAATTCATCTTGGGGATTTTTGTTTGGCACAACGTAAACGAGTTTATGATTTCACACGTCAGCTTGATGAAAATCAACGGGTTGATTTTTATGAAACATACAATGGGGAGCTAAGACGTATTGCAGATGACGATCCTGCACACCCTGCAGATGCAGAAAATGGTGTTGGGGCTTTCGCCATTATGATTGCATTGGGGGTAATTGCCTTAGTGCTCTATTTTGCAGTTATTCGTAGCATTGTTGGTTAGACTTTTGCTTTACAAACAATCTGACTTGCTTAAATTATGTCCTCTTTAGCATTAATGGGGGCATTTTTCAGCATTTCAACTTGTGATTATGCAATTCGCTACTTACACTAGTTTCACTAGAGGTAGGTTATGCACATTGCGATCCAAAAAATTCTTAAATTAAAATCACAGATTACGCTTGTACAAATTTATAATGGTCTGATGGCGTCGATCATTATGCTCATTGTCGTTTTATCGAGTATTGCTTTATCTCGACCCATTTCTTCAAGCCAATTTGAAAATGTAAGTCGCTTATCTCATCAAGCGACTTTCCCAGAAACACAAGAGATGGCACAAGATCTGGTTTTGAAAAACCAGATTTCCTATATTGATTACTTTAGATTAATGCAGGCTCATCAGTTTGAGCAGAATCGGGCGAAGCAGCTTCCGGCATTGGCTCCGGAGGTTCAATAATCGTAGGAATTTGATCAGGATGAGGTATGCTTTGCTTAATGTTGGGATCAAGATTCAATTCTAAAATATGTCGAAGTTGCTCTTTATCTAAAGCGTTACTGACAATCACGAGCGTAAGACTCTCAGGGTGAATGTGTTTACGTATCGCATTTTGAACATCTAAAGGCGTGATTGTAGCTAAACGTTTTGGGTAATCGGCTAAATAATTCGCATCTTGTTGATAAAACCCTATAGAGCCGAGTTGTGCGTTGATGTTTGCATTGCTGCTATAGCTGTTAGGTAGGCTGCGTAACATACCGGCTTTAGTTTCTTCTAACTGTTGTGCATCAATTGGTTGATGGACAAAGTCAACTAGGGCTTTATGCGCCACTTGTATGCTGTCCATGAGCTGATCTTGCTGGGTTGAATAACTTAGACTAAAACTTCCAGCCACTTGGCTAAATGTAAAAGCACTGTTTGCTCCATAGGTGTATCCACGTTTAACGCGTAGTTCTTTCATTAAAATGGAGTTAAATCCACCACCACCCAACATACGGTTAGCCAGTTCGAGCGCTAAACGATCCGGATCATCCCGCGTGGTTGATAGATGTCCCATGGTGACGTGGGCTTGAGTTGAATTAAACACAATATGTTGAATATCAAAGTTAGGTTTATCTTGTGGTAAAGCAAGTGGCTTTGCTTCTTCACCGTGCGGAAGGGCTGCACTTATTCGTTCAGCCAGTTTCTGCGCTTGTTTAACACTGAGTTGGCCTGTCAGTGCAATATTCATATTTTGACTAACCAAAAACTCATCTCTGAATTTTTTTAAGTGCTGAGTCGTAATTTTTTTAATACTACCATTGGTTCCCGTAATCGGTTCCGCATAAGGGTGTGAACCGTAGAGCGCGCGATAAAAGCGAATACTCATCAATCGACTCGGACTTTCTTTCAATTGCTTCTGACCTACTTGGGTATTGCTCACCATCAAACTAATACTGTTATTTTTAAAAGTAGAATCTTTTAATACTTCAAGCATAGTATTCACTGCAGCATCTAGTTTTCTAGGGTCAGACAACGAACGCAGTCGAACCACAAACATGTCTCGGTGTGCAGCTACACTAAAACGAGCCCCGACTTGTTCAAAGGTATTCGCGATTTCAACTGCATCATGTTGAGTAGTGCCTTCATCGATGAGTTGTGCCGCCATATTGGCAACGCCATATAGTCCTTTTTCTACTTCTATATCTCGTGCAGAGCCTGCATTAAAGGTAAGTTGAATATCCACCATAGGTAAGGCGGGTGACTCAACAAATAGACTTCGAACTTTGTATTTGTTCTTAAGTTCATGTACATGTGGTGCTGTATAAAGGTCGCTGGTTTGAACTCGTTTTAAGCTTTGTAGAGAAGCAATAGACTGTAATGTACGTGGGTCATCATTGCTAACACTACTTGTACTTACATCTGCAATTACATTGGTAGTGCAAAAAGCAGACATGGTAATAAATAGCAGGCGAAAGGCGGTCTTTTGATTTTTCATTATTTTGCGGCCTTCTTTTCTGGTTGAAGGTACAACGTACTTAAGTTATCTCTGATAAAAGCAGTTTGAGCAACGTGCTGAATATCTTCAGGTGTAACCGCTTCAAAATGCTGTGGAAGCTGATCCATTAGTCGATAATTCAAGCCATTCACGGCTAAGTTTCCAATCATCTTTGCTTGCCCGACAATGTCATCTTGACCATAAATTAAGTTTGCAACAAAGCGTGTGCTAATCCGTTCAAGCTCTTGTGGTTGAACAAGTTCTGTTTTGAGTCGCTCAATTTCATATTCAATGGCTTTTTGTAGCTCAGGAAGTTCCACACCAGTGACTGGAAGTGCAGAGATACTAAACAAACTGTCTCCACGGTTATAAGGGTCATAACTCACACTCAGTGCGGTCGCTAATTTTTTGTCGCGTACAAGGCGCTGTTGCAATCGAGAGCTGATCCCGCTATCTAACAAGCTTCGAATAAGTGTGAGCGCGTAAACATCTTCTGAATTGGCTGTTGTTGCAAGTGATTTCACATTCCAAGCCATATATAAATTTGGCACTTCAACATTGGTATTTTGTTCCATGTGACGGTAACCAATGTTCTCAAACTCAGTCACATCATTGCGTACAGGTGTTGGATGGTTTTTGATGTCGCCAAAGTATTTTTGAACTTGTCTGAGGGCAGATTCTGCATTGACATCCCCCACAATCACCAAGATCGCATTGTTTGGGCTATACCATTTTTGATACCACTGTTTCACGTCATCTAGGCTTATATTTTGCAAGTGTTTCATGTGGCCAATGACGGGTTGACGATAGTGACTTGTGGGATACGAAATCCATTTGAAGCGTTCGAAAGCGAGTGAGCGTGGGTTGTCGTCGGTACGCAGGCGTCGCTCCTCCATCACCACTTTAATTTCAGGGTCAAAGTCTTGTTTCCGTAGTAAGAGATTGCGCATACGATCGGCTTCAAGCTCTAGAGCCATCGGGAAGTAAGTTTTGGGATAAAGCTGATAGTAATTGGTGTAATTGGTAAATGTTGCAGCATTTACTGTACCGCCATAGATTCGACTTAAGCGACTGAATTCATCATTGGGAACTTTGGATGTGCCTTTAAACATCATGTGTTCCAGCACATGCGAAATACCCGTTATATTTCCAGACTCATCAGTGCTACCGACTTTGTACCAAATTTGGGTCATGACTATCGGGGAGCGGTGATCTTCACGGATAATCACCTGCAAGCCATTGCTTAAAGTAGTTTCAAAACTACTGCGGGTAAGTTCACTGCGTATTTGTGCATGGGTAGTTATAGGTAAACAAAGTAGAGTTAAACCCAGTGCAACTAAACTTTTTTTATAAGAATGCGTGACTAATAAGTGATGCATATAAAATTTGGGCTCAGGTTGAAGTGAAGTTAAAGCATTTCAATAAATAACCATTCTTAAGAAAAATGCGAAGTAGATCAAGCGCCAGAAGTATTGATTTGTTAAGTGTTTACATAAAGTATTGTTGCTAAGCGAAAGCCTATCTTTTATGGTAGAATCCGTCTTTTTTAACGCAGTGCTTTTCAAGGATTCGGCATGCAACAGCAATCTAATGAGCAGAACAAATTTTTGATTGATGCTGATATCGGGGATGACGATGTCACACTACCAAGTTTACCTGTGGTCAATGTGCCAATCGTTGAAACAAAAGAGCAAACAGTTGTTAGTCCAGTTGTGGTTGCTGAAACAAGTGCAGAAGAAGCAGATGCATCTGTAAAAGGCGGTTTCTTTAGCCGCATGAAAGAAGGGTTAACCAAAACCCGTAAAAACCTTGCCGATGGTATGGTCAATATTTTGATCGGTGGTAAGGAAATTGATGACGAACTGCTTGAAGAAGTTGAAGAGCAGCTTCTAGTAGCCGACATTGGTGTTGATGCAACGAAAACCATTATTACCAACTTAACTGAACGTACTGCACGTGGCGATTTAATTTACTCTCACTCACTATATAAAGCACTTCAGGAAGAGTTGGTGGCATTACTTGCACCACGTGTGAAACCTTTACATATCGATCCGAACAAAACGCCTTATGTGATTTTAGTGGTGGGTGTAAACGGTGTGGGTAAAACCACAACCATTGGTAAATTGGCAAAACGTTTACAAGGTGAAGGCAAGAAAGTGATGCTTGCTGCGGGGGATACTTTCCGTGCGGCAGCGACTGAGCAGCTTCAAATTTGGGGTGAGCGTAATAATATTGCCGTAGTCGCACAAGGCCATGGTGCTGACAGCGCTTCCGTAATTTTCGATGCGTTTGAAAGTGCACGTGCGAAAGGTGTTGATGTCTTGATCGCAGATACCGCAGGTCGTTTACATAACAAAGGTCATCTCATGCAAGAGTTGACCAAAGTAAAACGTGTTATGCAAAAAATCGATGCGACTGCGCCACACGAAGTTATGTTGGTGGTCGATGCTGGAACAGGTCAAAATGCGATTAATCAAGTAGAAATGTTTGATGAGGCAGTTGGCTTGACAGGCCTGACGATTACCAAGCTCGATGGCACTGCGAAAGGCGGTGTACTATTTAATATTGCCAGTCGTACGCATGTTCCAATTCGCTTTATTGGTGTTGGTGAGAAAATTGACGACTTACGTCCATTCTCTGCAAAATCCTTTGTTGCTGCTTTGTTCGAAACAGAGAAATAAGATTCAACAATACTGTTTTTAAAGTGTTAGATTAGTCACATAAACTCCGCTAAATGCGGAGTTTATTTTTTTATTCAATTTGTTTGTTTTAAAAACAAACATTTAGGAATCACTTAATGAATATAAGTGATTCTCCTGAGATTACACTAACGTCTAACACAATAGGCATCACTGTACATTTTGGGGAACACGGTATGGCTTTATTACATAAAATTGGACAAGTTCTAACAACGGATTTAACCAAAGACTTAAAATTTAAAAAAAATCAGGCAGAAGACCTAAAACAAACCACATTTATCGATCAACTAAAAAAGCGCCGTAGTATTTATGTTTTAGGGAAGCGTGTGCATTTAAGTCAGGTGTATTTAGCTGAATTGATCCAAGAGGCTGTGCGAAGTTGTCCTTCGGCGCATAATTCACAAAGTACTTGTATTGTGATTTTAATGGGCGATGCGCATCATCATTTTTGGAATGTTGTAAAAGAAGTGCAGCGTAAGTTAACCCCCGCGCATATTTTTGCTGGTGCAGAACTGAAGGTTGATCAATGCTCAGCAGGGTTTGGCACGGTTTTATTCTATGAAGATCAGCAGATCATTCAACAATTACAAAAGAAAATTCCTTTTGATGCGGCAGAATTTCCAGTTTGGTCAGAGCAAGTTTCAGGTATGGCCCAATATGCTGTATGGACTTGTTTAGCAGATGCGGGTTTGGGTGCTTCATTACAACATTATAACCCGAGTATTGATGCTGATATTTCCAAGGTTTTTGAGATTCCAAAACATTGGCTGTTACGTGCGCAATTGGTCTTTGGTTCGATAGAGGAAAAAGTCGATGAAAAAGAACATTATAAAGATGAAGAGCGCTTTATGATCTATGCATAATGACACGAGGTAATCTTTAGTAGTTTCTAGGCCAAGTTCTGTAATATTGTGGCATATTGTTCTATTTTTAAGACACTATGTCGCTGAATTAAGCATGTTCAAATTCAAAATAATAGCTATGATGAATATGAATCTGCATATAACAAGATCGTGAGATCTCTGAGGAAAATAACATGTCATTTTTAGACCACATCAAACAACGTCGTACCATTTATGCTGTTGGTAAAAATGTAGCATTAACACCAAAACAAATTGAATCTGTAATTAAAGAAGCGGTAAATCACAGCCCGTCTGCGTTCAACTCACAGACTTCCCGTATTGTGACTTTATTTGGTGAGTCGCATTTACTATTTTGGAATATCGTGCGTGAGACTTTACGTAAAATTGTCCCAGAAGCTGCTTTTGAAGGTACAAATACCAAAATTAATAGCTTTGCTGCAGGCTATGGTACGGTTTTATTTTACGAAGACCAAGACGTTGTAAAATCATTGCAGGAACAATTTGCGCTTTATGCAGATAATTTCCCAGTGTGGTCTGAACATTCTTCTGCAATTGCTCAATTTGCCGTATGGACTGCGTTATCTGAACAAAATATTGGTGCGTCATTACAGCATTACAATCCAATCGTAGATGCTGAGATTGCAGAGATCTTCGATATCCCTGCGAATTGGAAACTTCGTGCACAACTTGTTTTTGGTTCGATTGAAGCGCCTGCCGGTGAAAAAACATTTATGGCTGAAGCGGATCGCTTTAAAACATTTAATTAATCGCTAGTCATTAAAATGAAAAAGAGCAGAGTAGATCTGCTCTTTTTTTTGTTTAAGGATTTATCTTTAAAATATCAAAGCTTAGCAATATATATTGTAGTTTTAAGTTGGTTGTAAGCTCAGAAATTGTCATAAAATTGTCATTTATACACTGCATAGTGCAACTAAACTTTAATAAACCATCGATAGAGTGTAAAAATGACCTTACGCATAACCCTTGCAACAGCAGCATTGATGTTGAGTACTTCAGTATTTTCAGCAGTGACTATTACTGCTCCAGAGGAAATAAAAATTGAAGGCTTAAATGGGCAAGAGGTTAAGAGTCGTTTATTCAGTTCTGACAACAAATATAATATTGATGCAGGTGAAAATATTATCAGTGTCCGCTATACCCAGTTTTTTGAAGAGCATCCAGGTATTGGTTCACACGATATCGTTCGCTCAGGGATTGTGAATATTAAGACCCCAATTTTACAAGACCAACAGTCTTACCGTTTGGCACTGATAAATCCTCCGCAAAACCATGATGACGCTAAGGCTTATGCTAAGCAGCCGATCTTTGGTCTCTACAATGCCAAGAATCAGTTATTGGTTGAGCAAAAGGGCGGTAAAACTCAAAATGCAGGCATTCTTCAAAATTTATTTAGCGATGCACCAACCGATCTAACTCAAAAAGCAACGACAGTGGTACAGCCTGCACCAGTCTATACGTCACAAGCTGTTGTTGCGAAAGCTGGGATCGAGAAACAAAAAGATTTAACAAGTTCTAGTAATGCTCAACAATTAATTAATAGTTGGAAAAATGCATCTAAATCTGAACGCCAAGCGTTTATGGCTTGGCTTGCTGAACAAGCACAATAACCTATTTATCAATAATAAAAACAGCGTTAGCTGTTTTTATTATTTTGATAGCGCATTTAAATAGTGGATAACTTGACATTATTGACTATAATTTAATCTAAAACGTTTATATTGATTTAAAAATAACCAGTCGAGTGGATTTTTAAAATTATTTATATAAATGCGCTTGCGCTGCAAATAAAACTGTATAGAATACGCAGCACACCAACGCAATGTAGTGAATAACTTGAGGCGAAGGTCTTGCTGATGACGAATCAGCAAGAAGATCATTAAGAGATTATGAAGAACAACTTGTGTGGATTTTTACTGATTGATCG
>RCUL01000036.1_pt1 | contig 164605 bp, 166 predicted proteins | sample 2167521 | NCBI WGS metagenome assembly RCUL01 (sample SAMN09932745, study PRJNA488358) | compost metagenome | feature: garden; material: soil; isolation source: compost soil in acetic acid-enriched culture | place: Germany: Experimental Botanical Garden Goettingen | collected 2016-01-27
ATTGAAAATCCGTGTGTCCCCAGTTCGATCCTGGGTCTCGCCACCATATTCAAAAAAGCCTCAAACAATGTTTGGGGCTTTTTTTTGTCCCATGAAAAGTAGGATTGTATAAGGTGTTGGACAACATCATGCTTTAGTTAATGGAAAATGTGCTAATTTTGAGTCAAAAATAAGACTGAGAATGGCTTATGAAAGACCGCTTTTCGTCAGGAAGTCAGCTTTATCAACTCGCACGTCCGAATTATCCAGCGAGTTTGATTCAAGAAATACTCAAGCATGTGGCGACTCCTCAATTTGCATGGGACTGTGGCGCAGGGTCGGGACAATTGACTCAATTGTTGGCGCCGCATTTTGATACCGTGGTGGCGACAGATATCAGTGCTCATCAGTTACAACATGCACCTTATTTTGAAAATGTCAGTTATCAAGTTCAGTCTGCAGAGCACACCAGTTTTGCTGAGCAGAGTTTTGATTTAATCACGGTGGCTCAAGCCATTCATTGGTTTGACTTTGATGGCTTTTATGCAGAAGTGCGGCGGACTTTACGACCTGAAGGCATTTTGGCGGTCATTGGCTATGGTTTAATTCAGCTGCAGCAACCTGAGTTGCAGGGCTGTATTGAGCGACTTTATTTTAAGACTTTGAAAGGCTATTGGGATGCAGAACGACGTTATATCGACGAGGCCTATCAAACCATTCCTTTTCCCTTTGAGAAAATAGCGACGTCTGAATTGTCGATGTCATTTCAATGGTCTGCTGCTCAATTGTTGGATTATTTAAACACATGGTCTGCACTGAAACATTATCGAGCGAAAAATTCAGATGACCCCTTATATGAGTTCAAAGCATTCTTTGCGTTGGATGATCATGCGAGCCAAGTTTTTGCGCTTAAATTTCCAATTTTTTTAAGATTGGGCCGTCTACCTGTATCGGTGCATTGAGTGTCTGAGCTTAATCGGCAATCAGACGTTTACCAAAGCACACGACTTCGATTTCCTCATAGCCCAGTTGCTCATAGAAGCTTTGCACGTCGATATTTTCTTTACGTACAAGCAGTTGTAGTTTGGGGCAACCTAACGCAATCAGGCGCTTCTCGAGCTGTTGTATGAGTGCAGTTGCGACTCCATTGCGTTGAAAGTGTGGATGTATTGCCAAATAATTAATCCAGCCGCGATGGCCATCATAACCACCCATCAATGTGGCGATGAGTTGTTCATCTTTAACAGCCAGTAAAAATAAACCATCTTTTTGCACAGTTTTTCTAAAAATATCAATTTCAGGGTTGTTCCAAGGGCGAGTGAGGTCGCATACCTCCCAAAGTGCAATGACGTCTTCTAAATCTGTTTCGAGATAGGGGCGAATAATGAACATGAGCTTGGCATTTTTATTTTTTGGATGCCTTTAGATTAATTGAGTTTTTTTATTTTGATAAGTGTTTTATTGCACTTTTCAACAGACATAAAAAAACGCCCAATGGGGGCGTTTTTTTAAAACTTTAAATTAAGCAGATTTCGCTTCTGCTTGAACAGGAAGCATATGGCCTGTTTCTTCAAAGTTAGAATGCCAAGACAAAGCTTCACGAAGAAGGTGAGGTGTATGACCGCCTTTTGCACATGAGCGATCGAAGTAGTCATTTAATGCATCACGATACAGTGGGTGCGCACAGTTGTCGATAATCGCACGAGCACGTTCACGTGGTGCTAGACCGCGAAGATCTGCCAAACCTTGTTCAGTGACAAGGATGTCAACGTCGTGTTCAGCATGGTCGATGTGCGACGCAAACGGTACGATTGAAGAAATGTCGCCACCTTTTGCAATTGATTTGGTTACGAAGATTGCAAGGTGTGCATTACGTGCGAAGTCACCTGAACCACCAATACCGTTCATCATTTTCGTACCGCAAACGTGAGTTGAGTTCACGTTACCGTAAATATCAAATTCAAGTGCAGTGTTGATGCCGATAATACCTAAACGACGAACCAATTCAGGGTGGTTTGAGATCTCTTGTGGACGTAAAACCAATTTATCTTTGTAGGCTTCAAGGTTATTAAATACTTTCTCGCCGTATTTAGCTGAAAGGGTAATTGATGAACCTGAAGCAAATTTCATTTTACCGGCATCAATCAATTCAAAGGTACAGTCTTGGAGTACTTCTGAGTACATGACAAGGTCTTCGAAGTTCGAATCTTTAAGGCCTGTGAGTACAGCATTGGCAATTGAACCAATCCCTGCTTGTAATGGGCCTAAGTTTTTCGGTAGACGCTCTTCAGCCACTTCTTTTTCAAAGAAAGCGATTAAGTGATCTGCAATGCCTTGAGTTTCATCATCTGGCGCAGTTACCGTTGATGGAGAGTCGTGTAAGTCGTTGTTGATGACGATACCCACGATTTTTGCAGGATCTATATTGATCGCGTGCGTACCAATACGCTCATCTACTTGAGTCAATGGAATTGGTTGACGGGTTGGACGATAAGTTGGGATGTAAATATCGTGTAAGCCTTCAAATGCAGGGCTTAAGTTGGTGTTGATTTCAACAATTACTTTTTCTGCGAAAATTGCAAAACTTGCAGAGTTGCCCACAGACGTTGTTGGAATAATGCCGCCATCTTCAGTGATCGCAACTGCTTCAATGATTGCTACATCTGGTTTTTTCAACTGAAGGTTGCGCATTTGCTCAACAGTTTCAGACAAGTGTTGGTCAATGAACATCACTTCGCCATTGTTGATTGCTTTACGTAAAGTGTTGTCCACTTGGAACGGTAAACGACGTGCCAATACACCCGCTTCAGTCAATTGTTTGTCTAGGTCATTACCTAAAGAAGCACCAGTAATTAATGTGATTTTTAAAGGATTTGTGTGTGCACGTTTAACCAATGCCAAAGGTACAGCTTTCGCTTCGCCAGCACGAGTGAAGCCACTCATACCTACAGTCATGCCATCTTCAATAAAAGCAGACGCTTCTTCCGCACTGATGACTTTATCGTGAAGTGAAGCTAAACGGATACGATCTAAAGACATGGTTTACTCTCGTTAATATTCTGGATCTGGCACCGATTGTACCGATCAAGAACGACATTGTGCATACCTGTTAGGCTAAGGTCTAATTTTTTGAAAAAATGTGGGTATAAGGGATTCTGATGATTTGTAAGTGTTTGAAATATATTTGGTAAAATTAAATTGTTGAATAGTTGAACAAAATCGTTTGATCAACTATTGTACAAAGTTTAAAAATGCTCAACCAAGGTTTGCTTTAATTTTTCGAGTGGGTTGTTGCTGGAAATTTCAACATCTTGATTGTGATGAAGAGGCAGCGAAATAATTGCTTCAAGTCCGCCTTGTTCCCGATTATGAATGCTGAGTTGACCTTGGTGAATGTCAACAATGCGTTTCACAATGGCGAGACCTAAACCACTGCCTTGGACTGTTCTGGCTTCATTCCCACGTACAAAAGGTTGCATAAGCTCTTCAATTTGATCGTCAGGAATGCCTTCACCATGGTCTGCTACGCTAATTAAAATATGTTCATTTTCCACTGTTGCGGAAAGTTCAATCGGCTCAGCACCGTAGCGTTTTGAATTATTAATCAAGTTACCAATCAGGCGTTTAAGAGACAGACTACGTGCCTGAATAATCGGTAATTCAGCGGGTTCAAAACGAATATCCAGCGGTTTGAATTGCACCACCAATTCTTGTAACAGCATATTTAAATCGGTGTCTTGGATTTCCTCATCCGAACCATCACGCATATAGGAAATGAACTGATTTAAGATCGCATCCATATCTTCAACGTCATAAATCAGTCCTTCTTTTAAAAAATCATCATCGGGCATCATTTCCGCACTGAGTCGAATACGGGTCAGAGGGGTGCGTAAGTCATGTGAAATCCCTGCCAACATAATCCGACGGTCACGTTCAGTCTGATCAAGGGTATAGATCATGTGATTAAACGCTTGGTTGACCTCGCGAATTTCTTGAGGGCCGTGATTGGTTTCTAAATAGGGCGCTGTGCCTGTTTTACTATAACTATTGGCAGCATTTTGCAGACGGCGCAGTGGGCGATTGAGCTGACGAACTAAAGTTAAAATGATGGCTGCTGCAATAAGTGGTACGCCGAGTAACCAGCCAAAAATTAACTCAGGGCTGTAGTTGGCGTATGTTTTCAGTGGTTCGCGGACCCAGTTACCGTTCATTTCAGGGGTTTGAATCCAAATACGCGGGCTGGGTTTAAACTGGAAATATACTGTGGCATGTTCGACTTTTAATTCTTTGGCCAACTTATCTTCAATTTGGTTGGTAAAGAATTCGGCGATGACCTTATCTTTGACATTGGGATATTCTTTGGGATCGGTGACGTATTCAATGCCAACTCGGCTTCTTAGCCAGTCATCGACATCGACTTCAGTATTTTGATGATAAATTCGTAAATCGGGGTTATTGAGAATTTCTATTTCAACAGCAAGATAACGAGCATGTTGCTGGATTTCTGGAAGATATAAGGTTCTCCAAAAGAACCACAAGGACATAAATAAACTGAAAAATACAATGAAGAGTACCAGTACGGTGGTACGCATGGCAGCAGAACGCGGCTTGATTTTATCTAAAAAGCGTTCCCAGCGCGTGCGTTTCCTTTCTGAATACGCTTCGTAATCTGTAAATTTTTGAGGGTCGATGGGTTCGAGTTTCACGCCAGCTTCCTGTGGAGTATTTTTTATCAATATTACTGACAGATACACGGTGGAATCTTACCGTTTTATCAGTAATAGAAGGAGCTCATTCTGTTACTTTTTAAAAAGTAACCAAAACTTTTGCCATTCGCTGAACTCGCGATAAAGTTGACGAGCCTTAAAAATAAAATTGGCTCAAACAGCAGCGAATGGCTTTTAGGGACAATAAGTTTGGTGAACGTTTACATTATTGGAGCTTATTATTCCGCACCATCTGGAACAAAGACATAACCCACACCCCAAACGGTTTGGATATAACGTGCACGAGCAGGGTTTTCTTCCACAAGGCGACGTAGACGCGATACTTGAACATCAATCGAACGTTCCATTGCACCCCATTCACGGCCACGCGCAAGGTTCATCAATTTGTCGCGAGTCAAAGGTTCACGCGGATGTTGTACCAAGGCTTTCAGGACTGCAAACTCACCTGTAGTTAGGGTTACAACTTGACCTTCACGCGTTAAGGTACGTGTTGATAAATCAAGTGACCATGGCCCAAAGCTGACCACTTCCATTTGTTGGCTTGGTGCGCCTGGAACTTCACGCACTTGGCGGCGCAGTACAGCGCGAATACGTGCTAACAACTCATTTGGATTAAATGGTTTCGGTAAGTAATCATCTGCACCCGCTTCTAGACCTGCAATACGGTCTGAATCACTGCCACGAGCGGTAAGCATAATAATAGGCGTATCAATATTGGATTGGCGTAGACGACGGCAGATACTTAAGCCATCTTCAACAGGGAGCATGAAGTCGAGCACAATCAGTGAAAACAGTTCGCGCTGTAAGAGACGATCCATTTGGGTTGCATCATGCGCTGTTTTCACCACAAAGCCTTTATCTTCTAAAAAGCGTTGGAGTAGCGTACGTAAACGCACATCGTCATCTACCACTAAAATGCGTTCAACGCGATCTGCGTCGCTATGTACAGCATCTGTTTTTTCAGCAGGTACAACTAAACTCATTGAAGTGCTCCTTTATTCTTTATTGTCATCGTAAACAAAAGTCGGGATAGTCTTGAGTATACGACTCATTTGTATGTCTTTACTATGCTCTAAAGCAACAAATATTGCAGGTAAAATCAAGACATAGATACCAAATGTATACATCTTAGCCCATAGAAAAAAATGGCAAAGAATACCTAAAAATAAGATTTAACACTGAAAATAAGATGGATTTATGAAATTTGCCTGAAATATGTCACATTTAAGCCATTAAATTAATAAAAACAGTTGTGGATTTTATAGTCTTGGTCTTTATAATCATGGCTTTTAGTACATATCCTTGTGGGATCACATACGATGACTGACTTAGTTCAGCAGTTGGCAAAAGAAATTGCCGTACGTCCAAATCAAATCGAGGCTGCCATCAAGTTGATTGATGAAGGTGCTAGCGTTCCATTTATTGCGCGTTACCGTAAAGAAGTCACGCAAGGCTTAGATGATGCGCAGTTACGTCAGCTCGATACACGTTTGGCTTATTTACGTGACTTATTTGAACGTCGCGAAAAGGTAATCGAATCATTAAAAGAACAAGACAAATTGTCTGATGATTTATTGGCACGTGTAAATGCTGCTGAAACTAAAAATGCTTTAGAAGAAATTTACGCACCGTACCGTCCAAAACGGACCAGTAAATCATTTAAAGCCAAAGAAGCAGGCTTAGGCCCGATTGCAGAAAAAATCTTTGCAGAAGCGGTTGATCCAGCTGAAGCATTGGCAGACTTTAGCCATGAAGATTATCCAGATCTAGAAAGTCAGTTGGATGCGATTCAACATATTTTAATTGATGACTGGGCGCAGAACATTGCACTGACAACTGAACTTAAGGCCACGTTTGCAAAAACAGCCACTTTAAAAAGTTTAGTGGCAAGTGATGAGAAAAAAGAAGTTGGCAAAAAATTCCGCGATTACTTCGACTTTTCTGAAAATTTAAATAAAGTCCCGTCACACCGTTTATTGGCTATGTTACGTGGTCGTCAAGAAAACGTTTTAGGTTTAAAAGTTGATGGTGAAGATGATACACCATTGGCGCGTATTGAAACAGAATACAGCCTTGAAACTGCACAGCCGCAAGCACGTCAAGACTATTTAAAACAAACGGCTAAATTGTTCTGGTTAGGCAAGGTTCGTCCAAGTATCGAACATTCGTTACTCACCGAAAAACGTCTTGCAGCTGAATCTGAAGCAATGGATGTTTTTGCTGAAAACTTACGTCATTTGCTGTTGTCTGCACCCGCGGGCGCACGTACAACCCTAGGTGTGGACCCTGGTATCCGTACAGGGGTGAAATTGGCTGTGGTAAATGCATCGGGTGATGTACTTGCACATAGTACGATTTATCCATTTGCACCCCAAGATGATAAAGCGGGTTCAATTGCAGAACTTGCCCGTTTATGCCGTGAGTTCAATGTTGACCTGATTGCCATTGGCAATGGTACAGCAAGCCGTGAAACAGAAAGTGTTGTGGCTGAAATGATGGCTGCAAACAGTGATTTAAAACTGACACGTGTTTCTGTATCAGAAGCGGGTGCATCGGTTTATTCAGCATCTGAATTGGCTTCTGCGGAGTTACCAGAGTTAGATGTGTCGATTCGTGGTGCAGTGTCGATTGCACGTCGTTTACAAGACCCATTGGCAGAACTGGTGAAAATCGATCCAAAATCGATTGGTGTAGGTCAGTACCAACATGATGTGAACCAAACTGGTTTAGCGAAAACCCTTGAGGCAGTCGTTGAAGACTGTGTGAACTCAGTGGGTGTGGATGTTAATACTGCATCATCTGCTATCTTGGGTTATATCGCAGGTTTGAATAAGTCGATTGCACAGCAAATTGTCGATTTTCGTAAAGAAAATGGCCGTTTTGACAACCGCCAAGATTTGAAGAAAGTGCCACGTTTAGGCGAGCGTACTTTTGAACAAGCGGCAGGTTTCTTACGTATTCAAGATGGTTCAGAGCCACTGGATGCTTCTGCTGTTCACCCAGAGTCTTATGCGCTGGTGGGTAAAATTGTTGAAGCGAAAGCGACGACAGTGAAGGATATCATTGGTAACTCGGAAATCATTCGCCAAGTGAATGCTGAAGAATTTGCAGATGAGAAATTTGGTTTACCAACCATTCAAGATGTATTGTCTGAACTGGAAAAACCAGGTCGTGATCCGCGTCCAGAGTTCCGTACAGCAAAATTCCGTGAAGACATTACCGAAGTTGCGCAACTGACTGAAGGCATGCAGCTTGAAGGTGTCGTGACCAATGTGACGAACTTCGGTGCTTTTGTGGATGTGGGCGTACACCAAGATGGTTTAGTCCATATTTCAGAGTTGGCGAATGAATTCGTTGCAGATCCGCATAAAGTGGTGAAACCAGGGCAAATTGTGCAAGTGCGTGTACTCACTGTAGATGCTGAGCGTAATCGTGTGAATTTGTCGATGCGCCCTGAAGGTGCTGAAGCGCCTAAAGCTCCGCGTCAACCACGTCGTGAAAATACAGAGCGTAGTGAACGTAAACCACAAGGTAAACGTCCACAACAAGCACGTCCGCAAGGCGAACGTGCTCAAACAAACAAGAAGCCGCAAACGGCTAAACCTCAAGAAAATAAAATTGGTGGTTTAGGTGCATTGTTGCTTCAAGCAGGTATTAAAGGTTCGAAATAATCTTTAAGATTTGAATAAAAAAACCTCCCAAGTGGGAGGTTTTTTTTATGGTTACTTTTATCCGTTGATGATGGGCACGATCCAACTGGTGATAATCAGCATAATGCCAAAGTGCCCAAACTTTCGGCAAACTTTGACAAAGGTTGGAGCGGGTTGTTCCAGTCGAGTGGCATAATCTTTGAGGCTTATGGCTTGTGTACTGCGGCTATGCCACAGGAAAACAGCAAGATCGATACAGATTAGAATCGTCCCGACATTGGCCACGATATCCATCATCACATAATCTTGTAAATATAGGCTACTGCCTACTCGGTAGCAGAGATAAATCGCAAAAGCGATACACACATATTGCAGTACGAAAGTAAAAGCGCGCATAAATTCACAAAATAAAAAAAGACGGCTGTTTATAACACAAAAAGTAGAAGGGGCACGTCGTCTTTATCTTTTGTCCACAAAAAAAGGTATGAGTCTTAACTGATTAGGCTTTGTCCAATCAGGCTGGAAAAAATTGAGATTAAACCTATTTTTGAAAAAATATTGCTATACATGTTTGGGGGTTGTGAAGTTGGCCCAGTTTCTGTTTCTAGTGAGCGTATTTCACTCGTTAGTGGAGTAGTCTGTTGTGCTGCACGTTGGCTCTTAAAGCCAAATTCGAGCAAGATCATCAGCAAACCGCCATGAATCAGCGCTTGCCAGATTGAAATATGAGAAAGGGTAAGTTCTGTATATAGATTAAAAGCGGTGATTGCAGCAAAGATGAAGCAAAAAAGCTTGAATAAATAAAGTGCCTGCATTTCTTTTCCCCTTTTATTGTTGCTCTTATGGTGGACTTTTTTTCTTAAGCGAATATTAAGGACTATAAAAGAGTGGTGAAAAATTTAGTTACCCAACCTTTAATCAAAGGTTGGGTAAATTGTAAGAAAACTTACCAGTGTTCACCTGGGAACAAGCGTGCATATGCTTTTTGTACCCAGTTGAGTTTTTGCTGTTCGCCCACAGACGCGGTAGAACTTGGGAATAAGTTATAACCAATCGACATGAGCTTATTGTTGATGTCTGGTGCGATTGAATAAGTGATTGATGCCAAACGACCTAAGTTAGTTGCCACTTTCTTCGGGCGTTTCACAATCGCATAAGCAACCAGATCTGCTGCTTGTTCAGGCGAAAGAGTCGGAACGTATTTATAGATTTTCGTCGGTGCAATCATTGGAGTGCGTACCAAAGGCATATAAACCGAAGTAATCGCAATTTTATGTGAATGCACTTCGGCAGAAAGACAGCGACTGAATGCATCTAGTGCGGCTTTAGACGCCACATAAGCCGAGAAACGAGTGGCATTTGCCAATACGCCAATCGAGCTAATGTTAATAATATGTCCATCACGACGAATCATCATTTGTGGCAGGATGTTCATGACTAAACGTACAGCACCAAAGTAGTTGAGTTGCATGGTGCGTTCAAAGTCGTGGAAGCGTTCTGCTGACTCATGTACAGCACGGCGGATCGAACGACCTGCGTTATTAATTAAAATATCAATATGATCGACTGAAGCTAAAATCTGCTTAGAGACTTCATCAATCGAGTCTAAATCATTTAGGTCACATGGAAAAACAGAAGCTGAACCACCTTTGGCTTCGATTTCTGCTTTAACTTCGTCTAGTGTTTCTTTGGTGCGCGAAACTAAAAGGACGTGCGCTCCTGCGTCAGCCAGTTTGTGTGCAACAGTTAAACCAATACCACTTGAAGCGCCTGTAATTAAGACGGTTTTTCCATTTACGCGTTCTTTAAAAAGTCTATCTATTCTTGAATTCACGTTATCATTCCTGATCTAAGTCAAATATTTGAGGGTTATGGCTGTTTTTGTATTCGATTATTTAGGCTGCATTTTCGAAGAAATGTAGCTGCTTTCCTTCACGGTATAATACCTAAACTGCTCAAAAATATCACGGCATAAGTTATTGAAATAATAAATAATTTTAGAGTAAAAGCTCTATTTTATTTGTTCTAATTACTTGTTTTTACCACGAATTCAAGCGAAGTGAAAGGGCTATAAATATAAAAGACAAGCGTATAAAAAACCTCAATCATGTGATTGAGGTTTTAAGTTTAGCAGTCTGTTTTTTAGACTTGAGCCAAGGCCTGCTCTAAATCTGCAATCAAATCATCAATATGTTCAATACCTACAGATAAACGCACCATATCAAGACTTACTCCAGCAGACTTTAATTCTGCTTCATTCAGTTGGCGATGTGTGGTGGTGGCGGGGTGGCACGCTAGACTTTTGGCATCGCCAATATTGACCAAGCGAGTGAAGAGTTGCAGAGCATCAATAAAGCGGGTGCCACCTTCACGGCCATCTTGTACCCCAAAGGATAAAATTGCCGAAGGCTGCCCTTTGACATATTTTTGCGCCAAGCCATGCTGAGGGTGATCTTTCAGCCCGGCATAGTTGACCCATTTCACTTTGGGATGGGCTTGTAAATATTCTGCGACTTTCTGTGCATTTTCAGTATGACGCTCCATACGCAGGTTCAGTGTTTCTAAGCCTTGCAGAATCAAAAACACGCTTAAGGGGCTAATCGCAGCGCCAGTATTGCGTAATGGCACCACGCGGGCACGTGCGATGTAAGCTGCTTCGCCTAGAGCTTCGACATAGTTCACGCCATGATAGCTTGGGTCTGGCGTATTCAGCACTTTAAAACGTTCAGGATATTTGCCCCAAGGGAATTTACCGCTATCGACAATCGCACCGCCAATCGAATTGCCGTGTCCACCAATATATTTAGTGAGCGAGTGAATCACGATGTCAGCACCATATTCAAACGGTTTCAGCAGCGCAGGAGTTGCGACAGTATTATCGACCACCACGGGTACACCATATTCATGTGCGATTTTGGCAATCGCTTCTAGGTCAATGATGTTGCCGAGTGGATTGCCAATCGATTCAATAAAGACCAATTTGGTTTTTTCATCAATTAAACCGCGTAGGGCTTCTGGATCTTGATAATCAAAGAAACGGACTTCAATGCCTTGTTTCGGTAGAGTGTGGGCAAACAGGTTATAGGTGCCACCGTACAAGGTTGAAACAGAAGCAATGTTGTCCCCTGCTTCGGTAATGGTTTGAATGGCATAGGTGATGGCAGCCATGCCAGAGGCTAAGGCCAACGCGCCAATTCCCCCTTCGAGTGCGGCTAATCGTTGTTCTAGCACCGCAGTGGTCGGGTTCATAATTCGAGTATAAATATTGCCTTGTACTTTAAGGTCAAATAAATCCGCACCATGTTGCGTATTATCAAAGGCATAAGACGTGGTTTGATAAATCGGTACGGCCACTGCTTTGGTGGTGGCTTCGGGGCTATAACCAGCATGGATAGCCAAAGTTTCATCTTTATAGGTCATGGTACTTCATCTACGTGAGTTAAATATTGCACAGTCTACCATCAATGAATATGAGTTAAAGTGTGAAAATAATGAATATTTATCTAAAAAATTCATAAAGATGAGCTGCGCGTAGCTTCTTGTCTGCGTAAAAGTGATGTTTAAAAAACAACCGTGCTGAAAGTTGTAACATTGCATTGAAGATCGGTTTCATGCCTTATTTTTTCAACGTATTCATCGTATAATGCCCGCAAATATTTTTTCGCTTCTTGCGATTTTTTGGTTTTTCTATTGAGGAGTCCTACGTGGCCCAATATATTTATACGATGAACCGAGTGTCTAAGATGGTTCCGCCTAAGCGCGAAATCTTAAAAGACATCTCTTTGTCATTTTTCCCGGGTGCAAAAATTGGTGTACTTGGTTTAAACGGTGCAGGTAAATCGACCTTGCTTCGTATTATGGCGGGCGTAGACAAGGATTTCTCTGGTGAAGCTCGTGCGCAACCGGGTATCAAAATCGGTTACTTAGAACAAGAGCCGCCACTTGATCCAAATAAAGATGTCCGTGGAAACGTAGAAGATGGTTTACGTGAACCATTGGATGCTTTGGCGCGTTTGGACGAAGTATTTGCTGAATATGCAGCAGAAGATGCAGACTTTGATGCATTGGCAAAAGAGCAAGAAAAACTTGAAGCGATTATCCATTCATGGGATGCGCATAACCTGAGCAACCAAATGGATCAAGCTGCAGCTGCCTTGAACCTACCAGCTTGGGATGCAGACGTAACACTACTTTCAGGTGGTGAGCGTCGTCGTGTTGCATTGTGTCGTTTGCTTTTATCTAAGCCAGATATGTTGCTTCTAGACGAACCGACGAACCACTTGGATGCAGAATCTGTGTCTTGGTTAGAGCGTTTCTTGAAAGACTTTGCCGGAACGATTGTGGCGATTACGCACGACCGTTATTTCTTGGATAACGTCGCGGAATGGATTCTTGAGCTTGACCGCGGTATGGGTATTCCGTATCAAGGCAACTATTCTTCTTGGTTAGAGCAGAAGAATGCGCGTCTAGAACAAGAGAACAAGCAAGAAGAGTCTTTTGCTAAAGCATTGAAGAAAGAACTTGAATGGGTTCGTTCAAATGCGAAAGGTCAGCAAAAGAAAAACAAAGCGCGTATGGAGCGTTTTGAAGAGCTTAACTCACGCGAATTCCAACAGCGTAACGAAACTTCTGAAATCTATATTCCACCTGGCCCACGTCTAGGTAATAAAGTCGTAGAAGTGGAAGGCATCAGCAAATCATTTGATGGTCGCGTACTGTACGAAAACCTGAGCTTTACCGTACCGCCTACAGCAATTGTGGGTATCGTGGGTCCAAACGGTGCGGGTAAAACCACACTGTTCCGTATGATGACTGGTGAACAACAGCCAGATACAGGTACGGTGACTTTGGGTGAGTCGGTTAAAGTAGCGTATGTGGGTCAGATTCGTGACACCTTAGATAACAACAAAACCGTTTGGGAAGAAGTTTCTGGCGGTTTGGATATCTTAAGAATTGGCGATTATGAAATTGCATCACGTGCTTATATCGGTCGCTTTAACTTTAAAGGTCAAGACCAGCAGAAGCGTGTAGGTGAGTTGTCAGGTGGTGAGCGTAACCGTTTACAACTGGCGAAAATCCTGCAAATGGGCGCAAACGTCATCTTACTGGATGAGCCATCGAACGACTTGGATATCGAAACCTTACGTGCGCTTGAGGATGCAATTCTTGTATTCCCAGGTACGGTAATGGTGGTGTCGCACGACCGTTGGTTCCTAGACCGTATTGCAACGCACATCTTGTCATTTGAGAACGAACAGCCTGAATTCTACGAAGGTAACTATGCTGAGTATGAAGCCTATCGTTTAGCGCGTTTAGGTGATGCTGCGGTTCAAAAACGGACCAAATACAAGAAAATTGGCGGTTAATGCTTCCGTTAATTCAATTAAAAACCAGCCTTCGGGCTGGTTTTTTTATGCTTATTAATTGCTGCTTAAGGCGTTTTAGGGGCATTCACTTGTAAGCTGATAATGGTGTAATACTGATTTTTAGGTTTTGCTTTGGCATCGACTTTTTCGCTCACTTCAATCAGGTATTGCCCAGCTTGTGCAAAAGTGAGTGTGGCATGGCCTTGTGCGTCGACAAGTGTGCTTTTCGCTTGCTGCTCAAGCTCACCTTGAGCGCGAACCATGAGTTCTGCATGCGCTAGGGCTTTGCCTGCTTGAGTAATTTGCAGTTGTACAGGCTGTTGCACCGTAATTTCATTTGGATGGGTTTTGAAGTTGACTTGAATTGGGGCTGGCGTTACAGCAACAGGTGAGGTGCTGTCTTTGCTCACATAGCTTTGAATGCTCCATTCGCGAACCGTAGAGACCTTGCTTGGTACTTTTCCTTTAAAGTCACTTGGTATGACATAGTCACGCTCGCTTAGGGCAGGGACTTTATCTGCTGCGACATCAGCAAAGATTTTCCATTGACGATTATGTTGTACATATTCAATTGGATATGAGGTCTTGGCAAAAATGGTATAGGTGCCTTTTTCCGGTAGCTTAAGATCAAATGCAGCTGCAGATTCTAAGTGCTTCTGTGCTTGAATCGTAGTCTGTGTTTGGTTTGGTTGGAAAACGCTGAACGAAATATCTTTTAGGGCATATTCAGGATGAAAGGCTTGTTCCGCATAGGCGCTCAATACAGGGACTTGGGTATTTTCAGTGTGATACGCCAGTGGAGCGACATAGGGTTCATGCGCTTGAGCCACTGAACAGAATAAGAGTGTGCAGAGTAGAGCGTTTTTCATAGAGACTAGGCCTAAAAATATTTCGTAAGATAAGGCTTTTGATTATATCGAGAAAAACTAACAGATGATAATAATTATTATTTATTCTTTGTGTGGATAAAAAGGGGGTGCATAGACTCCCCCTTTTGGATGCAGGTTCTAAGTTAAGGCTTAGATTTCCCACTCATGGTCGCACTCGCGGCATTTCCATTTTTTCTGAGACTGCATGAAGCCTTGCATTGAAATCTTAAAATCAGGAAGGTCGCGGTAAAATAGGAAGCCTGCAATTACACACACGATGAAAACCACAACCGTTGCAATTTGTAGTGTTGAGCCAGCGCCATCCCCGAACAGCCACATTGCGATGCTAATGAGCACCAAAAGTAATAATACAAAAATGGCTGGAACCAAAAAAATCAGACTTTTAGGCACGACAGGGCGCGTTGCTGGAGCCCCTGCTTGAGCAACGGGCATAATTTTTGGGCTTTGACATTGAGGACAACGATATTGCATTACAACTCCAAAATTCGAATCTATGCCGTATTCTAATCGGATTGGAGTAGAAAGCCAAAAAAGCGTGGTAATGAAGTGCTGATAATTTTGAGGCAATAAAAAACCCAAGTCATAATGCTTGGGTTTTTTACCAGATGTTGCCATCTTAAATATGGCGTCCCTACGGGGATTCGAACCCCGGTTACCGCCGTGAAAGGGCGATGTCCTAGGCCTCTAGACGATAGGGACTTATTGAGGCATCACGTTGAGTGGTTATTACCGTCTCTCTGTGTGAGCGCTATATTAGGGATATAACGCCCATGCGTCAACTAAAAAATCAATTAAGCTTCATCAACTGCGTCATTTTTCGGCAATTTTAGACTTTCATTGAGTTTTTCCCAAACTTTTGCCTCTTTTTTGCTTGGACCACCCACAATTTCAAGGGCATGACGTAAGCGCGCGAAGGTTAAGTCGGGGCCAATGGTGACCATGGTTTGCATCACAGGGGTCGAAGCGGTTGAACCGGCAATCGCAATAAAGAATGCTGGCATAAAGTCACGGAGCTTAATTTCCATTTGGCTGGCTAAGTCCATCAAGGTTTGACTTACGGTGTCATTGTTCCATGTGAACATGCTTTCCAAACGCCAAATGGCAAATTGCAGACTTTGACGAACTTGTTCTTCGCTCAGTTTCTTGCTTTCAAACTGTTCTTTGGTCAAGCTTGGGAACTGGTTAAAGTAATGCGCAGACCAGTTCACCGCTTCTGAAAGTAAGTTGATACGAGGTTGAATCGCTGCGGCGATGTCTTCGAGCATCTTACGATCTGCTTTCCATGCCAATAAAGTATCTAACAGTTCAGCAGGGCTTAAGCCTTTGATCCATTGACCATTGAGCCAATTCAATTTTTCTACATCAAAAATTGGACCACCGAGGGATACACGTTGAATGTCAAAGTGTTCAATCATCTCGGCCAATGTGAATTTTTCGCGTTCATCTGGCATCGACCAACCCATGCGGCCTAAGTAGTTCAATAAGGCTTCAGGCAAGACACCAATATTTTTGTAGTAGTTAATAGAGGTTGGGTTCTTACGTTTTGACAGTTTTGATTTGTCTGGGTTACGTAATAATGGCATATGCCCCAATACAGGCATTTCCCAACCAAAGTATTGGTACAACAACTGATGTTTAGGTGCTGAAGGCAACCATTCTTCGCCACGGAAAACGTGGGTGATTTGCATTAAATGGTCATCGACGACATTGGCAAGGTGATAGGTTGGTAAACCGTCTGTTTTAAGCAAGACTTGCATGTCGACTTGCACCCAAGGAATTTCCACTTCCCCGCGCAGTAAGTCATTGACTGTACAAATACCTTCTTCGGGCACTTTCATACGAATCACGTGTGGCTCACCTGCAGCAAGGCGACTTTGGACTTCTTCAGCAGATAATTTTAAACCACGACCATCATACTTTGGTGTTTCACCACGGGCCTGTTGTTCTGCACGCATTTGATCTAACTCTTCGCTCGTAGCAAAGCAGTAGAACGCATGACCTTTTTCAACCAAATCCAGTGCATATTGTTTATAAATATGCATACGTTCAGACTGGCGATACGGTGCATGTGGTCCGCCAATGTCTGGACCTTCAGACCAATTCAGTCCTAACCAACGCAATGAATCTAAAATCATTTTTTCAGATTCAGGAGTCGAACGAAGTTGGTCGGTATCTTCAATCCGCAGAATAAATTCACCACCATGTTGCTTGGCATAGCATAAGTTAAATAACGCAATATACGCTGTGCCCACATGCGGGAAGCCAGTTGGAGAGGGTGCAATACGAGTACGAACAGTCATAGCCAATTATGATTCAGAATGTAAATTGAGGTCTATTATAACGAAAAAGCCCGACCACTTAATGCTTAATTCAACATTCAGTGATCAGGCTTTTATGTGCAAATGTCATAACTTGAGAGAGGTTATGACGCTGTTGCTTATTTTTAGTTTAGAGGAACAATGATTGCACAAAACGGCTAAAGCGCTGGTTTTGTGTAGCAAAGAAATTTTGTGTCGGTGCAACTTTGATTGAGGTCATGATTTTTAAATCATTATCCGTCATCGTGGTTCGGTCACTGCCTTTTTGTTGGCTGAGCGCTTTCTCAATCAACGATGTTTTCTCAGTGGGCATCGTCGCTTTGTCATTGCTTTGAATGGCTGCACTATGTCCCAGTTGGCTAAAACAAGCCAAGCCGATACTCAACGTAACGGTATGTAAAAATGTTGCTTTCATGTCCTTTTCCCCCTCTCAACATGGTATTGGAACAGATTTTTATTAAAGTCATTGGTAATCTAGTTTCAATTTAACCGATTTTACAAATAAAAAAGTAGAACTGTGTCACACAATTTACAAAATTATAAACAAATTTGGGCTAAATTGACATTTAAACATCAAATATAAATCATTTGGCTTTTTGTACCAAATAACTGTGGAGATAGCATGGAGATTTTGAGCTTGATCTGTGGAGGATGGATATGGGCTTATCCCTAGAAGTGCACAAAATAGTCCTTTTAGAGATATCTTTTTATCAGATATAAAAGCCATAATTAATTATAAATAGATGATTGTATTGATTTTTTGTTGTTTATATAGTGAGCAAATTCAGTTCGAGTATAAAGCAATGAAAAAAATATTAGCGACATCTATTTTAGTATTACTTGGGGGCTTTGCAGCCAGTGCTTATGCAGCAAAAGATTTTTTAAATGTGTCTTATGACCCGACCCGTGAGTTTTATCAAGAATATAACCAAGCCTTTGGACAGTATTGGAAAAGCAAAACTGGGCAGGAGGTCAACTTTAAGCAGTCTCATGGTGGATCGGGCAAGCAAGCACGTGCCGTTGCAACGGGTCTACAAGCAGATGTGGTGACCTTGGCCTTGGCCAATGATATTGATGAAATTGTTAATACTGGGCAAATTGATAAAAACTGGCAAAAAGAATTTCCAAATAATTCTGCACCTTATACTTCAACCATTGTTTTTTTAGTGCGTAAGGGTAATCCGAAACAAATTAAAGACTGGAATGATTTAACCAAGCCGGGGGTTGAGATCATTACCCCAAATCCAAAAACAGGGGGGGCGCCGCGTTGGATTTATTTATCGGCTTGGGGGTATGCATTAAAACAACCGGGAGGTAATGATACTAAAGCCAAAGAATTGGTGAAAAAACTTTATCAAAATGTCAAAGTGCTTGATTCAGGCGCGCGAGGTTCATTGACCACGTTTGCTGAACGAGGCATAGGTGATGTGTTGTTGTCTTGGGAAAATGAAGCTTTACTGGCAACTCAAGGCCTAGGTAAAGACAAATACGATATTGTTTATCCGTCTATTTCGATTTTAGCGGAGCCGTCGGTTGCGATTGTAGACAAAACCGTGGACAAAAATGGCAATCGAAATTTGGCCAAAGGCTATTTAAACTATCTGTATTCGCCAAAAGGGCAGGAGTTGGCGGCGAAGCATTTCTTCCGTCCACGAAATAAACAAGTGGCGAACAAATACCTTGCGCAATTTCCAAAGCAAAAAACCTTTAATATTAATGATGTCTTTGGAGGGTGGGCCAAAGCGCAGAAAACTCACTTTGTAAATGGTGCGATCTTTGATCAGATTTATACTGAAAAATAAACGTGCCGTGGTTTGACAAGATCACGTTCGGACATAAAAGTGGATATACGCATATCCACTTTTATTATATTTTAAGCATAAATATATATATAATAAGAATAAGTAAAGTGTTTGCTGTTATTTTAAATAAAAACAATTCATTAAGTCTTAGTGATGTAAAAATAATGTGTATTTAAAAAACAAAAGTGAATTGCGATTTATGATTTTGTTTCATATATTTAGCATAATTCTTGATATTTAATTTAATACGCCATGAAAACGCATTTGAAATCTCTCTGGGCTGCTGCCGTAGTGGCAACTGGTCTAACATTTAGTATGACATCAGCTCAAGCGGCTGACCGTACTATGCTCAATGTCTCCTATGATGCAACACGTGAATTTTACGATGAGTTCAATAAATCCTTTGGTGCCTATTGGCAAAGTCGTACAGGACAAACGGTCGACTTTAAACAGTCACACGGGGGTTCAGGTAAACAAGCCCGTTCGGTCGTGGATGGTCTAAAAGGGGATGTGGTGACCTTGGCCTTAGCCAATGACATTGAAGAAATTGTCAAATCAGGTCAAATCCAGCCGGGTTGGCAAAAAGAGTTCCCAAATAACTCTGCGCCTTATACATCGACCATTGTGTTCATGGTACGCAAAGGCAATCCGAAAAAAATTAAGGACTGGTCTGATTTAACCAAACCGGGTGTACAAATTATTACGCCTAATCCTAAAACAGGCGGTCTACCACGTTGGGTGTATCTGTCTGCTTGGGGTTATGCACTGAAACAACCCGGTGGTAATGAGGCCAAAGCCAAAGAGTTTGTGGGTAAAATGTACCATAACGTGAAAGTCATGGACTCTGCGGCACGGGCGTCTATGACCACCTTTGCAGAACGTCGCATTGGTGATGTGTTGTTGACTTGGGAAAATGAAGCCTTAGTGACACAAAAAACTTTAGGTAAAAATCAATTCGATATTGTTTATCCATCGATCTCGATTTTAACTGAGCCTTCGGTGGCAATCGTGGATAAGACCGTGGCGAAAAATGGCAACAAGTGGTTAGCACAGGGGTATATCAACTATTTATATTCACCACTGGGTCAGGAAATGGCGGCGAAACACTTCTATCGTCCGCGTAATGCTGCGGTTTTAGAAAAATATAAAGCGCAATTTCCACCGTTAAAAACCTTCACCATTGATGAGGTGTTTGGTGGTTGGGCCAATGCTCAAAAGACCCACTTTGTGAATGGGGCGACTTTCGACCAAATCTATAATAGCCGTAAATAATCCAGTTAATTATTTCAGCTGCTGCTTAAAAAGCCTCCCTTGGGAGGCTTTTTTGATAATGAATGCCGTTTAAAAACGGTTTTGTCTATGAAAAGTAATATTTCCCTACAAAAAGTCGTTTGGAGCTTTGTTAAAACAAGGTAATAATGTGCAGTTACATTTTTCCTTCCGATCATATTGAGTCTTTATGTCGCATATTTCTGTATTACTTCACGAAACTGTTGATGCTTTGGTAGCAGATCGCAATACAGGGATTTTCATTGACGGGACGTTTGGTCGTGGCGGACATACGCGTTTGCTGTTGTCTAAGCTGGATGAAAATGCACGTGTCTATGGTTTTGATAAAGACCCACAAGCACTGGAAACAGCCGCGATTTTAGAACAGGAAGATCCACGGTTTAAAATTATCCATGCCAGCTTTGCTGACCTTAAACATGAGTTAGAGGTACGTGGCATTGGCTTGGTCGATGGGGTTATGGCCGATCTGGGCGTGTCTTCACCGCAGCTTGATCAGGCGGAGCGTGGCTTTAGTTTTATGAAAGATGGACCACTGGATATGCGTATGGACAATTCAAAAGGTCCAACCGCAGCGCAATGGTTGGTCAATATTGAGGAAGAAGCGTTAGCCAATATTATTTTCCAATATGGTGAAGAGCGTTATAGCCGTCGTATTGCCAAAGCCATTAAAGCGGCTGGGTTGATTGAAACGACCGCGCAGTTGGCTGAAATTGTGAAAGTGGCACACCCTAAATGGGAAAAAAATAAACATGCTGCAACACGAACTTTCCAAGCAATTCGTATTGCCATTAATAAAGAATTAGAAGATATTGAAGTTTTCCTACCGCAAGCGGTAGAAGTATTAAAACCGAATGGTCGCTTGGCTGTGATTAGCTTCCATTCCTTAGAAGATCGATTAATTAAACAATTTATTCAAAAAGAGTCGACACTTGAGGAAGACATGGGTTGGGGTATGCCACAACAACGACCAGATACACGTCGTTTAAAGAAAGTATCACGTGTGAAAGCAAGTGATGCCGAGGTTAAAGCCAATCCACGTTCACGTAGTGCATGGCTTAGAGTTGCAGAGCGCTTAGCACTTAAAGGCGAATAATGAAAACTGAAGTCGTTGAAAAAATTCCAACAAAGTTAAAGTTTAAGAAGCTGATTGCCTATGTCATTTTATTGGTGCTGGTGTTTATCAGTGCCATGATGGTGGTGTTCCAAGTGTTTGAATACCGTCATGACTATCGCGAAATGAGCTCTTTTATGCGCGAGCGTGATGACTTAAATGCAGAGTGGGGCCGTTTGCTGATTGAACAGCAAACTTTTGGCGCAACTGCACAAATTGGAACGCGCGCAGTGACGCAACTGCGGATGTATTCACCACCTGCGGCGCAAACCGTAGTGATTTCTTTACCCACGACTTCAGAAGACAAAAAATAAGGCCGCTGTAACATGGTAGAAAAGCGTAAACCCACTCGTAAAAAACAGCAAGCGGTGACTGAAAAATCGGCTCTACAGGTTGAAATGTGGCGCTTTTATCTCATGTGGGCAGTGGTTTTAGCTTGCTTTATTGCTTTGGTTGGACGTGCTTTTTACGTACAGGTCATCAATACTGAGTTTTTGCAAAACAAAGCCAATGCCAATATTTTAAGAACTGAAAAAATTAAAGCCATGCGCGGTGTGATTTATGACCGTCATGGTGTGCCTTTGGCGATCAGTACGCCGATCATGAAAGTGGTGATTGATCCACGTGATTATTTTGATAATAAAAAACTGTTTGATGAAATTACTGCTGAATTAGCCAAAGATCCACATAATCGTAAATTGAAGCGCCAATTACCAGACAAAAACCTAAATCTAGATGAATTGGCTGATGCCGTGGGCATGGATCGTGCGGAACTGAAGCGCAAACTGAATGAACGTCCGCGTTCGCGTTACTTGGTCTTGAAAAAAGAAGTGCCACCTCAGCAAGCTGAACTGATTGCGAAACGTGAGTTCCAAGGGGTGTATACCGAAAAGAACTACAAGCGTTACTATCCGCAGCCACAACCGAATGCGCAAATTATTGGTTTGACCAACAGTGAAGGTTCGGGCATTGAAGGTTTAGAAATGCAGCTGAATCAACGCCTGTCTGGTATTGATGGTGAGCAGCAAATTGTTCGAGATAAAAAGGGCAATCGTTTTAAAGACGCCGAAGTGGTTAAAGAAGTTGAGCCGGGCGAAAATATTACGCTCAGTATTGATTCGCGCCTTCAGTACATTATGTACCGTGAACTGACTGCTGCGGGTGTAGCCAATAACGCGCGTTCTGCAACAGCGATTGCGGTCGATGTGAAAACGGGTGAAATTTTAGCGATGGCGTCGTGGCCGTCGTATAACCCGAACGATAAAAATAGTTTGTCCAATAAAGATGCCATGCGTAACCGTGGTGCGGTTGACTCTTTCGAGCCAGGTTCAACCATGAAGCCTTTGACCATTTCAATGGCTTTGGAAAGCGGCAAATATATGCCGAATACTGTGGTCAATACCACTCCGGGTTCAATGCGGGTCGGTAACCACACTATTCGAGATACGCATAACTACGGTCCACTAACTTTGGGCGGGATTATTCAAAAATCCTCTAACGTGGGTGTGGCTAAAATTGCTTTGTCTCTCCCTTATGCAACTTTACCGACTTTTTATAAACGTCTCGGTTTTGGTCAGCGTTCTGCGGTTAAATTCCCAGGTGAAAGTGGTGGTTTAATTCTTCCGCCAAGTAAATGGAATATATCGGAAGTCGCGACCATGGCATATGGTTATGGCTTAAATGCGACTGTGCTGCAAATGGTGGATGCTTATGCCATGTTGGCTAACAAAGGCGTGAAAATGCCTTTGAGTTTATATAAGTTAGATGCACCGCCGCGTGGTGAGCAAATGATTGATCCAAAAATTGCGGATCAAGTTTTGTTGATGATGGAAACGGCAACCTTACCAGGTGGTACCGCGACTCGTGCGACTATTCCGGGTTATCGTGTGGGGGGTAAAACAGGAACCGCACATAAGTTGCGTGCGGACCGTAAAGGCTACTCAACCAATGAATATCGTGCACTTTTTGCTGGTGTAGCACCCGTTAGCGACCCGCGTTTAGCGATGGTGGTCGTGGTCGAAAACCCGCAAGGGACCTACTATGGTGGTACGGTGTCTGCGCCTGTATTTGCCCGTGTTATGCAAGAATCCTTACGTTTAATGAACGTGCCTTTAGATAAACCTTTAGATGCTCCTGTAATCAAGAGATAGGTGATGAATGTCCATTACATTTCAACAACTCTACACCGTTAACCAAGGCGCTGAATGGATGGCACAGCCATTTCAAGGTTTTGTTCTTGATAGTCGTAAAGTACAGGCAGGGCAAATTTTTATTGCGCTGACATCACTTTCACAACCTGAAAAAACAGTGCAGTTTGCACAAATAGCCTTGGATAAAGGGGCTTTAGCGGTGGTGAGTGAAACTGAGCTTGGACTTGAAAACAGTATTGTGGTGCCGAATGTACGCCACTTGATGGGGGGCTGGCAAAAGCAATTTTTGTTGGCCACTAGCCAAGTACAGCCTGCTCGCCTTTTAGCGGTGACGGGAACCAATGGTAAAACCACCATTTCTCGTTTGGTCGCTGAACTGTTGATGTTGCAAGGTCAGTCTTGTGCTGTAATGGGCACTACAGGGAATGGCATTTTACCCAATTTAGAAGCATCGTCGCATACCACCTTGGATGCGCTACATTTACAAAATGCACTACATACTTATGCCAAGCAAGGTGCTGAATTTGCTTCGATTGAAGCTTCTTCGCATGGTTTGGAACAAGGTCGTTTAGCGGGCAGTGAGATTGAAATTGCTGCATATAGCAACTTAAGTCGCGACCATTTGGACTACCATGGCACGCTTGAGGCTTATGCTGAAGCTAAATCGCGCTTGTTTCAATTTCCATCATTGAAGGTTGCTGTGATTAATCTGGATGATGAGTATGCTCAAGTTATGATTCAAGCGGCACAAAATAATCCAGCCCAACCGAAAATTTTAACCTATTCGACTACGCAGCCTGCTGACTATCAGGTAAAGAATATTCAATATAGCCTGACGGGTGCAAACTTTAGCTTGTCTACGGCACAGGTCGAATATCATGTACAGAACCCATTATTGGGCCATTTTAATATTGAAAATTTGGTCGCAAGTTTAATTATGGTTGAACAAGCTGGTTTTGATTTAGCCGATGTGGTTGCTACGACAGCACAGCTCAAGGGTGCACCAGGTCGTATGCAAGTGATTCGTGATGATACGCGTTTGTTTGTGGTTGATTATGCGCATACGCCTGATGCTCTGGTGCAAGTATTAAGCACGTTGAAGCGCCATGTGGAACAACAACTCTGGGCAGTATTTGGCTGTGGTGGAGACCGCGACCGTGGAAAACGCCAACTCATGACCCAAGCAGCATTAAACGGAGCAGATGTGGTGTTGTTGACTTCAGATAACCCACGTACTGAAAATCCTGAGCAAATTTTTGCCGATATGAAAGCGGGTGTTGATTTCTCAACTCGTGTGGTTCATGAAATCCATGATCGTCGTGAAGCGATTAAATTTGCCGTTCAACACGCTCAAGCGGGTGATATTGTCGTGATTGCAGGCAAAGGGCATGAAAACTATCAAGAAATAGAGGGTGTTCGGCATTGGTTTGACGATGTCGTCGAAGTACAATCCGCGATTGATGCACAGCACCACACTACTGATTCTGCTTATCCTGCACACTAAGGAAGTCGTATGCATACCTCAACAACCAGCACAGTGCCTTTAGTGTCATGGACCGCCGCACAGTTACTTGAAGCCACCCAAGGTTATTGGCTAAATGATCAAGCGCCAAATACTGAAATTAAACGTATTTTGACGGATTCACGTGATGCAGAAGCAGGAGATGCTTTCTTAGCACTCAAAGGCGAACGTTTTGATGCACATGCTTTTATTACGCAAGTTGCTGAACAAGGTTGCCAAGTGGCCATTGTGAGTCAGCCTATAGATGCAGAGATTTGTCAGTTGGTGGTGCCTGATACACGTTTGGCATTGGGACAACTGGGGGCTTATCGTCGTACACAAAATCCACAGTTAAAAGTGATTGCGCTGACGGGTAGTAGTGGTAAAACTACCACCAAGGAAATGTTAGGCAGTATTTTGTCACGTATAGCACCAACGTTGGTGACCCGTGGCAATCTGAATAACGACTTGGGTGTGCCAGTCATGTTATTGGAATTACGTCCTGAGCATCAATATGCAGTGATGGAGTTGGGTGCAAGCCATCAAGGTGAAATTGATTATACCTCGAATTTGGTCCAGCCCTTGGTTGCAGGCATTATCAATATTGGTACAGCACACTTGGGTGAGTTTGGTGGACGCGATGGCATCTGCCGTGCTAAGTCTGAGATTTATGCGCATATTGCTCCAAATGGCACATCAATTGTTCCTATAGCTGATGATTTTGCCGATAGCATTCGTCAAGCAGTGCAAACTGAACAGGTGCTCAGCTTTGGTGCGGGTGGTGAAATCTTTGCCACTGAGATTGAGTTACAGGCACAATCTGCAACATTTAAGTTGAATACCCCGCAAGGCGTGCGTCAGGTGAATTTACCATTTGCTGGGGAGCATAATGTTCAAAATGCAACCGCTGCGGCAGCTTTTGCTTTAGCGATTGGTATTAGCTTGGATGATATCGTGCTTGGCCTTGAGCAAGCGGTCGGTGCAAAAGGGCGTTTGAACTTTATTCAACAAGGCCGTCATTTGTTGATTGATGATACCTACAATGCCAACCCAACCTCCATGCGTGCCGCTGCTGAAGTGCTTGCACAGCAAGAGGGGGTTCGAGTGATGGTGATGGGTGATATCGGTGAGCTAGGTAGCTCTGCTGCACAGCAGCACTATATGCTGGGGCGTGATTTGGTCTCAGTGAAAGGGCTAAACTTCGTGGTGGCTGTCGGTGAATTTGCACCTGCGGCACAAGAAGGCGCACGCAGCACCCAATATGGCAAAAAAATGCAGGCTTTTTTAACTCAAGAGCAGGCTTTGCCGTTCTTACTCAGTTTAATTGAAACACATCAACCCCAGTCTATGAGTTTCCTGTTTAAAGGTTCTCGTTATACCCATATGGAAACGTTGATGGCTGATTTGATGGAGAAACTCTAAATGTTGTTATGGTTATTTGAACAACTGGCGGGCTACCATAGTTCGTTTCAGGTGGTTCGTTATTTAACATTGCGTTCTTTGCTCAGTGTTTTAACCGCACTGACCATTGGTCTAGTGCTCGGTCCTGTGATGATTCGCAAGTTGCAAGCACTCAAATATGGTCAAGCCGTGAGTTCATATGCTCCTGAAAATCATGCCAAAAAAATGGGTACCCCAACCATGGGTGGGGTGCTGATCTTACTCTCAATTGGTATCTCCACACTGTTGTGGGCAGATTTATCCAACCCGTATGTGTGGATTGTTTTGGCGGTGATGGTGATTTTTGGTGCAGTGGGTTGGGCCGATGATTGGATCAAGATTCGCTATAAAGACAATGCAGGCTTACCTGCCCGGAAAAAGTTCTTTTGGACGTCGCTTGCTTCATTGGGTGCAGGTATTGCGCTATATGTGATTGCACAGCAACAGACCAATCCTGAACATACCGCGAATATGCTGGATCTGCTGATTCCATTTTTTAAAGATTTAAGTATTCCTTTGTCGGTGATTCCGCTGGGTATTGGTTTTATCATTTTCACGTATTTGGTGATTAATGGTGCATCAAATGCCGTGAACCTCACCGATGGTTTGGACGGTTTAGCGATTATGCCTGTGGTGCTGGTTGCTGCGGGCTTAGGTGTATTTGCATATCTGGCTGGTGATGTCCGTTTTGCCAATTATTTACATATTCCTTATGTACGATTTGCCTCTGAATTGGTGGTGATTTGTGCAGCTATGATTGGCGCAGGTTTGGCCTTCCTTTGGTTTAATGCACACCCTGCACAGGTCTTCATGGGCGATGTGGGTGCATTATCATTGGGTGCAATGCTCGGTACAATTGCGGTCATGGTTCGTCAGGAAATTGTCTTTGCCATTATGGCTGGTGTGTTTTTGGTCGAAGCGATTTCAGTCTTCTTGCAAATTGGCTCCCTCAGAATGCGCAATAAACGCGTGTTCTTGATGGCGCCATTACATCATCATTATGAGAAAAAAGGCTGGCGTGAAACCCAAGTGGTGATTCGTTTTTGGATTATCACAATTATGCTGGTAGTTTTAGGGCTAATGACCTTAAAATTGCGCTAAGCAAAAGTATGAAAAGAGTCGGCATTTGCCGGCTTTTTTTATGCCTGAGGTAATGTCTTGGAGAAAATAATGAATCTGCTCATGTGTCCTGTGTGTCGTGAGGCTTTAACTTTAAACGAAAGAACATGGCGCTGTGCGAATTCACATAGTTATGATGTGGCGAAACAAGGCTACGTCAATCTGCATGTGGTGCAACATAAGCACAGCAAAAATCCGGGGGATACGCCTGAGTCGGTACAAGCCCGCCGTGCCTTCTTAAGTGCAGGTCATTACGCGCCTTTACAGCAAGCAGTGGTAAATAAGGTGCGTGAGTTACGTATTGAAAATTTACTCGATATTGGCTGTGGTGAAGGCTATTACACTGATGCAATGCAGTCGGAAGTACTGCAATGTGTCGGTGTAGATATTGCAAAAAATGCAGTGCAAGTGGCTGCGAAAATCAATAAAAATATCACGTGGGTGGTGGGTACAGGAGCAACTTTACCCGTGTTGGATCAATCGATTGATCTATGTAGTAGTTTGTTTAGCCCGATTCCAAAACAAGAGATTTTAAGGGTGCTCAAGCCGCAAGGATATCTCTTGGTGGTGACGCCTGCGCCTCAGCATTTATATGCAATGCGTGAGGCCTTGTTTGAAGAGGTGAAGCCGCATGAACCGAGCAAATTTGTAGAACAGTTGAGTGATGCGTTTGACTTGGTGAGTGATGATGTCGTCGATGCTGAACTTAAGCTTAATCAGCAGGACTTACAAAATCTGATTGCGATGACTCCTTATGCCTATAAGGCGAAACAGGAGCGCCGCGAAGCTTTAGAGTCGCAAGCAGCTTTTGACTTACAAGCACAGTATCAAATTTTACTGTTTCAGAAAAAAGCATGAGTATAAAAAAGCCCGCAGATGCGGGCTTTTATTATTGGACTTGATCAATTAAATGATCGAGCGCATCCGATTTAGGTTTCTGTTGTTCTTTGGGTGCTTGCATGGTGGGTGGAGTACTATTCTTTGGAACCAGTGTTTCCTCTTCACCTGGCAAATCATCAAAGTCACGCTCAGGAGCACGTGGAACCACCACCGGTGCAGGGCGATACAACGGCTGCGCCAAAGGTGGGGTTGGGCCTAAGTTGCTCTGAGGTGTTTCTTTCTGATGGCGTTGAATCGGCGCTTTGGCTTTGGCATCGAGTTGAACCCAAGCCGAAGGTGTACCTTGTAAGGCTTTGGCCATGAAGTCTGTCCATATTGGGAGCGCAGCCACACCGCCGTATTCACGGCGTCCTAAAGTCGTCGGTTGGTCGAAGCCGACCCATGCCACGGTTACCAATTTGCCATTAAAGCCTGCAAACCAAGCATCTTTCGCATCATTGGTGGTTCCTGTTTTACCGCCCAAGTCATCTCGTCCAATGCGCAGTGCTGCACGGCCTGTACCATGTTGAATCACGTCTTTTAAAATATTCGCCATATCATAAGCAGAACTGGATTTTAAAATACGTTGCGCTTGACGATAGTCACTGTTGATCTCAACAGGATTTGCCGATTTTTCAGCAGGGTTCAGCTCTTGGTTGGTGACTTCAATTACTTCATCATCAGGCGTGATGGTGTCAGCAGATTGAGGATTTGACTCTTGTTGAGAGATACAACTGATACATGCATATTCAGGGTTGTTCTGATAAATGACCTTGCCATAGGCATCTTCAATCCGATTGATGAAGTGTGGTTGAATACGATAACCGCCATTGGCAAAGGCTGAGTATCCAGTAGCCATTTGAATCGGTAAAACCTGAGGTGTTCCGAGTGCAATGGTGTAGTTGCGCGGAATCTGTTCATCGGTTAAGCCGAAGTCCATGAACAATTGACGTGTGCGTTCAATGCCCACGGTTTGCAGGAGTCGAACTGACACGGTGTTACGCGATAAATAGAGTGCACGACGCAGGGGAATCATACCTAAATAGCGACCATCGGCATTACGTGGTGACCATTTTCCAATGGTGATCGGGCTGTCATTGACCATGCTATACGGTGTCATACCGCGCTCTAAAGCGAGTGCATAGACAAAAGGTTTAATAATCGAACCTGGTTGGCGCCAGCCTTGTGTGGTTCGGTTAAATTTAGATTGATAAAAATTATAACCACCAACCAATGCTTCTACAGCGCCATTGTTTGGGTTAAGTGCAATCAGCTGGCCTTGAACTTTAGGCAGTTGCACCAAAGCCCATGAGGTTTTGTTGTCATTGGGGCGCAGACGTACAATGTCTTTTACTTTAACAATTTGAGATGCTCTTGATGGTGCACCGCCTACCGCATTCGCATTGCGATAAGGACGTGTCCAAGACATACCAGACCATGGCACGGTTACCGTTGAGCCATCTTGCATTAAGGCATCAAAACTATTTTGATTCACACGGGTAACTTCGGCAGGGAAGGTGTTGGCAAATGCACTAAAGCTACTTAAGGGTTTGTCATGAGCTTCCGCACCACGCCAACCATGACGACGGTCATAGGCTTCTAAACCATCTTGTACCGCTTGTTCGGCATAGGCTTGGCGTTCACTGTTGATGGTGGTGTAGACCTTATAACCAGAATCAATCGCATGCTCGCCGAATTTTTCAATCAGTTCGCTGCGGACCATTTCACCGATGTAGGGAAATTGGTTGCTTACCCCGCGGTCAGGCATGTCGAGGTTAATTGGTTCAGCAATGCCTTTTTCATATTGGTTTTGGTTAATATAGCCTAGCTGCAGCATACGACCCAAAATCCAGTTACGACGTTCTAAAGCACGTTCGGGGTTGACCACTGGATTGTATTTAGAGGGGGCTTTAGGCAGACCTGCAATCATCGCCATTTGTGCAATGCTGAGTTCATCTAAGCTTTTGTTATAGTAAATTTTAGCTGCCGCTGCGATACCGTAGGCATTTTTACCCAAGAAAATCTTGTTGACATAGAGGGTTAAGATTTCCTCTTTTGTCAAATTCTGTTCAATTTTTCGTGCTAGAAAAACCTCAGTCAATTTACGTTTTAACGTACGCTCGGGACTGAGATAATAGTTTTTGGCCACTTGCATGGTGATGGTCGAGCCACCCGTTTGGACATTTGAGCCAGTAATACTTTCACTGACGGCACGTCCTAAACCTTTAAAACTGATACCACTATGCTCAAAAAAAGAAGAATCTTCCGCCGCTAAAAAGGCATGAATAAAACTTTGTGGGATCTGATCGTAATCTACGGGTACAGATAGCTTGCCACCGTATTCCGAAATGAGTTGGTTATCCGCACTATAAACTTGTAAAGGTTTTAGTAATGGCGCCTTTTTTAGAGTTGTCATTTGCGGCAAAGATGGGGCAATATAGAGATACATGCCATAAAAACCCATTGGAATTGAGACCAACATTATAATAATGATCAAAAAAAATGGATGAACACGGCCCGAACAAGATAGCTTTTTCATAACAAGTAAGTTTTAATAAGAGCTAATGGCAAACTAATTAGCGGTCAGTATATCCTGTACACATACGGAATGTTAGATGAGTTATTGTATCCGTATAAAATTATAGACGCGGACTAATTAGTGGGTTACTTTTTTTGGGGATAAAAAAATAATAGGAATGATACTGTGCTCAGGTTATATCGTAAGCCAAGTAAGGGGTTAATAGGAGTAGATATTAGTTCGACTTCTGTTAAGGTATTGGAACTTTCTGTTAAAAACAATCGGTATTGGGTGGAGAGCTATGCACTTGTCCCTTTACCAGAAGGAAGTGTGGTCGAAAAAAATATATTGAATCCAGAAGCAGTTGGTGATGCCCTCGAGCGTGCGGTAAATTTGGCCAATATTCAATCGACAGACGTAGCACTGGCAGTTCCGACTTCCATGGTGATTACTAAAATCATTGAAATGGATGCCGATATGAACGATGACGAACGTGAAATTCAGATTCGTGATGATGCTGAGCAATATATTCCATTCCCATTAGATGAAGCGAGTTTGGACTTTGAAGTCCTTTCAGACCGTTTAGCTAATCCCAATCGTGTCAATGTATTACTCGTTGCAACTCGCATTGAAAATGTAGAGGCACGTGCCGAAGCATTGGAGTTGGGTGGTTTAACGCCTAAGATTGCGGATGTTGAAAGTTTCGCCATTGAAAATGCATTCAAAGTCTTTTCAGATACGCTTCCAATGGGCGTAAATACTGTTGGGATTCTGGACATCGGTCATACCATGACGACCTTATCTGTCATGCAAAATAATAAAGTCATTTATACCCGTGAACAGGTGTTCGGGGGTAAACAACTGACGCAAGAAATTCAAAATCGTTATGGTTTGTCTTTTGAAGAAGCTGGACGTGCCAAAAAAAGCCGTACCCTGCCTGACGACTATGATATTGAAGTCCTTGAACCTTTTCTTGAAGCTGTGGTGCAACAAGCAGCACGTTCTTTGCAGTTCTTCTTTTCGTCCTCTCAATTTAATGAGATCGACCATATTTTATTGGCAGGGGGGAATGCCAATATTCCAGGACTGGCGAAGTTATTACAACAAAAATTAGGTTATCGGGTCACCATTGCCAACCCATTTTTACAGATGGGCTTTTCTCCACAAATCGACATTAAAAAAATTGAAAATGATGCTTCATCACTCATGGTGGCATGTGGATTGGCATTGAGGAGTTTTGATTAATGGCAAAAATAAACCTACTCCCTTGGCGTGATGCGTTAAGAGAGAAACGAAAAAAAGAATTTATTGCCTATTGTGTTGGGGCTGCATTAGTTGGGGTTTTAGCTGTTGCTTTGGCTTGGTTCTTTTACAGTCAAAAACTTGAAGATCAAGAACAAGCCAATCAGTTGGTGGTGAGTACCAATCAAAACTTAGATGTCCAATTAAAGTCATTGGAAGGTCTGCAAGAGCAGCGCAATGCGATTGTTGAACGGATGAAGTTGATCCAAGGTTTGCAAGGTCAACGCCCTGTGGCTGTGCGTTTGGTCGATGAAATGGTACGTGTTACACCGAGTAATATGTATATTACTAAGTTTGTGCGTACAGGTGATAAATTTACCATTGAAGGTAAAGCGGAAAGCCCGAATACAGTTGCGGAATTCTTACGTAATCTCGAAGCATCGGCGTGGTATCGCAATGCCTTTATGAATTCATTCTTGGTTGCTGAAGAGAAAAAAGATAAAGCACCAAGTTCCATTGTGCCGCGTGTTGAAGAAACCTATGGCACCTTTGTGGTCACGGCAGATTTAGATGAGATTGCTCAACCAGTAGGGCCTGATGCAACCACACCTGAAGCAGAAAGCACAGTTAATAATTCAACAGCGGGGGCAGCACAATGAGTCGCGATGAATTTGAAGAATTAACATCAGAAAACCCTGCTGTAACCAAGAAGAAAATGACGGTTGATAAGTTTTTTCAACAGTTCAACACTTTGGATCCCAACAATTACGGTAGTTGGCCCTTTTCAGTCAAATTGACTTGTTGGATCTTTATCATTTTAGTGATTGGGGCATTGGGTTATTTTGTCGTGATTAAGCCGAAGCTTGATGCGATTTCAAATGCACATGCACAAGAACAAAATTTACTGAATGAGTTTCGTGAAAAAGATTCAAAATTACGTAACTTGCAGCAATATCAAGCGCAATTGCAAGAAATGGAAGCGAATTTCAATCAGCAGTTAGAACAGTTGCCGAAAGAAACTGAAATTCCGGGTTTGGTTGAAGATATCAACGTGAGCGGCGTAAATTCTGGATTAAAGTTTAAGAATATTCGCTTAGAGCCAGAAATCCGCCAAGAGTTCTTTATCGAACAGCCGATTTCCATTGAAGCGACGGGTGATTATCATTCTTTTGGTTCATTTGTCAGTGGGATTGCAGCTTTGCCACGTATTGTTACTTTGCATGACTTTGATATCTCAGCATCAAGTAATAATGAGAAAAAGACGGATATTCCGCAAATTTCATACAGTGTAAAAGCGAAAACCTACCGTTATGTCGGGGCGACAGCTGCTACAGGTGTGGAAAATACAGCTAAAGCAGATGCAGGAGGTGCTCAGTAATGAAATATCAAAATCTCATGCTTAGTCTCTGCGTTGGACTATTTCTTGTCGGTTGTGATTCACGTATTGATGCGGTCAATATACAAATGGCTGAAATTCGCAATCAGCCACCATTGCCGATTGAGCCTGCGCCAGATTTTCCACCTGTACCAACTTTTAATTATGCTGCACATCAATTAAAGAGCCCGTTTATGCCAAGCTCGTTAGCGGCTGAATTGAAAATTATGGCTGGGAAACGTGTATATCCAAACTTATCTCGCCAATTACAGCCTTTGGAAAGTTATGCGATTGAATCGCTTAACATGAAAGGCAGTATGCGCGGACAAAATGGGCAAATTTTGGCGTTGATTCAAACACCTGATGGTGAAATTGAACGCGTGCAGCGTGGTAGTTATTTGGGGATGAATCATGGTCGTGTGATTAATATCACCGCCACACAAATTGATTTGGTTGAAATTATTCCGGATGGGCGTGAGGGTTATGTCGAACGCCCGAGAAGCCTAGTATTACTTGGGCCGGTGCCTTAAAAAAGGAATAAAAATGAAAAATAGTACTAAAGATTTTATATTTGGGGATGGCAATACGATGAACCATATGTTCCGTCAGTTTTCAATGGGTGCAATTGCAATGGCGGTGATGCAGGCTGCAAGTGCACAAGTCAGTATTACGAGTATTGTGCCGATGCAAATTCCGGGACAGGGAACAGAAATTCGTGTCATGTTCAACGGTTTACCACCTCAACCGCAAGCCTATCAGTTGGAACAGCCATCACGTTTGGTTTTGGATTTTGATAAAGCGCAGCAGAGCTTAAAACAAGGCAGTATTGCGGTGGCAACGGCTGAAGCTAGTACAGTAGATGTAACTTCAGATGCGCAGCGTTCACGTTTAACCGTAAATTTGGCTGATGCGGGTGCATTTACTACACGCGTTGAAGGTAATACCTTTATTCTGAAAATTAACTCAGTGAATCCAACGGTTGCAACACCTATTGCTGCGGCGCGTTCAGAGCAAGGTATTTCAAATATTGGCTTCCAGCGTGGTTCAGACGGTGAAGGCCAAGTTGTGATTGATTTAAAAGGCAGTAATACGCCTGTCGATGTGAAACAGCAAGGCAGTAAAATTGTGGTGCGCGTTTTGGGGAATAAAATTCCTGTGCACTTATCACGCCGTCTCAATGTGAGTGATTTCGCAACACCAGTCTCGACCATTGATGCACAAAACGATGGCAGTAACGGTCTGATCACGATCCAATCTAATGGTAGTTTTGAATACATGGCTTATCAGGCAGAAGATAAGCTTACGATTAGTTTAAAGCGTCCTGAAGATAAAAATCCAATGAAGCCTAAAGCACCAAATGCTTATACGGGCAAAAAGATTTCTTTAGATTTCCAAGATATTGAAGTGCGTCGTGTATTACAGCTATTGGCTGATTTTACAGGCATTAATATGGTGACTTCAGACACAGTACAAGGCAATATTACTTTACGCCTTAAAGATGTTCCGTGGGATCAAGCACTTGATATAATTATGAAAACTAAGGGTTTAGATAAGCGTCGAAATGGCAATGTGATTTGGATTGCTCCAGTTGCAGAGTTAATTAAATCTGAGGATGATGAAGCGAAGGCAATCGCACAAAGTATTAAACTTGCGCCGATTCAAACCGATTATATTCAATTAAGCTATGCAAAAGCTGCTGATGTTTTAAAATTGCTAGAAGATTCTAGAAATAGTAAAGGGGCGGCATCCAACGGCACAGCGGGCTCGGATTCTTTGGCATTAGAGAGCTTATTGAGCTCTCGTGGTAGTGTAGTTTCTGATTCACGTACTAATACTTTAATTATTAATGATACGCAGCAAAATATTGATAAGATCCGTCGGATGATTGACTTGCTTGATGTCGCAGTGAAACAAGTAATGGTTGAAGCACGTATTGTTACTGCTCAAACTGATTTTTCTCGTGAGTTGGGTATTCGCTGGAGTGCGAAGAAGCTAGGCAATAGTCCAGTATGGGGCGGGGATTTCCAGCCGAGTTTTGACTTGGGTGTAGATCTGACAACAGCAACAGCAGGAACATTTAATTTTGGATTACTGAAAATTTCAGATTATATGTTAAACCTCGAATTAACAGCTTTACAAGCGGATGGTCATGGTGAAGTACTTTCAGCACCTAAAGTCTTAACAGGGGATAAGCAAAAAGCCTATATTTTACGTGGAGACCAAATTCCTTATCAAACTTGGAGTGCAGATACAGGGACAACAACCAGTTTTGTAGATGCGAATTTGAAGTTGGAAGTTACACCAAGTATTACGCCTGATGGTCGTGTACAAATGTCGTTGAAAATTGAAAAAGATACTATTGGTAGACTAACGGCAGCGGGTTATTTGATTAATACCAATGAACTTGAAACCAATGTTTTGGTTGATGATGGTGAGACCGTTGTATTGGGGGGGATTTTTGATGACATTAAGCAAAATCAATATGAAAAAGTTCCATTTCTCGGAGATTTGCCTGTAGTGGGTGGTTTATTTAAAAATAACACCAAGTCTAGTGCGCAAACTGAGTTGTTGATTTTTGTGACACCACGAATTGTTAATGACAGTGTTTCAAGAAATCATTAATATATTTTCAATTTGAACAAATCTAAAAGGTGACTCCTTGCCAAGCAAAGAGTTTGAAACCCTACCAAATATTTATTTGGTAGGGCCTATGGGGGCTGGAAAAACAACGGTAGGACGACATTTAGCTGAACTGTTAGGACGTGAATTTCTTGATAGCGATCATGAGATTGAGCGTAAAACAGGGGCAACGATTCCATGGATCTTTGAAAAAGAGGGTGAGCTTGGGTTTCGTAGTCGTGAAACGGTTGTAATCGATGAGTTAACCTCTCGACCCAACTTGGTTTTGGCCACAGGTGGTGGGGCGGTGACTCAGGCTCCAAATCGCGCATTCCTCAAACAACGTGGTATCGTTGTTTATCTTTATACTCCTGTAGAGATTCAACTACAGCGAACCTATCGTGATAAAAATCGTCCATTGCTTCAAGTGGAGAATCCCGAGCAAAAGTTAAGTGATTTACTCAGCATTCGAGATCCTTTGTATCGTGAAGTTGCCCATTATATTATCGAGACCAATCAAGGGGCTGCGCGTGATCTGGCGCAGCGTATCTTAAACTTGATTCTTGTAAAGTAGTTTTGATTCAGTTTTAAAGTGATTGAACCCATGCAAACCTTATATGTTGAACTTGGTGAACGCCGTTACCCGATCTTTATTGGCAGTGACTTGGAACCAAAAGCTTTACTTGAGCCGTATATTCATGGTCGACAAGTGATGATTGTGAGTAATGAAACAGTCGCGCCTTTGTATTTAGATCGTTATGTCACAGCAATTGAAGCATTGGGAAAAACAGTTGCAACGTGTATTTTGCCCGATGGTGAAAAATATAAGAATATTGAGCACCTCAACCTGATTTTTGATGCATTGTTAGCGTCAGGCTTCAACCGTGATTGTACAGTTTTAGCTTTAGGTGGTGGTGTGATTGGTGATATGGCGGGCTTTGCTTCCGCATGCTTCCAGCGTGGGGTCTATTTTATTCAGGTGCCAACGACACTTCTTTCACAGGTTGATTCGAGTGTCGGTGGTAAAACAGGGATTAATCATCCACTGGGTAAAAATATGATCGGGGCATTTCAGCAACCGCAAGTGGTCTTGGCGGATATGTCTCAACTTAAAACGCTGCCACCACGTGAGTTATCCGCAGGTTTGGCAGAAGTGATTAAGTACGCACTCTTGGGCGATGCTGACTTTCTCACTTGGTTGGAACAACATATGGATGCTTTGGTGCAGGGTGATGAAGCTGCACTGGCTGAAGCTGTATATCGCTCTTGTGCCCATAAAGCGCGTATTGTTGCCAATGATGAAAAAGAACAGGGTGAGCGTGCATTATTGAATCTTGGGCATACTTTTGGACATGCGGTTGAATCCTATCTAGGTTATGGTGAATGGCTCCACGGTGAAGCTGTGGCAACAGGTATGGTGATGGCAGCAGATCTTTCGCAGCGTATGGGATGGATCAGTGCAGAAGATTTGGCGCGTACAAAAAATATCATTCAACGCGCGAATTTACCGATAGTATGTCCGCAGATTCCGCTCGATGACTTTTTGGCGTATATGGCGCATGATAAAAAAGTTTTGAACGGACAGCTTCGTTTGGTTTTGATGCAAGCGGTAGGACAGGCCATCATTACCAAAACATTTGATGTAGAATTGATGAAACAGGCGATTTTAGCCAACCAAGAACAGGCATAACTTTATTATGGCAACAACCCTTCGAACTCAGTGGCAGACAAAGCAAAATTATATTTGGCTTGCATTCGGAGGGGCATGTTTGTTTGGCGCTTTAGTCTTTTGGGCTATTACGGATCAAGAGGCTGTGGTTGAAGTTGAAAAAAAAGCTGAATCCGAAGTTGAGTTGCAAATTCAGCCAGAAAAAGTCGCAACAACCGCCCATTTAGGCTCATTCCTCGATGAAGTAAAACCTTTGGATATGACGACACGTGTTGTAGCAATCGCGCAGCATGAAGCTGAATTCCGCGGTACCAAATTTATTCAGGAAAATAAAAAGAACAGTACAATTGAACTGTTTAGAGTTTCAGAAGAAGCGATTATTAAGCGTTTTTTGCAGAGGCAATCTGATCGTCAAGCGTTTAGTTACTTAAGACTGACAGGTGAAAACCAAATTGAGCAATATGTGCTGATCTATGGTGTATATAAAAATGCCAATGAGGCGCAAAAGGCATTGGCGGATTTAAAACTGACGTTGCCGAAGTCGGTGCAACCCAAAGTTGAAAAAATTGAAAGCTATGCAGACTATGTCAATGATCTTGGTTCTGACGAACTTGGACTTAGCAATAAGCTTTATGCTGTGCAGTTGAAACCAGCCGCTGTCCCCGTGATTGATGAAGCTACCCTTGCTGCGCGTCAACAAGCGGCACGTGCGGCAGTCGCACAAAATAAACAATCGACCACATCGACAACGGTTACTCGTCGTGATGTAGATGGAAATGTGGTTGATGTGCAAAAGTCACAAACGACCGTAGAGAATGCGCCACAAAATAAAACAAATGAACCTGAAGTGACCGACCCATTTAATTAAAATTGGTTCATTATGGCGCATCAAAAAATGTAAATTTCATATACGCACAAATATAGTGCAATAAATTGATTGTCTTCGAACTAATTTTTTACGTAAAAAACACAAACCTAATAAAACTAAAGCGCTTAACACACAAAATAAATAATTGGCATAAAACTTGCTTTAATGGTGCATGAATTGAGTTGATGTCACTGTTTTGGCGCAAAAAAGATTCGATTTATGAGCGAAATAGTAGCGGCCAAGTGCCTTAAAAAAGTGCGTGACTGCTGCATACATTTTTTCAATTAAGACATGCATAAAGACGAAAATCAGTCTATCTTGGGTGTGAAGAAAAAATGCTGTACTTCAATCAGAATCTGAATATGAGTCAATTGAACGAATCGGCAAGAAGTAATTAGATTGTTAGACGCCCGACAGGGCCTGTAGAAAGAAGGGTACGCTATGCACATGCCATCGCCTAATACTGTAGCTCCCGCTCAAGGTTTATACCAACCGGATGAGTTTAAAGATAACTGTGGTTTTGGTTTAATCGCCCATATGCAGGGTGATGCAAGCCATGATCTTGTCAAGACTGCTATGCACAGTCTGAGCTGTATGACCCACCGCGGTGGTATTGCTGCAGATGGTAAGACAGGGGATGGTTGCGGTTTACTCTTAGCAATGCCAAAACAGTTTTTCCGCGAAGAAGCGAAAAAACTCAGTGATATTACACTCAGTGAAGTTTTTGCTGTCGGTACGGTGTTTTTAAGCCTCGATCCAGCAATTGCAGCACATGCAAAACAAATTCTAACTAAAGAAATTGAATCTGAAGGCTGTCGAGTCTTGGCGTGGCGTGTGATCCCGACCAATAACGATGCTTTGGGTTCGATTGCGATGCAGTCACTTCCTGCATTTGAACAAATTATTGTGAACTGCCCAATGGGTGTATCTGAAGTTGAGTTTAACCGTAAACTTTTCTTGGCACGCCGCCGTGCAGAACAACAGCTCAGCAATGACTCATCATTTTATGTAACTACACTATGTTCAACAGTGATTAGCTATAAAGGCTTGATGATGCCTGAAGCAATTGCTGACTTCTACACAGACTTGGCAGACCCACGTCTTGAGTCACATATTGTGGTGTTCCACCAACGTTTCTCGACCAATACATTGCCGCGTTGGCCTTTGGCTCAGCCATTCCGTTATCTTGCACACAATGGTGAAATTAATACCATTACTGCGAACCGTAACTGGGCGATGGCGCGTACGCCAAAGTTTGAAAACCCATTATTGCCTGGTTTAACTGAGCTCAACCCAATTGTGAACCGTACTGGCTCGGATTCTTCAAGCTTAGATAACATGCTTGAAATTCTTGTGGGCGGCGGTATGGACTTGTTCCGTGCATTGCGTATGTTGGTTCCGCCAGCATGGCAGAACGTGGAAACTTTAGATGCAGATTTACGCGCATTCTATGAGTTTAACTCGAAGCATATGGAAGCGTGGGATGGCCCTGCTGGTCTCGTGATTCAAGATGGTCGTCATGCAATTTGTATGTTGGACCGTAATGGTTTACGTCCAGCACGTTGGGTGATTACCAAAAATGGTTACATCACACTGGCATCTGAAATTGGTGTATGGGGCTACGAGCCTGAAGATGTGATTTCTAAAGGTCGTGTCGGTCCAGGTCAAATTCTAGTGATCGATACCTTCACAGGTAAAATGCTCGACACTAAAGATGTCAGCACGCATTTGAAAAAAATGCGTCCTTACCGTGAATGGTTACGTGAAAATTCAGTTCGTGTACAAGGTAGTCCAGAGCTTGAAGAATATTTATGTGATCAAGGCTTAAAAGGCGACGATCTTAAAGCATCACAAAAAATGTTTATGGTGACCTTTGAAGAGCGTGATCAATTGCTTCGTCCAATCGCTGAAAGCGGTCAGGAAGCAGTGGGTTCAATGGGTGATGATACGCCAATGGCAGTTTTGTCTCGCCAAGTACGTCATGTGTCGGATTACTTCCGTCAACAGTTTGCTCAGGTCACTAACCCACCAATCGACCCATTACGTGAATCGATTGTGATGTCATTGGAAACGTGTTTAGGCCGTGAGCAAAACGTTTTTGAACAAAGCCCTGAGCATGCGGATCGTTTGATCATTTCAAGCCCTGTACTGTCAAATTCGAAAATGCATCAAATCCGTACGTTGGGTCGTAAGGGTTATGAAATTGCAGATATCGATTTAAATTATGCGGAAGATGAAGGTCTAGAAGCTGCAATTGCGCGTATCTGTGAAGAAGCAGCGCAAGCGATTCGTGACGGCAAAACCTTATTGGTGTTGTCTGATAAGAAAATTCGTCAAGGTTTCTTGCCTGCCAATGCATTGATGGCAACTGGTGCAGTGCATCACTACCTGATTAATGTCGGTTTACGTACTGATGCCAACATTATTGTTGAAACGGCGCTGGCACGTGACCCGCACCAATTTGCGGTTATTCTCGGTTTTGGTGCAACTGCGATTTATCCATACCTTGCTTATGATGTGATCAATGATTTGATTGCCAAAGGCGAGCTATTGGGTGATCCAATTCAAGCGCAAGCAAATTTCCGTAAAGGCATTGAAAAAGGCTTGTTAAAAGTTCTTTCAAAAATGGGGATTTCAACGGTTGCCTCTTACCGTGGTGGTCAGCTGTTTGAAGCAGTGGGTCTGTCTGAAGAAGTCGTTTCAAAATGCTTCACGGGTGTGCCAAGTCGGATTAAAGGTGCAACCTTTGTTGACCTTGAAAATGACCAAAAGAAATTGGCTGATATCGCATGGAAAGCACGTAAACCAATCGATCAAGGTGGTTTGCTGAAATTTGTTTTCGACAAGGAATACCATGCATTCAACCCAGACGTGATCAATGCTTTGCATAAATCAGTGCGCTCTGGTCAATATGCAGACTTTAAAGAATATGCTGAGCTGGTGAATAACCGTCCAGTGGCAACGATTCGTGACCTATTAAAGTTAAAAACAGACAACTCGATTGCTCTAGATCAAGTGGAGTCTGTAGAAGCGATTTTACCGCGCTTCGACTCTGCAGGCATGTCTTTGGGTGCATTGTCTCCTGAAGCGCATGAGGCGATTGCCATTGCGATGAACACCATTGGTGGTCGTTCAAACTCTGGTGAGGGTGGTGAAGATCCAGCGCGTTATGGCACGATTCGTAACTCGAAAATCAAACAGATTGCATCAGGTCGTTTTGGTGTAACGCCTGCGTATTTAACCTCTGCTGAAGTCTTACAGATTAAAGTAGCGCAAGGGGCTAAACCGGGTGAAGGTGGTCAATTACCAGGTGGTAAAGTGAATGGCTTAATTGCACGTTTACGTTATTCAGTGCCGGGCGTGACCTTAATTTCTCCTCCACCGCACCATGACATTTACTCGATTGAAGATTTATCACAATTGATCTTTGACTTAAAACAAGTCAATCCTCAAGCGATGGTCTCAGTGAAACTGGTGTCTGAGCCTGGTGTAGGTACCATTGCTGCAGGTGTGGCAAAAGCCTATGCCGACTTCATTACCATTTCAGGTTATGACGGTGGTACAGCAGCATCGCCATTGTCTTCAATTCACCATGCAGGTTCGCCTTGGGAGCTGGGTCTTTCTGAAGCGCATCAAGCACTTCGTGTGAATGACTTACGTGGTAAAGTTCGTGTTCAAACCGACGGCGGTTTGAAAACAGGTCTAGATGTGGTGAAAGCAGCCATTTTAGGTGCAGAAAGCTTTGGCTTTGGTTCTACACCAATGATTGCTTTGGGTTGTAAATACCTGCGTATTTGTCACCTGAATAACTGTGCAACGGGTGTTGCGACTCAACAAGATCATTTACGCCAAGAACATTATATTGGTGAGCCACAAATGCTCATCAACTTCTTTACTTTCATTGCTGAAGAAACACGTGAGTGGTTGGCTGCGTTGGGTGTTTCGAGCTTAAAAGACTTGATTGGTCGTACAGATTTGCTTGAAATGCTTCCAGGTGAAACTGAAAAACATGCGCACCTTGATTTGAGCGCATTACTGGAGTCACATCCTTCTGCGCAAGGTAAGGCGCAGTACTGCGAAGTTGAAGGTAACGCACCGTTTGATAAAGGCTTGCTTGCTGAGAAAATGGTGGCAGAAATGTTGCCAGCAATTGAAGCTGGGACCACAGGTGAATATCACTTCAGCATTGGCAACTGTGACCGTTCAATTGGTGCACGTATTTCAGGTGAGATTGCGCGTCGTTATGGCAACCTCAGCATGGAAGCGCACCCAGTGAAGATGAACTTGGTCGGTACTGCGGGTCAATCTCTCGGCGTTTGGAACGCAGGTGGTTTGCACATTCGTTTAGAGGGTGATGCGAACGACTACGTGGGTAAAGGTATGGCAGGTGGCCGTGTTTCGATCTTCCCACCAAAAGGTTCACCTTTCCAAACCCAAGAAACGGCAATCATTGGTAACACCTGTTTATATGGTGCAACGGGCGGTAAATTGTTCGCAGCAGGTACGGCAGGTGAGCGTTTCGCGGTACGTAACTCGGGTGCTTTCGCTGTAATTGAAGGTGCGGGCGATCACTGCTGTGAATATATGACGGGTGGTATCGTGACTGTACTTGGTAAAGTGGGTCACAACTTCGGTGCAGGTATGACAGGCGGTTTTGCTTACGTTCTTGACCTTGATAATGACTTCGTTGATCATTACAACCACGAGCTAATTGAGCTGAATCGTATTTCGACTGAATCGATGGAAGAACATAAAGAGTTCTTAAGCCGTATCTTAGATGAACACATTGCTGAGACTGGTAGTGCTTGGGCGTACAAGATCCGTAACGAGTTTGATTTCTACAGTCGTAAATTCTGGTTGGTGAAACCGAAAGCTGCCAACTTACAGACTTTGTTGAAAACCACTCAAGCTGATCCACAATAATTCCACTACTGCTGATACATAGGCAGGTGCAGACGATAGATAAACGGGCTGCACCTACCCACGGAGAGAGACATGGCAGAGCGCCTAAACAATGACTTTCAATTTCTGGATGTAGCACGCCAAGATCCAGAGAAAAAAGAGATTCAGGTCCGCAAAGCAGAGTTTGTGGAAATTTATAAACCTTTTACAGCGGAAGTGGCAGCAAATCAGACCCACCGTTGTTTAGGGTGTGGTAACCCATATTGTGAATGGAAATGTCCAGTACATAACTACATTCCAAACTGGTTAAAGTTGATTGCTGAAGGTCGTATTTTCCAAGCAGCAGAGCTGTGTCACCAAACCAATACGCTACCAGAAGTATGTGGTCGTGTTTGTCCGCAAGACCGTTTATGTGAAGGGGCTTGTACCTTAAACGATGGTTTTGGTGCAGTGACGATTGGTAACGCTGAAAAATATATCAATGACACTGCGTTTGCACTGGGCTGGCGTCCAGATATGTCTTCAGTAAAGTGGACAGATAAAAAAGTCGCGATCATTGGTGCAGGCCCTGCGGGTCTAGGCTGTGCTGATATTTTGGTGCGTAGCGGGGTGAAACCTGTTGTATTCGACAAACGCCCTGAAATTGGTGGTCTACTGACCTTTGGTATTCCAGAATTTAAAATGGAAAAAGATGTGATGAAGCGTCGCCGTGAAATCTTCACGGGCATGGGCGTGGAATTCCGCTTAAATACTGAAATTGGGACAGATGTCACTATCGATCAACTGCTTACAGAATACGATGCGGTGTTCATGGGTATGGGTACCTATACATACATGAAAGGCGGCTTTGCAGGTGAAGACCTTAATGGCGTCTATGATGCATTGGATTTCTTGATTGCCAATGTCAACCGTACTCAAGGTTGGGAAAAAGACCCAAGCGAGTACATTAGTGTTGAAGGTAAAAAGGTGATCGTTCTTGGCGGTGGTGACACAGCAATGGACTGTAACCGTACCTCTATTCGTCAGGGTGCAGAAGTTGTAAGCTGTGCATACCGTCGTGACGAAGAAAACATGCCAGGTTCACGTCGTGAAGTGCAAAATGCCAAAGAAGAAGGTGTGAACTTCTTGTTTAACCGTCAACCGATTGAAATCGTCGGTGAAAATGGCAAAGTCACGGGCGTGAAAGTGGTTACGACTCAACTTGGCGAGCCTGATAGCCGTGGTCGTCGCAGTCCAGAACCAATTCCGGGTTCAGAAGAAATTTTACCAGCAGATGCGGTGTTATTGGCATTTGGTTTCCGTACCAGCCCTGCGGATTGGTTTACAAATGTGAATATTAACCTTGATGGTTCAGGTCGTGTAGTTGCGGCTGAACAGCAAACCTATAAATTCCAAACCTCAAATCCGAAAATTTTTGCGGGTGGTGATATGGTTCGTGGTTCAGACCTTGTTGTCACAGCGATTTGGGAAGGCCGTCAAGCGGCTGAAGGTATTTTGGATTATTTAGACATTTAATCTAAATCATTCAACACAAAAACCCGCTTCGGCGGGTTTTTTATGATCACTATTTGCCTGAGATGATATGAAAGAGGTGGATCGGGATAAATCGAAAAAGATCTGGTGGAGAGTCTGATAAAAATGGACGAATTTGCAAATGCACTAAGCATTTTTGCCATATGTGAATGGCCTCTAAATTCAGATACTGAAGATCGCTCGGTTAAATGTTAGGAAATGGACATGACTCAAGTGACGACAGAAAAACTATATCAACATCGTCCAAAAGCTCAGGGTATTACGATTCGACGTTTGCAATTCAACCCCAAAGCCATTCGTAGGCATTATTTTGCCAATTCACCAGTCATGTCGCATTTACTGACGGCATTGTCTTCAACTTTTCCCATCGGTGAGCAGTTCTTTGTGCATAGCGTGCGCAATATACGTGACCAAGTGAAGGATGAAAATCTTCAAGCGCAGATTGCGGCATTTATTGGTCAAGAGGCGATGCATTCTCAAGCACACACTGCATTTAATGCTGCATGGCGCCGTGATGATTATAATCTCGACCGTTTTCAGGCATGGTTGGCACGTAAAGATGATTATGTGAAAAACTTGCATCCTAAAATTCAGCTCGCAATTACCTGTGCTTTTGAGCATTTTACGGCGCTTCTAGGTGGCTATATCTTACGACACCCTGAGATATTGAGCACCTTGGATGATGATGCAGTGAAACTCTGGGTCTGGCATGCCATTGAAGAAATTGAGCATCGCGCGGTTGCTTTTGATGTTTATCAAGCTGTCTATGGTGATGACAAGATTCGTCGTTTAATCATGCGCAGTGTAACAACAGGTTTCGCCAGTTTAACTTTCTATTCGGCCAGCCGTTTATTTTTACAAGACCGTAAAAATAGTATACCGAAATTGGGCGGGAATCTTTTTGGATTGTATTTAGTGGCGAAGATGTTTGTGCAATTGCTGCCTGAATATCTGTCTTACTACAAAACCAACTTTCATCCCTCAGATATTGATTACACCCAGTTGTTGAAATACTGGAAAACCCGTTTGGCAGAAGACTATCAACTAGAAGGTTTTCAGTAGGAGTTGCACGCTGTTGTTTAATGTTAAGTATAAGAAATGAGCAATAAAGACCGAGTACAGATCACTCGGTTTTTTCACTTTTAGATGCTTTAACTAAAAGCAACAAAAGGATAATCAAATGTGTTTACAATCAGGTTATTGCAATAAATACAAAAGAAAGAGGATAGCTGAATGAATTTTATGAAAAAAACTGCTGTCGTTGTTACCCTCGCGAGCACGTTAACGCTATCGGGCTGTGGTTATAATACCTTGCAGGTCAAAGATGAGGCAGTTACAGCCGCATGGTCAGAAGTGCAAAACCAATATCAGCGCCGCGCAGATTTGGTGCCGAACTTGGTGAATGTGGTGAAGGGGTATGCTAAGCATGAAGAGCAAGTCCTAACCGAAGTCACACAAGCTCGTGCCAATGTGGCGGGTTTAAAAGTCGATAAAGAAGTATTAGAAGACCCTGCATTATTCCAAAAATATCAAGAAGCGCAGGCGCAAATGACAGGTGCATTGTCGCGTTTAATTGCGGTCTCAGAAAACTATCCAGACTTAAAAGCCAATGAACAATTTCGTGATTTACAGGTTCAACTAGAAGGCACCGAAAACCGCATTGCTGTGGCACGTAATCGCTACATTAGCACGGTACAAGACTTTAATTCCTATGCACGTCAGTTCCCACAAGTCATGACTGCGAAGGTGATTGGGATGGACACCAAACCAAACTTTAGTGCAGAGCAAAGCGCGCAAAAAGCACCAACGGTGTCATTTAACTAGCTGTGACTTAAAGTAATCGCAACTATAGGGTGAATGAATGATAGTACAGCAGCAGTTCTTACGGTTTTCGTATAAATGGGTGGTTGCATTCATTTTATCAGGACTGCTGTGTCTAAGTGCTTTAACATGGGCAGAGGTTGCTACAGCAACAGATGGTGGTGCTGAAACAGTTATCGCTGGAAAAATTATTCAAGGTCAGCAAGCGGAGAGTTCCAATAATGTAAGCTCGACGAATACTGATGTCGTGCCACAACCACCTATTGCTAATGATATGGCAGAAGGTGAATCGATACGGGTGTTACCAACCTTAAATGAACCAGTGATCGATCAAGCACATATTTTAAGTGCTGAAGATAAGCAAGCCATTGGCCAAAAAATCCGTGCCTTGCATGACACAGGAAAAGCCCAAATAGGTGTGGTGATTGTCCCGACTACAGGTCAAGAGGATATTTTTGGTTTTGCCATGCGTATTGCAGACCAATGGCAGCTCGGTTCAGCAAAGCAGGACAACGGTTTGCTGATAGCAATTGCCGTTAATGACCGGCGTATGCAGATTCTTACGGGTTATGGTTTGGAAGGAGTTATTCCTGACATTATTGCGAATCGCATTATTAACCAACAAATCACACCGTATTTTAAGCAAGCTCAGTATGCTCAAGGGATTAATGCGGGGCTTTCTGAAATTGAACGGATTTTAAATCTTGATCCTGAAGTTGCAGCCCAAGCGGCTCAAGAACTACAAGAACGCCAAGACCAAGCTATTCAAGAGCAGGAAGCCAAAAGTAAAACGTTTAGTACTGCTTTATTTATCTTAATTGCTGGCGCAATTGGCTCATTTGTGGTGGGGAAGCGTTTAAGTGCCTCGACGGCTGCAATTGCAGGCATCGTGGCTGGTTTGGTGAATGGAGCAGGCTTAATCACCAGCTTACTGATTGGTGGTGGGATTTTCTTTTTACTCATCACGACCTTAGCCCAAACGATATTTCAGCTCTTTCTCTCTTCTGGCGGCGGAGGTGGGCGCGGAGGTCGTGGCGGCGGTGGTTTTGGTGGGGGTGGATATAGTGGCGGGGGCGGCGGCTTCGGCGGTGGAGGAGCATCAGGGTCATGGTAACAACAAATGAAACGACGGAAATCGTCACTAAACCAAAGTTAGATGACGTTGTACAACCGAGTTTTAAACGTTGGTTAAGGCATTTATTGCATATGCCTGCGAGTAAACGTTTCTTCAATCAGCAAGATCAATATGCGATTGCGCAAGCAGTAGCTGCTGCTGAACATGGGCACATTGGAGAAATTCAAGTGGTGATTGAAGGGCATATGCCTGCACGAGAAGCCTATTATTTAGATACTCGTGGACGTGCAAAACAACTTTTTGCTGAACTTGGTGTTTGGGATACAGAGCTGAATAGCGGTATTTTGCTATACGTTAATTTGTGCGAACGTAAGGTCGAGATTGTGATTGACCGTGGAATACAGCAAGCCACCACACAACAGGTATGGGATGAGGTTTGCCAAGGTGTGATTGAAAAAATGTCACAGCAACTGTATCGGCAGGCTTTAGTCGATGGCATAACTCAAATTGGGACTATTTTAGATCAATTCTATGCCAATAAAATAGAAGACAAAGCTGATGAATTGAGCAATTCGCCAATTATGTTGAACTAGAAAGAGGTAAACTGACAATATTTGTCAGTTTTTTACATAAAAACACAATGATCAAAAATAAATTTTTAAATAGTGAAATAAAGTGCTGTTTTTTATTTGAAAATAAATATAATAAAAGTTGGCATAATACATGCTAATTACAAAGTAGCTTAAAAAGCTTATAAAAAATTAACAAAACATTTGTGGAGAATGTTATGAAATCAGTTCAAAAGGGTTTCACCCTTATCGAATTAATGATCGTTGTTGCGATTATCGGTATCCTTGCTGCGATTGCGATTCCGCAATACCAAAACTATGTTGGCCGTTCAAACATTGCAGCTGCAGTTCAAACCATTTCGTCTAATAAAACATTGCTTGAATCATTTGTTATGGAAAATGGTTTCTTCCCTGATGGTACTACAGCCGCTGTAGCTGCAAATCCTGCTGCGACACCTCCTGTTGCAGCTGTGCCTAGTCAAATTGTTGCTGACTTAGGTATTGTTCAGCCATCTTTTGGTGTTATTACTCTAGAAACTGATGATACTGGTGCAACTGCTGGTTCAACTAATACTGGAGCTGGTATTATTAAAGTAACTATGAGTACTGGGAATCCTGGTATCAAGGATCAAGTTGTTCAATTGGTACGTTCACCAGCAGGTACTTGGACGTGTGAGTCTGATGCTACTGAAAAATTTGTAGCAAAAGCATGTACATATGATGCGACTGTAACTACTGCTACTGGCGCTGCTGGCTTAACGAATTAATAGTGATATTTAAAAAGCCCTCCTTGGAGGGCTTTTTTTTTATTGAAATTGACAAATTTTGTACTTTTGAATCTTTGAAAGATAGCGGAAAGTTTCTATAAACTTTTTATTTTCAGGGCTCTCCACTTTTTTGATATAGCTTTAAATTTGGTATTGAAATAAAAGTGACATTTTTTGTTTATTGTGGTCAAAAATATTTTTAACTGATGTGGAATTATATTTTAATACATTGATTTTCATTAATTTAATTAACGGTATGTTTTTTGCTTATTGATTTAAAATAATAATGGAGTCAATCATGAGGAATAGTCTAGGTTTTACTTTAATTGAAATAATGATTGTCGTTGTAATTATAAGTGTAATAGCAGCAATAGCAGTCCCTGTATATTTGAATTATGTTGCTCGCTCGCAGGTTGCTTCAGTTTTGGCGGAACTCAATGGAGCACGAGCATCGTATGAATTGGCTGTTAGTGGTAATTTGGCTAATAATACTTTTGTGATTGAGAATATGGGATTGCCCTCAACTGGATCGCAACATTGTATATATATTGTTTATGAGCCTGTAGCAGGTGCTTCATTGCCAGCGCTAGAGTGTCAGCTTAGAAATGTTGTAGCTATATTGGCTGATGAGTCTATTTTTTTAGACCGACAAGAAAATGGTGTATGGAAATGTAGAACTTCATTAGGGGTTTCTAATCAACTGAAACCCAAGGATTGTATTTAGTTAAATATTGAAATTAATGTAAATGTAGATAAAATAACGATTATTAAAATGGGATAGCACTATGGCTAACCGCTCTAAATTTTTCCTCAGTCATTTGGCTATTTCATTGCTGATTGCTTTGCTTGTGATCGGGCTTGTGTTTTTTGTTTGGTATCCCTCTCCACTTGCTACAGCTGTTGGAGTCACCCAAGTTTTCCTTATGATGCTAGCGATTGATGTTATTGTAGGACCATTTTTGGGATTATTGGTTTACAAGCAGGGTAAAAAGTCACTTAAATTTGACTTGAGTGTGATCATTGGTATACAAATTGCTGCGCTTTGCTATGGTCTGTTTAGTATTGAGCAGGGTCGCCCGGTATGGGTAGCTTATAATGTCGACAGCTTTGAGTTGGTGCGAAAAAATGAAATAATCAATGATCATATTGATCAATCTTTACCACAATACCAAAATGTTCCTTGGTTCAAGCCTCAATATGTGGCTGTACAGTTTGCTACAGATATAAAAATGCGTAATGATGACCTGTTTACTGAGGTCCTTGGAGGAATTTCTCTTGCACAGAAACCTGAGCGTTATGTCGATTTTGTTCAAGCAAGATCACAATTACAACAACGAGTAAGAAGTTTGAGAGAGCTTAATCAGTATAATGATGTACAACAAGTAGATCGTATTGTATCTAAATATCCTCAAGCAACTGGTTTTGTTCCTCTAAAAGCAAATGCTGTTGATATGACAGTTTTAATCAATAAAGACAAAGGTGAAGTAGTAAAAATCGTCGATCTTCGACCTTGGACGTAAACTTAAAACCATAATAAAAAAACCTGCATATGCAGGTTTTTTTTAAATAATAGAAAAGTCTTAAATTTGACTCTGAATATAGTTCTCTACACCTATGGTTCCAACTAGATCGAGTTGTGTTGTCGTCCAGTCTAGCCACTCTTCTTCTTTCTCCAAAATCTCTTGAGCAAGATCTCGAGTAACGTAGTCCAGTTGTTCTTCGGCAAGCTTAACAGCGGCTTGAAGTGCTTCAATATTTTCTTTAACTTTGCGGATATCACAGTTTAGAACTTCAACAGTATGTTGACCGATGTAGAGTTTACCCAAGTGTTGTAGGTTTGGTAGACCTTCTAAAAAAAGAATGCGCTCAATGATTTTGTCAGCATGCTTCATTTGACGGATTGACTCTTTATATTCTGCTGAACCGAGTTGTTCAATCCCCCAGTCATTAAACATACGAGAGTGTAGGAAATTTTGGTTAATGGCAGTTAAATGATGATAAAGCACCTGATTTAACTGATTAATTACATCACGATTGCCTTTCATGAGAAAGCTCCATTCAAACTGCGGCTTAAAAATAATATCAATAACTTATGAGAAATATCTTAAACAACAAAGTGGTCTTTGGCGAGTAATTTATAGAACAGCAAATGAAAATCGCAATCAAAAGCATGCGGGATGAAAATTTATTTTTAGACATTTAAGAAAAGAAAACCCGCTTAGAGTCATAAGCGGGGGAGGAGCTACTCATAAAGAGTAAGTTTATAGTTATAGCTATTCTAAAAAATGAATCAAATATCTAGGCAGCAATGGCTAAGCGGGATGCAATAGCAGATACTTCTGCGCTGATGATTGAGCGCGCTTCCGGTGCACAGCGACCACAGCATGTCCCTAGATCCAGCATCTCGCGAACTTCGCGATAACTACCCGCACCATTTTCAACAGCGTCTTTAATATCTTGATCTGTAATACCACGGCATAAGCACACGTACATTTCAGCAAGCCACATAAAAGAAATAAGATAAGTGATATTATTGATAATTGTTATCGTTTGTCAATAAAAATCATTTGAAATCTCATTTGTCTTTATTGGAGTTTTGGATAGAAAAAAGCCACTCAATCGGTGGCTTTTTTTTAAAAATATAACTTATTGATTAATAATCACAATGCCATCCATTTCCACCAATGCATTTTTAGGGAGGCTAGCCACACCGAGTGCAGCGCGTGCAGGGTAAGGTTGTGCGAAGTATTCACCCATAATTTGGTTGACCAACTGGAAGTTTGAAAGGTCGGTTAAGAAAATATTTAACTTCGCGATATCGGCTAGTGTTCCACCAGCGGCTTCGCAGACGGCTTTTAAATTATCAAACACACGGCGAATTTGTGCTTCAATGCCTTCAACCAACTCCATACTGTATGGGTCTAAACCGATCTGACCAGAAAGGTAAAGTGTATTGCCGACTAAGATTGCTTGCGAATAAGTGCCGATCGCAGCAGGGGCATTTTCAGTATGAATTACTTGGCGGGACATCGTGTTCTCCTATTTTATTCACCATCAATCATAGCCTAGATTGGCATTAAAAGCTGTGGATTTAAACAATTAACTTGCAATCGATGTTTCGGCAATGCTCACTGGTTGAGCCAGTCGACTGATACGCGGGAAGCCAAAATGCATGCGTAGATCGCGAATGATTTTTGCGATTTGCTTGCGGTTGTGTACCACAACATTGACATAAGTTTTATCATCTTGATTACGCACCATTTCGACCCCGATTTTTTCTTTACGACATTGATAAATCAGGTCGGAAATTTGTTCGTCATCCATGGCCATGTTAATCAATAAATATGCAGTGAAACTAATTTCTTCTTCATTCTCATTGGTCCATTGCAACGGCATGATGTTTTCAGGGTGTAGATGTTGTTCATGCAGCAGATTGTGACAACGCGCACGATGCACAATAAGGCCGCGGCGTGATAAATGTCCTTGTATTGGGTCACCCAACACAGGGTTACAGCAATGTGCGTATTTGACATCGACCCCTTCAGTACCTTGAATGAGTCGGTCAGATTCCTGTACACTTTGGTCATGCGCAAACAAATGATTCGCAACCAATTGTGGTAGTAAATCACCCACGGCAATTTGCTCAAATAATTGGTCTTTACTTTCGATATGTCGCCATTGTAAAAGCTCTAACCAATCTGATTCGGTTAAATCTTTAATGGATACATTGAATAGCTTTAAAGCGCGATTTAAAGCTTGCTGTCCAACAAGGCGTTGTTCTTCGATGTCTTGCTCACGCAGTATATTTTGTAAGGCACGGCGGGCTTTTTGCGTGTTGACGAAGCTGAGCCAATCCGGATTGGGGGTAGCCAAGACATCGGTAATAATTTCAATCACCTGACCACTGTGCAATGGCGTAGAAAGTGGTTTAGTTTCCCCATTAATTTTCGCACCTACCGCATGGTTACCTAAAAATAAGCTAGCAGAGTACGCAAAATCGACCGCCGTTGCACCTTGTGGCAACTCGTGTAGATGACCTTGTGGGGTATATACCCAAATTTTCTCTTGGTGTAAATAATCGAGTAGTTCACTAAAAGTGGTTTTAGCACAGGCACCATCGATCAAGACATTCAAGTTCTGCATCGAGGCTTGAATCGCAGAGCGGCAAGCTTGTGGAGCACTGTCGCCCAGTACTACACCAAAACGCGCCGCTTTACGCATCAGCTCGGTTTGAATGGTTACTGATAATGTTGTGTTTTCACCTTTTAAGCGTAGTAGCAGTGATTGGTTACCACCTGGGAGGGGTTTACGAATATGGTCTGCAAAGTGTAAAACTTGAAAACTCTCTCGCAACACATCGGCTAAGCGGTCACAGTCAGCAATGCTATTTAGAATAATTTCAAAGGCATGGCTGTGTGTGAGTTCATGTAGATCAATGTCATTTTTCACAAAGTGGCGTAACAGTTCGATATTATTATTTTTCTTTTTAATCCGACCTGAAATTTGATGGGTTTTTAATAGCTCAGTGAGATTATTTTCCCATTTGCTTTGATATTCACAGCGTTTGGGTTTGGTTTGTAATAAAGCCTCTTGGACATTGTTATACATGTCGAGATCGAGGTTTTGATAACACAAATGTTCGAGGTTATCGCCCATCTCATTCATACCAACAATACGTGCCATCGGGACAAAAATATCAAAGGTTTCTTGGGCAATACGTGCACGCTTATCGGGGCGTAGTGCATCCAAGGTGGTCATGTTGTGATAGCGATCAGCCAGTTTAATAATAATGACACGTGGGTCTTGTAGTGTGGCTTGCAGAATTTTTCGGAAAGAGGCGGCTTTGTTATATTCTTTATCGCTGGATTGGCTAAGCTTGGTGACGCCATCGACCAGTTCGGCGACAGTTTTTCCAAATTTTTCTGTAATATCTTCTTTGCTAAAGTCTGTATCTTCAATCACATCATGTAAAAGTGCCGCCATCAAAGTTTCGGCATCTAAGCGCATATGCGCTAAAATACAGCTGACCGCAATGGGGTGTAAAATATAGGGTTCGCCACTTTTACGGGTAATACCATCATGGGCAATATCCGCATAATCACAGGCCGCAAGCACTCGCTCGACGTCGCTTTCAGTTAAGTAAGCATCGATAATAGTTTTGAGCTGTTGTTTAGCTTGGCTGACCATTGGGCCTGGCATAAAACACCTTTAAGACGTAGCAATTACAAGAAAATTTTACTGATCCCCTAATGAAAAGCATATTGCATGAGTTGTCAATTTATTCATTGAGAGAAAAGCAAAAAAGATACACCTAAACCACGATGAATCCTATCTTCTAGTTATAACGTGTATTGCACAAATATAAAAGTTATCCAATAAAAAAGCCTAGTTAAAAACTAGGCTTTTAAGCGATAAATTTTTCTTATTGGAAAGAAAAACCATCTAAATTCAAATTGTTTGCAGAAAGTGCAAGATCAAGACTCGAAGTTTGGTAGTCTTGCTCACGTTGTTTCAAAATATCTTTAGAAACATGACCGATTGCGATTTCACGTAATGCAACAACAGTCGGTTTGTCATTGTCCCACTCAACAGTAGGTTCAATGCCTTGACGTGCCAATTGACGCGCGCGTTTGCTTGCCACTAGTACAAGCTCAAAGCGGTTGTCTACATGGTCTAAACAATCTTCAACGGTTACGCGTGCCATAAGAGTTCTCGTTACAAAGGCTAAAATTAAACAGACTGTGCAGTATAAGGTGCTTTGTCTGTAGACTCAAGTTTTAATCACTTTTCAACAGGGGTGATCAGCTCAGAAATCATTTTTTGATGACGGCTCGCTTGTTGAGTAATGACTAAACGATTGGCAATAATCACAGACTCAAGATCGTGCAAGGCTTTATTAAAGTCATCATTAATAATTACATAGTCGAAGTTAACATATTGTTGCATGTCTTCAACTGCACAGCCTAAACGACGCTCAATCACTTCAACCGAGTCTGTACCGCGGTTAGACAGACGTTGACGCAGATCAAACTGGCTTGGTGGTAAAATGAAAATTTGTTTAGAGTCAGGAAAAAGCTTACGAACTTGCTGTGCGCCTTGCCAGTCAATTTCTAATAGAACATCATGGCCTTTTGTGAGTTGTTCTTTCACAGTAGCTTGAGCTGTACCGTAGTAATTACCAAATACTTCGGCGTATTCAATAAAACCACCTTGCTCAACCAAGGCCAAAAATGAGTCTTTTTCGGTAAAATGGTAATGTACACCATCAAGTTCGCCGGGACGTTGCCCACGTGTAGTATGAGAAACAGAAACGTGAAGATTCGTTACACGGTCAAGGAGGGCTTTTACGAGGGATGTTTTGCCTGTTCCTGAAGCTGCAGAAACGACAAACAAGAGACCCGACATGATATTTTTCCTGATATGATAAAATATCTTCTCTATTTTAGAGCAGACAAGGTTTAAACGAAATAGCAAGGCGTCACTTTGTTTGCATTTATTTTATTAGTTTCCGCTGATTGAAAAGTGGTATCGAGGAACATATGGAAATTGTATTGGCCAATCCACGTGGTTTTTGTGCAGGTGTTGACCGTGCGATTGCCATCGTAAATCGTGCGCTTGAGTGCTTTAATCCGCCTATTTATGTACGACATGAAGTGGTGCACAATAAATTTGTTGTAGACGATTTACGTCAACGTGGCGCAATTTTTGTCGATGAATTGGATGAAGTACCTGATGACAATATTGTGATTTTTAGTGCGCATGGGGTTTCTAAAGCGGTACAGATCGAAGCCGAACGTCGTGGTTTAAAAGTTTTTGATGCAACCTGTCCATTGGTGACTAAGGTTCATATTGAAGTCACTAAATATGCCCGAGAGGGGGTTGAGGCCATCTTAATTGGTCACGAAGGCCACCCTGAAGTTGAAGGTACCATGGGGCAATATGACCTGAAAAATGGTGGTGCGATTTATTTGGTTGAAGATGAGCAAGACGTGGCCGAGCTTCAAGTGCATCATCCTGAGCGCGTGGCTTTTGTTACTCAAACCACTTTATCGATCGACGATACTGCAAAAGTGATCGATGCTTTACGGGCGAAATTTCCTGAGATTCAAGGGCCGCGTAAAGATGACATTTGTTATGCGACTCAAAACCGTCAAGATGCAGTGCGTGATTTAGCAACCCAATGTGATGTGGTGTTGGTGGTCGGTTCACCAAACTCATCGAATTCAAACCGTTTACGAGAATTGGCTGAGCGAATGGGCAAAGCCGCATATTTGGTCGATAATGCAGATGAACTTCAACAGGCATGGTTTGAAAATGTCGCTAAGGTTGGTGTCACAGCGGGTGCATCCGCACCTGAAATTTTAATTAAGCAAGTAATTCAACGATTACAAGATTGGGGTGCAGCACCACCACAAGAGCTTGCTGGAACGGAAGAAAATATTACCTTTAGTTTGCCAAAAGAGTTACGTATTATGGTAACTCAAGCCTAAAAGGTGGATTGGTTAACATTCTAATTTTATTGAAAAATTGACAGATGATTGTAAATTGGCAATCATCTGTTTTTTTATGCCTTTTATCCTGTATTGTGCTGATTGTGTAAAGAATTAGAATATGATTTTAAATAGGGTAAAGTTTTGTTGCCTTGGGGAGGGAGTATGCAAAATAAACATAAAGGGTTCACCTTAATTGAGCTGATGGTGACGATTGCGATTATGGCGGTAATAGCGGCAATAGCTGCTCCTTCTTTTCAGGCACAAATTTATAATTATGAGCTAAAGAAGGAATTAAATGAGTTGGCCTCTGTGCTCAATGAAGCTAAAGCTAGTTCGAAGGCATTAAACCAAACAGTTAGTGTTTTCTTTAGAGCAGCAGAGTCAAAAGATCCAGTCAATTCACTGTACTTAGATCCTGATAAGAATAAATATGAATTTAATATGGGGGGTAAAGTGATTTTGTTTAGAAATAACGGTCTGATAGACCCATCTTCGGGCAACTTCCCTATATGTTTTGAAGTTAAGCATATGAAAAGTGGTAAAACGAAAAGCGTAGAGTTGACTCAACTTGGTATGCAGAAAATTTCGGATGGTGCGTGTACGAGGGCTGGATCATGAAGTACCAAAAAGGTGTGGGATTGATGGAAGTTATTATTTCAGTTCTTGTGCTAGGTCTTGCTGTATTGGGATTTATTGCACTTCAGTATAGGTCACTAGAGCTGGCATCAGAAGCCTTAAAGAAAGTTGAAGCTGTTAACTTAGCGAGTAATTTAGCAGAACGAATGTATGTCAATCGAACATCCTATACGGATGCAGATGGATTAATCGATGGTCGAAATCTTAGTGACTGTGTAAGTGAAAATGACTCAATTAAATATTGTAATGCTGCAAGTTTCGCTGCAAAAGATATAGCCGATATTCAGGCGATTGCTGCGGAAAAAAATATGCAAATAAATGTATTTACATGTCCTGATACCAGCAATAACCGAAACTGCATATATGTAGCATGGGATGAGACGCAGGCGATACAAGGAGATGAAGGAGATGATGCTTGTACCTCTGAAGATGATTTTAGTTATTTACCCAATGCTAAATGTGTAGTGGTGGAGACGTTCTAATGAAAAGAAAAATGAGCGGCTATACGTTAGTTGAGCTAATGGTTGCATTGGTTTTAGGCTTAATTGTTGTTTTGGTTGCTGTTCAAATGTTATTGGCTGGTCAGAGAAGCGTAGCATTTCAAAATGCTGTTTTAAATGTACAGGACAATGCAAATATTGGACTGAATTATATTGTCACAGATTTGAAGCATACCAATTTAAATTTAATTAATCGTGATATGAGAAGTACAGGGGTTTCAGGTCTTATTGTAAGTGATTCAAATTATCCAGCTAATATTACAACGAACAGAAGATTGAGTTCTACCGCTGATTTGAATTCTCCATCTTTAACCGAAGATGATAGCGATGTATTAGTTATTCAATATAGACCGAATTTAGCCAAAGGTTATGATTGTGAAGGAGAGGCTATTACTTCGCCAAATGAGGTAATTGTTCAGCGCTATTTTTTAAGACGAGATACAAATGGGGCACGATTTGATTTAGCTTTAGCTTGTGATGCTGGGCGATATGCGAATACAGAAACTGCGACTACTATTACTGGGTTTAATAATAGTGGCCAAATTATTATGCAACGTGTAGATCAATTCAAAGTTTTAGTAGGCGTACAAAATACATCAACAAGAAGTCTATCATATATGACCTTGGCTCAGTTTGCCGCTGTTCCAGCTGCAGCGAATTTAAGAGCTGTATCTTTGCAAATTGGTATTTTGGCACGCTCTTTGGATAATGCTGGCGCTGATACGAATGAAAAATTAGATTACACCTTGCTTAATATACAACAAGTTGTTGATAAGCCTGATGAAATGAAAGCAAGATATATACGTGTACCTGTTGAGCAAACAATTGCTTTAAAAAATGGTTTAGGGGAGCGCTTATAATGAATAGCTTTAGGCAAAATGGCTCAGCCTTAATAATTGTACTTGTTGTTGTGATGGTATTGACCATTATTGGGGTTATGGCTGTACGTTCGGGTTTATTAGGGCTGAATATCGCAACGAATAGTCAAGCTTCACATATTATGGATCAAAATAATGATGCTGCATTATTCCAGATTGAAGATAATGCGCAATTTGATGATTTTATCGTAGGAACGGGGTTGTTTGGTTATCCTAAAACAATTGCTAACCGAGATAAAGAGTTGGTCATTTGTTATCGCGGGAAAGTAAATCAATTTTATCAGTTTTATCGTGCAAGTGTGGTATATACAGAAAAAAATCAAGATCAAGCTACTGTTGTGAAAACAGAGGATATTGGCGGTTCGGCACGTTCAGGGTTTTGTCAGGTCAATGATCAAAAGTCGGACTTTGTGAGTGGAAGAGCAGCAGCGATGACGCAAATTTCTGTTCGTGTTGCGGGTAGTGTGACAGATGGAGATGAACCCTTTAGTTATTATCAAGTTGGCACAGATACAGAGTCTGGAAAATTAGATGAAGCTGTACGCCTTATTGTAACCGCAACAACCGTCATGCCAGTGTTAAGCACTGAAGATAATGCGACGATTAATGAGTGTATGAAAAATCTGAGTTATGTAGATAGAGCAACAAATTTGGAAACTATATCTGAATGTCTAAGTAAAAATGCAGTCCCGTATAAAACCCAAGTATCTGAATATACTTTGGGTCAGTTCATTAAAAAAGTAGCGTAGGGGAACCGTTATGAAAAATAGCACATACATTGAAAAAAGATGGATGCAATTTAAAGTATCGGCTTTATCTGCATCTATAACAGCTTTAGTTGTGAGTGGTATTCCCACCCAAATCTCAGCATCTGATATTGATATTTATCAGTCTGGTGGTACTGGTGCGATTAATATTTATTTTATGGCGGATACCTCCGGAAGTATGGGGAGTTCTAGTCTGAGTGATTATGAGCACACCTCTTCAAAAATTGTTTGTAAAATGGAAACTCAAATAAAATATAAGCAAGATAGTTATTATGGGAATTATAGGCTTACTTTTAATAATGTAGGGGTAGGTAAAGGTGATTATAATTTAAGCAATAATATATATGTTTTTGTAGGGCAAAACCAAGGTCGTTATGAATTAACCAGAGTACGTGATATTAACTGGAATACTAGTAATATTGATAGATATAGAGAAGATGGCACATATAGTAATGAAGTTTGTGCAGTCCCTCAAATATGTAATAGCTATGAAACTTTGCCATCATCCTTGACAACGAATGGTTACATTTATGCCCAACAGGGTGAATCCTATTGTAGAGTTAATTCGTCTGATCTGGACTTAAAAAACGGATTAGATAACACCTATTATAATAAGATTAGGAAAATTTGTGAACCTTCAAATGTAAATCAAACAGAATACCGTTGTTTAACTCGCTTGGCTAATTTGAAAAAAGGTTTACTGTCATTAATTGAATCTACAGAAATTGGAGCGGACCATAATTTTGCTCTAGGAGAATATTCGAGCTCTGCAATTGGGACATTAAATAATTTTATAAAAATGGATGCGAGTGGAAAAGCGTTGATTTCAAAAAATGTGCAATCATTAGTGGCTGGTGGTGGGACACCGATTGATAGAGCATATAATGAAGCAATTTCAAAGATCACCATTGGGAATACAGTCAGTAATGCAAAGCCACAATGTAGCGGAAATGGTGTTTATTTTTTAACAGATGGAGAGCCAAATCCATCTGATTCCTCATTGTTTGGGAGTACAAAAGCAGTTGATTCAACTTTGACTGATTACTTCAAGAGAATGGCAGGTAAAGGGGCTGATTTAAGAACTAGTAATAAACTCATTAAAACAGCTACGGTTGGATTTGGTGGTGAGTATTATTTAAATTCTGATTATTCGCGGAATGGAGAGTTTGACTGCTCGGTTTATACTAATCAAAATCGATATGGGTTATGTAGTTGGGGAACTAAGCTTAAAAATTACGGGCAAGGTGGCTTCTATAATGCTCAATCTGCTGAGGATTTAGTCGGGAGTATTAAACAGTTCGTAAGTGATGTTTCTGTGCCTATTGAAGGTTCCACTATGGGAACCAGTACGATTCCTGTTGATGCCTTGAATACAACTCAACTACAACCATACTCCTACTTCCCTATGTTTAAGCCTTTAATTGATTCAAAAGATCAACTTTGGGCGGGAAATTTGAAAAAATTCAAAGTTACATCAGGAACAATTGTTGATACACAGAGTTTAACTGTTTTTGAGAATGACAAGATTAGAGCGCAGTTGCAAGATTATTGGTACAGTGCAAATGGTAGTAGTAGTGATGACCAGTTTATGACTTGGGGGGGGCATCTAAGTCGATTAAAAACATTTAATCTACCGAAGTCCGAAACAAGTTCAACCACTTTAAATAAGAATTTATATATTGATGTAAATGGTGAGCTCAAAAAAGTCACAGATGTTTTGAATTCAAATAATAAACCAACAAATAGTCAATATCTTTATGGACTTATGGGCTTTTCTAAGTTGAAAGAAGCTGATTTTACCGCTTTGGGTGATAATAAAACCTATACTCAACAATTAGCCTATTTAAAAGACAGAGTGAGTACTGCATCAGGCTATCAAATGGGGGCGGTAATCCATTCAACGCCTGTACTACTCACTCAAAAAGGTGCGATTGAGGTTGAAAAGGGTGTGCAATCCTCTAAAGACCGTGAAGATTACATCATGTTTGGTACAACGCAAGGTGTTTTACATATTGTAAAAGCTGGTCAACAAAATACGAATTCGGTTGATGCTGAAGGCGGTAAGGATGTATTTAGTTTTGTGCCTAATGAGTTTTTAACACGTCAGTCTAAAGGCTTTGCAGAGTCTTTGGCTATGGGTAGAACAGATTCAGTCAATACCTTTTTCTATGGCATTGATGGCCCTTGGGTTGCACACACGGTTTATGAGCCATCTATTACTGATTTTTATAAGAAAGATGAAAATGGTAATGATGTTATAGAAAATGGCCAAAAAGTTATTGAGTCTACCCGTGGTTCATTGGTAGTCAAAGCTGATAGTAAAAATAGCCATCAGTATGTATATGGTGGCTTACGCATGGGTGGACGTAGTTATTATGCCTTGAATTTATCTGACATGAGCAAACCTAAGTTGATGTTTCATGTAAATCCTGATGTAGCAACTTTAAATACAGATCCTTTATATCATATGGGCCAAAGTTGGTCTCAGCCCACACTCACTTATATAAAATGGAATGGTGAAAAGAAACTTGCCATGATTGTTGGTGGTGGATATGACACAAAATATGAAAATCCGACTTTTATGAGTAATACTTCAGGTACAGTGAAAGGGAATGGAGTCTATATTTTTGATGCTGAAAATGGAAAATTGTTGTGGTGGGGGAGTAGTAGCGTAACATCCGCATCTCAAGCAGCAGTAAATTCAGATGGAGCTGTGACTAAACCTGAGTCAACAACGATTGGAGCGATGGTCAATAGCATTCCATCTCGAGTTAAGGCTATTGACCGAGATGGCGATGGAATAACGGATCATTTATATGTGGGTGATTTGGGGGGAAAATTATTTAGGATTGATTTAAATCCTAAACATGCGATTAGTGAAAAAACAGATGAACAAAAATCATTTATATTAAATGCCTTTACTTTGGCAGATATTGGTTCTCGTCGTTTTTATGAGGCGCCAACATTTACGATTCATAAGTCAGGTATGACTCGATATGCTGTTTTATCGATCGGTTCTGGAGATAGAAGTAGCCCTTTACTAAACTCAAGTTCAAATGATCTGTTAGTTGGTATTTATGACACAAGTGTGACTAAAACAGTGCCTACTGACCAGCCGACAGTTAGTTTAGGCAATTTAAGAGAGATTTATAAAAAGATAGCAGCAGATGCCACACATAAAGGATGGTACTACACCCTACCAAAACTCACAGTTAAGGATACAACATATCAACAACGTATTTTGGAAGAAGGTGTCGCTTTAGATAATTCACTGTACTATCCGATTTTTAATCCACAAAGTAGTACTGCAAATGTAGATGCCACTTCTTGTACTGGTGGGATTACAGGTGAGAGCACACTTTATCAATTCTGTCTACCAAGTGGGGAATGTGTTGCGAATCAGGATGCACCAAAAAGTGGTGGGCCTTTGGGTTCAGGGATTTTAGGTTTAGCCGTCGGACCTGGGTCTGGTGATAATAAACGAACGTTTATTTTTAGTAAAAACCCAGATCCGATACCGGATGAGTTCGAAACATTGGATAAATTACTTCCGCAGCGTTGGTTTGAGTATTCTCCTTATAAGGTAAAAGGAGATAAATAATGAAAAATCATGGCTTTACTCTTATGGAGTTAATGGTTGTTACAGTTATAATTGCAACTATGGTAGCTATCGCGCTACCAAGCTATGCACATTATGTTCGTAAAAGTCATGAGAAGCTCGTATTACAAAAAATAGCTGATGTTGCTTTAAAGTTAGAGAAAGAGAAATCACGTAATTTTAGTTATGAGCGATTCCAACAGGCAAATGAAGATAAAACTGTAACAAGAAGCAAAACTTCTAATGAGGTTATTTATAACATCGATACAGTTTCGGGTTTTCAAAACTGGAGTATAGTGGGATGTGTAAATACCTCATTGCCTAATGCTAGTCAATATAAAAATTTTGCAGAGAATAATAAGGGGCGTAAATGCGAATGGATAGATACAAATTGTTCTGTACCTGAAAATTGTAAGTAGGCAATTAAAATGCATAAAAAAAACAAAGGGTTTACATTGATTGAAATGATGATTGTTGTTGCGATTATCGCTATTTTAGCTGCAATAAGTTATCCGAGTTATCAAAGTTATGTTAGAAAGACAAAAAGACTTGAAGCTCAGTCGATGCTAATGGATATAGCTAATAAATTGCAGCGATATAAGGTAGTTAATTCTACATTTAGACCTAATAATGTAGCAATTACACTAGAAGCTGTAGGCTATAAAGTTAGCTCAAATGGTGCACTATCTATTCCAGAGGGGGCAAAACCTACCTATCGAATCTCATTGCAGGAGGTTACTGACAGTGGATGGTTACTTGTTGCAATGACAGAGAATGGTCAAAAAGGTGATGGTACTTTAGGCTTAGATCATAGAGGACATCGTTGTTGGGCAAAAGGAGATGATAGAGGGAGATGTACCCCGAATTCAGCCACCAACTGGGACGGCAAATAAAATCCAAATTCAAAACTGTGGATAAACAAATTTTAATCTTTCCTTCACAGCAAAGATAACGTAAAATATTGCCCTCTATGAAAGGGGTTTGAAATGTTCCGGTGGTCGGGGCAGGGATAATCCGTAAAAACTATAAGGTTGTATCATGGTAGTTATTCGTCTTGCACGCGGTGGTGCTAAAAAACGTCCGTTCTATCAAGTTATTGTAACTGATAGCCGTAATGCACGTGACGGTCGTTTCATCGAACGTATTGGTTTCTTCAACCCAACAGCTCAAGGTAAAGCAGAAAAAATTCGTTTAGACGCTGATCGTTTTGCACACTGGGTTGCTCAAGGTGCTCAACCATCTGAACGTGTTGCTTCTTTAGCTGCTCAAGCTAAGAAAGCTGCAGCTACTGCATAATTTTTGCTAATTAAGTAGTAGGTAGCCCATGACACCAACACAGAATGTTCCCGAAGATCGTATTCAGATTGGACAGTTACGTTCAGCATATGGATTAAATGGGTGGCTCTGGATCTATTCCAATACAGAACCGATGAGCAACATCTTTGACTATCTGCCTTGGTACATTGAAACCAAAGCAGGTTGGCAAACAATAGATGTAAAACGTTGGAAACCGCACGGCAAAGGCTTAGTTGTTTCGCTAAAAGGCGTCATTGATCGCACTGCAGCAGATAACCTAGTTGGCGCAAATGTCTGGATTTCAAAAGCGCAACTTCCTAAAGCAGGAATGGATGAGTTTTACTGGTCAGATTTGAAAGGCTTAACAGTGTTAGGTTTGGATGATGAAGAACAAGAAGTAAATCTCGGAAAAATCCATGAAATGTTTGAGACAGGTGCCAATGATGTGATGGTGGTTCACGCAACACCAGACAGCGTTGATGCTGAAGAGCGTATGATTCCATGGCATAAAGATGTGGTGCAACGCGTTGATCTCGAAGCTGGTCGTATCTACGTTAATTGGGGCGTAGATTACTAATTATTTTTGGAAATACGGGAGTCTGCGATGTTTTTTGCAGTCATTACGCTTTTTCCTGAAATGTTTGAAGCGATTACAGCCTACGGTATTAGCGGGCGTGCAGCAAAAAGTGATTTAGTACAAGTGACTTGTATTAATCCTCGTGATTATGCTGAGGGCAACTACAAACGAGTGGATGAACGTCCATTTGGTGGTGGTCCTGGTATGGTGATGATGGCTGAGCCTCTGGCAAAAGCAATTCAACATGCCAAAGAGCTTGCCATGCAAGCAGGTGCAGTTCATGTTCCTGTGGTGTATATGTCACCGCAAGGAAAAACCTTAAATGAGCCTGCAGTACAACAGTTTGTCGACTATGATGGATTGATTGTGTTGTGTGGTCGTTATGAAGGGGTTGATGAACGTTTGATCCAAAAATATGTTGATCAGGAATGGTCCATAGGGGATTATGTTTTATCGGGTGGCGAGCTTCCTGCGATGGTTTTATTAGACAGTATTATTCGGAGACTTCCGGGTGCAATGTCTGATGAACAGTCTCATGTGCAAGACTCATTTGTGGATGGTCTTTTGGACTGCCCACAATATACCAAGCCAGACCATTTTGAAGGTTTGGATGTCCCTGAAGTCTTAAAGTCGGGACATCATGCCAATATTGAGAAATGGCGGTTTTTGCAGCGTTATCAACGAACACAACAACGCCGACCTGAGTTGGTGGAAAATGTGGAGTTGACGAAGCAGCAAAAGAAATGGCTAACAGATTTGAATACTTAATTTAAGAGTATTCTTTTAATAGGCTCTTTGTGCATTGAAGTGGTCAAGCATAAAGAGAAAGATAATCGGGTCTATGCGATTTAGCCTCTATACCCAGCGGATATCAGACCTCTTCTGACCCGCACATATTGGAGATACCCCATGAGCGGTAAGCATCCTTTAGTACAAGCTGTTGAAAATGCACAGCTTAAACAAGACATCCCAGCTTTTGCACCAGGCGATACAGTTATCGTTCAGGTTAAAGTAAAAGAGGGTGACCGTGAGCGTCTTCAGGCATTTGAAGGTGTTGTAATCGCGAAGAAAAACCGTGGCTTGAACTCTGCGTTCACAGTACGTAAAATTTCTAGCGGTGTTGGTGTTGAGCGTGTTTTCCAAACTCACTCTCCAATCGTTGCTAAAATCGAAGTGAAACGTCGTGGTGACGTTCGTCGTGCTAAACTTTACTACCTACGTGAATTGTCTGGTAAAGCTGCACGTATTCGTGAAAAGTTACCAGCTCGTAAAGTTAAAGCTTAATTTTAAGTTTTATACGAGTAAAAAATGCGCCCAATGGCGCATTTTTTATTCCTAAATTTTAGAGTCCTTGAAGCTTCAAGCGGTTGGCGTGTTGTCGGTAAACATCCACAGGGTCTGGAGCAAAAATAGAACGTAGTCCAAAGAACTGGTTAATCACATCTAAATGGTTCCAATTATAGTTATCGCGCACGGTCTTACCATACTTGGCACTACAACGTGAGACTAAGCCATCGTTATCATTGGGCGCTTGCATGAGTAAGCCTGTCGCCGCCAGTAATGAGTCTGGATCAAGTACGTTCGTCAACGTTGAGTTGCCAGAGAAAGAGTAAAAATAAACACCATTTTCTTTAGCTAAACCTTCACCACAGCTTGTTTTTGGCATACCCAATGGATATTTCTGTGCAAAAGCTTTAGACCCAGCTTGACTTAAACTTTTACCAGCACCGAGCGCATCATGTGGAAGTGAGTTCGGATTTTGCTGTTGTGCCCAAACAATAGCCTTGGAGCCAAAGTTGATTAAGCCCACCAGCGGTTGCTCTAGCGGCGTACCTTGTGCGGAAATAATCAAATCCGCCACAGGAGAGCCTTTTAAAGGACTAGAAATGGCTGTTGCAGACGCGATTTTATTGGGCATAACATTTGAGACATAGGCAATACTATGTCCGCCGTGACTATGACCAAGCAAATTGACTTTGGGTGCTCCTGTAATCGCTAAGATTTCATCAACTTGTTGCAGCAGTTGTTCACCACGAACTTCAGATGTGTTGAATGGAGAAACGCGTGTTGCCCATGTGTTTGCACCGTTACGGGCTAAATCTGGCAAGATTTGATACCAGTAATCCATACCAAGTTCATCGGTTCCTGCTCGAATCCAGCCACCCATACCATGTGCAAAAACCAAAGGATATTTGGTTTTTGCATAGCTAGAGGCAACATAGTTTGATTTAATTTGTGAAGCGGTTGCTTGCGTTTGTGTAGCAGCAAGTGCGCAGGTCGACAGCAGTCCAGCTATCAATAATCCATATTTCATTGATCATCCTCATTTTTTATTTTTTATGACGACATTTTAAGTTGTCAAAAATGAGTATAAAGGTGAGGGAGGAGGAGCGTAGAGAAATCCGATTAAATTAAATACAGTTTGTAACTGGATAATTCTAGGAGGCATCCCTCCGAAACGTTAAAGATTCGAAGGGAAAGACAGAACTAGAGTCCTTGCATTTTTAAGCGGTTGGCGTGTTGGCGATAGACATCAACAGGGTCTGCGCTAAATAGACCACGTAGCCCCATAACTTGATTGACCTCATCTAAATGGTTCCAGTCATAGTTATCACGGATGACCTTACCGAAGTGCGTACTACAGCGTGCCACTAAACCATCATTGTCAAAATGCGCATATGCCAAAGGCCCCAACAGTGAGATCGCACTATCTGCGACATCTAGAATGTTCGTGACTTGAGACGTGCCTGTCCACGAATAGTAATATACGCCATTGCTGGATGTTGCACCGCTCTTGTTACAGTCTGAAACCAGTGCTGATGTTGGATATTTCTGATTAAAAACACGGGAACCTTGCTCACTAATTGAGGTGAGTGATGCCGTTAAATTACTTTTTAATGCAGGGTTACTTTGCCCATAAGCCAGCATAGGGCCAATAATATAATCTGCCGCTAGGCTGAGTAATTGTGTTCCGCCTTGATTGGCAAGAAGCTGATCAGCCACTTTTGAACCTCTAAACGTTGCTCCCACGCCTGTCAGTGAGGCCACATATTGCGGTTTAACTGCTTCTACATAGCGAATGGTTGGTCCACCATGGCTATGCCCAATCAAATTAACTTTGGGCTTGCCAGTCAGGGCGATGACCTCTTCAACTTGTTGTAGTAACTGTTCACCCCGTACTTCAGTTGATTCTAAAGGGGAAATTTGTGCTGCAAAGGTGGTCGCGCCATTTCGTGCCAAGTCGGGTAAAATTTGATACCAGTAATCTAGTCCAAGTTCGGCAACACCCACTCGACTGAAACCAAACATGCCATGGGTAAATAGCAACGGATATTTGGTTTGAGCATAATTACTTTTTACGCTTGCAGTCACCGTTTGTAATCCAGCTGTGGCTGTGGTTGCGCTGAGTCCAAGGCTGGTAACCAGACCTACGAGTGACATTGTTTGTATCATTCTTTTCGTTATAAACATTTTTTTCATCCTGAAAAAGTCAAACACGGTATAGCTTTAATCTGCGAACGGAAGTTTTCCTCCCGTGTCATGTGTGGTTTCAAAGGCTCCTAGTCGAAGTTGTTCTTGTGAATTATGAAACTGTTGATCACGTAGTTTTTGAATGGCTTGCTGCTGCGCGTCTTGACTCATGTTGCTGTTGAGAATGCTGTCGCGTTGTTCTAAGTAAGTGTTGACCCGAGATTTCCAATTGTTTCGATCTTGGTCGAGTTTTTCTAGGCGTACGGTCGCTTCGGCACCGACAAGATTCTGGCGCATTTGGCGAATTTCTTCGGCAGAGCCGCCGCGCGCTTTAATATCTGAGGTCAGTTTACGCAGATCTTCGAGTTTGGAGAGTTGTTCTAGGTTTTCTTTCCAATCTTCAGGCAGTTGAGCAAACAACTCTTTCAGTTTCTGCGCTTTTTGTACTTCGGTCAGGGACTGATCTGCCATGATGCTCATTCGGTCTAAGGTATATTCATGGTAGGTATTTTCAGCGCCAAAGAGACCTTCGATTTCATAGTCGGAAAAGAATTGGCTGCGTAGGTTTTTCATCAAAGTAAAAATTTTGCGATAGTATTCAGGGTCTTCTTTATCTAGGCTTGGCTCCTTCAGACTACCCAATTGCACACGATAATCTAAATAACGAGTCCAAAGATCTAAAATCTGCTTAAGCGCAGGTTCTTTATAACCTTGCTGGATATAGGCTTTAAAATCTTGCTTGATCTGGTCAATATTTTTTTCACCATATTGGGTAATAAAATATTCAAAACAGTTACGTGTTTGTTCATTGACAACTAAGCGATTACCTTGGTCGAGCACCAGTTGGCAGTTGACTTCGGTGTCCTGTTGGCTGTTACTGACAAAAGGCAGCCCTGAAGCATGTGGCAAGTCTGACGCTGCGGGTAATAAGCCTGTAGTATTTTGAGCGCTAGAGCTAATTGGCCCTTGGTTGGAGCCAACAGTTGCATTGGGTGCGAGCCAAATGAGAAACCCAAGAATGACAACGATGATCACGGCGAAAATGAGCCATAATTTCTTTTTTTGCATATCCTATGCCTAACATCCCTATTGTATTTTTTGTTGGGTTCATATGACTGAACTCGATTTATTCTGAAACAAAAGGGCAAATAAACAACAGAAAAGTTGTAAAACTAGACAAGCGGTTGATAGTATTGCGGCAGCTTTAAGACGTGTCTATGTTATGAAATCATCTGCTTCAAAAATCCAGCGCCGTGCAGTGAATGGTGTATTTTTATTGAATAAGCCATTGGGGATCAGTTCAAATGCGGCATTGCAAAAAGTGCGCTGGTTATACCGTGCGCAAAAGGCGGGGCATACGGGAGCGCTTGATCCATTGGCATCGGGACTGCTGCCGATTTGTTTGGGCGAAGCGACCAAGTTTTCGCACTTTTTGTTGGACTCGGTGAAGCGCTATCAAACCACCATTCAGCTGGGGCACAGTACCACCACAGGTGATGTGGAAGGTGAGCAGTTGTTAGAGCAGGCTGTACCTATATTAACCGAAGAGCTGATTCAGCCCGTTTTGGCTCGGTTTATGGGTGATATTCAGCAAGTGCCGCCGATGTATTCCGCTTTGAAGAAAGATGGTCGTCCTTTATATGAGCTAGCCCGTAAAGGGATTGAGATTGAGCGTGAAGCACGCCCGATTACCATCTCTGCGCTTGAGCTGCTTTCATTCACAGCAGACAGTATCACCCTTGATATTACCTGTTCAAAAGGCACATATATTCGTGTTTTAGGCGAAGATATTGCGAAGGCATTGGGTACTTATGGTCATTTAACTTATTTACACCGCATTAAAACAGGTCATTTTGATCTCATTCCAAGTTATACCATTGAGTATTTGGAAAGTTTGTCTGAACAAGAGCGCGAAGCACTGTTGTTACCTGTGTATGCACCTGTAGATCATTTTCCTAAAGTACAAGTTCCAGAAGGGCGCAGTGAATACTTTAGTCGCGGTATGGAAAGTAATATTGAGCATACAGCGGAAGCACAGGTCTTGGTTTTCGATGGGGAAAAATGCTTAGGCTTGGCTGAAATTACCGATAAGAAAAGATTGGTTCCAAAGCGGGTTTTAAATTTATAATCGAAATATATCACTCGGTAAAAAAGGATAAGGCGTGGACATCGACATTATTATCAGTCTGATCTTTTTTGCCTTTTGTGCAGGCGCAATTGACGCTGCCGTTGGCGGTGGTGGGCTGATCCAAATTCCCGCTTTGATGAATGCATTTCCATCGATGGCACCTGCCACTTTATTTGGCACCAACAAATTAGCGGCAGTGGTGGGTACAGCCACTTCAGCCGTTTCCTTTGCCCGCAAAGTTCGCTTTGAATGGAAACTTTTGGCTGTGGTCGCAGTGTGTGCCGCCATCAGTTCATTTGGGGGCGCGGCCAGTGTTGCCATGATTCCAAAAGAAGTTCTCCAACCCTTTGTCTTGGTCATGTTGATTGTGATGGCGGTATATACCCTCATGAAGAAGCAATTTGGGCAAGTGCATATGGCACAGCGTGTGACGCCTAAAATTTTGCTGTTGGCGGGGATTGGAAGTTTAGCCATTGGCTTTTACGATGGTTTGTTTGGCCCAGGTACGGGCAGTTTCTTTATTTTCTATTTTATTCGCTATTTACGCGTTGATTTTTTGCATGCGGCGGCATTGGCTAAAATTGGCAATGTGATGACCAATCTTGCAGCGCTAAGCTTTTTTATTCCCTCGGGGCATGTGCTTTTTGCAGTGGGAGGCACGATGGCAGTCGCAAATATGATCGGGTCTATTTGTGGGGTAAAAATGGCGCTGAAATATGGCAGTGGCTTTATTCGTATTTTATTTCTTATTTTGGTGACTATTCTAATTCTCAGATTGAGCTATCAAATGTTTTTAATGTAATGGTGTGACACCTTTAAAACTTCATTACAAAAAACGCGCAGTCTGTGACCTCATTTCTCGTTTATTGCATTTATGATCAGTACAGTGCACTCAATGCTGTGCCAAGAAGCTTTTCAATAAAAAATGATGTTTTAAGTTGAATGGAACTGGAGCATAGAATGAATATATTTGAAGCCTTAAGAGAAAGTCACGTTATTCAACGAAATTTAGCTGAACGACTACTCCAAACTTCAGGGGATACCCCTGAGCGCCGTGAGCTATTTGAACGCCTAAAAAATGAATTATTTGCCCATGCTGTGGCAGAAGACCGTTATTTTTATATCCCTTTAATGATGACTGATTCGGGCCTCAACATTACCCGCCATGCTTTGGCAGAACACCATAAAATGGATGAGTTATTGGAACAATTGACGGAGACGGAATTCTCAAATCCGGGCTGGTTGGCAATTGCAAAAAAATTATCGGAAACCGTACATCATCACTTACAAGAAGAGGAGCATGGTTTTTTTCAGCAAGCAGGAAAAATCTTACTTGATGCTCAAAAGACTGCGCTCGCCAAGCAGTATCAGCAGGAATACAAAAAGTACAAAAAAATTGAAAAAGACAGTTTGGTTTAAGTCCATTTTAAACAAAAGATGGCGAGTGCCATCTTTTGTGATTTAACGCGCGTCATCACTTTGCGGTTTGGCTCTAAAGGTAACACCAACGGAGGCAATCATAATGCAAACTAGCGCCAACGTTTGCCACATGCTAATTTGCTCTTTTAGTAGTAACCAACCTGCCAAGGCTGCTAAAGCCGGCGACAAACTTGAAAGCGTCCCATAGCTGAGTTTACTTAAACGTTTCAAAGCCATGAGGTCTAGAGCATAAGGAATGGTTGTGGCGAGTAGTGCGATCAATAAGGCTTTGGGCCAGTATTCCGTTTGCATTAGCGCTGTAGGGTTATGCGTGGCACTAATCGGCAGAAGCACCAAGGCTGAGATCACAATAGCAATACTGAGGGCATGCATGCCGATATTTTGACGGACGACTTTTTGCCCAAAATAAATATACAGCGCCCAGCAAGCACCCGCTGAAACCGCAAATGCGGCACCTAAGAAAGAGAAGTTGGTTGCATTGGCTTGATGCCACGGCACCATCAGCGCAATGCCTAAAATCGCTAATCCGACCCAAATATAATCACGACGTTGTTTGATCGAGAGCAGCGCTAAAGTTAAAGGGCCTAAAAACTCTAAACCTACGGCAATACCTTGTGGCAATCTACCCAGTGAAGCGTAGAATAAAATATTCATGAGGCATAAGGCTGCTGTATAACTGAGTAAATCTTTCCATTTTAAATGCGGTAAGCGTTTGATGATGCTCCATGAGCGGAACATCAGCACAATTAAAATTGCCGCAAAGCACAGTCTAAGGGTCACCACGGTGAGGGGATCCAGCACGGCAATCAACTGCTTGGCAAAAGAAGCACTGATTTGATAGGACAGCATGGACAAGACCATGAACATCACTGCCATCAGTTGAGAATTAGGCATCATGCACACATTAGGTCATAGCGACCTGTTTTTTTAAGAAGGTGGATTAGTATAACGATTCAGCACCCAAGTTGGATGCTGAATAAGCTGATTTTTTAAATGCAACGACATGAATTTAAAAGTAATCGATACAGCCTTTGGATTTAAAAGCTAAATTCAAACATTGAATCACATGGTTTAAACTGCGGCTTGGCGGTTTTTCTGGGCTGTATAAGTACAACCAATAGACGCCATGATAATCACGCTAAGCGCAAGCCACTGTGACCACAATAGTTGCTCGCCTAGAAATACAAAACCGGATAGTGCTGCGATAGCAGGTTCAAGACTCATGAGCGTCCCAAAACTTAAAGCGGTTAAATTGCGTAGCGCAATCATTTCCAAGCTAAAAGGCAGAGCGCTGGCCAAAACTGCCAAAGCTATGAAATAGACCAAGTTTGAGGGTTCAAAGACATTTGTGGGTAAACCACTGAATAGGGCAAGCGGCATTAATATCAGCATGCCGACAAACATACCTAAGCATACGGTATGATTTCCCGAAACACCCGATGGGCGCTGCCCCGCCACGATATACAAGGCCCAACATGCACCTGCACCTAGTGCAAATGCGATCCCAAGAGTGTCTAAGGATTGAGCTGCTTGGTCGAAAGGAAAAAGTAAAACCAAACCTAAAATAGCCAGCCCGACCCAAACAAAGTCAAAGCGTTGTTTGGCATAAAACAGAGCGACACTGAGTGGGCCAATAAACTCAAACGACACTGCAATGCCGAGCGGCAGGCGAGCAATGGATAAATAAAACAATAGGTTCATGCCTGCCAAAGCAAAACCATAGCTGAGAATGGCTTTATGTTTGACTCGCTTGAAATCAACCTGCCAAATTTTAAACAACACGGCCAAAATGATTGATCCCAACAGCAAGCGCATGGCGGAAACGGTTAAAATGGGAAATTGATCGAACAGCACTTTGGCCAGTGAACCACTACTTTGCAAGCTGAGCATTGCAATCAGCAATAAAAAGGTCGCTTGGAGGTGGGGAGTACTTTTTAGATTTGGCATTATTAGAATACTAGATAGGGAAGTGAATACTTGCAAAACGTAGCGGAGAATGTGCTTGGGTCGCACATAAAATTTTAACAAGTATTCAAAAATAAAAAAACCACAGCTTGGCAGCTGTGGTTTTTAAATAGAGTCGAATTAGAACAATACGCGAACGCGGATTGTGCCTTCAACATCTTGCAGAGTATCTAAAGCTTCTTGAGATGCTGTTGCGTCTACATCCATCACCAAGTAACCAACATCACCTTTGGTCATTAAAGACTGACCAGAAATGTTGATGCCGTGTTCAGCAAACAAGTTGTTGATTTTTGACAACACGCCTGGCACGTTTTTGTGGATGTGAAGTAAACGATGTTTGCCTTCGGTCAACGGTAACGCGATTTCTGGGAAGTTCACCGCAGATAAAGTCATACCTTTATCTGAATAAGAAACGAATTTCTCAGCCACTTCTAAACCAATGTTCGCTTGCGCTTCCATGGTTGAACCACCCACGTGAGGGGTTAAGATCACGTTTGGAATATTACGTAGTGGAGAAATGAACTCTTCACCATTGGCTTTTGGTTCTTTCGGGAATACGTCAACCGCAGCACCAGCAACATGACCTGATTTCAAGGCATCTGCTAAGTCTTCAATCACGACACATGTACCACGTGCAGCATTGATGAAGATTGCACCTTCTTTCATTTGTGCAAATTTTTCTTTGGTCATGAAGTTACGTGTAGACGGAACATCAGGTACATGTAAAGAAACAACATCAGCATTGGCTAAAAGTTCGTTTAAGCTACCGACTTGACGTGCATTACCTAATGGTAGTTTTGTTACTGTGTCGAAGTAGATCACTTTCATACCCAAGCTTTCAGCAAGGACAGAAAGTTGTGAACCAATTGAACCGTAACCGACAATCCCTAAAGTTTTGCCACGAGTTTCGAACGAACCAACCGCTGACTTGTTCCAACCGCCTGCATGTGTATCTGTCGATTTTTCAGGTACACGGCGAAGAAGAAGGATAGCTTCAGCAAGTACAAGTTCAGCCACTGAACGTGTATTTGAGTATGGCGCGTTAAATACTGGAATACCACGAACCATCGCAGCATTTAAGTTCACTTGGTTGGTACCAATACAGAAACAACCAACAGCGATTAATTTATTCGCTGCTTCAAACACTTCTTCAGTGAGTTGTGTACGGGAACGAATACCAATGAAATGTGCATCTTTAATCGCTTCTTTCAACGCTTCACCTTCAAGCGCAGTTTTACGATAATCGATGTTGGTGTATCCGGCAGCATTTAGTGTGTCGATTGCGTTTTGGTGAACGCCTTCTAACAACAAGAAACGAATTTTATCTTTAGGAAGTGAAAGATGTTGGCTCATTACGGCTCCGCTACAAAGGCCAAATTTAGTGGCGATATAATAGCACGTACCGCGCCCGATATACATTTCCTTTATGCGGACTCTGCTGGGTATTTTTAGCCTCTATGGTGCGTAAAAAAGTCTTTTTGGTCTAATTAAACTAATCATTTCAAAGGTATCCTGAATAAAACAGCTTTTTCTGCGGGAAACAGAAAAAATGCCTTATAATATGACTCCGTGAAAATAAGCCTGTTGCACACTGCTGCTTAAATCCTCACGAACTGCCTGAGCCTTAGGGCATGGAAAGACTGAAATGAAGCGCTTTTCATGCAGAGAACCCTAGCGCCACAAACAACTTGTTTACTTCTTGCAAGGTCTGAAAACGATGAATGCTCCAGTCGCTTTAACCCCAGAGTTATTGACCCAATTGACAGCAATTGTAGGTGAAAACCGCATTAAAACCGATGCGGATAGCCTTGAAAATTGGGGACGCGATCATACCAAACATTTTGATCCAAACCCGTCAGTCATCGTTTTTCCATCGAGCACGGAACAAGTGCAAGCGGTTGTGAAACTTGCAAATGAGTTCAATGTTCCCATTACACCATCAGGTGGTCGTACTGGCTTATCTGCCGGTGCAGTCGCTGCCAACGGTGAAATTGTGGTGAGCATGGACAAGATGAACCAAATCTTGGAATTCTTCCCTGCAGACCGTATGGTTCGAGTCCAAGCAGGCGTGGTGACTGAACAGCTACAAAACTATGCTGAAGAGCAAGGCATGTATTATCCAGTCGATTTTGCTTCTGCGGGTTCGAGTCAAATTGGTGGAAACATTGGCACCAATGCAGGCGGTATTAAAGTCATTAAATATGGCATGACGCGTAACTGGGTACTCGGTTTAACTGTAGTTACGGGTAAAGGTGATGTGCTGCGTCTAAACAAAGGCATGATCAAAAACGCCACTGGTTATGCACTGCAACATTTATTCATTGGTGGTGAAGGGACACTGGGTTTAGTGACTGAAGCTGAAATCAAACTGGAACGCCAACCGCAAGACCTTCAAGTAATGGTATTGGGCGTGCCTGACTTTGATGCTGTGATGCCTGTACTACATGCTTTCCAAGCAAAAATTGACCTGACTGCATTTGAGTTCTTTGGTGAACTGGCAATGCAAAAAGTGTTGGCACATGGTCATGTACAACGTCCATTTGAAACTGAATGTCCATTCTATGTATTGTTAGAATTTGAAGCGCCATTTGAGCCAATTATGGACAAGGCGATGGAAATTTTTGAGCACTGCATGGAACAAGGCTGGGTACTGGATGGCGTGTTGAGCCAAAGCCTCGATCAAGTGGAAAGTTTATGGCGTTTACGTGAAGACATTTCTGAGTCGATTGCTCCATTTACACCATACAAAAATGACATTTCAGTGTTGATTACCCACGTTCCGGCATTTATTAAAGAAATTGATGCGATTGTGGCAAGTAACTACCCAGACTTTGAAATCTGCTGGTTCGGTCATATTGGTGACGGTAATTTACACTTAAATATTTTAAAACCGGCTGACTTAAGCAAAGACGAATTCTTTGCCAAATGTCAGGTGGTGAATAAATATGTTTTTGAAACTGTAAAAAAATACGACGGTTCAATTTCTGCGGAGCACGGTGTTGGTATGACCAAAAAGCCATACCTTGACTACACGCGTTCAGCGGAAGAAATAGAATATATGAAGGCATTGAAGCAAGTTTTCGATCCAAACGGAATTATGAACCCAGGTAAATTATTCGATCTTTAAGTTCGAATTGAGTTTTAAAAGCGCATCCATCGTGATGCGCTTTTTTATGGCTGAAGGGATTGAATTACATTTACTAAATAGTGTAATAGGCCTAAAAAAGGCATGATGAATTGATAAATAATGAATTTTGGGTGGGATTTATGTTGCGTCTTATTTTAGCTTCAGCCGTATGTGTGGGATTATTGTCAGGTTGTGCGACGACCAAAGAGTTAGTGAATAAAGTCGGTTCGTCAGATACGCCATTGGCTCAGGTACTCAAAGAGCGTCCAGATTTGCGTAATGAGTTGGCTACGGTTGAAATCCGTCAGTACTTTAATACGGTTGAGTCACCGACTGCGGCAGAAGTTAAAGTGACTGAAACAGGGTTGCTGGATGATTCGGTGAAGTCGGTGCGTACCGTGTATAACTTTAAGTTGGTCGATGGCGACTGGGAAAAAACTGCGACGAAAACCTCTTACCAATGCGCGCGCGGTAAAAATACCAAAAACTTCCAAACAGCCAAGTGTTCTTGATTGAAATAGATGCTTGTTTTGCTGGTGATAAAAAGGCGTAGTCGGTTTACGCCTTTTTATCATGGTCATGTTGAATCATTCAAACAAAGATGACGTCTTAAAAATGCGTCAGTCGATTCTGAATAATAATTTTAGAGCTGAGCTCACTTTTAGAATGAGCACCTAGCTTCTTCATTAAATTGGCTTTATGAACCTCGACTGTACGATGTGACAAGCAAAGTTTTCGTGCAATTTCTTTACAGGTTAGTCCATTTACAATGAGTTGCGTAATCTCAGACTCGCGTTTGGTTAATTTCTGTTTACTGGTCAGCGGATGCTGTTCTTTACGTTCAAAATGCCACACCATCAATTGAAAAGGATCTTCAGGGGTGAGTGTACGTCCATGGGTATGTGTCCAGAAAATCTCTCCACTTTTATGCTGCATAAAGCGTTGATCCGAATAATGCAGGCTATTTTTTTGCAATAGGCTTTGCAAAGCATCATTTCCGACTTTTTCATAGTCTTCAATACTGGGGAAAATTTTAATAATGGAGTGATGAAGAAGCTCTTCACGTTCATAACCAAACATCTGAGCAAAGGCATGATTCATTTCGACCATATGCCGATTACTGAGTACCACGATAGGTGCAGGGCTAAAATCAAAAGCCAATTTATTATAGTGAATCATAATAAGTATCCATACTTAGTATATGAAGCAATATAGTAAATTGTGCTGAATTAGCAATTGTAAAAAATGACCTTTTTATCTTTTCTATTGTTTTCAATGATGCATTTTTGATTCAAATATTGAGGTGGCCAAGTGCATCCTCAGCGCTTAAGAGTCAAGGATTTATTTTTAAGTATATGTAATTTAAATAAAAAATAATTTATGAAAACTACTTAAGTAATTAAGTAGATTGACTCTATTTCAAGATTAATCCACATTAATAAATTAGTGAATTTTAGTTCACTTTTATAATATTTTTCTTAAAGTTATGAGTCGCCATAGCTTTAAAACTCATGAAATCATAACCAATATAGTTATAGTCACGTGGTTTAAAAATCAGGACAGATTTAAACGTGACAGAAAGCAGACAATACTAAGAATTGCAAGAGGTGGGTATGGAGCAGATACAAGGATCGGGTCTTCCACATAAAAAGTCTTCTCACCGTTTGGCTGGAATCTCCAGCATGGTGGGAACGACCATAGAATGGTACGATTTTTTTATTTATGGTGCCGCTGCGGCACTGATTTTTAATAAATTGTTTTTCCCCAATTTAGACCCTTTAACTGGGGTATTGGCAGCTTTCGCCACATATGCGGTGGGATTTATAGGACGACCGCTGGGTGGGATTGTTTTTGGACACTTTGGTGACAAAATTGGTCGTAAAACCATGTTGTTAACCACCTTGATTATGATGGGGATCCCGACGGTTTTAATTGGGCTATTACCTACATATGAAAGTATTGGTTATTGGGCAACCTTCTGTTTGGTCATTCTTCGCTTTATTCAGGGTATGGCGATGGGGGGCGAGTGGGGGGGTGCTGTTTTGATGGCAGTTGAGCATGCACCCGAAGGTGGAAAAGGTTTCTGGGGAAGTTTACCTCAGGCCAGTGCAGGAGGAGGCTTATTACTGGCTTCTCTTGCTTTAGGCGCTGTTTCTCTACTGCCTGAAGCTAGCTTATTTAGTTGGGGATGGCGTTTACCATTCCTTGCGAGCATTCTGCTACTTGGTGTTGGTTGGTATATTCGCGTCAAAGTCCCTGAATCACCTGACTTCGAAAAAGTGAAAGAACAGGCGCAGGAAATTAAAGTCCCTGCTATGCAAGTTTTTAAAAATCATCCACGTGAGTTGCTGACGATTATTTTTGCCCGTGCAGCAGAAAATGCTTGGTTTTATATTGCCTCTACATTTGCCTTGGCGTATACCACCACCAAACTAGGGATTCCGCGTCAAGATATTTTATTTGCAACGATTTGCGGTGCAGGCTTAATTATGGTGATGACACCATTGTGTGGACACTTATCGGATAAAGTCGGGCAACGAAATATGTTTATGTTTGGTCTCTTGGCCTTGGCATTATATTGTTATCCATTTTTCACTATGTTGGGGACCAAAGACCCAGTATTGGTTTGGACGGCGATTGTGTTAGGTATTGGTGTGGTTTTCCCCATTATGTATGCACCACAAGCCCAGCTATTTGCCCGTCAATTTCCCGCCGAAATTCGTTATAGTGGCATTTCCATTTCTGTGCAATTTGCAGGTGTATTAGGAGGGGGGTTGGCTCCGCTTATTGCAACTAAACTCTTGAGTATTGGCAATGGCAGCCCGCATTTAATCATTAGTTATATTGTGGGGATGGCTGTATTTGCAATCATTTGTTCTTTCTTTATGAAGCCTGATCATCTCACTTGTGAATCGAACACGATAAAAGTCAAAACTGAAATCTCAGCTTAGCTACTGTAAGAAAAATTACAATTTCTCAAGTTATAAACTGCTAAACTACACCCACTCAAATTAGTGGGTGTAATTAGTTTGAGTTATAAAAATCTCACAACTGAAATCGTTTGATCTATCTTAGACACCTTGTGAATACGGTGTATTAAGCCGCGAAATCTCAGCGCATTCAAAAAAACGTAATTTAATAAATTTCTCAGTGCTTGCCATTGGGCTTAGTCGTCTCTCCCTCTAACGGACTTTGCTCAGGCTTGTACGCATTTTATATGTAGATAACAATGCAAAACGTACAAACTTTAAAGTTAAGCCGTGCCACATTGATGTTTCCTTTGGCATTGGTTTTATTCGAATTTTCGGTCTATATCGGTAACGATTTAGTCCAGCCTGCCATGCTCGCGATTACCCAAGACTTTGGGGTAAGCAGTGCATGGGCACCGTCCTCTATGTCCTTTTATTTACTGGGCGGTGCCTGTGTCGCGTGGCTGCTTGGGCCACTCTCAGACCGTTTAGGCCGTAAAAAAGTGTTGCTCGCCGGTGTGGCATTTTTTGTGCTGACTTGCCTCGCGATTTTACTCACTCAAAATATTGAGTCTTTTTTGGCGCTCCGCTTTTTACAAGGCGTGGGGCTATCGATGATTTCTGCGGTGGGTTATGCCGCAGTACAGGAAAGTTTTGAAGAGCGTGATGCCATTAAAGTCATGGCACTCATGGCTAATATTTCTCTGCTGGCACCGCTGCTTGGTCCAGTAGTGGGCGCGTTTATGATTGACCATGTGTCATGGCATTGGGGCTTTATTGGCATCGCCTTTTTGGCTTTTTTAAGTGGGTTTGGTTTAAAAGCAAAAATGCCTGCGACACAACAGCGTCATTCTAAAAAGCCGCTGCGCTATATTTGGGATGACTATAAAACGGTCTATAAAAATAAGGCCTTTTTGGCGCTCACCTTTGGCCTACCGATGGTCGCGATGCCTTTGATGCTGTGGATTGCGCTGTCGCCTGTGATCCTAGTGGAAGAACTTGGCTTGAGCAGTATGCAATACGGCTTGGCACAGTTCCCCGTCTTGGGTGGGCTAATTCTGGGCAACATTGTATTGATTAAAGTCATCGACAAAATGGCACTGGGTAAAACGGTGTTACTCGGTTTGCCTTTAATGTTCGTCGGTACGCTGTTGGTGGTGCTCGGCACCATTTTCCAAAGCTATTTCTTGCCGTTACTGATTGTGGGGATGACTTTGGTGAGCTTCGGCGAAGGTATCAGTTTTTCGGTGTTATATCGCTTTGCTTTGATGTCATCGGAAATGTCCAAAGGGACGGTTGCCGCAGCCGTTTCGGTACTGATGATGTTTACGTTCTTCTTCGTGATTGAACTGGTTCGCATGGCTTATGTGGCATTTGGTCTTTGGGCCTATAGTTTGGTTTGCTTGATATTGATTGCACTTTGGTTTAGCTTTCCACGTGCAACCGTGAAAAAAGTGATGCAAAAACGTCTTGAGAGTGGTGTTTACTAAGATTAAATTCAGCTAAGTTCACATCAAAAAAAGCGCGCATTCATTTGAATGGGCGCTTTTTTATTACTGCTTTACAAAATCCTTTTTAAAGCCAGTTTTTTAACTCAGGCTTCAGCTTGCTCAGGCTCTAATTTTTTAATTTTGGCATCAAACACAAAAGGCCCAAAAGGTAAGATTGAAGCGATCAAACCTAGAATAAACATCTTCAAAGACCATTTTTGCTTTTCACAGACCACAAACAGCACGATGAGAAACAATATAAATAATACGCCATGCCCCATACCCACGTATTTGACTAGGATCGGGTTATCAAAGATGTATTTCATTGGCATCGCAACGAATAACAACAGTAAAAAAGAAATCCCTTCTAAAAATCCTACAACACGTAATGTCTGAATGTTCATGGTCAAAAAATCTATGAGAATGAGGCTCGAGTGTACGCAAGAACCAGATAAAAATGAACCACAATACACCCGTATATCATGAACCTTTTAAAGATCGTCGTTGTATAGTCCGTTTTATTTAATGTCTCGGGCCAGTAGTTCAGTTTTTAACTTCAGCAATTCAGGCAAGGTTTCCAGCAGTAGACTGATTTGTTTGAGGACCAAGTGTAAATTCGGACTCATTGTTTCTTGCGCATTTAGGCGTTTAATCTCGGCTAGTTTCTGCTGGATATCGAGTTCAGGTAATGCCTGCTGATAGAGCAGTACATGATTAAGCGTATTTTGACACCAGAGCATGAGTTCCAGCACTTGCGTATCCTGCACCAATTCTCGGTGACTTCCCAAAGCAGAAATATAACTGAGTTGACTGTGGCTATATACCAAGTAGCGAAAAGCATGATGCACCAGTTCTGGGTTTGGGTTGGGCTCGGTACTAAGACTGGAGATCATGTTCGCCAGTTCGGTTTGGGCATTATGCGCAGTACGTCGTGCACTGCGGTAAGCCAGACTATTATTTTTGCCGTGTTGATATTGCTCACAGATGGCATTGAAATAGTTGAGGGTTGCATCGGATGCTTTTTTAATGGTGTTGGAAATATTGCGGAAGTCCCAATCGGGCCAAATAAAACTCACTGCGAACCAAGCAATGGCACAGCCAATGAGGGTATCTATAATTCTAGGTAAAATAATGGCATAGCCTGCACCTTTTAAATTAAAAATTAGCAGCACCATGAGTGTTGCCATTAGGGTCGCCATGGCATATTTCTTGGAACTGAGATAGAAAAAGCACACTCCAAAAATAATGGTCAGTAACAGCTGTCCTTCAATACTCGGCACGAAATACAGCAGTGGAATCCCTAAAACAACGCCCAAAATTGTGCCTAAGGTTCGCATTTTTAAGCGGCTTTTGGTGGCAAAGTAACGCATTTGGCAAACAAATAAACTGGTGAGCAAAATCCAATAGCCATGTTGCGCAAAGGGCAGAAGCGAGATGCCATAACCTACAGCAAAGACAAAGGCAATGCGTACCGCATGTCGAAACAGTGCGGATTGGGGGGTGAGATGTTGACTGAGTTTGAGCCACAGATCATGCCAATCATGGATATCATCATCATATAAATTGAAGTTATCAATATGCTGCTGATAACGCTGTTCTTGGCGCGATTGTAGTTCGTTGAGGTGCTGAAAACGTTCATGCACACTGTCCAAATTGTTTAAAATCAGTTGTAGGTTTTTGACTTCAATATTGTGTGGATGATCTCGAATCCAATCCTGCATGGAACTGTGTAAATTCAGCAACGCCTGAGTGGTCGTTGGATCGGATGCATAGGTTTGATTGTTCAAAATACACCGTGCCAAAGCCTGACAGGCAAGGGCTTGTAGCCGAATATTTTTTTGAATACGAAAAATGAGATCAGTTCGGCTAAAGTTTTGATGTAACTGCTCATAGTGCAAATAATTAGAGCTGGCTTGTTCATGAATGTCTTGAACGAGAAAATAGAGGTTGAGCCAATGAATTGTATTTTGGTTGGCGCGAGATGCTTTTAGTCGCGTCAGTAGTGAGCTTTTGGTGTGGTTAAAACTTTGCACCACAGTACTGTTTTGTAAGGATAAATCGTAGAGCAGAGCTTCTACATTGTCTCGATTATCTGGGTCGAATAGACGTGCTTTTGCGTTGAGCAAATCGGCAACTTGATTAAAACAGCGGGCTAAGTTGTCTTGAACGGCCAAGGTGGGTTTAAGAATATAAAACACAATGGCGGTACAGCCATACCACAACGCTCCCAAGACAAAACAACTGGGTTGAAAGTACCAAACCGAATATTCACCTAGGCCAAACATACTGTATAGGGAAAGTAGAATGGTGCCAAAGCTCATTGCTGAATAGCGTTGCCCCAGTGCCCCCAGTAAAATAAAACAAGCACTAGACAGTGATAAATATAAGATGAAAAAGAATTTATAAGGATGTAAAAAATCTAAAATGCTACTAACACTAAAGAACAAGATACAGACATAGGCAAGGTTTCTGAGACGAATGCTGAGTCGGTCGTCGAAGTCAGTCAAGGCAGTTGCAATTGCGCCTAATGTGGTCGGAACGATGAGCTGTTGCAGTCCTAGAAAATATAAACCTAAGGTTGTACCACTCAGCACAATTAAAATTTGCAAGCAATACATAAAAATTGCATTGGACTGAAAGGACTGAAACCACTGACGAAGATTGTTCACGATGTAATAGTCTAGGCTTAGTTTTATTTTGGTTTTAGCCTGAACTTTTTTCAGGGCACTGTCAATTTAATGCTGTGGTCCATTGCATCAAAAATTCACCTATGACAATAAAAATGCAGAGGAGCATGGCTCCGCTGCATTGTGTATAAGTCGAAACTTATCCACATGTGTGAGGTCAAAACACTACTTTATTCACAGTGCACGGGGCGATAGCGTTACTTAATCACGCCACACGCGATACGGTCACCGCCACCGCCAAGTGGTTTAGGTGTATCTGAATAGTTATCACCACCTGCATGTACCATCACCGCTAAGCCCTCAACGTCAGCTAAACTTAAGCGAGGAGCGAGTAAATTGACTTTTGCATTACCTGCTGAATCGACATTCAAGATCGGTAAATCACCCATATGGCCATTGAGTGGTGTGCCGTGGTTTGGTGCTTTTTCTGGGTTAAAGTGTCCCCCAGCCGCTAAAGCAGCCACAGGTTTTCCTTCTTTTTCAGCCACATCACACGAACCTTTTTCATGGATATGAAAACCGTGTGGGCCGGGTGGAAGTTGAGTCAAATTGGTTTGAATCGCTAAACCAACAGGGCTATCAATAAAACGAATGGTGCCAATTTTTTGTTCTACACCTGCAGTTGAAACAGCGTGTACATCGACGTCTTTGACCATCGTGTTGGTTTCAGTGGGTGTAGTGGTACATGCCACAGTCCCTAAACCGATTAAAGTCACAAGTGCGCTTAGTTTGAAAGCAGAAGACAACATGTTGGATCCTTTTTTCCTTAAAATTCAGAACCATTCAAACAAAGGCAGGGCCTCGGTTCAATGTTGTCCGTAGAGTGTTTTTGTATCTGACATAAAAAAACGCATACTTTCGAGGAAAGTATGCGTTCAAGTCATTTCACTGAACTTATTTTTTGGACGTATCTAAAGGCTCCTCAGGTGGATCATAAGCCAAAGTTGCTTTCGGCATCATTAGGGGTTCATTGACTTGTTCATGTAGCCATTCGCGCCAAATGGCTAACAGTACCGCTAGAATCACGGGTCCGACAAATAAGCCGACCATACCAAAACTGGCTAAACCACCCAATACACCAAACATGATCAGTAAGAATGGAATTTGCGTTGCACCTGAGATCACCAATGGGCGAATCACATTGTCTGCTGTACTGACCACACAAACCCCCCACGCCATCACTCCAATCGCTTCAATGGTTTGCCCTTGAGAGAATAACCATAAAGACACGGCGCTATATGCCACAGGTGGGCCAAAAGGAATGAGTGCAAAGATAAAGGTTACAATGGTCAGTACCATTGGGTTTGGGACACCAGCAACAAAATAGCTCAGGCCTGCCAAGAGTGCTTGCGCAATTGCAGTCAGGCCAACTCCATAGACCACAGCACGCGTTGTTTCGGAAATGGTGTCTAAATAGTGGTGGATACGTGGGCCAATCACCATTTCTAGCGCTTTACTGACCTGATTTAAAATGGTTTGTCCGTCACGATAGAAGAAGAATAACGACATCACCGCAAAACAGAGTTTAAAAATATTTTTACTGATTTCACTCAGCACCAAACGACCATAGTTTAAGTGGCTTTGAAACCAGCCCGAGACATTTTGTACAATGCTGTTCGGATCAGTGTTGATTTCTTTTAAGGTACGGGTGACTTCTTTACCAATAATCGGCAAGTCTCGAACAAATTGAGGGACATCTAAATGACCTGAGAATACTTGTCTCTGCAGTTCATAAAACAGATTACGGCCTTCATGCTGTAGCATAAAAATGGCAAAGGTCAGCGGGATCCCGACAACTAATACCACCATACTGATCATGATGGTGGCGCTTAAGGTTGGACGCGGTCCACAGAGTTTCTGCACTGAGTGATATAGAGGCCATGTGATGTAGGCAATAATCGCAGCCCAAAGCACAGGTACAATAAAGTATTTCAGGACTTGAAAGCTCAAATAGAACAGAATAAAAATCAGTCCAAATAACAATACTTTTTGTAAGGCTGGTGCGTATCGTTGCACGGTATTCACTGCTATATCTCTAAGGTCAAAGTCATATTAACTGAAAAAAATGCGCACGAGAACGTACCCTTGGTAAGTTCTCGTGAATAACCGACTATAAATAGGGAATAGCCCTGTTTTATCTATAGCAAAATATTTTAGAACCAAGCACTTGGGTCATCGACAATGGCGTTGAGCAACGGTTGCCATTGGCTTTGAATGGAGAGGTAATTCTTTTGTGTTTTATCAAATACGCTTAAACCCTGCATTGCCAATTGGCCATACGCGGTACGTTCTGAAATCCACGCTATAGGCTGTTGTTCAATTTTTGCAAAAAAATCTTGGATGTCTTTGGCACTGGCACTGTTGGCTTTGACCCGATTGGCCAAAAGCAAAATTTGCACTTTGCCTTTACGAATGCGTTTAATATCTTGTAAATGCTTTAAAAAACGGCGAGTACTGTCAATATCAAAAAATGAGGGTTGCAGTGGCGTCACAATTGCATGCGCTTCACTAACCAGTTGTTCGGCATGTTCACCAGACAGTGCACCTGGTGCATCGATAATTAAATATTCAATGTTTTTAGGCACTTCGCCAATCGATTTCTCATGGCGCCAATCTAAACTTTGAATATGCGCTACTTGTTCTGGACGCTGTTTTAACCACTGACGAGCAGATTTTTGATTATCGGCATCGGCCAAAGCCACTTTATAACCTTTTTGTGCAAGTGCCGAAGCTAAATTGATTGCGGTTATCGTTTTGCCACAGCCACCTTTTTGGTTGGCGATTAATATCGTTTTCATGACCTTAAATGATTTTATTCTGCTCACCCCTAGCATATCATTCTTTTGTGTGTCGCATATGACACCAAACCAAAGTTGTAAGTTTAAATCTTGCTACCTGTAGCACAAAATTAGGAAAGAACCATGTCCATATGGATGGCAATGTTGATCGGTGCAGCAATTGGTGTGGTCTTGACTACCCTCATTTTAAGTCACAGCCGAAATGGACGCATCAAAGCAGAATATGAGCGCTACATTGCCGAATTAGAACTAGAGCATCAGCAGGCTTTGACTCAAGCACAAAAGCGCAGTGTCAATACCAGCCGTGCAGTGCTCAAAGGCAAAATGGCGGAGCAACTGGCACCGATTATGCCGCAGTTTGAATACTTACCCAGTGATGCCAAGTTTTTGGGTGATCCTGTCGACTATGTGGTATTTGATGGCTATACCGACCTGCGTGATGGTGAAGGGCGACCAGAGGATATTGAAATTGTTCTCATTGATATTAAAAGCGGTGGGGCGAGGTTAACCAAAGGACAAGTTGCTATTGCGCAAGCGATTCAAGCTGGGAGGGTTCGTTTTGAAACGGTCCGCATTGACTTTGATACGATTGAATAAGCTTGGCGATGTGCACCCATGAAAGTATCTTGCTTGATATAGAGCAGGTGCTTTCTTCATGACTATGATAGCCCGTCACTTGAGTATGGCTTTTGAGCGCGTGCAAAAAACATCAGTTGTCCGAGTTTCGGAATACCTTCGGCATAAAAGTAGTGCTGTTCTATCATATTAAATTCTGCTGCTTTTAAGGCCTGTTCAATATTTCGATTGAGATGGCAGCCATCGGCTAAACGCTTTTGCACAGGCGTGAGTAAGTGTTGTAGGCGCTGAATATAAAGGTTATTTGTATTTAATACGTGCTCCACAACATGTAAGGTGCCACCCGGTTTGAGCACCCGTAATATTTCCGCCAAAGCCTGTTCTAGCTCAGCAATACTACACAGTGTCCATGTACTGACTACATGCTCAAGGCTATGGTCAGCAAAAGGCAGCTTTTCCGCACGGGCTTGTACATGATGCACTTCAAATGCTGCTGCTTGTATCCGCTCTAAAGCCAAATGATAAATTTCAGGACTGGGTTCAAGGGCAAAGACAGTATCGACATTTTGATAAAAGGGCAGATTCAGCCCTGTACCAAAACCAATTTCCAATACCTCTCCCTGAATTGGCAAAAGCAGTTCGTGGCGTTTGTCCATTAAGCTTGGTACTTGCATGACCTGATTCAGGACATGTGGAAAGATGTGTTGTTGATAGTATTTATAAAGCATGATTGTTTTTTGGGGCTCTGTTCTTCAGCTCTAGCCTAACTGAAAAGTGCTGTGGCTAAAAGTAGACTGCATAATTCATTCATAATGTTACTAAGTTCATAAGCTTCTTTTCAGGAAACTGGACTAAGATGAAATTGTTTCGTATTTTCCTATGTTGATGGGAATGAGGTTTGCAATGAAATCTAAATTTATCCTGCTCGGTTTACTCAGCAGTTTGCTGTTGCCCATCAGTGCAAGTGCCACTGTGGATTACAACATTGCCAAAGGTTTAGCACCGACCTCTAAAGATCAATCGATTTCGGTATTGAAACCGTTTAAAGGTGATTTTCGAATTTTAGGTTCTAAAATGTATTCGGATGATGCACAAGCGAAATTCTCCCCGATTGACTATGCCGTGAGTTGGGGCTTGTTTGCTGAACCTGAAATTGCACGCCATATTACCGTGAATCAATACGACCGTTATCTCAACTGGAAAATCGATCGTTTGCCTGTGCCTGCCGAGCAAGCCATGCAAATGGTGTCGAATATGCACATTATTCCAGCCAACCCAGAAATTGCTAAACAAATTAAACACGTGAAACGTGGTGATTTGGTTCGTTTAAAAGGTGAGTTGGTTGAAATTAAAGACAAAGATATGGTCTGGACCTCATCCTTAACCCCGACCGATACTGGGGATGGTGCGTGTGAAGTATTTCGGGTCAACTCAATCCAATGGATCGAACGGGTAAAGGGGTAATGTGGAAGTAGCGCTTAGTTACTTCATCGTGCTGTTTTAATGTTTTCTAGGCGATTAATAGCCATATGAAGTCTTGATCCACGTGAAACCTATTTATCAAATCTGTGGATGCTTATAGGTGTATCAATGTTAATAGTGTTTATAAAGATCTGATAATAAAATTAATCTTTTATTGTTCGAAAACCACGTTCAAGTTGCTTGAACGTGGTTTTTTATCTTTATTTTGCAGTTAATGCCGTACCGTCAAACTCAATACCGTCCCATCCATTCAACATAAACTGACGAATATTTTGATGATCTGTTGCATCAGGTGTCGCTAAAACAGAAGCATAGTGTTCTGCAAATAGGCTTAAAGTTTGCGCTTGATCGAGATCTTGAAGTTGTGCAAACGAAAACACTTTTGCGCTACCTTGGTTTTCAGTTGCCGCATTGTGCTGCAAACCATTTTTAAAAGCAGTTGGTGTATGTGTATAAGAAGCTTCAATGAATGCCAGTACATCTGAAAATTTTACTTCGCCCGCTGCAAGCTGAGCCAATAATACCTGTGCCATGCGTCTATTTCCGACTAAATTTATGTCCACATCATACCCAAAAATTGCATGTTTGGGAGTTTTTACCTGAGATAAAACCGTCTGTTTTGCATGAAGAACGGATGCTAGTGATTTTGGGAATCTATGTTGTATTGGTCATAGAGCACACTAGGGTGAAGTAAAGATATTCGGCGATGCTGGGTTTTCAATATCCCATGTAAAGCATGTGTGAGTTTGAATGCTGATGCTCACTTTGAGAGTGAGACAAGAAGATATGTAAGGATCAACAACCGATGTTGAAAAACCTTGAAGTGCGAGGATTGATTCAGGTTTAATAGCATTATAGTTGATAAGCTGTGGATAACTTCGGACTTATCCATACCGTATTTTGTAAAGAATAGGATAGGTCAATGAATTGGATCTTGGTGGCAATGGGGGGCGGAATAGGTGCCTGTTTACGCTACGGTGCAGGATTATGGTTGTTTAAACCCAGTATGAGTTTTCCATGGCCGACATGGTGGATCAACATCATCGGTTGTTTTGCTGCAGGTGTTTTCTTTGCATTTAGCCAGAGGTTTCCAGTACTGCAACAAGAAGCACGTTTATTTTTGATGGTGGGCATATTGGGTGGTTTTACGACATTTTCGAGTTTTGGCCTCGAAACTTTTCAGCTTTTTAGACAGGGACAACCTGTCCTAGCGTTGAGTTATGCACTGTCGAGTTTAGTGGTGGGCGTCATCGTGCTTGGGATCGGATTTTATCTGTTGGATAGTTTGTTTAAACATTAAGAAAAACGCTGGTCAAAATAGGAACCAGAAAAGAACGCATAAAAAAGAAGCCTAAGCTGGAGGAGGTCTTAGGCTTCTTGATATCTTTACTATAACGCGTATAGCTTAAAGAAAAATGAAATTATTGTGAGCGTTTGAAACGCGCGAAACGTTTATTGAAGCTTGCAACACGACCTTCATTACTGGTTTGACGTTGTTCGCCCGTATAAAACGGATGTGAAGCACTTGAGATATCTAAACTGACGTAAGGATATGTCTTGCCTTCATGCTCACGAGTTTGATGACTTTGTAAGGTACTGCCGATCACGAAAAACGCGTCGGCATTGGTGTCGTGGAACAGGACTTCACGATACTCTGGATGAATATTGGCACGCATAGACTTCTCCTTAAATGTATTATTTGAAATGTTATAATATAACAATGGGGAAGTCAAAATAAACCCAGTGACTTTATGTAACTGGGTTTGTTGAGTTGTAGCGATTTTATCGTGCCCGTAGTCTTTATTTAGGCAGGAGGCGGGACCAACTCTTCAAATAGATCATTGAGGTTGTCGTGTACTTTGAGATGAATCAGGTTCCAATAATGTCCTGAGACTGTTCGATTGACCATTAGTGTATCGGGTGAGGGTTTAAACACATCCCAGTATTTTAGCGATGGTTTGACCAGTTCAATGCCATCATGATGTGCTGAGTTTTCGGCAAAGTCATACAAAGTGGTCAGTGGACGCATGAGCACCTCTAACCATGCTTCATACAAGTCGGCAGGGAACTTGCCTTGCTCAGACATGGAGTGTAAAGCAGTCAATTGCTGTTCCATAGCCAAGATATCACTGTCGCGCGCTGCTTGAATCAGCTGCTTAAAATGCATCACGATTTCTGTCGATAGGGTTTTGACACCGCCGTAGTCATATACGATCACGCTACCATCTTCTCGGAAAGCAAAGTTGCCCGGATGTGGGTCGCAGTGGAAGCGCTTTAAGAAGAAAATCTCACGGCCAATGGCACGAAATAAACGACGCCCCAGTTCATTGCGTGTGTCTTGTGACCATGTACTGGCAGTTTCAATGCTTTCGCCGTGCTCTAAGCTTAAGGTTAAAATATGGCGGCTTGAATAGTCTTTGTAGACTTGAGGAATAATAATTTTAGGGTCTAAAGCTTGATGAAAGGTGCGTGCGACCTCTAAGTTTTGGGCTTCTATTTGATAGTTTAGTTCGTTGTCTAAACTGTCCTGAATTTCTTTAAAGAGTTGATCTTGCAGCTTACGGTCAATTTTAAGTACACCCATCAAGCGTAGTGCTAAACGGACCTGTTTTAAGTCACTTTCACAGGCTTCTTCTACGCCCGGATATTGAACTTTAACTACAACTTGCTCACCACTCGGTAAAGTGGCTTTATGTACTTGACCAATGGAGGCTGCGGCAAAGGGTTGTTCATCAAAGGCTGTAAATATTTGATTGAGCGGCTTGCCGAGTTCTTTTTCAACTTGAGCTTTGATCTCTTGAAAAGGCATCGCAGGCGCTTGGCGTTGTAATTTACTAATTGCACGTGCCACTTCAGGCGGGAAAATGTCTTTGTATTGAGATGCAATTTGCCCAACTTTCATCACCGCGCCTTTCATTTCACCTAAGGTATCTGCAATTTGAAGTCCAATGTCCTGAAAAAGCTGACTGCGCGCCGCATTTTTTTTATCTTCATCGGCATTGAAGTTTTTAATTGAATTGGTCACAGTCTTGGTTGCGATACTTGCCGTCATGCTGGCAAGTTTCATAAAGCGACGACCGGGCGTACGAGTCGTATTTGCCATGCGATATTCCTCGGGGCATCTCATTACATCTCAGATTTGATCATAGGCGACAAATGCAAAACTGCCTACTTTAAATTGTTAAGCTGATGTTTCTATTTAAATAATAGTGGTCAATTGAGTGAATTGCACACAGGATGCTTTTGTATTGAAAAATCACGTTACACTGTGCGAAAAATTTTGAGTAAAAAATAAATGAAAGTTTATCGTTATTTTACAGGCAAAGACGATGTACATTTTTGTGCGCGCGTCACCAAAGCACTGAATGAAGGCTATAGCCTCTATGGTTCACCCACCATGACCTTTAATGGCAGTGAGGTGATTGTGGGGCAGGTGGTGGTTAAAGACGTTGAGGATGAGAGTGAAGTGCCACAAGGCCTGAAAGACGCTTTGGCACAGCAGGAGAACAGTTAGAATAGGAAGAAACGGCCTCCTTCCTATTCAATGCCTGCATAACTTATGGATAGTCCTGACTGAGGCGTTTATTGTTGTTATAAAGTCGGAGCAAGAGCAGGGCACACGCCACGCTTAAACCGATAATCAGTCCAATCCAAACACCTGCCGCACCTATGTTGGTGTAGCGCGCCAAATAAATGCTGACAGGAAAGGCCACGATCCAATAGGCAACCATTGTGATCCACATTGGGCCTTTGGTGTCCTGCATGCCGCGTAAACAGCCTGCGGCACTAATTTGCCAAGCGTCCATCAGCTGGTAGGCAAGTGCAAATAATAATAAATACATCGCAACTTCTGATACTTCATGATCTGAGGTATAAATTGCCACAATTTCAGGACGAAACAGTGCAATCAGCAGCATGGTCATCAGCGCCAAAACCGTACCTGTAGCCAGTCCGAGTTTTTGCACCTTTCGCATAGCCTCCCAGTTTTTTTCGCCATAGTAGGTCCCAACACGAATAGTCAGGGCGATGGCAAGGGACATCGGAATCATAAACAACTGAGAGGTGACCGACATTGCAATTTGATGCGCCGCCACAATGGTTTCACCCAGTGGACTCAGAATAATTGCAGCGGTACTAAAAATACTGACTTCGAAGAAAATCGCTAAGCCAATGGGTAGGCCAAGTTTTAAAATGCGTTCGATCCAGTAGCGATCCATCTTCTCCCAAGTACTAAACACTTGAGTCTTTTGATATGCCGAAGCTTTAAAAATATAAGTGGCCAAGGTGAAAAACATGATCCACTGTAAAATTGCAGTGGCAAATCCACAGCCTGCTGAACCGAGTGCTGGAATCGGGCCGAAACCATACATAAAGACAAAGTTCAGTGGAACCAAAAGGACCAAGGCGGCTAAGCTAATGACGGTCACAGGACGTGGATGGCCGAGTGCTTCTGAGTATCCGCGCAGTGCTGCGTACATAGTCACCGCAGGCATGCCAAAGCCAATGGCATGTAAAAATAGGCTGGCTTTAGGTAGTAAGTTTGCAGGTACACCCATGAGTGGCAGTAATAGCGGCATGCTTTGTAAAATTAAACCCGCAATGCTCCCCAAAATAAAGGCCACCCAAAGTGACTGACGAGCAATAGTGGCGATTTTTTCAGGGGTGCGTGCGCCATTGGCTTCTGCCACCAACGGCGTTGTTGCAATCATGATGCCGCTGAACAGTAACATTACTGGTATCCATAAACCGACACCAACGGCAATCGAGGCTAAATCGGTAGGAGATAAATGTCCCGCCATGATGGTATCAATTAACCCGAGACCCGCTTGAGAAAACTGCGTGATCAGGATGGGCAGCATTAACACCAATAACTTTTTTAATTCGAAACGATGGGACGTGATTTTATTTGTAGTCGACACAAAAATTACTCATATTCATCATGTGCTTGGTCTAAATAAATTCAGCGTTGTAAAGTGAGAAGCACACCAATAAAAATTACGACGCCACCAAGTAAACGCTGCCAATTTACAGGCGTTTTTTCGGTACCAAGTAGACCATAGTGGTCAAAAATCACGGAGGTCAGGATTTGTCCAAAAATAACCAAACCTGAAAACGTGAGAAAGCCTAATTTAGGCGCAGTATAGATGCTTATACTGATGGCATAAACCCCTAAGCAACCACCGAGCCATAAGTACCATGGAATATTGGAAAAATCATGTAACTGCGGTTTGTCGACGGGCTGGAGTACAACCAAAAGTACTAAAACGCAGGTACCAATGAAGAAGGATAACAATGCGGCTTGTAGTGGAGAGTAAAAATATTCTCTGAGCTGTGTATTCAGCGCCGTTTGAAAAGTCATAGCAATGCCAATACCAAAGGCCAGTGGTAGCATAAACAGCAAGTGGCTCGATATTTTCATCATTTTAAACCATTCATTCTTCTTGTCTTTTTATCAGTCTAATCCAAATAGACACAGATTTCATAAGTGTCTTGATGCAGTCATGTTAAAATATGCAAGATTACCGCTGTGCTTTAGAGTCTCTTCCTTGACTGATTTACATCCTGCAAATATTCCGTTGTCTTTATATATTCACATGCCATGGTGTGTGCGTAAGTGTCCCTATTGCGACTTTAACTCGCATGCGGTGCCAGATGGCAAACTGTCTTTAGATTTAGAGCAAAAATATTTACATGCTTTGGTGGAAGACTTTAAAACTCAGCTTGAGTTTACTCAAGGGCGTCACATTCATAGTGTGTTCATTGGCGGCGGAACACCGTCTTTGATTTCAGCGCAAGGGTATCAATGGTTATTTGCCCAGTTAAAAGCACTACTGCCTTTTGAGGTGGATTGTGAAATTACCTTAGAAGCCAATCCTGGTACAGTAGAACATGATCCTTTTGCCGATTATTTGGCGGCTGGTATCAATCGGTTATCGATAGGAGTTCAAAGTTTTAACACTGAACATTTAACCAAGTTGGGACGAATTCACAGTAACGTCGATGCGATTTCAGCAATTGGCCTTGCGCGTGATGCAGGTTTTAAACGTATTAATGTCGACCTGATGCATGGTCTGCCTGAGCAAACTTTAGAACAAGCTTTACTTGATTTAAAGCTTGCCGTGGACAATGGTGCAACGCATATTTCATGGTATCAACTCACGATTGAACCGAATACCGTGTTCTTTAGAACCAAGCCTGTCTTACCTGTGGACGATGTGCTAGAAGAAATTCAGGCCCAAGGTGAAGCTTATTTAAAAGCACAGGGTTTTATCAATTATGAAGTTTCGGCATGGCGTAAAGAGCAGCCTTCCGCACATAATTTGAATTACTGGCAGTTTGGCGACTATTTAGCGATTGGGGCAGGTGCACATGCCAAAGTTACACAACCAGATGGAGTCTATCGTTTCCAGAAAACACGTTTACCCAAAGACTATTTGGCTAAAGTCCCAGCAGAGCATGTGCAGTTTAAGCAGATTGAAGCTGACGAACTTCCATTTGAGTTTATGATGAATGCTTTGCGTTTAAATGATGGGGTTGCAGTTGAAAATTATGCGCAGCGGACAGGTTTGAATCTGCATAGTTTGGCTGAAACGTTGGACTCACTACGCAGTCGAAAATTAATGGTAGATGATGCCACGCGCTTAGCATGTACCGAGCAAGGGCATGTGTTTTTAAACTCAGTGTTAGAAGAATTTATCTAAGTTTTATAAAGCCATGCTTGTGTGAGTTGCAATCATGGCTTTGAATTGAGCTTGAAAGCGATATACGATTTTGTATATCCACAATTTGAATAGATATTTTCTTTTAAGTTCACTTAAGTTCTAGTTCAAACGTTGAACAATAAAAAAATTGACGATTCAATCGGCCTTTTTACATAAAGACTCATTCAAAGCCCAATCTGTGATTAGTGTTTCATGTATCTATATCGTTTTGATTTAAAAAATGACTGAATGATTTAATCATCATAGATCAGATCATCTTCATGCACATTGATAAAGTCAGGTTGCGGATTTGTATCAAATTGAACCGCAGCAATGGACTCTTTGCCTAAAATCTTTGCTTTTCCCACTCTGTGCATACCATCCATTAAGCGACCTTGAGCACATAAAATGATGGGATAAGATAAATCTGCCTCTAGAGTGAGTTGCATATGCGCAATAATGTCTTGAGTGGTTGGGTGAGTATCTGGATACCAATAAGCTTCGTCTAATTCCTTGATGTCTGATAGCGGAACTTGCCTGACTTGAAAAGATTGAGTGAGTTCGACCAAGTGATCGACATCCCAAATATAGGTATCGTTTTCAACCTTTCTAAAATGATATTGCTTTCTCATCAGGATTAAACCCAGCTAAAAATACAAAAGAATTAAAACATAAAGTCTAAAAGAATACTTGTGTGTGAAATTAAGCGAGTTAATAATCGTCAGACATTAAATAGCCAGTCATTTTTGATTCAGCCGATAATGAATAGCGTTGATTCATTTGTACGAATTAGCTTACATCAATTCCCGCTTTTTTCGCCTATGCGCCTGCCTGTAAGTTTTCTAATATAGAACCATAGAGAGCAGGATGCTCCAATAGAATAACAATAAAGATCAGCTCAAGGACGAAGGTACGACAGGAGTCATACCTCAGCACTTAATGCGAAAAACCCCGACAGGATGTCGGGGTTTTTTATTGTCCAATTTTTTATCTTGTCATACAGGCAAGCTTATATTTACATCTTAAAACAGAGCCACTTTGAAACTTTGTTATGCTGAATAAATGAGCTGTTGTACAGAACTCTAGGTTTCGTAAAACTGAAAATAACCAAGCAATAATAAAGGAGAATCAGCATGGCACAGATCAGCCAAGACCGTAATCCCACCCCTGATTTAGCTGAACATAATGCCTTTTTTCCATCACCTTATTCACTTTCCCAATACACCGCCAGTAAAACTGACTTCGATGGAACCGACTATCCAACACCCTATATTGGGCATAAAAAAGTTTTGATGGTCGCAAGCGATGAGCGTTATTTACTGATGAAAAATGGCAAATTCTTCTCCACAGGCAATCATCCTGTAGAAACTTTACTGCCCATGTATCATTTAGACCGCGCGGGTTTTGATATTGATATTGCCACGTTATCGGGCAATCCCGTTAAACTTGAAATGTGGGCGATGCCTCATGAAGATGCGGTTGTACCTGCAACATTCCAAAAATACTTAGCCCAATTTAAGAAACCTTTAAAACTGGCAGATGTACTAAAAAACAGTTTGGGTGATGACTCTCCCTATTTGGCTGTTCTTATTCCAGGTGGGCATGGTGCTTTAATTGGTCTACCTGACAGTGAAGACTTAAAAACTTTACTGAAGTGGGCAGTGGCAAAAGATAAATTTGTCATTTCTTTGTGTCATGGACCAGCAGGTTTATTGGCAGCTGCGGTTAATGAAGCCCCTGAAAACTATATTTTTAAAGGCTATAAAATGTGTGTGTTCCCCGATGCACTCGATCAAGGGGCAAACTTAGACATAGGTTATATGCCGGGGGAATTACCATGGTTGCTGGCAGATCGCTTAGAAAAGTTGGGTGTTGAAGTGGTCAATAAAGAGATGTCAGGGCAGTGTATTCAAGACCGTAAGTTAATTACGGGAGATAGTCCTTTGGCCTCAAATACTTTGGGTAAAATGGCCGCACAGGCACTTTTGGCTGAGGTTCAGTAGTTTATTTTCTTCAATTAAGAGCGCCGTGGCGCTCTTTTTTATGTCCAATTTTTTGTTAAAAGTTCTATTATTTAAGCTTGGAAACTGATCTTGAATGTGAATCAAAGATTAAATTTAAGCACTCATTTGTTCCAACCAAACTGTTTAAAAATCGTATGGCCTTGTGGAGAACTTAAAAACATGACAAAACTTTTTGCTTCAGGATTTTTTAGACTGTGCTGAGTCAGTGCAACACCTGCATCACGGTAAATCACCAGTTCAGGTTCGATCGGGATAATCTGCCCAATATCTGGATTACTGACCCCCCAAATATTAAACACCAACCATGCATCATAGCTGTTGTCCGCTTCCCATGCCTTTTTTGCTGCGCCAGTATTGGGTGCATACATGGCGATATTTTTACGGAAGGATTTTGTAAGCTGAATGTTGCCCGTTCTGCCTGCAATATCTTCCCACATGCCCACTTGGCCTGCGCCATGTGTGACCAAAACTTTGGTGTTTGGCTTGCTTAAATCTTTAAATCCTTGAATATGCTTGGGATTGCCTTTTCTGACTAAAATGGCAGCAGGGCGTAAGTAAAGTGGCTCAACTGTGTCCTTTACGATTTTGTCAGCAAACACGTTTTCAAAATCAGACATCATCGCTTCCGAACCACTATAGATGACGTCGGCATCGAGTTTGGCTTTATCTACCCATTGTGACGTAGGTCCTGCGGTTACATGGACATCAATCCCTGTTTTATTTTTAAATTGTTTCGCTGCTTCGTGCATCGCTGGTGCTGGCCCACCTGGACCATAGACATTGATTGCCGCCATAGCATCCATTGATAAAAAGCCTAGCATGAGCGGAAAGATATAGTGGCTGAGCTTATACTTTTTTAACATTGTTATTTCCTTTATTGATATTTGAATGCTGATAATATTTGTTTTTCTGATGTATTTGAATCTTTATATTATTTTTTCTGTTAAAAAATTTTTAAATATGTGGGCAGAAAACAACAGCAACAGCGAAATTGCAGGGCAGTTGAATTGTAAGGTCGACCAAAAAATAAAAAGAGCGCCTAGGCGCTCTTTTTATCGGTCTGATACTGTTAATTAGTAATCAAAGTAAAGTGTTCAGCTGCCAATGAAGTCATGGTTTTTCAAGAATTGACCATTGCTTCAGCGTGACTTTGGGTACGCGGTGACATGCGTTCAAAGTAGAAGTAAGCTAGGTTGATTTTTGCTTTGTAGAATTCAGCAGATTCTTTGCCATCACCAGAAGCCAATTTTTCTGAAGCGACAGCAGCTTGTTGTGCCCAGAAATATTCCGTCATCACATAGCCAGAGAACATCAAGAAGTCAAAAGATGCGATTAAGAACTTCATATGCTGTTAATATATAGGGTCAATACATCCCATTGTGTTCGAAGTTTAATTAAGCCTCCCAGAAACAAAAGATACGTCAGTGTTATCTATTAAATAAAGGATTGGTAACTACATCTTTCTGTATCGTTAAAAAAGATGTCAGAAATATATTTTATTTATGTCTTTATCTTTCAGTTTTCTAAAATAATAAGATTATGTGTTGTAATATTAAAATATTGATTAATTATTAATGAAATTTATAAATATAAGTTAATGATATAAATGATGATGCAAAAAAATGGTTACATGTTAATTAATTTTATTTTTTATAAAGTGTAATGATTATATATTTTATTGAATTGTGAGGTGTTTTATATATCTATTTTTGTGAAATTAATTTTAAAATGGATTTTTACTTTTTTAACTAAAGCACATTTAAAAATTTAATAATAGATTGGAATACTATTGTGATAGATGAAGCTGAAATTTTAGTCCAGAGAACTAAGAAAAAAAGAAAATCTAGATCAGTCAGCAAAAGATGCACAGGCTTAAAGTACTAACCATCATTCACGATAAACATAAAAAATATTCAGTTTATGCATAAGTAAGGGCATAGTTCATGTCCTTGCAATGTACCGATACTTATAAATTAACTTATCTACCCAAGATCTATCATCATGAAAACATGTAAGACACTTGTTGAACGTTATTGCATAAAAGCTAAAGATCCGACCTAAGTTTTAACTTAAATGCTGGATTTAGAATATTAAAATGATCAAAAGTAGGTTGTGGAAAATACATTTTTTTATAATTAAAGCGGATGCTAAACTTATTTTATTGTTTATCTAATGGATAAAATCTACCATTCATTGAAATATTTTTTTACAATTAAAGGTGTATACCAAGTTTCAGTCATCAAAAAACAAAACAATAAGATAGTATTTATTTATTCTCTAGATAGGATATTTGTTTTTGGCTAGGTGGTGATTTTATTTTTTTATGTGATTTAATGATTTTAAGATTAAATAAAAATTAAATTTTATTAAACCGAGAGTGTGAAAATATTATGGATTAATAAGGGTGGTTAAGGTCATGAGAATAGCAGCAATCAATGTGGGATTATGTTTCTTATTTTTTTTAAGTAATTCCTATGCAACGTCGGATGAATGGAGTACGCGTTGGAAACCTTCGACTACTCGTTCAACAGAAAACTTAGTTCAAGCCAATTTAATTGAGCTTATGGAATCAGACTATTATGACGGGCTAGGAAAAACCACGATTTATAGTACATCGACTAGTTCAATTGGGACGGTCAACTCATCCACCAGCAATGTCAATGTTAATGGTTCCGATAACACGGTCGATATTTCGAGCGATGCGGTAAATGAAGCAGATGTTACTTCAACGACCAACCAGACTAATCAAGCTTGTCCTAATTTGAGCACCCAACCGGGAGTCTCATTATGCTGAATTTTCAATTAAAGAGAAGAACAATATCTTCGGTGAGTGCGGTGCTTGTTTTGAGTCAAGTTGTATCAGGTTGTGCTGGACTTGCGATGTCAAACAAGAAGCCAGTCGCTTTAGTACAGGGTCCCCCAATTACAGATATTTTTACCCCCTTTGATATGGCTTTATCTTGTTTGAAAGGGCAGCTACGTAGCGATGTTAATTTTTCTGTAGGCGCAATTTTAGATCAAACGGGTAAAGATGTGGTCACCAATGGGGGCAGCGGCAAAATGGTCACCCAAGGCGCAGGTGATATGGTGCAATCAGCCTTGTTTCAAGCCGGTGTAAGTCTTTTAAACCGGCGTGATCCTCGAATTATTGAAAGTGAGGCGAAGTGGGGGATTCGTGATCCTAGAAATATTCATGCTTCTGATTATTACGTGACTGGCAGTATTAATAGCTTGGATTTTATTCCAGGTGGCGGTTTCGATATGCAAATTGGTGGTGTTGGACCAAGCTACAGTCAAACACGGATTATGGTGGGTCTTGATTTATCTTTAACAGATACGCGTAGTAGTCGAGTGGTGGCAAATGTTTCTTTGCAAAAGCAAATTGTTTCACAGGACTATGGTGTTAATGCGGGCAGATTCGCAGGACATACATTACTGAATATTCAAATAGGCAAAGGTGAACGTGAAGCAACGAACTTTGCCTTACGTCAGATGCTAAATTTGGCGACCTTTGAGCTGCTAAGTCAGGTGATTCCACCGAATACCTTTGAAAGTTGCCGAGCAGCGATTCCTCCAGAATTTGGCAGTCTAAATTTAACCCGAAGTTCGGTTGCATTACACAAGTATAAAGAAAATCAGCAACAAAAACCGATTGCAGGTTCAAATCAAACCTTACTCGATGCTAATGCAAAAGACAGTCCACTACCAAATGAAAAAAACAAACTAACAGATACACCAAGTAAAGAGACTAGGCCTCCAAAGCAGAGGGAGTCTGATTTGATCAAGGATCCTGATGCAGAACCAGAAATGAGTAAACAAGACCTGATTAAATATATCAGCAAAAAAAAAGAAGTACAGGTAAAGCCTGTTGACAAAGAGGATAAGAAAACAGAGGAAGCTCCTCAACTGCTTTGGGATGTAAATCCAGCGGTGGCTGAAAATTATTGGTCAACAACGAATCGTGATTAACAGAATTGGAAGAATAGGCTCGCTCCTATTACATAAGAAAAAATAAGTACTTAGCGAGGAGTGCTTTTAGGGTGAAAAAGGAAATAACTATGAATAAGACTATCAAAAAAATCGCATTATCTGTATCTGTAGCTTTCCTATCAAGTGCTGCGTTGGCTGGAGGAGGGCATCATGTACAGGTGAATACAGGTTTGCAAGACACTCTAGATTTATTAGCACAGAATGCAACAAATGGGAGTGCGTTGAATCTTGCAATTAACACTAATAGTATTGATGCAACAGTGAACACCGCTGGTGGAATCAATAATATAGGAACGATTGAAACATCAGCAATTGGTGCAGTGAACACAGGTAACATCACGCTTGAACAAGGCAGTGTGTATCAAGTAAGTTCTGGGGCATTTAGTGGAGAGTTTGAGGCATCTTTGAATGCTTGGAAAGATATGAGCGGTTATCATCATTCGCATTTAGACGAAGGTGTTGAAGCTGCCGTTAGTGGATCTGTTGATACTGAATATTATCAAGAGTTGAATAGTACTTTGAGTAATTATGCTGCTGCAAATCTAGCATTTAACTCAGGGTCTGTTGATGCTTCTGTGAATACCAAAGGCTTTAAAAACACAATTGACAGCATCAAAACCTCAGCGATTGGTGCAGCGAACACAGGCAGTATTACTGTTACTGTAAAGTAAAATCATCCAACAACTTAGACAAAAAATCTAACTATCGGCAGATAGTTAGATTTTTTATTTGTGATGATTGTCATCCTATTTTATAAGGTACATGAATAGGATGATTCATTCAGTTTTTCAGCTTAGTAGTCAAAGCTAAAGTGTTCAGGTGCTAAAGAAGTCATGGTTTTTGAAGGATTGACCATTGCTTCCGCATGACCTTGGGTACGTGGTAATAAACGTTCGAAGTAGAAGTCAGCGACTTTAATTTTCGCTTTATAGAATTCAGCAGATTCTTTGCCATCACCAGAAGCCAATTTTTCTGAAGCGACAGCAGCTTGTTGCGCCCAGAAATACGCCATCATTACATAGCCAGAGAACATCAAGAAATCGACAGAAGCTGAAGATACCACGTCACGGTCTTTACGAGCAGCAAGCATAATGCGAACAGTTAAAGCATTCCACTGCGCACATACTTTGGTTAAGTCCCATGCAAAACGACGCATGTATTTGTTACGTGCTTGTTGACCACAGAATTTTAAAATTTCAGTGGTGTAGTCACGAATCACTTTACCTTTAGAGGTCAGTAATACTTTACGACCAATTAAGTCCAGTGCTTGAACACCAGTTGTACCTTCATACAGTGTCGCAATGCGTGCATCACGTGCAATTTGCTCCATGCCCCATTCTTTAATGTAGCCATGACCGCCATAGACTTGCATACCGTGGTTTGCCGCTTCCAAGCCCAATTCAGTTAAGAAGCCTTTTAAAATTGGGGTATAGAAACCTAAGTGATCATCATGTGCTTCAAATGCAGCAGTATCGCCACGCTCAAGCGCATCGGCCATTTTGTCTGCAATTTGTGCTGCATAATAAATCATTGAACGACCGCCTTCAGCAATCGCTTTTTGTGTCAGTAACATACGGCGAACGTCAGCATGGTGAATAATGGCATCAGCGACTTTTTCAGGGTCTTTCTTGCCAGAAAGTGCACGCATCGACATACGTTCTTTGGCATATGGAAGTGCACCTTGGAAAGAAAGCTCAGCATGTGCAATACCTTGAATTGCTGTACCGATACGTGCGGTGTTCATAAAGGTAAACATGGCATGTAAGCCTTTGTTTGGCTCACCAATTAAGTAACCGACAGCATTGTCAAAGTTCAGCACTGCGGTTGCAGAAGCGCGAATCCCCATCTTATGTTCAATTGAACCACAGGTCACAGGGTTACGTTCACCAAGGCTGCTGTCTGCATTGACCAAGAATTTAGGCACAATGAACAGTGAAATTCCTTTGGTGCCTGCAGGTGCATCTGGAAGACGAGCAAGTACGATGTGAATGATGTTTTCAGTTAAATCTTGTTCACCCGCAGAGATGAAGATTTTGGTGCCTGAGATGTTATAAGTGCCATCGGCATTTAATTCTGCTTTGGTCTTCACTTGCCCTAAGTCGGTACCACACTGAGGCTCAGTTAAACACATGGTGCCTGACCATGTACCTGCCACTAAGTTCGGCATATACAGATTTTTTTGTTCGTCTGTACCAAACTGTAAGATGGTGTTCATACAGCCAACACTTAAGCCTGGGTACATTTGGAAAGACCAGTTTGCTGTCCCCATCATTTCCGATTTGATCAGATTTAAAGATTGAGGCAGGTTCTGACCGCCAAACTCTTCAGGGAAAGACAAACCTTGCCAGCCACCTTGGACAAACTGGTCATAAGCCTCTTTAAAGCCTTTCGGTGTTTTGACTTCACCATTGTCGAAGGTACAACCTTCTTCATCGCCCGATTGGTTTAAAGGAGATAAAATATTTTCACAAAAATCTGCTGCGCCTTCTAAGATCATATCTACCGTATCAGCGTCGGCAGCTTCACCATTAGATAGGGTTTGATAATGTGCAGGATAGTCCAGCACTTCATTCATTAAGAAGCGAATATCATGTAAGGGAGCTTTATATGCAGGCATGTGTGTAATCCTAATTTAGAAATAGTATTGGATTATTTAAATCGATCATTTCATTATTCATACATCGTATCAAAATACATTGATAGATCCGACTTGAGAAAATGTCAGAAAGGCGAATTGGTAGATAAAATCATCAATCTAAAAAGACAGTTCTGTTACACTGACTCGATGGTCTTTTGATCATGTACTTTTTTAATAAACTATAATTAACTCAGGTTTTCAGCAAGTATTATGCGCTTAAAATATATAACACTTTGTTTATTGGGTTTGAGTATCAGTGGGTGTACTCAGCATGTCATTAAATCCAATGCCTCTTCATATCAGCAGCTCGGGCAACAAGCCACGCATGGCCTTAATGCCATGTTTGAAAATGCCAGCTATGATTTTAAAGGTCAGTTCTCTATTCAATCTGACTTTAATTTTAATGAGTCCAAGCCAAAGACTCAGCCAAATTCCAAGTCCAATGCTCAGTCAAATGGGACGAATTTAGATCCAGAGTTGAAAAAGCAATTAGATCAGTTATTAAAAAATCAAAAGATTTCCTTTACCGCCAAAGAAAAACAAGCCTTATATGATGCACTTGCACGTGAACAAAATCCGTATGCATCACTGTATAGCGGTGGTGAATCCCGTTCTGCTAAGGTTCAAATCGCAGAATCTTTGGTGAATTTACTCAATGACTTACAGTTTAGTTATCACGGCTCTGTGCATTTCCGTCAAAAATTGGCAGCATTGACTTTGCAGTTAAGTTATCAAAAACCAACCTTACAAGTGCAAGCACAGTTGCCGATGGTGATTGATTTTAATGACTATAAATTTTATACCAACTACTTTGCATTTATGCCGTTCATGGTGAATCGTGAAAGTCAGGATCGCTTTGCCTACATTGACTTTTCTAAGCATAAAGAAGCATTCGGTAATATTGATTTTAAAAAGTTTGCTGAATACTTAAAGCAGATGAATGCACTGCCATATGCTTTGGCAGAGCCAAATCAGGTGCATAGTGTTGATCTAAGCAAGTCAGAAAAAGAAGCGGGGCTAAGCAAGAAAATTCGCTATATGGGTGACTTAGAAACAGCACAAGTACAATTGGGCTTATTTGAATACGTCAATAAGCTGCACTATACCCAGCAGATACAAGCTTTTGATGCTGAGAGTCTGATTGAGGATGCTGCAAAAACACCAAGCGCCGCGGAAGATGCAATGCAGGCAGCGAAAGAAGCAGGGATTGCTGCAAGTAGCGCAAGTGAAGACCCAGCCTATGATTCACTCGAACGAGTCAGTCATTTGGTGAACCAAAAAATGCAGAACCTGAGTGGTTATGGGCAGAGCGATGAACAAGACATTGTTGTAGATGCCGCTGCCGATGCTACGGTTGATGCAGCAGCAGATGTGGCTTATGCGCAGGCCGCGACAGAAGATGCTGATGAGACAGCAACTGAAGTGTCTGCTTCTGCAGCACCAAATACACTATCTGAAGAAGCTTGCGATGCTCTCATCAACAGCAAGAACATTCCTATTGGTAAAGTGACCGCATGCCGTGATTATCAAGATATTGATGTACTTGCACCTAAAGTAACCAATGAATCTGTAAATGAAGAGAGCTTTGGACAAGCAGCAACCAATGTTTTGGAAGAGTTGAAACCACTCTTTACCGCGTATCAAACAGAACAACTGGTAGACGCACAAAACTTTAAACAACTTTGGCAAAAACATCAGGCTGAAATTACACCAATCATCGCACAGCTGGGTAGCGAACGTTCACCGTTTGTGATGGATGTTGGACTCGACCAAAAAGGTCGTGCGCAAAACATGGATTACAACATTGTGATTAGCGATGAGCAAATTGGTAAGCTACAAATTAAGAGCACCAATCAGGTGTTTAACTATGGCAGTGCGACAGCCATCGACCGTCAAGCTTTAAGAAATGCAAAATCGATTGAGGAAGTGTCTAAAGGCTCATTGCTGGAAAATGTAGTGAAAGGCATGCTGGGTCCGTTAGGTGCAGATTCATCAAGTGCAGAGAGCGTATCATCAAGCACAACAGAATTACCTAAGGCCATTTCAGATTATTACCAGCAGGCAGCGCAGCAAAGCTATGCACGTCACCATTCTGAAGTCAAAGCCTATCAAGCGGTATTTACTTTGATGTTTGCCGCACAGCGCCCAGAGTATATTCGTTACTATAGCTCAGCGACCATCAATGAAATTTCAGAAGTGTATGCTTATGAGTTCATGGATGTTGCAGAGCCGAAGGGTGCAGCACTTAAACGTCTGACTCAGTTACGTCAAAAACATGCTTTACAACACCAACAAGACTTTGATGAGCTGGGTGAAAGTATCGCCAATATTGTTAATGATGCACTGGAAGATGTACAAGAAAATCAGCATTGGAAGGATTTGGCGAAGAAATACAAAACCAAGCAAGCGGTCTTTGCTCAGGTCTATCAAGACAAATTTACCGATACCTATGAAATTGACCAAGAGCAGAGCGCATATTTGACTCAGTCTGCACAAGTCTTTGCTAAAGCATTTGCAGATGACTTAAAAGGTCAATTGACAGAAAAATCGTTGCGAGGTTTGAAGCTTGAACATGACGACTTCTTTAGCGACTCGACCTATTACGAGACCTATAAAGCCGTACAGAAACACATGAACTAATGAAAAAAAGAACCTCTGCGGAGGTTCTTTTTTTATTTGTGCTTATAAAAAATCTTTCAGGTTCGGTTTGATGCCATTCCAAATCGAAAAAGATTCAATCGCCTGACCCACGAGCATGCCATAGCCTTCAGAGGTGGGTACGCCGCGAGCCTTGGCTTGATCTAAAAAGGTAGAGGGTTTGCCATAGGCCATTTCATAGGCATGTTGAAATTGCAGGGCTTCAGGCAGAATTAAGGCATCGCCACTTAGGCTGGCAGAGGTTGCGTTAATCACCAAGTCAAACTGACCTTCGAGCGTATCTAAGTCGATGGCTTGCAATTCGGCTTGCGGTACAGCTGTCTTCAAATCGGCAACCAGTTGCTCTGCACGGGCAAGAGTACGATTGGCAATCACAATTTTTTTCACCCCTGCTTGGACCAGTGGATAAATGACGCCGCGAGTTGCACCACCTGCACCGATGATTAACACATCAGTCTGGTCTAAGCTCCAGTACAACGCACGAATGGCATCTACTAATCCTTGTCCATCGGTGTTGTCACCATGTAATTGACCATCGACCATCCACAGTGTATTGACTGCTTTTGCGATTTTAGCGCGTTCAGTGAGGACTGCGCAGGCTGCAAAGGCTTGTTCTTTAAACGGGACAGTGACATTAAGACCAATGCCACCCTGTGAGAAGAATTCTTGGATGTTTGCGAGGAAGCCATCGAGTGGCGCAAGACGTTTACTATAGTTGAGGTCGAGCCCCATTTTTTGTGCAAACGCATGGTGAAGTTCAGGTGAGCGAGACTGCTCAATCGGGTTGCCAATGACAGCGAATTGTTTGCTCATCGCACCAAATCCATGTGGAAAATGCTATTCAATATACGGCAAATTACACACAGGCTAAAGCGTTCAGTGGTTTTTTATCAACAGAGAAAAGAAAGGCGGCTTATGGGTTACAGATGCTGTGAATCGCATCAAACAATAATTTTGCTGCGGTCAGGGTTAAGCCGATACCTGCAAATACGGTGATGCTGATGGATGCATTGTCATTAAACGCACTTTCAGAAAAAATAGTGGTACTGATCGAGCTTAGCAACACAATAGCAAAGCAGAAAAGAACCATGGTGGTCGAGCTAACTCTTTTTGCGAACATGTTTGGGACCTCAGAGAACGGCAAAGGAGGATACTAAATATTGATGTCATTAAAATGAATACATTGAAAATGACTTAATTTAGCTTACGGTTTTTGCGAACTTAAAAGAACCCAATTGCTGTTTTAAACCTGTGACAATGCTTTAATAAATGCAAAGAAATGACGCTTTGTGTAGTGATCATTCTACGAGGAATTCATTGGGAAATATATAAACTTTAATGTATAAGCTGCCCTAATCTAGTGAAAAGGGCATGCGAGGAGAAATAGAATTGTAAGACTGTGTGTCTATTTGAGCAGGTTGAGCCAATCTTGGGGTTTCAGGTAAAAGTCGGTCAATTTTTTCTCAGCAGAATCGGCCTCCCATTCAGGTCGATATGACCAACCCGCCAAATTCGGCAAGCTCACTAAAATCGATTCAATCCGGCCACCTGTTTGTAAACCAAAGAGTGTGCCGCGGTCATAGACTAAGTTATATTCGACATAACGACCACGACGATAGATTTGAAAGTCGCGTTGCGCCTCGCTAAATGGCTTGTCTTGGTTACGCTGGAAGATTGGAAGAATAGCTTCTAGGTAGCCATTGCCGACTGCTTGAATATATTGGAAACAGGTTGCAAAGTCCCATTGATTGAGATCATCAAAGAACAATCCACCGACACCACGTTGTTCGTCACGGTGTTTTAAATAGAAGTAGTCATCACACCATTGTTTATGTTCGGCATAGACTTCAGCGCCAAAGGGCGCACATAAGCCATGCGCTGTCTGATGCCATGACAGCACATCTTCATCATTTGGGTAAAATGGAGTGAGATCGAAGCCTCCCCCAAACCACCAAATTGGATCTTGACCTTCTTTTTCAGCCACGAATAAGCGCACATTGGCATGTGAAGTCGGGACATTTGGATTTTTCGGATGGATCACTAAAGAAACACCCATGGCCTGTGCTTTGGCGCCTGCAATTTTCGGATGGCGTTCAGTCGCTGAAGCAGGGAGTTTAGATATGTTGATGTGTGAGAACATCACTCCACCTTTTTCGATCACTGTGCCATTTTGCAGTACGCGTGAACGACCCCCACCGCCTTCAGGACGCTCCCAATCATCTATTTCAAACTGCGCAGTCCCGCCACCAGCACACTCTTGTTGTTCAAGTGCGGCACAAATACGAGCCTGTAAGTCGAGGAGAAATTCGCGAACGCGTTGGATATCCGCAGACGTTGGATGCTGCATGAAAAGCCTCATGGGAAAAGATGAAAACTGCCTACATCAAAACATAAAACAGCAAAAAGATTAAGAATATTTTCCGAAGAGTCCTACCGCAGCATTCGCTGTTGTGAAGCAAGTTAAAAATGAAAATGCTGTCATGTGGAAAATAACCTGACCAATTCGCTAGGTTGAATTCTGATTCTAAGCTCAGCAGAATAACCACAGTACAGACCTGAGTTTGGCGATGCAGAATAGTCTGCATCTTCTGAGTGCGGAAGAGCTGATGGTAAATATGCGCGATTCATTGATTCAAAAATATAATGTTCCTGGTCCACGTTATACCAGTTATCCAACGGTGCCGTATTGGGAAGAGGCGCAGTTTTCCTTAGATCAATGGAAACAGACGCTGAAAACATCGTTTGCTGAATCGAATTCGACTGAAGGCATAAGTCTGTATATTCATCTGCCTTTTTGCGAAAGTCTCTGTACTTTTTGTGGCTGCCATAAACGTGTGACCAAAAAGCATGAGATGGAGCAGCCCTATATTCAGGCCGTTTTAAAGGAATGGTTTCTTTATTGTGAATGGCTTGAAGAAAAGCCGCGTATTAAAGAAATTCATTTGGGCGGCGGAACACCAACCTTCTTTTCCCCAGCGCACTTAACTCAGTTGATTGAAGGTATTCTCGCGCAGGCAGAGATTGCCGAGCAGCATGAGTTTAGCTTTGAAGGGCATCCGAATAATACCACACGGGAGCACTTGCAAGCTTTGTATGACTTGGGCTTTCGCCGTGTCAGTTATGGGGTGCAGGATTATAATGAAACCGTACAAAAAGCCATTCATCGGATACAGCCTTTTGAACATGTCGAGCAAGTGACGCAGTGGGCACGTGAAATAGGCTATAGCTCAATTTCACATGATTTGGTCTTTGGTCTGCCTTTTCAAAACCTAGATGATGTGCTCAACACCATTGATCAAACCAATCGTTTACGTCCAGACCGTTTGGCTTTTTATAGTTATGCGCATGTGCCTTGGATCAAAGGCAACGGGCAACGTGGGTTTAAAGACCATGATGTGCCGAAAGATGAAATAAAACGGCAGTGCTATGAGGAAGGGAAAAAGAAGCTGCTTGCGCAGGGGTATCATGAAATTGGTATGGATCATTTTGCTTTAGAAAGTGATGGGATGTACCAATCATTTCAGGCAGGCACTCTGCATCGCAATTTTATGGGTTACACCGCATCGAAAACCCAAGTGATGATTGGTTTAGGTATTTCATCGATCAGCGACAGTTGGTATAGCTTTGCGCAAAATGAAAAAAAACTTGAAGATTATTATGCGCGACTCGAAAACAATGAACTTCCGGTCTATCGCGGGCATATTTTGAGTGCTGAAGATTTGATAATTCGTCGTCACATTTTAAATTTGATGTGTAGCTTTCAGACGTCGTGGGCAGATCCAAGTATGCAGTTTCCGGAATTGGCTGAGGTGTTGGGACAACTGGAAGAAATGCAGGATGATGGTTTATTGGAGATTGGGCCACACAGTATACGGGTGACTGAGCAGGGCAAAGCCTTTGTGCGCAATATTTGTATGGCGTTCGATTTGCATTTAAAACGCCGTCGACCCGAGAGCCGTATTTTCTCCATGACCATCTAATCTGATTGAAGTGCTCTAAGCCTGCCTTTTTCAAGCAGGCTTAGAGTATGTTTTCAAATTTTAGAAATCATCTTTCTTGTACAAGTGCGCCATGCGTTCATGTTTGGTCTTTAAATATTCCTCATTGAAGGGATTTAAACCTACCGTCAAAGGCACACGATCCACCACATTGATCCCTTGTTCTTGCAGTGCTGCAATTTTCAATGGATTGTTAGTAATCAAACGGACTTGTTGAATATTTAAATGCTCCAACATAATACTGACCATGTCATAACGACGTGCATCGGCAGGGAGGTTGAGCATTAGGTTGGCATCGACCGTGTCATGCCCTTGGTCTTGTAGCGCATAAGCACGAATTTTATTGGTGAGCCCTATGCCACGACCTTCTTGGCGTAGATAGAGAATTACGCCTTGCCCAGCTTCATTGATTAGTTTTTGCGTGGCTTGCAATTGTGGGCCACAGTCACACTTCAAGGACGCAAAGGCATCGCCCGTGAGACATTCGGAATGAACACGGACTAAAACGGGTTCTGTGATCGGCTGATCCAAACCTTTTGAGAGTGCAACATGTTCTTCACCGGTCTTAGGATCTTGAAATACGGTGATGTTAAACTCACCAAAAGCAGTCGGTAAACGGGATGTAGCAACAAATTCAATAGGCACAGCTAAACCTGTAAATAGTTCAGAAATTGGCTAAAGTATAGCGTAATGCATCGACATTGGTAGAATTGCATCCATGAATTTATGCAGAAGATTTTCTTTTTTGTATAAAGCGAACGATAATAGTTGATAAATAGTAAGATTATTCAGGATAATCACCTGCACTAAACGAACACCCAGTGAGAGCACTGCTCAAAACTGCATCGCTAGAAATATGGCTGATTGAAGGTGATAGCATTCGACGATATGATCGAATTACCCATTTGACCTAGCTAGATTTGCCAGGCTTTAGAAGGCTTTGCCATATTATGTTGTATACAGAAATACCAGCTCATCGCCCTGTAACACCGTTGTTGGATTTGATAGATCATCCTCAACAACTTCGCTCGCTTGAGCAAAGTCAATTAGCACAAGTGGCAGACGAGCTACGTCAATTTATTCTGTATGCCGCAGGACAAAGTGGGGGACACTTTGGCGCAAACCTCGGTGTAGTCGAGCTCACCGTGGCATTACATTATTGCTTCAACACGCCGAATGACCGCTTAATTTGGGATGTCGGTCATCAAGCTTATCCGCATAAAGCCTTGACGGGTCGCCGTGAACAGCTCACGACGATTCGTGCTAAAGATGGTTTGGCTGCCTTTCCTGCGCGTGATGAATCGGTATTTGATACCTTTGGAGTCGGACATTCTTCGACTGCGATTTCAGCAGGTCTAGGTATGGCGCTGGCACGTCGTTATCAAAATAATCCATGTGAAGTGGTCGCGATCATTGGTGATGGGGCGATGACAGCGGGTATGGCCTTTGAAGCCATGAACGATGCAGTCGCGCATGATGCGGACCTGATGGTGGTGCTGAATGACAACGATATGTCGATTTCATGCAGCACAGGTGGTTTTGCTAAACATTTGGCTTCGATTTGGGAAAGTGGTCAGTCCATTAATATTTCAGATGATGGCGAAGCTTATGTGCAGCCACACCCTGAATGGACCTATAACTCGCGTTTACATAGCGCAGCGACAGATGCTGCCGACAACGTATTTAAAGCGATTGGTTTTGATTACTTTGGGCCTTTCGATGGGCACGATGTCGAACAGCTGACACAAGTCTTTACCGCATTGAAAAAACGTAAAGGGCCACGTTTAATTCATGTCTATACCAAAAAAGGCAAAGGCTTCGCCCCTGCTGAAGCTGACCAAATCAAATATCACGCGATTACAAAAATAAATGCCAAGTCTGCTCCACAAACAGCGCCCAAATATTCAGATGTCTTTGGTCAATGGTTATGTGATGAAGCCGCACAAGATGAGCGTTTACTGGCGATTACCCCTGCCATGTGCGAAGGCTCAGGTATGGTGGGTTTTGCTAAACGGTATCCACAGCGCTTTTTTGATGTTGCGATTGCAGAACAGCATGCCGTGACTTTGGCGGCGGGTATGGCATGTGAAGGCTTAAAACCTGTGGTGGCGATTTACTCGACTTTCTTGCAACGCGGCTATGATCAATTGATTCATGATGTGGCCCTGCAAAATCTAGATGTTACCTTTGGTATCGACCGTGCAGGTTTAGTGGGTGAAGATGGGCCGACTCATGCTGGGGCCTATGACTATGCCTTTATGCGCACCGTACCGAATTTGGTGATTATGGCGCCAAAAGACGAAAATGAATGTCGTCAAATGTTGCATACTGCTTATTTATACAATGGCCCTGCCGCAGTGCGTTACCCGCGTGGCAATGGTTTGGGTGTTGAGATTCAACAACAGATGACCCCGATGGAAATTGGTCAGGCTGAAATTGTAGCGAGCTTTAATGATGCCCAAGACGACGTTATTAGCATTCTTGCCTTTGGTAGTCGTGTTCAGGCTGCAGTAGAGGCAGCACAGAAATTGGCTGAGCAAGATTTGGCGGTTCGTGTGGTGAATATGCGCTTTGTTAAACCGCTTGATGAAAAGATGATAGTAACTTTAGCACCATCAACGGCTTTATTTGTTACGGTTGAAGAACATGCGGTGATGGCTGGTGCGGGCAGTGCAGTCAATGAATATTTGGCACAGGCTCAAATCGTGAAACCGATGTTAAATCTCGGTTTAGCGGATACATTTATGCATCAAGCCACGCATGCGCAAATGTTGCATCAGGCGGGACTAGATGCAGAAGGCATTGAAAGCTCGGTGCGCCAAGCGTGGTCAAAACTTGTACATATGGTTTAAGCACCGTTTTAAATTTTAGAAACATTTTTTCCCTAAAAGCCCCGATCTTTGATAAGATGCGCGGGCTTTTATGCATTATTCTTTATCAATATCTTCAAATTGTAGTGGGTGTTCAATGGAACCTATGGTGGTGATGGCTGCGCGTGCGGCTCAATTAGTCGGTCAAGAGCTTTTAAAAGCGCATCAAAATCGTCATAAGCTCGATCTACAAGTCGAAGAAAAAGGAATTGATGGTCCTGTAACGCGTGTAGACCGTTATTTGGAACAATTGGCTATCGATACCCTACGTAAAAGCTATAAAAATCACAGCTTCCTTGGTGAAGAGTTTGGTTTTCAAGAAGGTAAAGGTCACGACGCAGATTGGTGTTGGATCATCGACCCACTTGATGGCACTCTAAACTTCATTAACGGTGTTCCTCACTTCTGTATCTCTATTGCAGTTCAACATAAAGGCATTACTCAACACGGCGTAATTTACGACCCTGTGAAAGATGAGTTGTTCTCTGCAAGTCGTGGTCGTGGTGCCATGATGAACCAACGCCGTATTCGTGTAAATGTGAAAGACAGCCTTGAAAATACATTCATGTCTGTGGGTCATGCTTACCGTGCAAAACGTAATGGTGAAGTGATTTCTTATGCAAAAAATCATTTTGATTCATTGTTAAATGTGACTGAAGCTGGCGCACAATACCGTCGTACAGGTTCTGCAGCATTAGATTTGGCGTATGTGGCAGCAGGTCGTTTCGATGCGTATTTTGAACTCGGCTTAAAGCCTTGGGATATCGCAGCTGGTGAGTTGATTGTGAAAGAAGCGGGCGGCACAGTGGTTGATGCACGTGGTGGTAGCGAATCTATGGAAAATGGCCAAGTACTGGCATGTTCTATGAAAATGTTGAAACCTCTGATGAAAGCAGTTGTACCTGCTTGGGGTGAAGCTGCTAAGTAATAGTACGCAGATCGTGTTTAAGACATTGAAAAAGCCCTCATAAGAGGGCTTTTTCTTTGATGAGACATGAAAAAAGTAAAAGCTTTGTAGTGATTTATTTTATGGCTTTGACTTCTATTCAATTGTAAAACATAGGCTGTGCCAGATTCTGATCACCTCTTAATGAAGATCACTCTATCTCAGAAATAAAGTGGGTTAAAATTAGCCAGCGTATAGACACCTATTTAAGCTTGCTGTGTGTAATGTTCATTACAGGTCAGATACCATCAAATCACGGCAACATTAGAGAGCTAGTGCAATTAATTGCGTTTTATGGCTGATAATTGAGGGATAGAACGTAGAATGCTATTCAATATTTTTCTAGATGGTCAAAAAATTAAAGTGAAAACCTGCATTTATTCAATCTTTGAGGAAAATATTGTATCAATTTCACGAAAAGAGGTGACTTTTAAAAATATCCTGCTATACTCCGCCCACGCACTAAATTTCGTTCATTACCTGAACATTCTCTTCTATCATTGTGTATGCGCGTCCGGTCCAAAGAGAGGACATTATTTCGCGCCCCACCCAATCGCTTAAGCGATTCCTTCAGGTTGCGGCTGTAATCAAATGTGCGTTATACGCATCGTCGTTCTCGGATCGCCGCTGATTCTATATTTTCAGCGATTATTGCTGTGCCGCTTTTTGCCGATGTCCATCAGACCATATATTTAATGGAGCACCCATTTTTCGGGTGAAATACTCTATGAGCAAAACTTTTGCTGATTTTCCTTTACATGAATCGTTACAACAAGCTTTACAAAGCTTAGGTTTTACTTCTCCTACGCCTGTACAGGAACAATCGATTCCTGCAGCTTTGGAAGGTAAAGACCTTTTAGTATCTAGCCAAACAGGTTCAGGTAAAACTGCAGCGTTCTTACTTCCAACGTTAAACGCACTTGCAGCACAAGAGACTTTCGTTCCGTTCAAAGAACGTATGAAAGCAATTACTCAACCGAATATCTTGGTTCTTTGCCCAACACGTGAGTTAGCGCAACAAGTAAGCCAAGATGCGATTGGGTTTGTCCGTCACATGAAAGGTGCACGTATTGCAGCGATCATGGGTGGTATGCCGTTTGGTAAGCAAATCCAACAGTTAAAAGGTGCGCAAGTTGTTGTTGCGACTCCAGGTCGTTTACTTGACCTTGTAAACCGTCGTCAAATTAAACTAGACCAAGTTGATGCGCTTATTGTCGACGAAGCAGACCGTATGCTTGATCTGGGTTTCTCTGAAGACTTAGAAGCAATTAGCGATCTTGCTGCAAACCGTAAACAGACTTTAATGTTCTCTGCAACATTTGCTGGTCGTATCATTACACTTGCTGAACGCATGATGAATGATCCACAACGTATTGCAATCGAAACAGGTCACTCTACGAATACTGACATCACTCAGACTTTACACTGGACTGATGGCTTTGAGCACAAGAAAAAATTACTAACGCATTGGTTAAGTGCTGAAGACTTAGATCAAGCTGTTGTTTTTGCTTCTACTCAAGAAGACACCGATATGTTGGCTGAAGAACTTGCTGAAGCAGGTTTATCAGTTGTAGCACTTCATGGTGCTATGCCACAAACTGTGCGTAACCGTCGTTTACGTAGCATCCGTGAAGGTCGTGCAAAAATTTTAGTTGCAACTGACGTTGCTGCACGTGGTCTTGACGTACCAACCATTTCACACGTAATCAACTTCGGTCTTCCAATGAAGAACGAAGACTATGTACACCGTATTGGTCGTACAGGTCGTGCGGGTCGTACTGGTAAAGCAATCACTTTAGCAACTTACCGTGAACGCGGTAAAATCCGTGCTTTAGAAGATTTCTTAGATGCGCGTTTGAATGTATCTGAAATTGAAGGCCTTGAGCCATCTCCACCTCCTGCACGCGGTAGTCGTGATGGCGGCGGTCGTGGTCGTGATGGTCGTGGTCGTGATGGCGGCGGTCGTGGTCGCGGTGGTTTCGGTGGTCGCGATGGCGGCGGTCGTGCTCGTTTCGAAGGTGAGTCTAACTTTAAACGTCGTGAAGGTGGTGATGACCGTCCACGTCGTAGCTACGATGACAAACCTCGTGGTGATCGTCCATCATTTGGTGGTGAAGATCGTCCACGTCGTGAGTTTAATAATGATCGTCCACGTCGTGAAGGCGGTTTCGGTGATCGTCCACAACGTTCTTTTGATGACCGTCCAAAACGTGATTTTGGTGATCGTCCAGCGCCACGTCGTGAAGGCGGTTTCGGTGATCGTCCGCAACGTTCTTTTGATGATCGTCCAAAGCGTGAATTCAACTCTGATCGTCCACGTCGCGAAGGCGGTTTCAACGATAAGCCACGTTTTGACTCGAATGATGACAACCGCGGTAACCGTGTAGACTACAAACCACGTCGTGAAGGTTCTTTTGGTGACCGTCCAAAACGTGATTTTGGTGATCGTCCAGCGCCACGTCGTGAAGGTGGTTTTGGCGACCGTCCACAACGTTCTTTTGGTGATGACCGTCCAAAACGTACTTTCGGTGGTGAAGACCGTCCGAAGCGTACTTTTGGTGGCGAAGACCGTCCGAAGCGTGAATTTAATTCAGATCGTCCACGTACTGAAGGTGGTTTTGACCGCCCACGTCGTAAGTTTAACGACTAAGTCTGAATGAATAAAAAAACCAGTGGAAACACTGGTTTTTTTTTGTCTACGGCTGTAAAAAAATAAATTAGAATGTATACTGAGTCATATTTTAATTGTATTGATAATAATGATGCACAATAATGAGGTTGAATCAATCGCCACACTCTCTGACGTGAAAGAGGTCAATATGGCACATTATCTCGGACTCTTTTTGCTGATTTGCAATATTCTTTTCTTTGTCTATAGTCTTTATGGATGAAGCAATTCATCTTATGTAGCTTGTTTTCGCCGTTCAAATAAATATAAATATAACCAACTGAAATCAATTCGTGCACAAAATTAGACACGGAATACGCTAACATATCGTTTTTTAATCCTTTATAGTATGCATGCTGAAAAAATGCAGGAAAACGCACAGCTATGAATAATCAAGCGCCTCTGACTGCTCAAGCCCTCATTGAGGTCAAAGACCTGAGCTTTAAACGAGGGGAACGTGTCATTTATGATCAGGTCAATTTAAAAATTCGACAGGGTCAAATTACGGGCATTATGGGACCATCGGGTACAGGTAAAACCACTTTACTGCGTTTAATTGGCGGTCAATTGACCCCTGACCAAGGTGAAGTACTTTTTGATGGGCAAAATATTGCGAAAATGTCACGCAAAGAGTTATTCGCTGCGCGTGCGCGTATGGGCATGCTTTTTCAAAGTGGCGCATTGTTTACCGATATGTCGGTATATGAAAATGTGGCCTTTCCGATAAGAGCACATACCAAGTTGCCAGAGCATTTACTGTCAGAAATTATATCTTTAAAACTAGAATCTGTCGGCTTACGTGGTGCAGAACAGATGATGCCTTCTGAGCTCTCAGGCGGGATGAACCGTCGTGTGGCTTTGGCACGTGCAATTGCACTGGATCCTGAGCTGATCATGTATGATGAGCCATTTGCAGGACAAGATCCAATTGTGAAGGGTGTACTCACACGTTTGATTCGATCATTGCGAGAAGCTCTTGATTTAACAACAATTATTGTCTCGCATGACGTGGCTGAAACCTTATCGATCGCAGACTATATCTATGTTGTTGCTGAAGGTAAGGTGCAAGGTGAAGGCACGCCTGAACAGTTGCAGGCGAATGCCTCTCCGTTTGTTAAACAATTTTTAACAGGTGCGGTTGAAGGGCCTGTCGATTATCAATTTAGCCATAAGGCATATCTAAATACTGAGGTGCAAGCATGAATGCGATAGCACTCTTAGGTCGACGCGTGATTGAACGGGTTCGTGGCATTGGTGTTGCCAGCCTGATGTTATTACAAATTTTATTTTCGATGCCAACAGCTTTAGGTGTTCGGTTATTTGTTTACCAAATGTACCGTGTTGGGGTGTTATCGCTGCTCATTATTGTGGTGTCAGGGCTATTTATTGGTGCGGTACTGGGCTTACAGATGTATAGCATCTTGGTGACCTTTGGTAGTGAAGCGATGCTGGGTACAGCGGTTGCATTGACCTTACTCCGTGAGTTAGCCCCTGTGGTTGCAGCATTGCTGTTTGCAGGTCGTGCGGGTTCTGCATTGACGGCTGAGATTGGCTTAATGAAAGCCACAGAGCAGTTGTCCAGTATGGAAATGATCGGAGTTGATCCACTTAAACGAGTAATCTCACCGCGACTTTGGGCAGGTATTTTTAGTTTGCCGATGTTGTCTGTCATCTTCGCTGCGGTGGGGATTATGGGCGGTAAAATGGTAGGGGTAGACTTCTTAGGTGCAGATGAAGGTTCCTACTGGAGTGGTATTCAAAGTAGCGTAGAGTTCTATAAAGATGTCCTGAATGGCACTATCATTAAAAGTTTTGTTTTTGCTTTAATTTGTACATGGATTGCGGTGTATCAAGGCTATGCCTGTGAACCGACATCTGAAGGAATTGCGACATCAACCACACGCACTGTGGTGTATTCATCGCTCTGTGTTTTAGGTTTTGATTTTGTGTTGACTGCGGTCATGTTTGGAGGTGTTTAATGAAATCACGTGCAAGTGAGCTGGCAGTCGGCATATTTGTCATTTTATTCGGTATCGCTTTATTTTTTATTGCGATGCGAGTAAGTGGCTTGGTGGGATCAAATCTCAGTGATCGCTATGAAATGAGTGCAACCTTCGATAACGTGAATGGTTTAAAACCACGTGCGAAAGTGACGATGAGTGGGGTAAAAATTGGTCAAGTTGATCAAATTAGCTTAGACCCTGTGACACGTTTAGCGACGGTTTCTTTTTCTTTAGATGGTAAATTAACGACCTTTAATGCAGCACAACTCAAAGAAGTTGAAAAGAATGCACTTGAAGAGTTTCGTTACAGTAGCGACTATACCGCTGCGGATGCTGCGCAACAAAAAGAAATGGAAAAGCAACTTATTGCGAACATGAAGTCCATCACCAGCATTGATGAAGATGCTTATATTATGGTGGCAACCAATGGTCTGCTAGGTGAGAAGTACTTGAAAATTGTTCCAGGGGGCGGTTTGAACTACGTGAAACGTGGTGAAAGCATTGGCAATACCCAAGGCACAATGGACCTAGAAGACTTAATTACTAAATTTATTACCGGTGGTGCAGGTAAATCCAAAGATGCTTCAGCAACAACTGAGCAACCTGAAACCGCGGAAATAGCAGATGCCAATGTGTCATTTGTTGAATGATTTGAAGAGGACCAATTGTAGTGAATACTTTATTGAAACAAACACTGACAGCTAGCATTTTAACTACAATGTTTGCAGGTACTGCTTTTGCAGCACCAAGTGAAGCACCACCTGCTTTTGTTAAAAAAGTGGCAGATGGCTTGATTGCGCGTTTAAAAGCGGATCATGCCAAGCTACAAAATAACCCAGCTGCTGTGAAAACGATTGTTCGTCAAAACTTAGACCCGTATGTGGATTCACAAGCGTTTTCTCGTATTGTGATGGGGACTTATGCAACCAATCAATACAGTACAGCTGCACAACGCGCGAAGTTTGAAAATAATTTCCGTGAAACACTGATTGAAAATTACGGTACTGCATTTGCGAAGTTCAGCAATCAGACATATACCATCCGTCCGTATAAAGAAACCAATAGCAAAAACCCTGTGGTGACGATCGACTTTAATAACAAAGGCGAAAAAATCCCAGTGTCTTTCCAGTTAGCGGATAAAGGCAACCAATGGAAAATCCGTAATATCAATGTGTCGGGTATCGACCTTGGTTTACAGTTCCGTAATCAGTTCGCGGCAACAGTTAAACGTAATGGCGGCGATCTAGATAAAGCGATTGCAAACTTCCAACCTGATGCAGAAGCAGCGGTTGAAAAGAAAAAATAAGTAGGTGAAAGGTGATTAACTTTAGCAATCAGGAAATGCAGCTTTCAGGTCAGATTACATATGACAATGCTGAAAGCTACTATCAACAAGGTCTGAAGGTGATTCAGTCACAGTCTTATCCTGTGGTGGTGAATCTGGCCCAGCTTGAGCATGGTAGTACATTGGCACTGGCAGTTTTGGTGCGTTGGTTGCGTCAAACACCCGATGCACATAGTTTACATTTTAAAGCTGTACCTGAAAAAATGATGAAAGTGATTCAAGCCTGTCATTTACAGGATGACTTAAAGTTAATCCCTTAAATAAAAAAAGCACCCTAAGGTGCTTTTTTTATATGTTGCTTTTCTTAATCCTATGAGGAAAAGCAATGTTTTAAGCTGTACTCAAATCCATTTTTTCCAGCGGAAGTAAATGAGCGGGCCAATCAGGAAGGCCATTAAGATTAGGCTCACCACAATAAAACTGGTGCCGCCTTTGGCAAAAGGCAATACATCGGTGTTCATGCCGTAAATACTGGCAATCAGCATTGGTGGAGCAAGCATACTGGGTAAGATAGAGAAGCGACGAATCGTGTCATTCTGCTCGGTGTTAATGAAGCCTGAGGTGGTGTCCAGTAAGAATCGCACTTTTTGGAACAAGAAGGCATCGTGCTCAACCAGTGAGCGAACGTCTTCACTGAGCTCTCGAATGTCTGCATCATAAATATGACTGCCTAAAGCACGTGGGCGTGATAAAAAGGTCAGTACACGACGTAAGTCAATCAAGCACAGCTGTGCTTTTCCAAGCATATCTTCCAAGTGGGCCAGACGTGTAATCATGTCATCTAAGTCGAGAATCATCTCGCGGTGACGGTTATTCAGTACTTCTGTGGAATACTTTTCCAAGTCCTTGTGGATATCTTCTAAGATATCAGCAAGCTCATCCAGCTTCGCCTCCAGTAAACCGAGTAAGATCCACGTTGGATCTTTATAGTCAATTTCGTAGTCATTGCGGCGCGCACGCGCACGAAAGGCACGGAACGCCACCAATTTTTCCCCACGAAGGGTAAAGAGCCGTTCTTTATGTAAAATGAAAGCCACAGTTTGTACCGTGGCAAGGGCACCGCTGCTTTCTTCAGGCTCACCATCGACTTGATAGTTTTTATTTTTCGTTAAAAAATACGTACTGATATGCAAAATACCGTCGTCATCACGGTAGAATCGAGCTGAAGATGAAATGTCTTCGAGTGATTTTAGCGTAGGTAAATTTTGTTCATATGCATCTAAAATCCACTGTTGTTCTTCTTGGGAGGGAGCAATGAGGTCAAGCCAGACCAAATCGGGCTGAAGATCGAAATCGCCATTAATGGTGATGTCTTCTAAGCTACCGCGCTCTGTGGCGTAAAAGGCTTCAAGCATGCCGTCTTTCTCCTTTGCGCAGTAATGGTTGAAGTGGATGGGTGTATTTTAGACAAGGATTGCAATAAAAACACTGATCGAATGGTTAAATTGCTAAAAAATATCCATTCATTTTAGTGAAGTTGCATGACAATTAAATATCAGAGTAAAAAATGACAAATTCAATTGCGATCTTTTGTGGTTCCGCATTAGGTTCAGATCAAATCTTTTCCGAAACAGCACGTCAGGTTGGACACGCCATTGCAGAACAAGGCAAAACCTTGGTCTATGGTGGTGGTCGTTCAGGCTTAATGGGTATTGTGGCAGACAGTGCTTTAGAGGCAGGCGGTCAAGTGATTGGCGTGATTCCACACGTGTTGGTGGATCGTGAGTTGGCACATCAAGGCCTGACCGAGTTACATGTCGTCAAAGACATGCAAGAGCGTAAACTGAAAATGTCAGCCTTGTCGGATGGATTTATTGCAATGCCAGGCGGCGCAGGGACTTTAGAAGAAATCTTTGAACAATGGACGTGGGCGCAGCTCGGCATTCACCTCAAGCCGAATGCCTTTTTAAATGTAAATGGCTTTTATGATGATTTACTTAAATTTCTAAAGATGACCACCGACAAAGGTTTTACACATGCGCGCTTTACCGACAGTCTGATTGTGTCGGATTCGGTGAAAGCAATTTTAAAGCAGATGGATCAATTCCAAGCACCTGAACCGAAGTGGGGTATGGTTGATCCTGAGTTGTTGGATGTCAAAGCATGAAGGTGATTACGGTCGCTGCGGCTATTATTGTGAATGAACAGCAGCAGCTTTTGTTGGTGCGCAAGCAAAACACCGCATGTTTTATGCAAGTTGGCGGTAAGCTTGAGCCCAATGAAGCACCTGAGCAAACCATGCTGCGTGAGATTCGGGAGGAAATTGGAAGTGATGCGACGATTGAACAGTTTGTTGGTCGTTTTGAAACAGCCACCGCCAATGAACCTGATTTTAAATTGGTGAGCTATGTTTACCATGTTCAGCTTCAGCAAGCGCCACAAATTGCGGCTGAAATTGCAGAAATGAAGTGGGTCAGTTTGAATGATCAACAGACTGCACTTGCACCGCTGACCACTGAGGTGGTCATGCCATGGGTACGTGAACATTTGCTGATTGACGTAGTCTAATTATTCAAGCGCATAGGCAATACACACGGCGCTGACTTTATGACAACCCAATTGTTCTAGCTGTAAAGTCAGGGCCTGAATGGAGCTGCCTGTGGTCACGACATCATCCAAAATCAAAACACGCCGATAGAGTTTTGCGTACTGACGTTGCTGTGGATCGATTTTAAACTGTTGATGAATTTGATCTAAGCGTTCCAGTCGACTGAGTCCTTTTTGCGAATGTTGATGCAGTCGTATCACAGGCTGCCAAATGGGAACATTTAACTGCTTGGCTAAGTCTTTGGCGAGGATCATTGATTGGTTATAGCCACGTTCTGCTAAACGCTGAGTCGAAATCGGCATAGGAACAATTGCTTGTACTTTAGGTAAGCGAATTTGCTGAAAAATGCCTGACAGTAGAGGCTGCCAATGCAGTTGTTGTTCATATTTGAACTGCTGAATAAGGTGATCTAAAGGATATTGATACTGCCCTGCGACATAAATATTCAGTTCTTGTTTTTTAACGGTCTGTGGATGCAGTGGAAGTTGTTGCCAGCAGTCCAGACAGACCGAATGCAGATCTGCGCGTACAATGCCACACAACTGACAAGGCTGTGCTTTGTGGAGCAACTGTTTGGCGTTGTGCAGTAAATGACTAAACATAGGCATAGCGTGGTGCTTCAGGCAGCCAGCGTTTCAGTAAGGCTTCAGCATTTCTAGGATAGTCTTTTAAAATCTGCGCTGCGACAAAATGGGCTTGATTGAGCAAATGATCATCGCGTTCCAGTTTCGCTACACGAAAGCCCATATCACCCGTTTGTTTGGTGCCAAGCAATTCACCGGGACCGCGGATTTCCAAATCTTTTTCGGCAATTAAAAAGCCATCATTGGTTTCACGCATGATGCGTAGGCGTTCTTGTCCATTTTGAGACAGCGGGCTTTTATATAGCAGGGCGCAAAAGCTGGCCTTGGCGCCTCGACCAACACGGCCACGTAATTGGTGTAATTGAGAGAGTCCTAAACGTTCCGCATTTTCAATCACCATGATCGAGGCATTTGGTACATCGACCCCCACTTCAATCACTGTGGTCGCAATCAAGAGTTGTAATTCATTGGCTTTAAACTGTTGCATCACTGCTTGTTTTTCGTCGGCTTTCATTTTGCCATGTACAAGACCAATGTTGAGCTCGGGGAAGCGTTCTTTAATTTCTAAATAGGTCGCTTCAGCGGCTTGAGCATCTAAGGTTTCAGACTCTTCAACTAAGGTGCAGACCCAGTAGGCTTGTTTGCCATCTAGACAGTTACTGGCAATACGCTGTAGTACTTCTTCACGGCGGTCGAGTGGAATGGTCACGGTTTGAATCGGGGTTCGTCCGGGTGGAAGTTCATCGATCACGGACGTGTCCAAGTCTCCATAGGCGGACATGGCTAAAGTCCGTGGAATAGGGGTTGCGGTCATCACCAATTGATGTGGAGTCATATTCTGTGCGCCTTTATTGCGGAGAGCTAATCGCTGATCGACCCCGAAGCGGTGCTGCTCATCAATAATTACTAATCCAAGTTTGGCAAAGCGGACATTGTCTTGAAACAGGGCGTGTGTACCCACCACCAGATGCGCTGTGCCATCGACAATGGCTTGTTCGGCTGTGGCACGGGCTTTACCTTTTTGTTTACCTGAGAGCCACGAAACGTTCAGCCCTAAAGGCTCAAACCATTTTTTAAAATTGAGATAATGTTGTTCCGCCAATATTTCAGTCGGTGCCATTAACGCCACTTGCCAGCCTTCTTCTAAGGCATGACAGGCTGCGACTCCTGCAACCAAGGTTTTGCCTGCACCGACATCCCCTTGAACCAAACGTAACATCGGTTTATTGAGTTTTAAGTCTTGTATAATTTCTTTGGAGACGCGCTTTTGTGCATTGGTCATGTCAAAAGGCAGACTGCTGAGCAGTTGTTTGGCAAACTGACGACTGGCAGAAATACGTGGCGCTTCAATTTGTTGGATGTAGGCACGACGGCTTAATAGACTGACCTGATGCGCAACCAACTCTTCAAAAATCAAACGTTGCTGGGCAGGGTGTGAGCCTTGGCTCAGTTGCAGCATATTGGCATCTACAGGAGGGTGATGGATGTAATCCAACGCCTGTTTAAGTGCATAGCCATTGGTAAATTTTGCGGGTAGCAGTTCAGGTAAATCATCACTGTGCTTGGCTAAAGCCTGTTTGATGTATTCACGAAATTTCGGCTGAGTCAGGCCTTCTGTGCTGGGGTAAATCGCAGTCAGTTGGGTTTGTGGAAGTGGCGTATGTTCTGTAATGAGTTGAATTTCGGGATGATACATTTCCAAGCCACGCGCACCCACACGGACTTCACCAAAAATGCGTAGACGATTACCGATCTTTGCGCGGTCCGTTAAGCCTTTATAAATATGGTAAAAGCGCAAAGTCACTTTGCCCAAGTCATCTTGCAGTCCAATCGCCATCGACTTACGTTTACCCGGCGGAAAGTCCACACCTTGAATCGTTCCTTCGAGTAGGTAGCTACGCCCAACAGTCAATTGGTTCATGGGGATGATCGTGCTACGATCTTCATAGTCTCGTGGCAGATGAAACAGCAGATCATCTGTAGTGAAGAGATTCAACTTTTCAAGTAGTGCAGCAGAGGCAGCTCCGACCCCCTGCAACTGATGGACTGCAGCCATGTCCCCTCAACTTTGTCTGTGATTTGGTGCTAAATGCATATTTTATTTATAGGTTATGGTAAAACATCTCAGCGTGTTGCTAAACAGTTATTTCAGCAAGGCCACCAAATTACCACAATTAGCCGAAGTCCGAAATCCGATGATTGGGCTGAGCATTTGACTCAAGACATTCATCAGTTGGATTTGTCTCACGTCGCACCGATTGATGCCGTATATGTCTTACTCTCGCCTGAGAGCACTACGGTGGAGTCGTATCAGCAAACTTTTATAGACTCGATTTCACCTATGCTACATGCCTTAAAAAGTCATCCTTTAAAAAAAGTGATCGTGGTTTCTTCCACACGTGTTTATGGTGAAAGTGCAGGTGAGCGAGTTGATGATGACACTTGTCCCCAGCCGAGTGATGCGCAAGGGCAGGTGCTATTGAATATGGAAGCCGCGTGGCAGCAGGCTTATCCATCTGAATGTGTGGTTGTGCGTCCAACAGGCATTTATGGAACCTCAGTTAGTCGTATGATAAAACTTGCGGGAACTACAAAAACTTATCCAAAAATGCATTGGTCGAATCGAATTCATGTTGGGGATCTCACTACATTCTTAGCTTACTTGCTTCACGTGGAACATGCTGAAAAATCTTATATTTGTAGCAATAGCCAACCACTGCCTTTACATCAAATTATTCAATGGTTTCAACAGCAGTTAGGACTGCCAGTTTTGATTTTGGAAAGTGATGTGCCATCAGGCAAGCAGATTTATGCTACGCGTATGCAGCAGATGAATTTTGAATTACAGCATCCACATTGCTTTGATGATTATTTGGTGTTGTTAGCAGAGTGTTCGTAAAAATAATTTTTAACTTTGACTAATGAAAAATGTGAAACGTAGCCGAGAAAATGCCTATGGAACGTGAAGAATTATGAAAAACCTGTTCCAGTACGCTGAACCTTAGAATTGATTTTACTAAGATATTGATGCTTATAGGAATATTTCAAGCATTTCGTATAAGGTGTATTATGTTAATTTTAGGTAAATTGAAAGATGACTGTATTTGAAACGGAAAACTTATTATTAAAACCATTCGCCGAAGAAAACTTAAATGAAGCCATCACCCTATTTCAAGATAAAGACTTCATGGCTTTTTCACCTAACGGAACATTGGATGTTGAAGATGCAACAAATCGTTTTTATGAAATCTTAGGACATTATGAAAGATATGGGTTTGGAAAGTTAGCTATTATCTCGAAAAACACCAATAAGATTGTTGGTTACTGTGGTTTTGAAATATGTACTGTAGATGGGACAGATGAAGCAGAATTAGGTTTTAGATTGGTCAAAAGCGAACGAGGACATGGGTATGTCATTGAAACTGCTTCAAGATTGCTAGAAGACATGAAAAATAGAAAGTTTAAAAAGGTAATAGCATTTTCTGAAGAACAAAATGTGCCAGCTCATAACCTTTTAAAGAAGTTAGGATTTATTAAAACCTCTACTTCTAATTTTTTAAATATGGATGTGGTTTTCTTCAGTAAGGATCTATAAAGAGAGCGTCCATTTAACATAATAGAGCTTATGCGAAATAGATTTTAATTTTTATTCATAGACTTACAGCATAGGCACCTACCTTTTGTAGATCCCTATGCTTTTAAAAAGAAATTACTTCTTCTTACGTTTCAAACGCTTCTTCGCTTGTTCAGCAGCCACTTTGTCTAGCGTGTCTTTCAGTTCTTCATCGCTGAAAGTAGTGATGTGTTGCAACATTTGTAGCGTGACATCATCTAGTACCAAGTTGGCATATTGCGCAACGTTTTGGAAGTTCTCATCAAACACAATCGCGTTGTCTGAGTTGGTGCTGATATAACCCTGTTGCGTCAACACTTTGATGAAGCTTTGGAACAGGGCTTTATCAAAGAATTCAGGTGAATTGAACTCATACAGTACCGAAAGACGCTGACCCACCAAATGACTGAGCTCTTCCACCTGACGTGCTGAAATGTTCCCAGAACCACGCTGTGTAATCAGCGCAAGCGTCATGTAGTAACGCTCAAGACTCTGCATGACTGGCGCTGCCAGTACCACCAACTGGTTATGATCTTCGCTGTTTGGAGCAGGGGAAATCAAGTGGCCTTCGGCATCTTCAGAAATCAGCTTGGCTTGAATCAACCCATCGACATAAGCGCAGATTTGATCTTTAAGCTCAGCATCTTCCCATTTTAAGAACAATTCAGCTTTTAAAAATGGATATAGCGTGCGAATTACATTGATTAAATCACCACGGCCAATGGTTCCATTGTGTTCAACCAAAGCGGCAACGAGTGATGGCAAGACAAAGGCATGCAAAATGTTATTACGGAAGTAGGTCAGCAGTACGGCTTGATTGTCCGCAATCGCAATAATGTCACCCAGTACGTGATTGACACGTTTGATCAGTTTTAGCTTTAAGCCATAAGCAATGATTTCTTTACCTGATAATGGCGTGACCAAGAGGCGCTCATCATAAGGAAGTGTCGTCAACAACTTGCGATAGGTATCGAGCTGTTTGATACAAATTTCTTCATCAAGCGTATGCTTTTCAGTGGCCAACAGAACCAAAGACAGTAATGAAACAGGATTCACCACAGCCGCACGGTTAATATTTTCTAAAATCGCATGCGCAGAACTATTAACTGCATCAGAGACTTCTTGCGGAATTGGATCATCATTTTTAGCAATTTTCACATTCTCAGCGCCATGCTTTTTCAGCATGTCATCGAGGAAAACAGGCTCGCCAAAGTTGAGATGGACTTTTCCGAAAATACGTTCAATTTTGCGTAAAGTTTGCAGAATCCCAAAGACAGACTCGGCTTCTTTGGGTTTACCATTCATCTCACCGACGTAGGTTGCACCTTCCATCAAGCGTTCATAGCCAATATAGGTCGGAACAAAGACAATCGGTTTGGCACGACCACGCAAGTGACTGTGCACCGTCATGGCTAACATACCTGTCTTCGGTGGTAGCAGACGACCTGTACGTGAACGACCACCTTCGATGAAGTATTCCAAAGGCGTGTTACGCGATAAAATGCTGTATAGGTATTCTTTAAAGACCGAAGTATAGAGCGCATTACCGCGGAAGGTACGGCGAATAAAGAATGCACCGCCACCACGTAAAATTTGCCCAACAAACGGCATATTCAGGTTATCGCCCGCAGCAATATAAGGAACCATCAAACCACGGTTATAGACCACATAAGACAGCAGTAAATAGTCGATATGGCTACGGTGACATGGGGTATACACAATTTCGTAGTCCTTAGCCAACTCACGAACCGTATTGAAGTTATGGACTTCAACCCCGTCATAGAGCTGGGTCCATAAACGTGCCAGCGCCATTTCCGCAAAACGGATGGTCGAATGTGAGTAGTCCGATACGATTTCATTGACATAACCAATGGCACGACGTTCTGCGTCTAACATGCTAATTTTGCCGCGGATACTTTCGCGACGAATTGCATCTTGTACATCACTGGCTTTAATCAATGAATGCATCACGTTGCGACGGTCCGAAAGGTCAGGACCGAGTACGGCTTCACGGTGTGCATCGAGCTGATTATTTAAGGTGTTTAGAATGTAGGTCGCAGGCGATAAATTCGGATAGGTGGTTTTTGCAAAGTTCACCAAAGCACGTAAAGACTGACTTTCATGAAACTCTAAAAATGACTGACGACCATGTAAACCGATATTCATCAGCTGCTTCACCGTACTTGGAGTTGCCCAAGTGTCGGTAAATAGCAATTTAAACCAAGAGTCTTCTTTATCTGGTGAACGTCCCCACAGTACCGTCACAGGCACCAGCTCTACGTCTAAATCGGGTTGTTGCTCTAATGCTTCAACTAGACGTAACAGGCGCGGTGGAAAGGTGTGTGGTGAAGGGTTCAGTAAATTATTTTCATCGCTATGCTGTAAAAACACGATCGATGCTTTTTCTTGATGTGTCCCCACGACCAAAGGATCGAGTGCAGGAGCAAGCTTTAAACGACGTGTTTCACCATCTACCAACAGCGCATTACTGCGAGAGTGATTTTGAAGCACATAACAGACAATTTTTTTGGGATGGCCTGAAGCTGCTGGGTCAGCATCTGTTGCTGTCGGTTCTGTTGGAACCTCACCCAATACATGTGGGGTTACTATTAGGTCAAGAAGCTTACTTGAAAGCTTTCTATACATTTGACCAAAGCCACTTTTGGACATATACACTCCTGCTTAAATGACCAATCCCGCAGTTTGTCTGAAGGGGTATTTATTTTGCGTAATTGTAAACATAAACCGTATGTCATTTCCTGACAAATTTGTTTTATATGGTGAATTTTATCGTTAAAAATCGTATTTTTAGTCGGAAATAACGAAAAAAACTTATGACAACTCAGTCAAGTAATCTATAGGGTTTTAGTCTGAATTTATGGCAAAATAGAATTTATACTCTATATATGATACCTGTCACTTTACATAAATATTGGGTATCTCACCATTAAGTAGGTTGTTTATGAATGCTTTAACCCAAGAGTTGGTTGAATTACTGAGCCTCGAAAAAATTGAGGAAAATATCTTTCGTGGACAAAGCCGTAATTTGGTTGGGAAGCGCGTTTTTGGTGGGCAAGTCTTAGGTCAGGCCCTGCGTGCGGCATCATATACGACGGATCGTCCAGCTCATTCTTTACATGCATACTTTTTATTTGGTGGCGATGTGAACGCGCCGATTATCTATGAAGTTGATCGGATTCGTGATGGTCGTAGTTTTGTCAGTCGCCAAGTGCGCGCTATTCAGCATGGTAAAACCATCTTTATGTGCATGGTGTCTTTTGCTGATAATGAAGAAGGGCTGAATTACCAAATCGGTGAGCCTGAGTATCCAACACCCGAGTCGTTAAAGTCTGAGGCTGAACTGAAAAAAATGATGGTGGAATTTGTGCCTGAAAATGTGCGTGCAAGTTTTATGCGAGATCGTCATGTGGAAATTCGTCCCATCAATCCACAGAACCCGTATCAACCGCAGCCTGAAGCACCCGTCTATGCGCACTACATTCGCACGCATGACCGCATTGCAGCAGAAGTGGATGAGATTTCATTACATCAAGCCATTGCGGCATTCTATTCAGATTTCACTTTAATGACCACGGCACTGCGCCCACATGGTTTAAGTTATCTTTCGCCAAGTTTGCAGTGTGCGAGTATCGATCATGCTATGTATTTCCATAAACCCTTTCGCGTGGATGACTGGATGCTGTATGACATGGATGCTACAGTCAGTGCGAGTTCACGAGGTTTAAACTTTGGACGAATGTGGCAAAACGGTGAGTTGGTGTGTAGCACTACGCAAGAAGGTTTGATTCGGCTCCGTGAAATCGAAGCCCAATAAAGCCTGACCATAAAAAAAGCTGAGTGATATCACTCAGCTTTTTTTATGACTGATTTTACGACTGAAAGGTGGTTAGGGCGGAGCTATGAGGTCACCTTCAATTGTAACGGTTTCACCTTTTGGGCAGAGGCATATGGGGAAATGTGCAGTACTTGTGACAAAAAAATGCTCGATTCTAGTCTGTTCACATGGCATAGTTTCCCAAAGAAATCTTTGAAAAGCATGAAGCTATGAGCTTAAACACGCAAATTCTAATTGCAGCGATCTTCGGGGTCATCTTCGGATTTATTTTAAATCTTTTCCCTGAAACCGCTTTTTTAGAGATGAGTTTGTATGGAATCGGGGTGGTCAGCAGTATTTTTATTGGTCTATTAAAAATGCTCTTGATTCCCCTTATTTTTAGCTCAATTGTGGTGGGGGTATCTAACTTACAAGCGGGCGGCCAGCTCTCCCGTGTTTGGAAAATTACGGTGGCATGTTGTGTCACCACCACGACTTTGGCCTTGATATTGGGTTTAAGCTGCGCGCATTTATTTGAAGTCGGCAAAGGTGTCGATATCGCCATGTTCCAAGACGCCATGGCCGCTCATCAAACTCCAAATACGCTCACCCCATCTTCGTTCTTCACCAACTTTATTCAAAATACGCTGATTAATCCCTTCAAAGCTTTTGCCGAAGGCAATGTTTTAGCGGTGGTGGTTTTTGCGTTGTTCATTGGAGTGGCACTGGTTAAAGGCGGAGAAAAATTCCGTACCGTGCGTAAGCTGAGTCAACAGTTCTTTGACATCATGATGCTGATGATTGGTTGGGTGATGAAGCTAGCCCCGCTAGGAATTTTTGCATTACTTGCTAAGTTGATTGCCACTGAAGACATTTCTGTATTGAGTCGTTTGGCTGAGTTTGCGGCTGTGGTAACAGGCACTACCATTTTTCATGGTCTGGTGGTCTTGCCGCTATTACTGTGGATTTTTGGCAAGATGAATCCGATGACCTTTTTTAAAGGCACGCGTGTGGCGTTAATTACTGCTTTTGCCACCAGTTCAAGCTCGGCAACTATGCCTTTATCACTCAAGTGTGCGCAAGAAAATCTTGGTGTACGTCCGCAAACGGCGGGCTTTGTGATTCCTTTAGGGACGCAGCTCAATATGGATGGTACTGCGCTGTATGAGGCGGCGGCAGCTTTATTTATTGCCAACTTGATGGGGCTAGATTTGACCTTGAGTCAACAGTTGGTGGTGTGTCTGACGGCGATGATTGCCTCTTTAGGTGCTCCGGGAATTCCAAGTGCAGGCATGGTCACCATGATTATGGTATTGCAGTCTGTCGGGCTTCCTGCTGAAGCGATTGCGATTTTATTGCCGATTGATCGCTTACTGGATACCGTGCGTACTGTGGTGAATGTACAAGGTGACATGATGATTAGTGTGGTGGTGGATCGACATACCCAAGATCTGGATGCGCCTTTGCCCAATTTATCGAATCCTTCTTAAGTCTTGCTCTAAAATAAAAAAAGCAGCTGATTAAGCTGCTTTTTTTATTTTAGGATTTAAGCGACTTTGAGCATGGCACGTTTTGCCGCAGGGGATTGGTCTAAGTAGGCAATAGCATCTTCTGTTTTGGCTTCGTGTACAGGGTCATACCACGGCACTAAATAGCCAAATTGCTGTGAGATGAGCCAGAGTGGACTTGGCAACACTTGATGATTCCGTTTAGAAATAGACAGCCACTCACGCCAAATCCAAGGTTTAAACAGACTGGGTTGAATCGACTTAAAGCGGTTATCTTGTTTCATAATATGAGCTGCACCATCGACCCATAAACCCAGCACGGCAGCAATCACCACCAGACTCAAATAATAACGTGCAATATAACCCCCGCCTAAATGTCGGTACAAATCAAATGCGACGGTACGGTGTTCAATTTCTTCTGCGCCGTGCCATTTGATCAAGTCTAACATCGCAGGGTCAGCGCCCATTTTTTCCCATTCGGTGTTGTCCAGTGCATATTTTCCAAGGACACAGGTCATGTGTTCCACCGTGGCAATAATACCGAGTCGAAACAGATCCCACTGGTGCTCAAGTGCTTTGGGCACAGTGAGATCAAGCGGTTTATCGGCCAGTAATTTTCCAAATAAGAAATCCATCAACTCTAGATTACGGGAGACATCAATATTTCTTTGGCTGAGATACTCTTTATTGGCTGAGTTGTGTGCCTGCGCATGCATGGCTTCTTGGCGAATAAAGGCTTGTACATCTTGCTTCAGCTTTTCATCGCTAATTTGCGGTAAGACTTTGTTATAGAGGCGGCAGAACCAGAACTCACCTGCAGGCAGGATCATATTAATTTCATTGATGAAATAGCTGGCAAAAGGTTGGTTGGGAATCCAATCAATCGGACTGTCTTGCCACTCAAATTTAACTTTGCGGGGCTTAATTGTGTAGGCAATAGAGGAACGAATTTTGTTTTTTTTCAATCGAGACCATAATTTCATATGCTGACCTATTTTTATATGTGTTGAACTTTTTACGAGCTGAATAAAATCAGTATAAAAAAAAGTCCCCGATTGTGATTAGCAATAGGGGACACATATACAGCAATAGATGATGCTTTTATAGGTTGGCGTTTAAAACTTAAGCCTCAGACTGCGGTTTGGTTTCCACACCGTCTTCATCATCAATATCCATAGCGGCTTCAGTATCTTCATCGAATTCTTCTGCATCCAGCTCATCTGCTGTCGCATCTGGAATACTGCTTAAGTCAAAGTGTTGGGCTTGGTCTAAAGTAAAATTCAGTCGTCCGCCCATCACACTCGCTAGTTCTTCTAGGCCTTGTTTATTGAGAGAAGAGAACAATTGAATTGAGAAATCAAGTTTCATCTTTTTCAATTGGGCTTTAACTTCTTGTAATGCTTTAGAAGCAGGGCCACGGTTGAGTTTATCAGACTTAGTTAGCAGTACATGCACAAACAATTTACGTGAATACGCCCATTCCAACATCATCACGTCAAAGTGCTGTAGTGGATGGCGAATATCCATCAACAACACTAAGCCTTGTAAGCTTTTGCGCTGAATTAGGTAGTTTTCTAACTCTTTTTGCCACACGATTTTCATCGCTTCAGGCACGGCTGCATAACCATAACCGGGTAAGTCGACGAGACGTTGGTCAGGATTACCTAGGCTGAAAAAGTTAATCATCTGCGTACGACCCGGTCTTTTCGAGGCACGAGCCAATTGCTTTTGGTTGGTTAAGGCATTGATAGCACTGGACTTGCCTGCATTTGAACGACCCGCAAAGGCAATTTCGTAACCTGTATCTTCTACACACAGATTGAGCTTCGGGGCACTCATTAAAAACTCTGCTTTACGCAGCCAGTTGAGAGCGCGCACAGCATATTCAGTAACTGCAGAATCTACCTTTTTTTCATAGCTAATTTTTTGCTTTGGGGCAGCAGCAATTTTACTGTTTTTGGATTTTCCTCGGCTGTGGTGCATAACTCAACTTCAATTTATGATCTACAATCAGCCATTATAATGGAAGTCGAGCAGGCAATCGACCTTTGCAGCGTAAAGTCCGTAATCTTGTCTATAAAAGACCTTAATTGGCGAGATTGATCAGGTTAATCGGCGAATGGGTCGTGAACTTATTTTGAGCCTCAGTACCCAGTACATCCGCTAAGGTATATTGGTCTAAGCTGTGATAGAACTGATCCAACGCTTGATCTAAGATCCCTTTGAGTCCGCAATTCGAACGGAGTACGCAAGGCGGGGTATTGCATTCCACAATATTCTGATCTGCTTGCAAGACCCGTACAATCTCGCCCAGTCTTAAATGTAGAGTTTCTGGATTGAGTCTAATCCCACCGCCACGACCGCGTGCAGTAATAATCCACTGCTGTTTCGCCATAAAGTGTACGATTTTCATCAAGTGGTTTTCAGACACTTGTAGTGCTTGCGCCAGTTCTGCGATGGTATGTGGCAACGCTTTCGGCTGTGAAACATACATCAGAATTCGCAAAGCATAATCGGTAAATTTATTGAGCTGCATGAGGGTACTGATCGTTGATAAGCAAAAAACAAAGGGCTAGTCTAGCATAACCTGACTAACCCTCTCTATTTTATGCCGATGGCATGGGTTAGTGATGAACACCACCTGTGCCAAAAGCTTCACTGTGAATATTTTCGGCAGGAACACCGCGGGCAATCAGGGCTTTTTGTTGCTCTGCCATAAATGGCATTGGGCCGCATAAGTAGTAGTCTGCTTGTACTGGTAGAATCGCACTATCGATTGTACTCAAATCAAGGCGACCCTTCGCATCATAATCTTGACCAAAAACATCGCTTTGATGTGGGAACTCATATGCAGTAAAGGTGCTTAAACGTGGATATTTGGCTTTTAAGTCATGAATATGTTGTTTCATGGCATGCACTTGTTTGCTACGGCAGGCGTGCACAAAAGTCACAGGCTCTGGCATATCCAAAGTCACCAACTGATTCAGCATCGCCACCATTGGCGTGAGGCCTACACCACCACTAATAAAGACATTACGTTTGTTTGGGTCAATCAGGTAGAAGTTACCTGTTGGTGCAGACACTTCAATTTCAGCACCTTCGGCTAAACCATGCAGGGTATTTGACACCCAGCCTCCTGCCAAATCGCCCTTTTCATCTTCGCGTTTGACCGAGATACGTAAATAGTCAGTTTGAGGGCTGTTTGAAAGGGTGTATTGGCGAGGTTGTTTTAGACCAAGTTCCTCAACAAATACACGTACTGAAATGTATTGACCTGCTTCATATTTTGGTAAATCACCACCGTCCACAGGGGCAAGATAGAAAGAAGTGATTTCATCGCTTTCCACTACTTTTTTCGCGATTTTAAAGTTGCGCCAGCCTAACCAGCTCCCTTTAGTTTGTTGATGTTGCTCATAAATCGCTTTTTCAGTGCTAATGAATAAATCAGCCAATTGACCATACGCCGCAGCCCAAGCATCAATCAACGGGTCTTCCATTGGAATACTTAAAACTTCACTAATTGAATGGAGGAGGTTTTCCCCAACAATGTTGTAGTCAGGTGCTTGAATATTCAAGCTGACATGTTTGTGGGCAATCAGCTCAACCACAGGAAGCAATACAGAAGGGTCTTCAATGTTTTCTGCATAGGCCAACACAGCACCCGCCAAAGCTTGGGCTTGAGCACCACTGCGTTGATGCCCCATATTAAAGGTTTCTTTTAAATTAGGGTTATTGCCTAACATACGGTTATAAAAATAACCTGTGAGTGCGACACCGTTTTCACGAAGGACGGGAACAGTTGCTTTTACAAGGTCAATTTGCTGCGGAGTCATGTTTGATCTCTCTTGGCTATCATTTATAAGATGTATTTAAAATATACCTTTAAAGATGTAATGTAAATACATCTTTAAATAAAAGCTTAACTTTTATATGGGATATATGAATATCCCATAAATTTTGATTTTTAGATTTAAAAAGTAGATTACTTACGGCCAAACAATGAGCCGAGTAAACCGCGGACGATTTTTTGTCCCGTACTGCCCCCAAGACTACGTGCTGCACTTTTGGCAAACGTTCCTACTGTGTCTTGAATTAGCTTCTCACGCTGTTTTGCTTCACGTTCGGCTTCTTTCTGCTGTTCTTTCGCGATGCGTTCTTGCTCACGTGCTTGTTGCTTAGCCAGTGTTTCAGCTTCTTTGGCCTGCTGTTTCGCTAGCGCTTCTTGTTCTTTGGCTTGTTGTTTCTCTTGCTCTATCTGTACGGCTTGTTGTTGGCGTTCAACCACTTTATTTTGTAGAAGTTCAAAAGCACTTTCACGATCTAGGCTTTTTTCATAAATGCCTGCCACGATACTTTGTGAAATTAAGGTTTGACGTTGTTCTGGGCTAATGGGGCTGAAAGACGAGTAGGGCGGCATCACCCATGCGCGCTCCACGACTTGTGGTGTGCCTTGTTCATCTAGGCAACTAATCAGAGCTTCACCCACGGCAAGCTCCGTGATGGCTTGCTCAACCTTAAATTCAGGGTTGGCGCGGAAGGTGTCTGCAGCCGTTTTTACTGCTTTTTGATCTTTCGGGGTAAAGGCACGTAAGGCATGTTGTACGCGATTTCCGAGTTGCCCCAACACGCTTTCAGGCAAATCCAGTGGATTTTGCGTGACAAAGTAAATACCCACTCCCTTGGAGCGAATCAGGCGCACCACTTGTTCAATTTTTTCTTGTAGCGCTGCACTGGCATTATCAAACAGCAAATGCGCTTCATCAAAGAAGAACACCAGTTTGGGCTTGTCCATATCGCCAACCTCAGGCAGCTGTTCAAATAATTCTGAAAGCATCCAGAGCAGAAAAGTGGCATAGAGCTTTGGGGTATTCATGAGTTTGTCTGCGGCTAGAATATTGATATAGCCGTGACCATTACTGTCGGTCTGAATAAAGTCGAGAATATTTAAGCTGGGCTCCCCGAAAAATTGATCACCGCCTTGATCGGCTAGTGCTAATAAATTCCGTTGAATCGCACCAAGACTGGCAGGAGATAGGTTGCCATATTCGGCTTTAAACTCTGCGGCATGTTCACTGACATAACCAATCATGGCTTTTAAGTCTTTAAAGTCGATCAGTAACATGCCTTGATCATCTGCAATACGAAATACCGCAGAAAGTACCCCTTCTTGGGTATCATTCAAATTCAGCATACGTGCCAGCAGCAGCGGGCCAATTTCGGTAATCGTGGTACGAATAGGATGACCTTGTTCAGCAAATAAATCCCAAAACACCACGGGTGATGCAGCAAAGGGAATGCTGTCGATGCCTAAACTTTTAATGCGTTCATCAAATTTTGGGTTGGATGCACCGGCCTGCGCTAAGCTGGAAACATCGCCTTTGGCATCGGCTAAAAATACGGGCACCCCGAGCCTGGAAAAACTTTCAGCCAACACCTTCAGGGTTACGGTTTTACCCGTCCCTGTTGCCCCTGCAATTAAGCCATGACGGTTGGCAAACTTTGAGTGTAGAACAACATCTTGTTGGGTATTCGTGGTTTTCTTGGCAATGATGATCGCGGTGCTCATACTTCTTCCTATTCAATTTTTTTGTGATGGTTATTCAGTTGTTTTAGTGCATTTTCTATATCTTGAATTAAATCGGCAGGATGTTCTAGTCCTATACAAAAGCGAACCAATAAACCTTGTTGTAAATGTGTATGCTCAAGTGCACGCATGTCTTTGAGGTCATACAGCATCACCAAACTGACAGGACCACCCCAACTAAAGCCGAGTTTGAAGAGCGACAGGGCATCACAAAACTGACGAATATCCTGTAGATCAAATTCGGGTTTGAAAATGACACTGACTAAACCTGCACTGTGTTGATCGACACAAATGTCTTTCCAATATGAATGACCCGCAGCACTCGAGTCAGCAGGGTGTAAGACCTGCACAAATTCGGGTTGTTGTTTTAGCCATGCCAGTAGCTGTAGCGCACTTTCAGACTGTGCGGCATACCGAACACGCATTGACGCTAGACTACGTTGGACTTGAGCAACATCATCCCCAGAGACGCTAATGCCTTGAATGGCATGCGTGCGAAAGAGTTGATGATGTAAAGCTCGTTCACGTGTCACGACTGAGCCCATTAAAATGTCTCCACCGCCACTTGGGTACTTGGTTAAAGCATGTACCGTCACATCTGCACTTAAATGCGCATCACTAAAATCAAAAGCATTAAAGGCAAGACCTGCGCCCCAAGTGTTGTCTAGAGCAGTGAGCACATGATGCGCTTGTGCCTTTTTCACCAGTCCGACCAAATCTGGAAACTCCAGTGTGACCGAGCCTGCGGCTTCTAGCCAAATCAGTTTTGCTTTTTCTGTCGGTTGGAAAGAGGACACATCAATAGGGTTATAAATACGAACACCAATGCCGTAGCGTTTTTCTAGATTACGAAGATGCTCCATGTTTGGCCCGTAAATATTATCCGCCACCCAAACTTCATCACCATGACTTAAAAAACATGAGTTCACTAGGTTGATGGCAGATAAACCACTCGGTGCCAATAAGCAGTAGGTTCCACCCTCAATTTGTGCAATGTTATCGCCTAACGTAAAGGTGGTGGGGGTGCCATGGGTGCCATAACTATAGTCATAGTCATCGGTCCAATGGCGATTAAACAGTGCATCGGTATCTTCAAAAATAATCGTCGATGCACGATACAGAGGAGGTTGGACCGTTGAAATGTACTGAGGCGCTTGTCTTGGTGCATGAACCAAGGCAGTTTGCGGATTTTTTTTCACGAATTGACTCATCATAAAGCGCTAAATTGTTTTTAGCTTAAGAGAAAGTTTCTAAATAGGCGAGAAAATTGAACAAATGTGAATAAAGGTAAACAAAATACAAAGTTGGCTTCAATTTTGCTAAATCATCTGCAAGGATAGTAAAAAGAAGGCATAAGCGCATGACGTCGCATTTAAAAGTACATTATTTTCAGCATATTGCTGGTGAAGGGTTCGGCAGTTGCTATACGTATTTAAAACAACAAGGTGCAGTGATCAGTGCAACAGAGTTTTTTGCTTTACCTGTGGATCAAGCCTTGGAGATAGAGGCTTTACCGAGTATTGAGGATGTCGACTTACTCATCATTATGGGCGGGACCATGAGTGTGAATGATGAAGTTAATTTTCCATGGTTAAAGATCGAGAAGCGTTGGTTAAGACGTTACTTGGCCGCAGGAAAACCCGCGATTGGTTTATGCTTGGGTGGGCAATTGATTGCCAATGCGCTCGGTGCCGCGGTCAGTCGCAATGAACAACAGGAGTTGGGTTGGGCGACAGTACGCAAAATCCAGCACGTCCCAACAGAATGCTTTGAGTTACCTGAACAGTTTAATGTGATGCAATGGCATAGCGAGACCTTTGAAATTCCAAAAGGTGCTGTACATTTGGCTGAAAATACAGTCTGTCGTAATCAAATGTACCAAATTGGAAAGAATGTATTGGGTTTTCAATTTCACCCAGAGATCGTGCCAGAAACCTTGGCACTCTTTTTAGAAAATGATGACGAGCTGAATAAGTTTTCGGGGCAATACGTGGCAACTGAAACTGAATTGAAAAAATCACCGAAATTAAATTTTATTGAGGGAAATCAAATTCTTAATAATGCGATTGATTACGTGCTTCGGCAAACAGTCTATTGATGCTTTTTTAAGCTACTGATAATCCAAACAAATTGAATATATTGTAAAAAATCAAAAATGGATTTGCTTATGCATTAAACAATGGCTATAATGAGCGACCCTTTAATGAAAGGGGGTTAACTGCGAATAAAGTAGTTAACATCGTGACAGTCGTGGCATCGATCATGACCTTAGTGATATTTCACTGCTCTTGACACTTACCTTTTAGTGGGGTGAGATGCGTCAGGAGTGATTCTTTATATATTTGGCTTGGAGTTTACTGGTATGTCTAACCAGAGAATTCGTATCCGTTTGAAGTCTTTTGATCACCGTTTAATTGATCAATCAGCTCAAGAAATCGTAGAAACAGCAAAACGTACTGGCGCACAAGTTTGTGGTCCAATTCCAATGCCTACACGCATTGAACGTTTTAACGTTTTAACATCACCACACGTTAACAAAGATGCGCGTGACCAATATGAGATCCGCACTTATAAACGTTTGATCGATATCGTTCAACCTACAGACAAAACTGTAGATGCATTGATGAAGTTAGATCTTGCAGCTGGTGTTGATGTTCAGATCGCATTGGGTTAAGGCTTTCGGGTTAATTAACGCTCTAAGTTAATTAGGCCGCTTTTTTAGAGGTTTATGCACATGGCTATTGGTTTAGTCGGTCGCAAGTGCGGTATGACACGTATCTTTACAGATGCTGGTGTTTCTGTGCCTGTTACAGTGATTGAGGTTGATCCTAACCGCATCACTCAAATCAAAACGCTTGAAACTGATGGTTATCAAGCGATTCAAATCACTACTGGTGAACGTCGCGAATCTCGCGTAACTAACGCTCAGAAAGGTCACTTCGCGAAAGCGGGTGTTGCTGCTGGTCGTCTGGTTCAAGAATTCCGTGCAACAGAAGCTGATCTTGAAGGTCGTGAAGTTGGTGGAACTATCGGTGTAGACATGTTCACAGTTGGTCAAGTTGTTGACGTAACTGGTCAGTCGAAAGGTAAAGGTTTCCAAGGTGGTGTTAAGCGTTGGAACTTCCGTACGCAAGACGCTACTCACGGTAACTCACTTTCTCACCGTGTTCTGGGTTCTACAGGTCAAAACCAGACTCCTGGTCGCGTTTTCAAAGGCAAAAAAATGGCTGGCCATTTAGGTGCTGAACGCGTAACTGTACAGGGTCTAGAAATTGTATCTATCGACGCAGAACGTTCAGTTTTAGTAGTTAAAGGTGCAATTCCTGGCGCTACTGGTGGTGACGTAACTGTTCGTCCTACGATCAAGGCCTGAGGGGAAATAACGTGAATTTAAATACTGTTTCCGGCTCTGCTGTTGAATTATCAGAAGTTGCGTTCGGTCGTGAATTCAATGAAGCTCTTGTACACCAGGTTGTTACAGCTTATTTAGCTGGTGGCCGTCAAGGTTCAAAAGCTCAGAAATCACGTGCAGACGTTTCTGGCGGTGGCAAAAAGCCATTCCGTCAAAAAGGTACTGGTCGCGCTCGTGCTGGTTCTATTCGTAGCCCAATCTGGGTAGGTGGTGGTAAAACTTTTGCTGCTCGCCCACAAGATTGGTCTCAAAAAGTTAACCGCAAAATGTATCGCGGTGCAATGCAATGTATCTTAGCTGAACTTGTTCGCCAAGATCGTCTTGTATTGGTTGAAGAGTTTGCTGTTGCTGCTCCAAAAACTAAAGAGTTGCTTGCAAAACTTAACGACTTGAATGCTACTCGTGCATTGATCGTTACAGAATCTGTAGATGAGAATCTATACCTTGCAGCGCGCAACATTCCACACGTTGATGTGGTTGATGCTGCTGCTATCGATCCTGTTAGCTTGATTGCGTTCGATAAAGTTGTTATGTCTGTAGCTGCTGCTAAGAAAATTGAGGTAGAACTCGGATGAACAACGAACGTATCTATCAAGTCCTACAAGGACCTGTATTCTCAGAAAAAGCACAAGTTTTAGGCGAAACTGCTGGTGTTCAAGTTTTCAAAGTTGCACTTGATGCAAACAAGCTTGAAATCAAAAAAGCTGTTGAGCAATTGTTTGGTGTTCAAGTTGTTAAAGTTAACACAACGATCACTAAAGGTAAGACTAAACGCTTTGGTAAAACATTAGGACGTCGTTCTGATGTTAAAAAAGCATACGTCACCCTGAAAGCTGGCCAAGATGTTGAAATGGCTGACTTGGGCGATACCGCTGAAAGCGCAGCGGAATAAGGACGAGAATTATGCCAATTCAAAAATGTAAGCCAACGTCTCCTGGACGTCGCTTTGTAGAGAAAGTCGTTCACGACCATCTTCACAAAGGTGCGCCTTATGCTCCGTTGGTTGAAGCTAAAAAACGTACTGGTGGTCGTAATAACAACGGTCACATCACGACTCGTCACGTTGGTGGCGGTCACAAGCAGCACTACCGTCTAGTTGACTTTAAACGTAACAAAGATGGTATTCCTGCAACTGTAGAGCGTATTGAATACGATCCTAACCGTACAGCACACATTGCACTAGTATTGTATGCTGATGGTGAGCGTCGCTACATCATCGCGCCTAAAGGCCTTCGCGCTGGCGATAAAGTTCAATCTGGTAACGATGCTCCAATTCGTCCAGGTAACTGTTTACCGCTTCGCAACATGCCTATCGGTTCTACTCTTCACAACATCGAACTTAAAATCGGTAAAGGCGCGCAATTAGCTCGTTCTGCTGGTACTTCAGTTCAGTTGTTGGGTCGTGACGGTTCTTACGCTATCGTTCGTTTACGTTCTGGTGAAATGCGTAAAATTCACGTTGAGTGCCGTGCAGTTCTTGGTGAAGTTTCTAACCAAGAAAGCAACCTTCGTTCACTTGGTAAAGCAGGTGCAGCACGCTGGCGTGGCGTTCGTCCTACCGTTCGTGGTATGGCGATGAACCCAGTAGATCACCCGCACGGTGGTGGTGAAGGTCGTAGCAAAGGTATTCAACCTGTAAGCCCATGGGGTCAAAAAGCTAAAGGGTACAAGACACGTACCAATAAGCGTACGACTAAGATGATTATTCGCGACCGTCGCGTTAAGTAACAAGTAAAGGAATCTGACAATGCCTCGTTCTCTGAAAAAAGGCCCATTCGTCGATGCGCACTTGTTCGCTAAGGTTGAAGCGGCTATCGCGGCTAATAACCGTAAGCCGATCAAAACTTGGTCGCGTCGTTCGATGATTCTCCCAGATTTTGTTGGTTTAACAATTTCTGTTCATAATGGTCGTAACCATGTTCCGGTAATTGTATCTGAACACATGGTTGGTCATAAACTCGGTGAATTCGCGCCAACTCGTACCTATCGTGGTCACGGTGTTGACAAGAAATCTAAACGTTAAGGTGCTATGATGGAAGTTACTGCTAAATTACGCGGTGCCGCTATCTCGGCACAAAAAACTCGTTTGGTTGCAGACCTAATCCGTGGCAAATCTGTTGCTCACGCGCTTAATATTCTCAACTTCAGCAACAAAAAAGCTGCAGTTTTGGTTAAAAAAGCATTGGAATCTGCAATTGCAAACGCTGAACACAATAACAGTTTAGATGTAGACGACCTTAAGGTTACTACGATTTACGTTGATGAAGGCACTAGCCTTAAACGTATTATGCCACGTGCTAAAGGCCGTGCAGATCGTATTACTAAGCGTACTTGTCACATTACCGTTAAGGTAGGGGTTTGATATGGGTCAGAAGGTTCATCCAATCGGTATCCGCCTAGGTGTTGTGAAACGTCATAACGCTAACTGGTATGCGAGTCCGAAACAATACGCTGAATACTTGCTTAAAGATCTTCAAGTTCGTGAGTTTTTAACTAAAAAACTTAAGAATGCAATGATCAGCAATATTCTTATCGAACGTCCTACGGGCGCTGCTAAAGTAACTATTAGCACTGCGCGTCCTGGTATCGTTATCGGTAAAAAAGGCGAAGACATTGAGAAATTACAGCGTGAACTTACTCAAATTATGGGTATTCCAGCGCAAGTAAGTATCAATGAAATCGATCGCCCAGACTTAGACGCTCGTTTAGTTGCTGAAGCTATCGCTTCTCAATTAGAAAAACGTGTAATGTTCCGTCGTGCTATGAAGCGTGCGGTTCAAAACACAATGCGTGCTGGTGCTAAAGGTATCAAAGTTGAAGTATCAGGCCGTCTAGGTGGTGCTGAGATTGCTCGTACTGAGTGGTATCGTGAAGGTCGCGTACCTTTGCATACACTTCGTGCAGACATCGATTATTCAACTATGCGTGCTGAAACGACTTACGGTACGATTGGTGTTAAAGTTTGGATCTTCCGTGGTGAGATCTTGGGTGGCATGAAACAAGTCATGAACCCGGCTCCAGCTGAAGAACGTCCAGCTAAACGCGGTCGTGGTCGTGGTGAAGGTCAAGAGCGTCGTGGTCGTCGCAATGATCGTTCTGCTGAAAAAGGAGAATAATCCATGTTACAACCTAAACGTACTAAATTCCGTAAAGTGCAGAAAGGCCGTAACACTGGTCTAGCTCACCGCGGTAGCTCGGTATCTTTTGGTACAATCGCACTTAAATCTGTTGAGCGTGGTCAAATGACTGCTCGTCAAATTGAAGCAGCGCGTCGTACAATCAGCCGTCGTATTAAACGTGGTGGTAAGATCTTTATCCGTGTTTTCCCGGACAAGCCGATTACTTCTAAGCCTCTTGAAGTGCGTATGGGTAAAGGTAAAGGTTCTGTGGAATACTGGGTTTGTCAAATCAAACCAGGTAAAGTCTTGTACGAAATTGATGGTGTTAACGAAGAATTGGCTCGCGAAGCGTTTACGCTTGCAGCTGCTAAACTTCCGTTTAAAACCACTATCGTGACTCGGACGGTAATGTAATGAAAACTAAAGATCTACGTGAAAAGTCGGTAGAAGAGTTGACAGCTTTGCTTGATGAGCAACAGCTTAACCAATTCCGTCTTCGTATGGCAAAAGCAACTGGTCAATTGGGTAAATCGCACGAAGTTGCACTTACTCGTAAGACAATTGCTCGTATTAAGACACTCCTTACCGAAAAACAGGGGAACGGACAATGAGTGAACAAACAGTTCGCACGTTAACCGGCAAAGTAGTAAGCGACAAAATGGACAAGTCTATTGTTGTACTTATCGAACGCCGCGTTCAACACCCGTTGTATGGCAAATCAATCCGCCGTTCAACTAAATTACATGCTCACGATGAGAACAACACAGCTAAAACTGGCGACGTTGTGACTATCAAAGAAAGCCGCCCAATTTCTAAAACTAAGTCTTGGACTCTAGTTGAAGTTGTTGAAGCTGCTGCTGAGTAATTAGACGTATCTGTTGCATCATCGGTTAATTTCGAGTACTCTTTGAGCCTTTCGAAATTGTGACCGGTGATGCTCGGTTTTGGAGTAGGGCAATGATTCAAACCGAAACTATGCTCGACGTAGCAGACAACAGTGGTGCTCGCCGCGTACAATGTATTAAAGTACTTGGTGGTTCACATCGTCGTTATGCTTCTGTTGGCGACATTATTAAAGTTACTGTAAAAGAAGCTATTCCACGCGCACGTGTTAAAAAAGGTGACGTGATGAATGCTGTTGTAGTTCGTACAAAATTCGGTATCCGTCGTCCAGACGGTTCAGTGATTCGTTTCGACGATAACGCTGCTGTTATTTTGAACAACAACAAAGCGCCGATTGCAACTCGTATTTTCGGACCAGTGACTCGTGAACTTCGTACTGAACAGTTCATGAAAATTATTTCACTGGCTCCTGAAGTTCTATAAGAGGCAATCATGGCTAAGATTAAAAAAGGCGATCAAGTTATTGTGATCGCAGGTAAAGAAAAAGGCAAACAGGGTACTGTTCTGTCTGTTTCAAATGACCGTGTTATGGTTGAAGGCCTTAACTTGGTTAAGAAGCATCAAAAGCCGAACCGTGCAACAGGTGCTGAAGGCGCTGTAGTTACACAAGAAGCTTCGCTTCATATCTCTAACGTGGCAATTTTTAATGCTACAACCCAAAAGGCTGACCGTGTTGGTTACCAAGTGACTGAAGGCGTGAAAACTCGCGTTTACAAGTCAAATGGTGAATCAGTGGCGGTAGCGAAGTAATAGGTTGAAAAGGCAATGGCCAGACTTAAAACGCGTTACAACGACGAACTTAAGGCTCAATTACAAGAGACTTTAGCCGTTAAAAATGTGATGGATATTCCTCGCATTACTAAAATCACGATCAACATGGGTGTTGGCGCAGCTGCTGCTGACAAAAAACTCCTTGATGGTGCTCTCGCTGATATGCAAGCTATCGCTGGTCAAAAACCAGTTCTTACGTTAGCTCGCAAATCAATCGCTGGTTTCAAAATCCGTGATGGTTGGCCGATTGGTTGTAAAGTTACTTTACGCGGCGAACGTATGTACGAATTCTTAGACCGTCTAATCTCGATTGCGATCCCTCGTATCCGTGACTTCCGTGGTTTCTCTGCGAAATCTTTTGACGGTCGCGGCAACTACTCAATGGGTCTTAAGGAACAAATCATGTTCCCTGAAATCGATTTTGATAAGATTGATCGTATTCGTGGTATGGATATTACCATCACTACGACTGCTCGCACCGATGACGAAGGCCGTGCGCTTATGCGTGCATTCGGCTTCCCGTTCAAATAAGAGGTCGATATGGCTAAGAAAAGTATGATTAATCGCGAATTGAAACGCGAAGCTACTGTTGCTAAATACGCTGCAAAACGTGCTGAATTAAAAGCTGTTATTGCAAACGTAAATGCTAGCGACGAAGAGCGTTTCGAAGCGATGATGAAATTCCAAGCATTACCACGTAATGCGTCTCCAGTACGTTTACGTAACCGTTGTGGTTTAACTGGTCGTCCTCATGGTTACTTCCGTAAGTTCGGTTTAAGCCGTAACAAATTACGCGATACAGTAATGCAAGGTGATGTACCGGGCGTTGTTAAGGCAAGCTGGTAAGGAGCGCTATAGATGAGTATGCAAGATACCGTTGCCGACATGTTAACTCGTGTTCGTAACGCGCAAATGGCAAAGAAACAAACAGTTTCTATGCCTAACTCTAAGTTGAAGGTTGCTATTGCAAACGTTCTTCAACAAGAAGGTTACATTTCAAACGTAGAAGTTGCGGATGCTGAAGGCAAAGCAACTCTTACTTTGACTTTAAAGTATTTCGAAGGCAAACCAGTTATCGAAACTGTGAAACGCGTAAGCCGTCCAGGTCTACGTCAGTATCGCGGTAAAGATGCACTTCCGAGCGTTAAGCAAGGTTTAGGTATTGCAATTGTTTCTACAAGCAAAGGCATCATGACTGATCGCGCTGCACGTGCTGCAGGTATCGGTGGTGAAGTTATTGCTTTTGTTTCTTAATAGGTGATTCCTCATGTCTCGTGTGGCTAAAGCCCCAGTAACTGTACCTAACGGTGTAACAGTTACTCAGAACGGCCGGCAGGTCGAAGTGAAAGGTAGCAAAGGTACTTTGTCTTTCACCCTGCATGCGCTGGTCGAGCTTAAACAGGAAGACGGTATTTTAGCGATTGCTCCAAAAGCTGAGTCGAAAGACGCTTGGATGCAAGCTGGTACTGCTCGCGCTGTGCTTAACAACCTTGTAAAAGGTGTGAGCGAAGGCTTCGAACGTAAGTTACAACTTATCGGTGTTGGTTATAAAGCTGCGGTTAAAGGTAACATTGTTAACCTTAACCTTGGTTTCTCTCACCCGATCGACTATACGCTTCCTGAAGGTGTAACTGCTGAAACTCCTACAGCAACTGAAATTGTTCTTAAATCTGCTGATAAAGCACGTTTAGGTCAGGTTGCTGCAGATATCCGTGGTTACCGTCCACCAGAGCCTTATAAAGGTAAAGGTGTTCGTTATTCTGACGAAGTTGTACTTCGTAAAGAAGCTAAGAAGAAATAAGGCGCGAGGTTCTTATGAACGAAAAGAAACAATCCCGTTTGCGTCGTGCGAAAAGCACACGCTTGCACATCCGTGCATTGGGTGCGACTCGCTTGTGTGTAAACCGCACTCCGCGTCACATCTATGCGCAAGTTATTTCAGCCGATGGTGGCAAAGTTTTAGCGCAAGCTTCAACTTTAGATGCTACTTTACGTGCTGGTACAACTGGTAACGTTGAAGCCGCTACTAAAGTAGGTGCTTTAATCGCAGAACGTGCTAAAGCTGCTGGTGTAACTAAAGTTGCATTTGACCGTTCTGGTTTTAAATATCATGGTCGTATCAAAGCCTTGGCTGATGCTGCTCGTGAAAACGGCTTGGAGTTCTAATCATGGCTAAAGTTGAACAAAACGAAGGTCTTGTTGAAAAGCTGGTTGCCGTTGATCGTGTAGCCAAAGTTGTTAAGGGTGGTCGTATCTTCTCTTTCACAGCATTGACTGTGGTTGGTGATGGTAATGGTCGTGTAGGTTTTGGTCGTGGTAAAGCACGTGAAGTTCCAGCTGCTATTTCTAAAGCACTTGAAGCTGCTCGTCGCAACATGATTACTGTTGACCTTGTTAACGGTACTGTACAGCACCCTATTAACGCGCGTCACGGTGCAAGCCGTGTTTACATGCAGCCTGCTTCTGAAGGTACTGGTGTAATCGCTGGTGGTGCTATGCGTGCAGTTCTAGAAGCTGTGGGCGTACGTAACGTATTAACAAAATGTTATGGTTCTACTAACGCTGCAAACGTAGTAAACGCGACTTTTAACGGTCTGCGTGATATGACTTCTCCTGAGAAGGTTGCTGCGAAACGTGGTCTTACAGTAGAACAAATTCAAGGGTAATCAATCATGAAAACGATTAAAGTTACCCAGACTAAATCTTCTGCGCATCGCTTGAAAAATCACAAGCTTAGCCTACAAGGTTTAGGTCTGCGTCGTATTGGTCATACTGTAGAAGTGCAAGATACGCCTTCTAACCGTGGTATGATCAACCAAGTCTACTATATGGTTAGTGTAGAGGAATAAGCCATGACTCTGCGTTTAAATGAGCTTGCACCTGCTGAAGGTGCAAAACGTGAAAATCGTCGTCTAGGCCGTGGTATCGGTTCTGGCGTTGGTAAGACTGGTGGCCGTGGTGTCAAAGGTCAGAATTCACGTAAGAGCGGTGGTACTCGTCCAGGCTTTGAAGGTGGTCAAACTGCGTTATATCGTCGTTTACCTAAATTCGGTTTCACTAGCCAAATCGCTTTGAAAACTGCTGAAGTACGTTTATCTGAGCTTACTAAAGTGGAAGGCGACATCGTTAGCCTAGAAACTTTAAAAGCTGCAAACGTTGTACGTAAAGATATGTTACGTGCTCGTATCGTACTTTCTGGTGAAATTACTCGTGCATTCACTGTTCAAGGTGTTGCTGTGACTAAAGGCGCTAAAGCTGCTGTTGAAGCTGCTGGCGGTAAAGTCGAGGAGTAATCGCTAGTGTCTATGTCTCCTAGTTCTTCAGGTCATGTCAATATGATGAAAGGCCAGCCATTTCATGTGAAATACCGTGAAATTATTCGCCGCATGATGTTTCTCATCGGTGCATTATTGGTTTTTCGACTAGGAGCACATATTCCAGTACCAGGCATTAATAATGCCGCACTTGAAAATCTTTTTAATGCAAACCAAGGCACGATCCTTGGTTTGTTTAACATGTTTTCAGGTGGTGCATTAGAGCGTATGTCCATTCTTGCTCTTGGGATTATGCCGTACATTTCTGCATCGATTATCGTGCAGTTAATGTCTACAGTTATTCCTTCGCTGGAAGCTTTAAAGAAAGAAGGCGAACAAGGCAAGCGTAAGATTAATCAATATACGCGACAGGGTACATTGTTCCTTGCACTCGTGCAGGCAATTGGGATGTGTGCTGGTCTGATCAGTCAAGGGATTACCTTAACTGCAGGTCTGGCTTTCTACGTACCAGCTGTAACCTCTTTGGTTGCAGGTACAATGTTCTTGATGTGGTTAGGTGAGCAAATTACCGAACGTGGGGTGGGTAATGGTATTTCCATGATCATCTTCGCCGGTATTGTTGCAGGGTTGCCGAATTTAATTCTGCAATCAATATCATCAGTAGATAATGGTCAAACCAGTCTAATCGGCTTGGTGATTTTTGGCGTGTTGTCTCTGGCTGTATTAGCTGCAATTGTGTTTATTGAGAAGGCGCAACGTCGTATTCCAGTAAACTATGCTCAAAAACAACAAGGACGTCGTGTATTTACTGCACAACAGTCGCATTTGCCATTAAAAATTAATATGGCGGGTGTGATCCCGGCGATTTTCGCAAGTTCATTGCTTTTGTTCCCTGCGAGCTTAGGGCAATGGGTGGGTAGTGCAGATCCGAATGCGGGTATTATCAAACGTAGTTTGCAAGATTTGGCATTGGTGCTTTCGCCTGGTCAGCCGTTGTATTTGGTGCTCTTTGGTGCGTTAATTATCTTTTTCTGTTACTTTTATACAGCGCTTGTATTTAGCCCGAAAGAAGTATCGGAAAACTTGAAACGCAGCGGGGCTTATGTACCTGGTATTCGTCCAGGTGAGCAAACTGCTCGTTACTTAGATCATATTCTTAACCGTTTGACATTTATTGGCGCGATTTATATCACCATCATTTGCTTAATGCCGATGATTTTACAAAGCTCATTTGGTATTCCATTCTCTTTAGGTGGAACATCTTTGCTTATTGTTGTGGTGGTAGTGATGGACTTTATGGCTCAGCTACAAGCTCATCTGACCTCGCATCAATACGATAATCAAACGTTAATGAGAAAAACGACTGCTCATCCTAAGGGATAAGCGCACTTGAGGTTTCATCATGAAAGTACAAGCTTCTGTAAAGAAAATTTGTGGTAGCTGTAAAGTTATCCGTCGTAATGGGGTTATTCGCGTAATTTGTAGCGCAGAACCTCGTCATAAGCAGCGTCAAGGTTAATCTGATCAAGACCTGTTGATTTCAGTAGGCTAATTAGGTTATTATCCGCCCCTCAAGATTTTTGTGGGGCGGTTGATTGTCTTAACTGCCTTTTTGGAGAAAATTGAATGGCTCGTATTGCCGGTGTAAACATTCCGGATAACAAGCATGCTGTTATCTCTCTAACGTACATCTTTGGTGTAGGTCGCCACACTGCTAAGAATATCTTGGCTGCTGTTGGTATCGCGCCGACTACAAAGATCCGTGAATTAGATGACGCTCAGCTTGATGCGATTCGTGCAGAAGTTGCTAAGGTTCCGACCGAAGGTGATTTACGTCGCGAAATTTCCATGAACATTAAACGTTTAATGGATTTAGGCTGCTACCGCGGTCTTCGTCATCGTCGCAGCTTGCCTGTCCGTGGACAACGCACCAAAACTAACGCACGTACCCGTAAAGGTCCGCGCAAACCTATTAAGAAATAAGATTTCTGGAAGCTAAAAGATGGCTAAAGATACTCGCACACGCAAGAAGGTCACTCGTACCGTCTCTGAAGGTGTTGCACACATTCACGCTTCTTTTAATAACACCATTGTGACTATTACCGATCGTCAAGGTAATGCACTGGCTTGGGCTACCTCTGGTGGACAAGGCTTCCGTGGATCACGTAAATCAACTCCGTTTGCTGCTCAGGTAGCTGCTGAAGTTGCTGGTAAAGCTGCTTTAGACTACGGTTTGAAAAACTTGGACGTCCTTGTAAAAGGTCCTGGTCCTGGTCGTGAATCTGCGGTTCGTGCTTTAGGTGCAGTGGGTTATAAAATTAACAGCATTACCGATGTGACGCCAATCCCGCACAACGGTTGCCGTCCACCTAAAAAACGTCGCGTGTAAGGAGAAACATTCATGGCTCGTTATATTGGTCCAAAATGCAAACTCTCTCGCCGCGAAGGGACAGACCTGCAACTTAAATCAGGCGTTAAACCGTTTGACGTTAAGACAAAAAAACACGCGAAAGCTCCTGGCCAACATGGTGGAGCTCGTGGTAGTAAACAATCTGAGTACTCACTACAATTACGTGAAAAACAAAAAGTACGTCGTATGTACGGTGTTTTAGAGCGTCAATTTAGTAATTACTATAAAGAAGCTGCTCGTGTGAAAGGCGCAACTGGTGAAAACTTGTTGAAACTGCTTGAAAGCCGTCTTGATAACGTCGTTTATCGCATGGGTTTTGGTTCTACACGTGCAGAAGCTCGTCAGCTTGTATCTCACCGCTCGATCACTTTGAATGGCCGTCGTGTTAACATCGCGTCTATCCAAGTTAAAGCTGGTGATGTAATTGCTGTGCATGAAGGTGCTAAACAACAATTGCGTATCAAAAACGCAGTTGAATTAGCTGCACAACGTGGCATTCCTTCTTGGATGGAAATTGACCATTCTAAGCTGGAAGGTACGTTTAAAGCTGCACCAGATCGTTCAGATTTACCTGCTGAAATCAACGAAAGCTTGATTGTAGAATTGTATTCTAAATAATCCTTGAGGTAGCAATAATGACGCGTACTGCAAATGAGTTTCTAACTCCGCAAGCGATCAAGGTCGAAGCGGTTAGCGGGACCTCGGCAAAAGTTATTCTAGAACCCTTAGAGCGTGGCTTTGGTCATACTCTGGGCAATGCTTTACGTCGCATCCTTCTTTCTTCTTTGCCTGGCGCTGCTGTGGTTGAAGTTGAGATTGAAGGTGTCGAGCACGAGTACAGTACTTTGGAAGGCTTGCAGCAGGACATCGTCGAGCTCTTGCTGAACCTAAAAGGATTGTCTATTAAGCTGTTCGATCAAAATGAAGCTTATTTGACATTAGAGAAACAAGGTCCTGGCGACGTAACTGCCGCTGACCTTCGTTTACCTCATAATGTTGAAGTGGTTAACCCTGAACATTTGATCGGTACTTTAAGTGCTTCAGGCTCATTAAAAATGCGCTTGAAAGTTTCTCAAGGTCGTGGTTATGAAACTTCTGACTCGCGTTTCCCAGAAGGCGAAACTCGCCCTGTAGGTCGCTTACAGTTAGATGCTTCTTATAGCCCAATCAAACGTGTGTCTTACACAGTGGAAAACGCTCGTGTAGAACAACGTACAGATCTTGATAAATTGGTCATTGATCTTGAGACCAACGGTACAGTTGATCCTGAAGAAGCGATCCGCAAAGCGGCAACAATCTTGCAACAACAAATTGCAATTTTTGTTGACCTTCAGAAAGATCAAGCTCCTGTTGCTCAAGAACCTCGTGAAGAAGTTGATCCGATTTTGCTTCGTCCAGTAGATGATCTAGAGCTTACTGTTCGTTCTGCTAACTGTTTGAAAGCAGAAAACATTTACTACATTGGTGATCTTGTACAGCGCACTGAGGTTGAGTTACTCAAAACTCCTAACCTTGGTAAAAAATCGCTTACTGAGATCAAAGATGTTCTGGCTTCAAAAGGCTTACAACTCGGCATGCGTTTAGAGAACTGGCCACCAGCTAGTCTCCGTATGGACGATCGTTTCGCCTATCGTAGCCGTTAATTAAGTAGGACTATCACCATGCGTCATCGTAATAGTGGTGTGAAATTAGGCCGTACAAGCAGCCATCGTAAAGCGATGTTTCAAAACATGGCTAACTCTTTGTTTGAGCACGAGTTGATCAAAACAACTGTGCCTAAAGCAAAAGAGTTACGTCGTGTAGCTGAGCCTTTAATCACTTTAGCTAAAAACGATACTGTTGCAAACCGTCGCTTAGCGTTTGCTCGTACTCGTTCAGCAGCAACTGTTGGTAAATTATTTACCGTTCTTGGCCCTCGTTACAAAGAACGTAACGGCGGTTATCTACGTGTTCTTAAAGCGGGCTTCCGTGCAGGTGATGCTGCGCCGATGGCTTACGTTGAACTAGTAGATCGCGAAGTTAAATAATTTCGTAGAGCTATTCAGTTGTTCTTAGAAAAAGACCAGTGTTTCACTGGTCTTTTTTTATGGGTTTTGTTCGACAATCTTTGTATTTTGGCCTGTAGTGACATATTTTACGATAGATATGTTTAAACTTGACATTGTGTATTGTCAGTTTTATGGTTTAATAAGAACAGAATATAAGACAGGATAAAAACAACATGGATAAGCACGTCGATCTGCTCATTGTAGGTGCTGGTATTTCAGGCATTGGCCTTGCGGCACATTTAACCAAGCATTGCCCACAACGTTCGTTTGAAATTATTGAACGTCGTGACAGCTTTGGTGGAACATGGGATTTGTTTAAATACCCAGGTATTCGTTCTGATTCCGATATGTCGACCTTTGGTTTTAATTTTAAACCGTGGCAACAAGCCAGCGTTTTGGCAGATGGTTCTTCGATTAAGGGCTATTTGGCGGAAGTCATTGATGAACAGAAACTCAAAGAGAAAATTCATTTTAAGCATCGAGTGCTCAGTGCTAACTATGATTCTGCTCAGAAAAAGTGGCAGGTAGTAATTGAGAATGCAAAAGGCAAAAAAGAAAACTGGATTGCAAATTTTGTGTTTGGCTGTACAGGCTATTATAACTACGACCAAGGCTACCAACCTGATTTTCCAAATAAAGAAGTATTTAAAGGCGAGTTTGTAAATCCACAGTTTTGGCCTGAAAAATTAGATTATACAGGTAAAAAAGTCATCATTATTGGTAGTGGTGCGACAGCGATTACACTGGTGCCTGCGATGGCCAAAGGTGGGGCGGTGCATGTCACTATGCTACAACGCTCTCCAACCTATATTGCTTCAGTACCATCGATGGATTTTGTATATGACAAAATGCGTAAAGTGTTGCCGGAAGATGTGGCGTATAAACTTACCCGTGCACGTAATATTGGAATGCAACGCGGGATTTACGCACTTGCGCAGAAACAACCGAAATTGTTACGCCGACTGCTGCTCCAGTCGATTAAAATGCAGCTCAAAGGTAAAGTGGACATGAAACACTTCACCCCTGAATATAATCCTTGGGACCAACGTTTATGTGTGGTGCCAGATGGTGATTTATTTAAAATTCTTCGTTCAGGCCAAGCCAGTGTTGAGACAGATCAGATTGAGCGCTTTACTGAAACGGGTCTCCAATTAAAGTCTGGTAAGCATTTAGAGGCCGATATTATCGTCTCAGCCACTGGTCTAGAAATTCAAATCTTGGGTGGTATACAAGCGACCATTGACGGTAAACCGTTAGATACCTCTAAACATATGTTGTATCAGGGCGTGATGGTCAGTGATGTACCGAATATGGCGATGATTATTGGCTATATTAATGCGTCATGGACCTTGAAAGTGGATATTGCAGCTGAATATATTTGCCGCTTACTCAACTATATGGATCAAAGGCAGTGGGCTGAAGTGATCCCGCAAGGGGATGCGACAGAGCTGATGGACGATACGGTCATGGGTAGTTTGAGTTCGGGTTATATTGCACGTGCTGCTAATGTAATGCCAAAACAGGGTAAACATGCACCATGGAAAGTCAGCAATAATTATCTTGCGGATCGTAAGACATTGAAAAGTGCTTCTTTTGAGGATGGAGTACTGAAATTTGCTAAACGTGATGCAGCATTGAACCAGAAACCTAAATTGGTGTCTTAGGCTGAGTAGTTGATTTAAAAGGAGCGTAACGCTCCTTTTTTTATGGAAATGACTTTAGGGTGTTCTGTTTTTACTTTCTTAAGCTGTAGACTGTTGGATGATTTTGAAAACTTAAAAGATAACGAATAGGGAATACGTTGAATATCTCAGAACAAAGTTACCAAGTCCCATTTGCATCGAATATGATTCATGCCAAAAAATGGTACACTGATGCGGCAGATCACGCTTTAGCTCCGATTATTTTAATGCACGACTCATTAGGTTGTGTGGCTTTGTGGCGGGATTTTTCTGCCCGACTGGTGCAAGCGACCGCGCGCGTCGTCTATGCCTATGATCGATTGGGTTTTGGTTTATCTGATGCGAGTACGCAGTCCTTGGCACATAGTTTCGTTATCACTGAAGCAGAACAAACCTTTAAAGCTGTATTGGATTATTTTTCGATCCAGAATTTTGTCGTCCTAGGACATAGTCTGGGTGGTGGGATGTCTGTTGCGATTGCTGCGGCTTATCCAGAGCGTTGCCAAGGATTATTTCAATCTCTGCACAGTATGCGGTTGAAGCGCTAACACTGGCGGGTATAAGTGAAGCAAAAGTTGGTTTTCAACAAGCGGGACAAATGGAACGTTTAGAGAAATATCACCCTAAAAAGGCGCAATGGGTGCTTGATGCATGGACTGAAACATGGCTATCGCCCACTTTCTAAGATTGGAATTTGTCCAGTGTGATTGATGGTGTATGTTGTCCAACTTTGGTTATTCATGGTGAACTGGATGAATACGGCAGTACGGCACAACCCCAGCAGATTTTTGAAGGGGTTTCTGGACAGGCTGAGCTGCACATTTTAGAAGGTCTACATCATATGCCACATAAAGAGCAGCAAGAGTTGGTGGTTGCTTTGATTGCGGAGTTTCATCAAGCACAGTGTTAAAACAAAAAGCCCATCTTGGGATGGGCTTTTTGATCTTAGAGAGAACGGGAAATTAACTCTTTCATAATTTCATTGGTTCCTGCATAAATACGATTGGCGCGATTATCTAGATAAGCTCGTGCAATCGGGTATTCCAGCATATAGCCATAGCCGCCATGCAGTTGTAAACATTCATCGACAACTTTAGAAAATATCTCGGAAATTTTATATTTGGCTGCTGCTGCGGCATCAATGCCGAGACTCTCTTCCAGTTGCAATTGCATACAACGGTCAAGGTAAGCACGGCAAAAATCGATTTCTGTACGTAACTCCGCCAGTTTAAAGCGGGTATTTTGAAAGCTTGAAACTGTTTTTCCAAAAGCTTTACGCTCTTTGGTGTACTGAACAGTATGCGCCAGTGCTGCTTCTGCACCCGCTTGGCAGATGATAGCCACCAACATACGCTCCCAAGCCAGTTCTTTCATCAGCATCATAAAGCCCATGCCTTCCATACCCAGCAGATTCTCTTTGGGGACTCGAACATGATCAAAAAATAATTCGCAGGTGTCTTGCCCTTTCATTCCAATTTTATTGAGGGGTTTACCTTTACTGAAACCTGCACGACCAGCTTCAACGATGATTAATGAGAGATTGGCTGAACTTTTTTCACTGTCGCCCGTCTTACAGACCACAATCGCCATATCGCAGAGATAGCCGTTGGTAATGAAGATTTTGGAGCCATTGATAATATAGTCATCACCGTCTAAAACAGCTGTTGTTCGTACCGCTTGCAAGTCTGAGCCTGTGCCAGGTTCAGTCATAGCAATTGCTGTTACGGTTTCACCCGAAGCCATCCGCGTTAACCAATAGTGTTTTTGTGCTTCACTGCCAAAGTTATTGATATAGTTCGCGACAATGTCAGAGTGTAGTGAAAACCCTGTCGAGGAATCCATGGCATAGGCTTGTTCCTCAATCAAAATCATACTGTACAAGCGGTCTACACCCGAGCCACCATAAGCCTCAGGCATAGTGGCACACAGTAGTCCCATGGCGCCTGCTTTATTCCATAGTTCACGATCGACATGTTGTTGTTGTTCATATTTTTCAATATTCGGAACGACTTCTTTGGCGTAAAACTTTCGAACAGTTTCTCGAAATGCCTCATGTTCAGCATTAAATAAGTTACGCGGCAGCATATTGTGTAACGGGCGAATTGCGCCTGATTGCATGGAAGCTCATCCTGATGTTGTTATTTTGCTAAGAGATTAGTGAAAAGCAGGACATGCGACAATGGACTGAATGCTCAAATCTATTTGATTTTTTGATGAGTTTTGCCAGTTGTTAAAATTGCGACATTTAACTAGTGGCGAGGGCGGTGTGATCGGTTAAACTAAGCCGTTTCAATTAATTTGGGGAATGTAATGACTGAAGAAATGAGCCTAGAGGAACGTAAAGTAATCTACCGTGCACGTCGTGGTTTAAAAGAAATTGATGTGTACTTTGACCCTTATGTGAAAAATTATTATCTTCAGGCGGATCCTGCGGAAAAGGCCATGTTTGCGGCCTTGGTTGAACAAGAAGATCCAGATTTGCTGGATTGGTTTATGGAAGTCTCTGAGCCGCCACGCCCTGAAATGAAAACCTTGATTCAAAAATTAAAGCATTATGTACACGGATAAGTGCAATGGAACATCGTCATTTTCAACTTAAACCCAGCCGCCTGGCTTATGTGTTTCAGTTGTCGATTTATGCCGTTCTGATGCTGGTCTTGTATCAGCTACTTCCTTTAGGACTGTGGCTGATCGCTTTGGTTGCTGGCTTTGTGCTGTATTTGTTTTTTCTACGTGGGCCGCAACATTTTCAGCTTCAGCATTTAGATGGTCGTGATTGGTCTTTGTCACTTCAGAAACAAACCAATGTGCAACGAGTGCAAATCAGCCATATTGTTGATCATCGTGCTTATATTGTGATTTATTTTCAACACTTTAGAGCAAAACCGATGTTGGTTTGGTGTGATCAGTTACCCATCACGCAATGGAAAGCCCTGAAAATACTCACTAAAATGCAATAATTGTTGGACAATTTTAACTCACGAAATTTAATTAAGTAATTGAAAAATAATAAGTATAAATATATGAAGTCTTACTTTGTCTGACATATCTGAAGAAACTGATGTGCTTTTTTGGATTGTCAGACAACTTTCCTACAGTTTTTTGATCTTAAAATGTACATTCAAATCACCAACAGCAAATAAGGAAAATCGTATGATGATCCCAACTTGGATGTTTCTAGTGGTAGCAATTGTGTTAGCGATTGTTATAGGACGATTAGGAACTGTGCTGAAGGAACGATTTGCACCAAACAAAGCCTAGCTAGGCTTCCCAGTTGATAAGTAGCATGTGCCGAACCGTCGCTATGCTACTTTTTTTTGCCTAAAAAAAAGTTGAGGCGTCATTTTAGTCAATTTTCCGCTTTTTATTTCATGGCAGAGTAGTGGTCTGATTTAGAGTAAATACTCTTTTCTTCGGAAAATGCTTCTGCTATGTTTGTCAGCATGGACACATACAATTATACAAATAGAGGACAGGAAAATGTCGCAAGTCCAAAAAATAGGCCAAGGTGTGGCTGTTGTAGCGCTTACAAGTTTATTATTTTCGGGTTGTTCACAAGTGGTTAAAACAGGCGCCAATGTTGCGCTCGGGTTTAGTGAAAAACATATTGTGCCGCCTATCTTAGCTATGGAAGATGCTGAGATGGTGTGTAACTCAGGCAATGCTTTGACTCCTGCGATTATGTCGACTAAAGACATGGGGGCAGATCCAACGCGTGTTGCTGTTCTACTTTATTCAGCATCGGGTATTTGTGCGGAAAATCAGGCGCTTGGGGCTGAGTTACGTTATTTGCGTGCCTCGAAAGCAGGCAATGTCTCTGAGGCACAGGATGCTCGGATTGAACAAAAGCGTTGGGCGGCGACTGCGGCACAACGCCAATATACTGGCTATCAGCTTTTTCAAAACCGCTGGGAAAAGAAATATAAGAAACCATTGGGCGAAGGCTGTCCAAAAATGAACAGCGATTTGGATCAAACTGTGTATATGCTGGGGATGTTGAGTGGGCTACAAGCCATGACCAATGATATTAACTCAGGTGGTGCAGTCAATGTTCCTAAAGACATTGCTGCGATTGTCGAGCGTGGGATGGTGTGTTTAGACAATGAAAAGTTTTGGGGTGCGCCGAATGCAACACGTGCGGTGATTTGGACTTTATTGCCAGGTGCGGGTGAAGGTAAACCTGATCCGTATCAGACCTTGAAACAATCGATGCAAATTGGGGAGCAAAAAGGGGTTCGCTTATCTCATGCAATGTATGCTATAGCGGCTCAAGCCAGTGGGGACGATGCCAAAATTCGTGATGCATTGAAAAGTTATGCAGCATCTTATAGCGATGAAAAACAGAGCAATCCACAATTTAAACTGATTGATAGTATGGCCTCGAGTATGGTTCAGGGCATTTCGGATCGTTATTGGACTGAACATACAGGGACACGAACTGGGGATGGTGGTATGGCGCATTTCTGGGATGAAAAAGAAGACCATTCTGAGCTAGATGAGTTGTTTAGTGAAAGTTAACCAATTTTAAACTGAGCGGAAGCTCAGAAAAAATAACAATAAATGAAAGAGCAACACGATAAGGACATGTGATGCATGATCAATTTCTGAATCGAAAAATCATTTTGATTGCGTTTGTCGTGTCGATCTCGGCATGCTTACAGATTTTTAAAGATCAATTTATTTATTGGCGAGTGGATATTTTTCCTGAAATTTGGCGCTTGTGGACAGCGCACTGGGTGCATGTGGGATGGATTCATTTTGCACTCAATATGCTGGCTTTTATGTGTTTGCCTTTTATTTTTCCACGTGCGCGCGTCTGGCATTTTGTGGCGTTATTGCTGATTTTACCACTGTTGATCAGTCTGAGTTTTTATTATTTTTTGGCAGATATTGAAGCCTATGCCGGGCTGTCAGGTGTGTTGCATGGGATGTTCACTGCTATAGCAATTGTCCATTTGATGTATCGTAAAGAACGGATGTTTGCGAGTTTGGTATTGTTTCTCATTTTAGGCAAACTGATTTGGGAAAATACCTTTGGGGCGAGTACTACGGCTGAACTGATCGGGAGTCCAGTTTTGGTCGAAGCACATTTGTTAGGCGTGATCTGGGGAATTGTGATTGCAGCTTTGTATTTAATCGGGGTGAATCTATTTGATGAGTAATCTATTGACCTAAATTCTAAAAAGAAAATCCAGATTGTCATATTCAAAAATATAAATTTGATGCAAAGATAAACAAAACAAAAATCTAAAGGCATAGAGAAAGGACAAGCTCGAGCCGACTAAAACGACAGTTCTGTGATGCATTGTGCCAGACAGAACTGTAATAAAAATAGGAAACAACATGCAGAATCATGGACAGAGCAGATCAGGACTAGATCTGCTGAAGTATATATGGACCGAGTGGATTTCTACTTTTGTCATTCTGATTTTACTGTTACTTACGCTATTAATTGGTACAGGTGAAATGATTCATGGCCAGTTACTCCGTGTAGGTGAGCGTCTCTATGGCAGTGAAACGGCTGGAATGCAGTATTCTTTTTTAAGAGCTGAGCCTGTAAAACCTGAGTGTAACCGCCATCCGAATATCGATATTTTGGTTCAGCAGCAAATGAAGTCTAATGCTGCCGATGAATTTGCGGACATCTTTGGCACAGCTTCGGAAGCCGATGTACGTGCTTCTGTGATGGCTGGGGTGCAACAGTGTGAGGAAAAGTATCAATTTTATGATAAGGCTACTCAATATTTGGACGAGCATCCAAGTATTCGAACTTATCGCACAATTGAAACTACGTTCTTCGGTATCTTTAAGTTTGGCTCTGAAAACCGTGTTTTAATTCTTTTGTTGATGGTATTGGTTTCAGCAATCACAGCTTCAGTCAAATATCACCATATTGGTTTACGGGCGCCGACAACTAAACTTGATTTCCGTGTGTATTCGGTCTTTATGGCGTTGGGTAATGGCTTGTTGACGTATTCGGTCTATAGTCAGTTCCAATCTGTACTGAACTCCGGGGTTGAATCCACCTTTGAAACGCTGACCGTATATTGGCTCTGGATTATTCTATTTTCCAGTGTGACTGTGATTAGTATTCTTCAATTTTTTAGAACTCCTGAGCCGAAACAAGCCGGTAAGGGGAATATTGGCTTAGCACTCTTAAGTGTACCACTGTATGCCTATATGGCTTTAGTGACAGGCATTGCGTTTACCTTCTTTATGGACTACCCAATGGGGCAAGGTATTTACCTTGGTCAGTTGGTTGAGTTTTCTGGCATTTTCCTCAATTTAGCACTGTTTATTTGGGCGGGGATGTTACTGACCCAAACGCGTGTTATGGATTTATTCTTAGGTATTTTACGTCCGTGGAATTTGGCTCCCGAAACATTAACGTGGTTGATTCTAATTGCGGCAGCTATCCCAACTGCTTATACGGGGGCATCAGGTATCTTTGTAGTTGCGGCGGGTGCAATTATTTATAAAGAAGTTTGGAATTCGGGGTCAAGACGTCAGTTTGCGCTTGCAGTGTCTGCAATGTCTGGCTCTTTAGGAGTTGTGATTCGTCCTTGTTTACTCATTATTTTGATTTCGATGTTAGATAGTCGACATGTCACTTCTGATGAGCTATTCGATCACGGTATTTATGTATTTTGGCTCACGGCATTTGTATTTTTAGGGATCTCTTTATACTTGGCTGAAACACGCTTCCGTGTTAACTCTCCAGGTGTTGCGATACCGGGTATGCTACGTGCCTTTATACCAGTGATTCCATATATTGTGATTACGTTAGTGGTGATTGCTTTTTATAAATATGGTCTAGATACGCAAATGGATGAATTCACAGCACCTGTGGTTCTGCCGATTATTTTGATTGCCTATATTATGTTTGACCGTTGGTGGAGTGATCGTTTTAACCCTACACCTGTAGATGCACATAGCGTATTGGCCTTAGAGCATGAAAAACACTCGGAATTTTTACGTGAGCATGCTGGTCAGACCAAGCGCCGTGGTTTTGGAGGCTCAATTTGGTTTGCCTCATCAGAGACAGTGGGACATATTGGAGCCTTAATTATCTTGATGGCCTTATCTGCAAGTGTAGGAGGCTTGATTGAGCGAACAGAAGTTGTTGAATTACTACCAACCCATTTAGGTAATATTTACATTTCACTGGCGTTTATTGCTTTACTGTTGGCAATCATTGGAATGACAACGGATCCATTTGGTGCAGTGATTTTGGTTGCGGCAACTATTGCTCCTGTCGCTTATGAAAATGGCATTCACCCTATTCACTTCTGGATGATCGTATTGGTCGCATTTGAACTGGGTTATGTCACTCCGCCAGTGGCATTGAACCATTTGCTAACTCGGCTTTCAGTCGGGGATGATGAAGTCCGTGCAGCCGATGCGGAAGCTAAAGAAATGTATACTTCGTTTTACTATCGTTACGAACGTTGGATTTTACCAATATTAGTCTTGTTCCCATCTTTATTGATTGTAACTTACGCACCTTATATCTTTAAGTTGTTCAATTGGTATCACTAAGTTTAGAACTTGAGCTAGACCATAAAAAAGCATCTTCGGATGCTTTTTTATGCTTTGGGTTTATTAGAAGTGTTTGTGAGGAAAATAATTTTTTACAGTGTTTACCAACGCGAATCGCCACTCATATTCAAACGAAGTGAAAAGATATTGCTAAGCGGCTTATCTTAAAAAAGCCAAGCCCGCACTTCAACTCAATAGTAAGAATAAATCGATCCATAAAGTCCCTCTAAAAGAAACTCTTGGCATACCTAGGAATAGGTCTATAACGAATGCAATGTCATTCATGGAGCTAGGTAGGCAAGAATAATGAGTTGTGTAATGGCTTGGCGCTGATTGAAAAGGTGGGTGAAGCAGCAGGGCAAAAAAAGACGTTAGCGTATCAGTTGATAGGCTAACGTATTTAAAAATAACAACCGTATTTTACTGAGCAGCCAATTGGGCTTCTAACAGTTTAATTTGTTCTTCTTTGAGCTTCACCAGCTCATCGGCATCTTGGTGCTGTGCTTGCAAACTCTTTTCCTGTTCCTTTAACTGGCTTTGAATATCATCGAGTTTTGCCACTTCTTCTTTGGCAAGAGAGGCATTTACAGGTACAGGTGCTTTTAAAATCTCTTCTTCGACCAATTTGATGGTGTTGTCAGCCATGGCGGTCGAAGCTGCTTTTTCAGCTTCTGGAAGCGCTTTGACGGTCGGTTGAATCAACTCCGCTTGGTGCACCGGTGTTGTAGGCTCTTGTGCAGCAAACAACCACTGATAAAGTGCAAAAATCGCAATGATTGCGGCTAAACCTGCTGTAATACCCCAGAGTAATTTAGGGTTATTGTGTTGTACGGACGACATTCGATTCAACCTTTATTCTTTGGATTGACGTGGTT